>Ga0187774_10000135_pt1 | contig 23614 bp, 20 predicted proteins | sample 0216_BV02_MP05_2_FD_133152 | JGI IMG/M metagenome (GOLD analysis project Ga0187774, IMG submission 133152) | Tropical peat soil microbial communities from peatlands in Department of Meta, Colombia - 0216_BV02_MP05_20_MG | ecosystem: Environmental > Terrestrial > Soil > Wetlands > Peat | place... | reverse complement strand
TGAAAGTTCTGGACGCGCTGGAAAAGCGGGCGGCTCAAGTGGGCCACAGCTAATGAGCCGGCAAAATTGAAAGCAATGATTCTTGCCGCCGGCCGCGGCGAGCGCATGCGCCCCGTCAGCGACGCCCTGCCTAAGGCCCTGTTGCCCGCTGCGGGCAAGCCGCTGATCATGTGGACATTGGAAAATCTTGCAGCAGCAGGGTTCAGGGAAATCGTCATCAATTACGCACACCTGGGAAAACTGATCGAAACCGCGCTAGGGGACGGGACCCGATTCGGCGTGCGCATCGCCTATTCTCCCGAAAAACAAGCGCTGGAAACTGCCGGGGGAATTGCAAATGCATTGCCATTGATCGGAGACGAGCCGTTCCTAGTGGTCAACGCGGATATCTACTGCGAGATTGATTATAAGTTGCTCCTGCCGGTGGCGCGCAGCCTGGCCGAAACCGGATACCTTGCGCACTTGGTCATGGTTGATAACCCCGAGCATCACCAGCAAGGCGATTTTGGTCTGGAGCAAGGCAAGGCGACCGTGCACGGCTTACCTAAATTTACCTACAGCGGCATCGGCATATATCAGCCCGTTCTTTTTGCAAACGTAGCACGGGGTACAAAAGCTAAACTTGCGCCACTGCTGCGCGATCAAATCGAAGCGGGAAAGGTCAGCGGCGAGCACTACCAGGGTCTGTGGATGGATATCGGCACTCCAGAACGTCTTCAGGAACTCGATAGATTGCTGCGGGCGAATCCTGCGCGATGAGCGGCGCTTCGGACTATAATCCATACAGCATTAATCTCTGCGATGACTGATTATTCCATTTACGCGCAGCGCCGGGCCAAACTAATTAAGCAAATGCAAGCGGGGGTGGCGGTGATACCCACTGCGGCTGAACAGGTACGCAACCGTGATGCTCACTATCCTTACCGCTTCGACAGTTATTTCTATTACTTGAGCGGATTTGCCGAGCCCGAAGCGACCTTGGTGCTGATTGGTGGCAATAAGCCCAAGTCTATTCTGTTTTGCCGCGACAAGGATCCGGAGCGCGAAGTCTGGGACGGCTACCGTTACGGGCCGGAAAAGGCGCGCGAGCATTTCGGATTTGATGAGGGTCATTCGCTCACTAAACTCGATGAACTGATGCCTACGATTTTCGCCGACCAACCGGTACTGTATTACGCGCTGGGGACGGACGAACGGTGGGACTCGCGTATAGTCAGCTGGCTTAATAAGGTGCGTAGCCAATCGCGCAGCGGTGTCTCGGCGCCGGCCGAAATCAGGGACGTGCGGTGCATTGTAGACGAGATGCGCCTGATCAAGAGCAGCCAGGAACTTGCCCTCATGCGCCGCGCCGCCGAGATTTCCACCGGCGCACACTGTCGCGCAATACGCGCGGCCCGCCCCGGCAAAAAGGAATTCGAAATTGAAGCGGAACTCATACACGAATTCCGCCGCCGTGGCGCCCAGTCCCCGGCCTATCCGCCGATTGTCGCTGCAGGAGCCAATGCTTGCGTGTTGCATTACGTGGAAAACAGCGCGACGCTCAAGGATGGCGATATGTTGCTTATAGATGCGGGTTGCGAGCTTAATGGTTATGCCTCGGACATCACCCGCACATTTCCCGTAAACGGCCGGTTCGCGGGCCCACAGAAAGACGTTTACGAAATGGTGTTGGCGGCGCAAGCGGCCGCAATAACTGCGGTGAAAACCGGCAATGCCTGGGACCGGCCACATCGCGCGGCGCTCAAAGTGCTGGTACAAGGCATGATCGATCTGGGTTTGTGCAAAGGTAGTTTGGACAAAGTGCTGGAATCGGGCGATTACAAACGTTTCTACATGCACCGTACCGGGCACTGGCTGGGTCTGGACGTGCATGATGCAGGGGATTACAAGCGCGCCGGCAAGTGGCGCGAACTCAGGCCGGGAATGGTGTTAACGGTTGAACCCGGATGCTATGTGCGGCCGGCAAAAGATGTGCCGGAGAAATTCTGGAACATCGGGGTGCGCATCGAAGACGATGTGCTGGTTACCGCCGGGGGCCGGGAGGTGTTGACCAGCGCAGCGCCCAAAAAAATCGAAGACATCGAAAAGCTGATGCAAGCTCATGCCGCCTGAATTTGCAGATGTTCTGATCGTCGGGGGCGGTCCCACCGGTGCCGCATTGACACTCGCGTTGCGAAACAGCGGATTAGACGTGGTGCTGCTGGAAGCAAAGGAGTGCCTAAGCAGCGATCCGCGCCCGCTGGCTCTTTCCTACGGCAGCCGCTTGATTCTCGAGCGTCTGGGAGTGTGGGCTCAGGTCGCAGCGCCAACTCCGATACTGAGCATTCATGTTTCGCAGCGTGGCGGCTTTGGATGCAGCGTGCTTAATGCCAGCCACGCCGATGTTCCTGCGCTGGGTTACGTGGTTTCCTACGGTGAACTGCAGTCCGCTTTGCAAAATAATCTGACCGGCTGTTTTAGGGGCGCGACAGTGCTGCGCATTGAATCCGGCGAAGAGGCGGCGCGCGCAGAATTTAGCTACCTTGGCAGTATGCGACAGGTTACTGCCAAGCTTCTTGTGATAGCGGAGGGCGGACGCGGTCTCGAGGGCGTCGAAGGAGTGACGCAACGCGAAAAGGATTATCATCAGAGCGCAGTAGTTACACAGGTCGTTTCGCGGCTGCTGCACTGCAACGTCGCTTATGAGCGGTTTACTCCGCAAGGACCGATCGCACTGCTGCCGTTCGGGGAGAAATTGGCCTTGGTGTGGACCACCGGCCCGCATGTTGCGGATATGCTGTGCGGCCTGAACGACACATTATTCTTGCAGCGTCTGCATCAGCACTTCGGCGACCGACTTGGCGGATTTACTGAAACCGGGAGGCGGGTGAGCTTTCCGCTCAAGCTTAGATATGCAACGACTCCCACCATGCCGCGCACCGTGATTCTAGGCAACGCCGCGCAGACACTGCACCCAGTCGCGGGCCAAGGGTTCAACTTGGGATTGCGCGACTCCTGGGAATTGAGCGAAATCATCCTTCGCAGCGACGAGCAGCAACTTGGAACCTCCGAAATGCTGCGGACATATCGTGCAAGGAGGAGGCTTGACCGTTATGGAGGAATTTTCTTTACCGACACGCTGTTGACGCTGTTTTCCAGCGACAGCGCGCCTTTGCGCGCGGTTCGCGGTTTTGGCCTTGCTGCGCTCGATGCCTTGCCGTCGGCGAAACGTTTCCTGATGAGACGCATGATTTTCGGCGCGCGAGGGTAGCTGCGGCGTTTAATTTCGCTTCAGCATTCAGCAATACTCTTTGCTTCTTGCACCTTGTAGCAAGTTCTGCAAGAAATTTCTAATCCGCTTTTCTAGGACTTGAAATTGTGATTACAATTACTCCCCTGCCACGAAGCAAACATGCGAATCGGCCCTCACAAACTGAAGAATAATCTCATCGTCGCTCCGATGGCGGGGGTCACTGACCGTCCGTTCCGCCAGCTTTGCAAGAAGATGGGTGCGGGAATGGCGGTGTCGGAAATGGTGTCCAGTAATTCCTTGCTGTGGGGTTCGCAAAAAACCTTACGCCGGGCCAACCATCAGGGTGAGGTTGAGCCGATATCGGTGCAGATCGCCGGAGCGGATCCGAAAATTCTTTCGCATGCTGCCAAGTACAATGTGGGCCAAGGGGCGCAAATTATCGACATTAACATGGGCTGTCCGGCCAAAAAGGTTTGCAATGTCATGGCCGGATCGGCGTTACTGCAGGATGAGCGTTTGGTGGCCAACATCCTCGATGCAGTGGTGGCGGCGGTGAATGTGCCGATCACACTCAAAATCCGCACTGGCTGGGACCGGCAAAACAGAAATGCCTTGCGAATTGCCCGGATTGCCGAAAACGCTGGCATCCAAGCGCTTGCCGTTCATGGAAGAACTCGGGAATGCGGTTTTTCAGGAATCGCAGAATATGACACCATCGCAGCGGTGAAGGCGCAGGCAAGGATTCCTATCATCGCCAACGGCGATATTACCACGCCGAAAAAAGTAAAAGCGGTGCTGGATTGCACCAAGGCCGATGCAATAATGATCGGCCGTGCTGCGCTAGGCAGGCCGTGGATATTTAGGGAAATCAGCCATTATCTCGAGACCGGCCGTGAGCTGCCGGCACCCGAGGTCGAAGAAATTCGCAGCGTTTTGATTGTCCATCTCAACGATCTCTACCAGTTTTATGGCGAATATTTAGGTGTGCGAATCGCGCGCAAGCATATTTCCTGGTACACAAAGGGATTGGCCGCATCTAGCGCGTTCCGCCATGCCATGAACCAATTGGAATCCAGTGCCGAACAGCTTGCTGCGGTAAACCATTTTTTTGAACAATTGGCTGCGAAAGGCAAGCATCTATCGTACCTAGAGCAAGAGGAATTACTAGCAGCATGATGGACGAAAACGAGATTGCGCGCTGCGTGCGCAAAGCCATTGACGGTTATTTCAAGGACTTGGATGGCGAAAAGCCCTGTGCCATTTACGACATGGTCATTCGTTCCATAGAGAAACCCCTTTTGGAATCCGTGCTGCATCGTGCCAAGGGGAACCAGACCCACGCTGCGCAAATGCTGGGTTTGAACCGCAATACCTTACGTAAAAAGATGCACGATTACCGCATCAAGGGTTAAGGAGCCTTTGATAATGCGTGCCACAAGCGCGGTGCAACGTGCTGCTTTACCGGCCTTCAATTCTCATTCCTTGTTCCTGGATTAGCAAAATGGCGGTCATTAAGAAAGCTCTCATTAGCGTTTCCGATAAAAGCGGAATCGTGGAATTTGCCAAAAGTCTGCAACAGTTCGGAATCGCCATACTCTCTACAGGTGGTACCGCCAGAATGCTTGCGGATTCGGGTGTGAGCATTACCGAAGTGGGCGATTACACCGGATTTCCTGAAATGTTGGATGGCCGGGTAAAAACGCTGCACCCGAAAATACACGGCGGAATTCTTGCGCGGCGCGATGTGCCCGAGCACATGCAGGCGCTGAGCAAACTGAACATACCGATGATCGACATGGTGGTAGTGAACCTTTACCCTTTCCGGGAGACCGTCGCAAAACCCGAATGTACTTTGGATGAGGCAATAGAAAACATCGATATCGGGGGGCCGAGCCTGTTGCGCGGCGCGGCCAAGAATTTTCGACATGTCGCAGTAGTGACCGACCCTGGAGATTACCGAGAACTGATCAGCGAAATGCAATCAGCCAATGGCGCGATCGGCCTTGGCACGCGCTATAATCTTGCGCAGAAAGCGTTTTCGCATACCGCGGCTTACGACAGCGCCATCAGCAATTACCTTACTGCGACCACGCTTGCCGGTGAGCATGCCGCATTTCCACGACGGCTCAATCTCAACTTTGTCAAAGTCCAGGATTTGCGCTACGGCGAGAATCCCCACCAGAACGCTGCGTTTTACCGAGAGCTTTCCCCGGCAGCCGGGAGCTTAAGCAACTATACACAGCTGCAAGGTAAAGAGCTCTCTTACAATAACATCGCCGACTCCGATGCTGCATGGGAATGCGTAAAAACCTTTGAACAGCCCGCGTGCGTCATCATCAAGCACGCCAACCCATGCGGAGTGGCCGTGGCCAGGGACGCTTTGCAAGCGTACCGGCTGGCGTTTGCCACCGACCCGACTTCCGCTTTCGGCGGCATCATCGCTTTTAATCGAGAACTCGACGCACAAACTGCGGCTGCAGTGATCCAGCAGTTCGTGGAAGTGCTGATCGCGCCAGCCATCGGGACTGAGGCCTTGAAGGTACTCTCTCAGAAAACCAATATCCGCGTGCTGCAGCTTGCGCTTGAGAAAGGTGCAAACCAACAGGATTTCAAGCGCGTCGGTGGCGGGCTGCTGGTGCAGACGCCCGATAATCTCAATATTGGTGAATCGCAGTTAAAGGTCGTTACGAAAAAACAGCCGACGCCGCAGCAAATAGCGGATTTGCTGTTCGCCTGGCGGGTTGCGAAGTTCGTCAAATCCAACGCCATCGTTTTCGCCCGCAACGGGCAGACACTGGGAGTCGGAGCGGGCCAGATGAGCCGGGTGGATAGCGCGCGCATTGCGTCGATAAAGGCGCAGAACGCGGGCTTGAGCTTGCAAGGTTCGGTAGTGGCCTCTGACGCATTTTTTCCATTCCGTGACGGCGTCGACGTCGTGGTGCAGGCGGGTGCTGCAGCGGTCGTTCAGCCCGGCGGTAGTATGCGCGATGACGAGGTAGTCGCCGCGGCTGACGAGCACGGGATTGCAATGGTATTCACCGGTGTGCGCCACTTCAGACACTGACGGCCCGTGATAAGCGTCGCGATGCGTTGTTGCTCGTCGGTTTTCTTCGCTTGCATACTTCCTATGTATGCGGCGCTCGAAAACCTCCAAGCGCCTAGCCTCGCTCGCTTCTCACGTGCCGAAATGGCTGCATGCATCTTTCCTGAAATTACTTAAAGTAATCTGCGAAATGAAACTTTTGGTGATCGGCGGCGGCGGCAGGGAACACGCGCTTGCCTGGAAGCTGGCGCAGTCCCCGCGCATTCAGAAAGTGTTTGTTGCGCCTGGCAATGCGGGGACCGCAAGAGAAAATGGTTTGGAAAACCTGCCGGTTACTGAAACTCCGGAACTCGTCCGATTTGCTGAGAAAGAGCATATTTATTTCACTACTGTCGGCCCTGAGGCACCCCTGGCGGCCGGCATTGTGGATGCATTCCAAGCCTATAATCTGAAAATTTTCGGGCCGACCCAAAAAGCTGCGCAGCTCGAAAGTTCCAAGAACTTCGCCAAGGCGTTCATGCAACGTCATGGTATCCCAACAGCCAAATACGCCACCTTCAGCAGTGCCAAGGAGGCACATGCCCATATCGACAGACATGGAGCGCCCATCGTGATCAAGGCCGATGGTTTGGCCGCTGGCAAAGGCGTAGTAGTAGCGATGAGCGCGGACGAGGCGCATCGAGCAGCCGAAATGTTGCTCGTCTCCAGCAAAATGGGCAAAACAGCCGCGAGCGTGGTCATCGAAGATTATCTGGAGGGCGAGGAGGTGAGCTTCATCGTCATGTGTGACGGTCAGCATATTTTGCCGCTCGCCACCAGCCAGGACCATAAGCGATTGCTAGACGGCGACCAGGGGCCGAACACCGGCGGCATGGGTGCGTATTCACCGGCTCCTGTGGTAACACCGGCACTGCATAATCGCGTCATGCGAGAAATCATACAGCCGGCGATAAAGGGCATGGCGGACGAAGAAATTCCCTACTCGGGGTTCTTGTACGCGGGATTGATGGTAGACGCTAAGGGCAATCCCACGGTGCTGGAATTCAACTGCCGCGCTGGCGATCCAGAAACGCAGCCGATTCTCCTGCGCCTGAAAAGCGATTTGGTCACCATAATCGAACATGCGTTAAGCGGAACCCTGGATAGAGTGAGAGCCGAATGGGACCGCAGGGTCGCGCTGGGTGTGGTGTTTGCTGCGGCGAATTACCCGGACGAACCGAGAAAAGGCGACATCATTACTGGATTGCCCAGGGCTGGGGAGGATTTCAAAGTATTTCACGCGGGAACCCAAATCAACGGCAAGAACGTAGTGACCAGCGGCGGCAGGGTATTGTGCGTCACCGCGTTGGGTGACAATGTCAAAATGGCTCAGCGGCGTGCTTATGAAATCGCCCAGGGCATCCGCTTTGACGGCATGCAGATGCGCCGCGATATCGGTCATCGTGCCATCAATGTTAAAAAACGCTAGTCCTTTAACTTAATCGAGAATCTAATATATCGTTCTCCAGCGATTTTCAGGCAGCCATTCTGGGCGAAGGATTGGCTTTATCAAGTAAACTAGGGTGCAACCGGATTCCACGGTCAAGGTTTTGGATTGGCATCGGCACCGGGGTAACCGAAAGAATTGCACAACGTTTGAAAAGATAAAGAATGAATTGCTTGTCTCCAGGTCCCGATGTTCCTAGGCTTTAAGGCCGACCCATGAATTCTGAAGCGGTTAAGAATTATCTTTTAGAACTGCAGTCGCACATCGTAGATCACTTTCAGAAAATTGACGGCAAGCAGTTTCGCGTCGTATTTTGGGATCGCCCGGCTGGCGGCGGCGGTGTCAGCTGTGTCGCCGAGGACGGGCAGATATTCGAGCGCGGGGGTGTGAATTTCTCACACGTGCACGGCGAACAGCTCCCTCCGTCGGCGACTGCATCGCGCTCCCAGCTCGCGGGCCGCTCATTTGAGGCCATGGGTGTATCGGTTGTCATGCACCCGAGGAACCCTTATATACCCACCGTGCACTTGAACGTGAGATTCCTGAGTGCTCATCCCCGGTCTCCGGAAGTCGCTCCGGGGGTTTGGTGGTTTGGCGGGGGTATGGATTTGACGCCCTATTACGGGTTTGAGCAAGATTGCGTGCATTTTCACCAAGCCTGCAAGAATGCGCTTGCGCCGTTCGGGGCCGAATATTACCCGCGTTTCAAAAAATGGTGCGATGAATATTTTTTCATCAAACACAGAAATGAGCCACGCGGAATAGGCGGAATATTTTTCGATGATTTTAACGAACTGGATTTTGAAAAAAGCTTCAAGCTCGTGCAGAGCGTGGGCGACCATTTTCTGCCTGCCTATTTGCCGATTGTGGAGCGCCGCATGAACACCCCTTACAGTGAACGCGAGCGTGATTTTCAGGCGTTGCGACGCGGACGCTATGCGGAATTCAACCTGGTTTATGACCGCGGCACGCTGTTCGGACTGCAATCGGGCGGGCGCGCCGAGTCGATACTCATATCCCTGCCGCCAAATGTGAAATGGCGTTATGATTGGAGACCCGGTCCGGATAGCCCTGAGGAAAAATTATACAAGGAGTTTTTGGTTGTGCGTGATTGGGTAAACTGAGGAATCTATCTCTATTGGGTTGACGACCATGGACCACAAAACTGATCGTATCCAAAAAATTGGCGGCACATTGGTGGATTTTTTTCACTACCTGGCGCTTTTTGTTATCGGCGCCACTATTGTATGGTCGGCCATATATGAATACATCCATATCATGCAAAGCGGACACGCGGCCTTGGAGAATATTCTGTTGCTCTTTATATACCTTGAACTGGGAGCAATGGTGGGGATTTATTTCAAAACCCATCATCTGCCGGTTCAGTTCCTGATCTATGTCGCCATTACGGCTCTTTCAAGGCATTTGGTCGTCGACGTACAGAAGGTATCGGATAATTTTCATCTTTATTTGCTGCTGACGATTACTGGAGCGATTGTGATACTCAGTCTTGCTTTGCTGATACTTACCTATGCCGCCAGCAAGTACGGCCGTCCCGAGGACCTTGCCTGATGTCGGGCTTGCCTAATGCCCTTCAAACTGACACAGCGCAATTACCCTGTGGCCGAGCTTTTCCAGACGTTTGCGGCCGCCCAAATCGGGCAGATCAATCACAAACGCGCAGCCGACAATGTCGCCGCCGGTTTTGCGTATCAGCTTGACGGTGGCTTCGGCGGTGCCACCGGTGGCAATCAGATCATCCACCAATAAAATTTTTTCTCCCTGCTGAATCGCGTCAGTATGGATTTCCAGCCGGTCGGTTCCGTATTCCAGTTCGTAGTCATGCCCGAAATTTTCCCCCGGAAGCTTGCCCTTTTTGCGGATTGGCACAAAGCCGACTTTTATGCGATAGGCAAGCGCGGCGCCGATGATGAAACCGCGTGACTCGATGCCGGCCACTTTACCTATTTTCACGCCGCGATATTTGTCGACCAATTGGTCTATGGCGCTGCGGAACCCGCCGGCATGTTTGAGCAGCGTGGTGATGTCCCGAAACATGACACCGGGTTTGGGAAAATCAGGAATAGTGCGAATCAGCGATTTGATCTCCTTCATTCTATTCCCCAAGATAAGCCTCGCGTACCCGCGGGTTGTTCAGTAATTCGCGCGCCGGCCCGCTCAAAGTGATCAGGCCGCCATCCATGACGTAAGCCTTGTGGCTCGCTTCCAAAGCCAGCTTGGCGTTTTGCTCGACTAGGACTAGCGTAACCCCTTCTCTCGCAATGCCCATAATTGTCTCGAAGATTTTACTCACCAGGAGAGGCGCCAGTCCCATACTGGGCTCGTCCAGCAGCAATAATTTCGGATGGCTCATGAGCGCGCGCCCGATAGCCAGCATCTGCTGTTCACCGCCCGATAGCGTCCCGGCGGTTTGGCGGCGCCGATCCTTAAGGCGCGGGAACAGTGCATAGATATGTTCCAGCTCGTCTTTGTCGGACACGCGACAGTATGCGCCCATTTCCAGGTTCTCTTCGACGGTGAGTCGGCCGAAAATGCCGCGCCCCTCGGGAACCAGTGCCATGCCCCGGCGCACTAGTTGATAAGAAGGCCGATGGGTGATTGGCTCGCCCTGATAGCGTACCTCCCCAGCGACATGAAGCAGCAACCCACAGATTGCTTTCAGAGTGGTGGTCTTGCCGGCGCCATTTGCACCGATCAATGCGACCAATTCACCTTCGCCGATTTCAAGGTCTATTCCCTTAACCGCGTTGATGCCGCCGTAAGATACCTTCAAGCCGCGTACTTCGAGTAGATTCACGCGAGCACGCTCCCCAAATACGCTTCAATTACCGCCGGATCATGCTGCACCTGCTGTGGTGTTCCTTCCGCTATTTTCTTGCCATAATCCAAAACCGCCACGCGGTCACACAAGTCCATTACCAGCTTTACGTCGTGCTCGATCAGCAACACCGTCACACCATCGCCGCGGATGGTTTCCAGCAGTCTTTTCAATTCCCCCGTCTCGGTAGCGTTCATTCCGGCGGCGGGCTCATCGAGCGCGAGCAACCTGGGCTCGGTGGCCAGCGCGCGCGCGATCTCGAGCCGGCGCTGATCACCGTAACTCAAGTGGCTCGCCAGATTATTTGCCTGTTCGGGAATGTCCACGTAGTGTAAAAGCTCTAACGCACGCGCACGAACGGAGGCCTCTTCGGCGCGGGTGCGCCGATCGCGCAGCACCGCTCCAACTACCCCTGCATGAGTGCGCGCGTGGCGTCCTACCATGACGTTTTCCAGCGCACTCATGTTGCCGAACAGGCGGATATTCTGAAAGGTGCGCGCAATGCCCCGCTCGGCCACCATGTGCGGTTTGGCGGCCATCAGCCTTTCGCCGTTAAAGTAGAACCCTCCCCTATCGGGCGAATAAAGCCCGGTTAGCAAATTGAACAGCGTGGTTTTGCCTGCACCGTTGGGCCCGATGAGCCCGTAAATCTCCCTGCTTTCCACTGACAGGCTGACCTCATCGAGGGCGAGCAGGCCGCCAAAGTGCTTGCTGACTCCCCGTACTTCGAGCAATGTCATGGGCGCGCCCCGTTCTGGGCTTCAGCTTCATCTTCGGTCTCAAATTCACGCTTGCGGATGGTGGAAGGCAGCAAGCCCGCGGGACGGAAAAGCATCACTAAAATCAGCGCCAGCCCGAATATCAGCATGCGCAAATCAGCCGGATCGACAAAGATGCGCCCCAGCAGGACTTGCTCGGCCGGCCCGATGTAACGCAGCGCCTCGGGCAAAACCACCAGCAGCACCACGCCCAGAATCACGCCTGCTATATTGCCCATTCCGCCGAGCACAACCATGCACAAGATCATGATCGATTCGATGAGAGTGAAGCTTTCCGGGCTTATGAATCCCTGAAAGGCGGCAAACAAACCGCCGCTTACGCCCCCGAAGCTCGCACCCATCGCAAATGCAAGCAATTTAATATTCCGCGTGTTGATGCCCATCGCTTTCGCCGCCATTTCGTCTTCGCGCACCGCCGCCCACGCGCGGCCAATTCGTGAATCTTGCAGGCGCATCGAAATGAAAATCACCAGAATGGTCAAGGCGAGGAAAAGATAAAAATAGTTGTAGACCGAAGAAAAATTGATGCCAATGAATCGGTGTGCCTGATAGAGGGAAAACGTGCCAAAACTAACGGGATCGATATTGTTAACGCCTTGCGGGCCGTTGGTAATATTCACCGGTGCGTCCAGGTTATTCAGGAAAATGCGGATGATTTCGCCGAAGCCCAGCGTTACGATGGCGAGGTAATCGCCGCGCAGCCGGAGAGTCGGCGCTCCGATCAACACGCCGAATATGCAACTCACTCCGGCGCCCAAAGGCAATAACGCCCAGAATGGCAGATGGATCCCGAAGTGCGGCGAAGCAAGCAATGCATAGAGGTAAGCACCCACTGCGAAAAACGCGACATAGCCGAGATCCAGCAAACCGGCAAAACCCACCACGATGTTCAAGCCCAGGGCCAGCATGATATACAGCAGCACGAAATCGAGGATGCGCACCCAGGAGCGGCCGAGAAAGAAGTCGGCGAGAAACGGCAGTAAAGCGAGCAACGCCGCGAGCAATATAAACGCGGTCCAAGCAGCGTATGGATTGCGTTTCAGTTTTTCCCAGTCGCTCATGCGCGTTCCGCGATCCGCTCGCCAAGCAACCCCGAGGGACGGAACACCAACACCAGGATCAGCACGAAAAAAGCAAACACGTCCTGGTAGTTGCTGCCCAGATACCCGCCGGTAACCGGTCCTATATAACCTGCGCCCAGGCTTTCGATGATGCCGAGCAGAAGACCGCCCAGCATTGCGCCGCCCAGGTTACCGATTCCGCCCAGCACCGCTGCAGTGAATGCTTTGAGCCCGAGCAGAAAACCCATGTAGTAATGCGCCAGGCCGTAATAGGCGCTCACCATTACACCTGCCACCGCAGCGAGCGCCGAGCCGACAACAAAAGTAATGGATACGATGGTATTGATGTTGACTCCCATCAGCCCGGCTACCTCGGCGTTCTGCGCGGTAGCGCGCATCGCCCGGCCCAGCCGCGTGCGGTGTACTAGAAACAGCAGCCCAACCATGATGAATGCGGCAAGCAGCACGATGAAAATCTGCAAATCGGAGATGGCAGCCCCCGCAATGAAGTGCGGTTTGGAAGGCAGCAGCGGGGGAAAGGTAATGTACTGGCGCCCCCAGATGATCATCGCGCCGTTTTGCAGCACGATGGAAACTCCGATGGCGGTTATCAGCGGTGCCAGTCGCGGCGCGTGGCGCAGCGGGCGGTAGGCGATGCGCTCGATAGTGTACCCCAGTGTCATGCAAGCCGGCATCGCGACCAACAAGGCCAGCAAAACAATCACCGGCCCGGGAAGCGCGCTGCCGCCCAGCGCATTGATGACCGCGAGCGCCACCATTGCGCCGATCATCACCACTTCCCCGTGCGCAAAGTTTATGAGCCCGAGGATGCCGTACACCATGGTATAGCCCAATGCCACTAGGGCATAGACGCTTCCTAGCACGATCCCATTGATTATCTGCTGGAGAAATATGTCCATAGAGGGAATCTACACAGCAAAACGGCACCCGAAGGTGCCGTGAACTAGAAAGGCTTTCGTCTAGTAGCCTTGGTTACGAGAACCAAGGGACGTGCTTTCCGTCGGTGTCGCAACCTGCGTCACGGTCGCGCTTTGGCCCAGCGTTTCCAGCGGCTCCCATTTTCCATTTTTCACCTGGTACAAGGTCACTGCACCACCTTGAACATCGCCCTTGGCATCGAAGGCTATGGGCCCGGTCACGCCGTTACGCCGAATATGCGCGAGCACCGGAAGATATTTGGCTTGCTCAACCGAATCGGCCTGCTTCATGGCATCGATCAGCGTCATGGCCGCATCGTAGGCATACGGCGCATAAATCTGGATTTTGCCGTACTTTGCTTCAAATTTCTTGAGGAATTCGGTGCCGCCCGGCATTTTTTCCAGGGGAAGCCCAGGCGATGAAGCGGTTACTCCTTCGCCATCTGCTCCCGCAAGCTTTATAAATTCGATGCTCTGGCTACCATCACCGCCGAGGAATTTTGCATTCAGCCCCAAGGATCTCATTTGCTTGACCATCGGGCCCGCCTGCGCGTCCATTCCGCCGTAAAAAACCAAATCCGGCTGCTTGCCTTTAATGGACGTGAGAATGGCCAAGAAGTCCGTTGCCCTGTCAGTGGTGTATTCGCGAGCCAGTATTTGCGCGCCGTCCGCTTTGGCCTCTTTCTCGAACTGGTCTGCCAGCCCTTGGCCATAGGCAGTGCGGTCGTCAATAATGGCGATTTTTTTTGCCGCCATTTGCTTAACCGCGAAATCGCCGAGCACTTTCCCTTGCTGCTCATCATTGGTCATGACGCGGAACGCATTCTTGAACCCTTGCTGTGTATAGGGAATTGCAGTTGCGGAAGGCGAAATCTGCACTACGCCAGCGTCGTGATAAATCTTGGAAGCGGGAATTGTGGCTCCGGAGTTGAGATGCCCGATTACCGCGTTAACTTTTTGATCCACGAGTTTCTGCGCAACTATGGTCGCGGTTTTTGGGTCTGCCTGATCATCTTCGCTGATGAGTTCGAAGTGCACCCGTTTGCCACCAATCAACGGATTTTGCGCGTTGACTTCATCAATTGCTAAGCGCGCGCCGTTATCGTTGTCTTTGCCCAAGTGTGCTTGCGGGCCGGTGAGAGGCGCGACCGAGCCGATCTTTACCACAAGTTCCGATGTGGATGTCTGGTCTTTGCCGCAACCTCCGAGCCCTAGGGTTGCTGCCAGAATGGCCAATGCGAAAGGACGACTAAAATTCATGTTCACTCCCACAGGAACCTCTGATCAAGTCCTCCGCGAATTGCGTTGCTGGCAAAATGCGGATGGTTGCGAGGCGCGCGACGAAGGTCGTAGCCAGGACTACGAAGCCGAGGAGCGCAACGACGCAGCCGCCGCATTTTGCCGCAACCCGGAGGGACGACGGCTTTCCAGGCGGTCTGCTTTGTCGCTCGGCTTGCCAAGGGGATCTGCCATTGGCTGCGCCTCGCTTCGCGCATCCCATCCTGGAAAGCCGTCGTCGCAACCGCGTGTGACTTAATCAGAGGTTTCCTAGCATTATGACCTGCAAAAGATTATCCGCAGTCGCTAATGCATTGTCAATTTTCGAATTTAGCCTTGAATGCGAGGCGCGCAACAGCAAATAAAGGCTTTATTGAGGAGCGTTCACATATTGGAAAGGATTGGAAATCGTGCGAACACTATTCAATCCGGGTGCTTTTGAATAACTGTTTTCAGATGGTCAAGATCATCAATCGGCGGCAAACATTCAACGCCTTTGCATACCCAGGCAGTGACCGGGCCGGCAGCTTTCCGGTCGAGGTACTGCGGCAGTCCATCTATGCCTTCAGGCAAGGTGAGCAGCAATGAACGGGGCAGGTAATCTTGCTGCAGTTCGCGCTGCCATTCGTCCAAAAATTCCTTTTTGCCGCGCAGAATGATAATTTGCGGTGGCGCAAGATAATCCTCAAGCGCCATAGTCATACTGGTATATCCACCCGGCCTGCGGCTCAACTCCGGGTAGAAGAGCTGCAAAGTGCGCTCGGCGGCTTCGAGGTATTTGTGGTTACCTAATATATGTCCCAGCCGCAGCAGGGCTGAAGCGGCGACCGCATTGCCAGAAGGCGTGGCATTATCGTGGCCCGACTTGGGACGATGGATGAGTTTTTCGTGGTCGTGGCTGGTAAAGAAAAAACCACCGAGCTGCTGGTCTAGGAACTGCTCCAGCATGACTTGCGCCAGTTGTTTCGCGAACTCTAGATCGCAGTTGCGAAAGTCCGCCTGTAGCAGTTCCAGGAGTGCCTCGAGCAGGAACGCATAATCGTCGAGGTAGGCGTTGAGATTCGATCTGCCGTTCTTATATGTTGCCAGCAGACGCTGGTTTCGCCATAAGGAGCCCCGGATAAAATCGCAGGCCCGCCGCGCCGAAATAAGCCAGTCTCTGTTACCGACAAGGCGCGCGGCATGCGCCATGCCTCTAATCATTAACGCATTCCAGCTGGTGAGTATCTTTTCATCGCGGCCGGGATGAACGCGTTTTTCCCGCGCGTTAAACAGCTTGGTCCGTGCGGAGTCGAGGTGCCGTTGTGCTACATCCTGCGGCAGCGAAAGCGCGCCAGCAACGTCGCTAATGCTTTTACGGACGTGTAAGTGCCAGAGCTTACCCTCAAAGTTCGGCGCCTGGTCTAAGCCGAAGTGGGAAACAAGCACCGCGTATTCCTCGGCATTGAGCAAAGACTCAATTTCGTTCCGCGTCCAGCTGTAGAACTTGCCCTCTTCATGCTCGGAATCCGCGTCCAGGCTCGAGTAATAGCCGCCCCCGGGAGATTGCATTTCGCGCATCACCCAGGCCGCGGTTTCTTCAGTTACTCTCTTGAATAACGGGTTGGCCGTCACCTGCCAGGAATCGGCATACAGGCGCAGCAGCGGCCCGTTGTCGTAAAGCATTTTTTCGAAATGCGGAATCATCCAGTATTCGTCCACGCTATAGCGGCAAAACCCGCCGCCCAGCTGGTCGTAAATTCCACCCAACGCCATTTTCTCCAGGGTGAATGCGGCAATATTCGGAATACTGTTGTCGCGGCTTGCTGCGAAATGCCGCAGGCAAAATTCGATCTCGGCCGGGTGAGGGAACTTCGGCGCATCGCTAAAGCCGCCGTTTAGCGGATCAAAACTGTTCTGCAACTGCTCGAGTAGACGTCGTGAAGCTTCTGCACTTAGCGTTTGCTGCAATTTTTCTGGCAGAGTACGCTCAAATGCGGCAAGCAAGGATTGGCTCTGCAGTTCAATATCATTCGGGTGCTGGTGGTAGAAGTCGGCAACACGCTTCAGCAGATCGGGGAATCCCGGAAGGTTATAACGCGGCAGCTTGGGAAAATATGTTCCGCCGAAGAACGGTTTCTGTTCGGGTGTAAGAAACATGGTGAGCGGCCACCCGCCCGTGCGCTGCGTGAGCATGTATTGCGCAGTCTGGTAAATTTGGTCGAGATCGGGGCGCTCCTCCCTGTCCACCTTGATGTTGATGAAGTGCCGATTCATGACTGCTGCCACCTCTGAGTCTTCAAAGGACTCATGCGCCATCACATGGCACCAGTGGCAAGCGGAATATCCGATCGAAAGCAGGATCGGTTTGTTTTGCTCGCGGGCAAGTTTCAGCGCTTGTTCGCCCCACGGGTACCACTCTACTGGATTTTCCGCGTGCTGAAGGAGATAGGGGCTGGTCTCGTTGACGAGGTGGTTGGACATGATCCAGTGTCAAATACAGGAAACGGCTTAAAGGTCTAAAGCTTTTCCACGCGCACTCTACTGCCGGGCTTGACCGTCTTGAGTTTCTTTGCGTCGCCGTCAATCGTACCGAGTATGTTTACGCGCGTTATCAACCTGCATTCACCGCTTTCTGAGACTGGCGTCGGACCAAAAGGCAATGCCAAAGACTGGCCTTCGACCCAGAAACACACCGTACCGGGGTCGACGACTTGTCTCGCATCATTTTCCAGTTCGGATTTCACCGGAACCGAAAAATACACCTCATCGCCCCAGGTTTCGGCGCGCGACTCGCACGGTAGTTCCGCGAGCAGTTTCTTCGCGGTCGACGTATTCCGGAGCGTCGCGGCGAGTTCATCTTGACCCCAGGAGATGCGAATGCGGGTATTCAATCGGTGACCGCGCCCAAGCTGGCCGAAGACACGAGTTTTGCATACTTTGCCATGACTCCCCGGGTAAAACGCGGCTTGGGTTGTCGCCATGCGGCTTTGCGGCGTGCGAGTTCCGCGTCGGGAACATCGAGTTGCAAAACCCGCTTAACGGCATCAATGGTGATTGAATCGCCTTCCTGCACCAGTGCAATCGGACCCCCTACGAAAGCTTCAGGCGCGACATGCCCTGCCACCACGCCCCAGGTTCCGCCTGAGAAACGACCGTCGGTAATCAACCCGACTTTGTCGCCCAAACCTTTGCCGATGATGGCGGAAGTCGGTGCCAGCATTTCCCGCATTCCGGGCCCACCCTTGGGCCCCTCGTAGCGGATTACAATCACGTCGCCGGGCTTTATTTTGTCGCCCAGTATGGCTTTCAGCGACGCTTCTTCCGATTCAAACACTCGGGCCGGACCGGTGATCACTGGATTTTTCAGCCCGGTGATTTTGGCAACGCAGCCCCCGGGGGCGAGATTGCCTTTGAGAATCGCAAGGTGGCCGTGCGGGTATAGCGGCTTATCCCATTGCCGAATGACATCCTGGCTTTTTGCCGGATTATCCGGTACATCACTCAGGTTTTCTGCCACCGTTTTGCCGGTGATAGTAAGGCAATCGCCGTGAATCAGCCCGTGGTTCAGGAGCATTTTCATCACTTGCGGAACGCCGCCTGCCTTGTGCAGATCAATCGCCACATATTTGCCGGAGGGTTTCATGTCACACAATACCGGCACGCGGCTACGAATGCGCTCGAAATCGTCGAGCACCCATTCCACCTGTGCAGCGTGGGCGATAGCGAGCCAGTGCAAAATAGCATTGGTCGATCCGCCGGTCGCCATGACCACCGAAATGGCGTTCTCGATGGATTTGCGGGTGATGATTTGCCTCGGGAGGATTTGTTTCTTGATGGCGTCGATCAACACCCGCGCCGATTGAGCCGCGCTCTCCACTTTTTCCTCATCCACAGCCGCCATGGTCGAAGAATAAGGCAAGCTCATGCCCGCCGCCTCGATGCTGGTGGACATGGTGTTGGCGGTGTACATTCCGCCACAGGAGCCCGCCCCCGGACAGGAACGGCGTTCGATTTCTTTGAAATCCTCGCGGCTCAGGCGGCCAGCAGTGAATTCTCCCACAGCTTCGAAGGCGGAGACGATAGTCAGGTCTTTGCCCTTGTAGTGGCCGGGCTTGATGGTGCCGCCGTAAACGAAAATCGCGGGAATGTTCATGCGCAACATCGCCATCAGCGCCCCGGGCATGTTCTTGTCGCAGCCGCCGATGGCCAACAAGCCGTCCATCCATTCCGCCTGCACCGCGGTCTCAATCGAGTCGGCGATCACTTCGCGCGAAACCAGGGAGTATTTCATACCTTCGGTGCCCATGGAGATGCCGTCGGAGACGGTGATGGTGCCGAATACCTGCGGATTGGCACCCGCCGCCTTGAGTTCCGCTTCGGCGCGGGCTGCCAGCAGGTTCAAACTGGCATTGCAAGGCGTGATGGTGCTGTAGGCGTTGGCCACGCCGACCATGGGTTTACCGAAGTCCTCGTCGCGGTAACCCATCGCGTAATACATGGAGCGGTTGGGCGCGCGTTCGTCACCCTCGGTAACGGTTTTGCTGCGCAAGTTCAGAGGCATCGCGGTCTCTCGAAAAGCGTTGGTCTGTTGCGGTAATTACGTATAATCCCAATTTTAGCGGAAATGCCTGGAACAACCTAAAAAATGCTCGTGCATCCAAGGTTTGATCCGGTAGCCATACATATTGGCCCACTCGCAATTCGTTGGTACGGCTTGATGTACCTGTTGGGATTTGCGATGGGCATCTTATTGGGGCGATACCGCATAAGAACCCAAGCCAACTCCGGATGGACCTATAACGAACTCGACGACGTGCTGTTTTACATTGTGCTCGGAGTGATACTCGGCGGACGCCTGGGCTATGTGCTGTTTTACAAATTTTCGGATTATCTGCATGAACCGCTCAAAATATTTTATATCTGGGAGGGCGGCATGTCTTTTCACGGCGGTTTTCTGGGCGTCGTTTGCGCGATATTGCTGTTTTCCATCAGACACCGGAAGCACTGGCTGGCGGTAACGGATTTCATCGCGCCGCTAACGCCTTTGGGTCTGGGGGCGGGACGCATCGGCAATTTCATCAACGGGGAATTGTGGGGACGGCCCACCGAGCTCCCATGGGGAATGATTTTTCCCGAAGTGGACAATGTCCCGCGCCATCCTTCGCAGTTGTACGAATTCGCCATGGAGGGAATACTGCTGTTCGTCATACTTTGGTTTTATTCTGCGAAACCTCGGCCGCTCGGCGCGGTGTCCGGGGTGTTTTTAATCGTCTACGGAGCGTTCCGTTTTCTAGTCGAATTTACCCGCGAGCCAGACTCGTTTCTCGGTTTGCTCGCATTGGGCTTGAGCATGGGACAGTGGCTTTCCCTACCGATGATTTTAACGGGGATCTGGATGCTCGTTTGGAGCTACCGTAAACACGCCTAAGCGTTACAGACAGGCGTAATCTGAAAACTCCGGAATTTTTCAGCCAGGGTGGAATTGCCAGTGTTACCCGTCGCATCGCCGGTTAAACGCGACGCCTACTTGCGGCTGCCGTAATTTACGCGTTTCCCAATTGAGTATATGATACCTCGCCTCGGGGTCGTAGCTCAGCTGGGAGAGCGTCGCGTTCGCAATGCGAAGGTCGGGAGTTCGATCCTCCTCGACTCCACCATCCCCTTAGTACATCCGTCCTCCTACCCAGGCTACCGGAAAATTCGCCGATATGCGATGTTTCCGAATCGCGGGCATGAAATTCGGCGGCCAGTCGGGTACTATCGAATTGTTATTGGCTGAGCCGAATGGCCTCAAGAGAACATCGGCCCGCTGGTTCTGGGTAAGCGTCCATTCAGCGCAAATACTATAATTGTTGGCGCGGAAAACAAGCTATAAGGTGGCTGCCATGCGAAAAACATTCCTTTCACACTTCTATAGTTTCTCAACTTTGACAGAACGAACGCGATTAACCAGCCGCGCGGCGCTCCTGAATTTTGCACTAGCGCTATCAGCTTGCGCGACGTATCAGGATCGCCCAATGCAGCTGGATGACACGGGCCGGGCATTTGAGTCCCGTTCTTTGGAAAATGCCGAGTTGCAAAAGTTTATTAGCGCAAACCTGCACCGCGATATCGAACCCTGGCCGCTGCAACAGTGGGATCTGTCCACCTTGACTCTGGCCGCGTATTACTACAACCCGGAACTGGACATCGCCCGAGCAAAATGGAATGTCGCCGAGGCAGCGGTTAAGACTGCCGGGCAACGCCCCAATCCTGTACTTAACTTGCCTTTCGAATATACCCTCGATCCGAAGAATGGGAACACGCCTTGGACCTACGGTATTAATCTGGACATCCCGATTGAGACTGCGGGCAAACGAGGCTACCGGATCGCTAAGGCCCAAAATCTTTCCCTGGCGGCGCGGCTGGACATGGGAAGCGTCGCTTGGCAGGTAAGAAGCCGGCTACGCAACGAGCTGCTCAACTGGTACGCCGCTTCGCAACGGGTTTCTCTACTGCAGAAAGCGATAGCCGCGCAGGAGGATGTTGTAAACATGCTGGACAATCGGCGTTTACATGGCGCCGCATCGATTGGCGAAGTCCACGCGGCCAAAATTGTTTTGGTGCAGAATCGCCGTGATTTGTCGCTCGCGGAAGCGCAAGTGCGCGATGCGCGGGCCCGAGTGGCATCGGCAATTGGAATCCCGGTAAGTGCGCTGAACGAAGTCAACATATCGTTTGGCGTTTTCGAGCAGAGCAATTTCGAAGTTCCTGCCGATGAAGTTCGTTATAAAGCCGTGCTCGGGCGCCCCGATTTGCTGAGCGCGCTGGCAAAATACGAAGCGAGCCAGGCTGCCTTGCAACTGGAAATCGCGAAACAGTATCCAGACGTCCATCTAGGCCCTGGCTATTTGTATAACCGGGACGGCGATTCACTGGTGCTGCCCATTTCCTTCGTCGCAGTGCCACTTTTCAACCGAAATCAGGGCCCCATAGCGGAAGCGGAAGCAATGCGGGAAGAAGCGGCCGCGCAGGTGAAGGCCTTGCAGGCGCGCGCAATCAACGAAACGGAACAGGCGCTCAAAAATTATTATGCAGCTGAAGACAATCTCGCTTCGTTTGACGCGCTGCTTGCCGCCGAGGAAGCACAGCTAAAAGCCTTGCAGAATTCTTTTGCTGCCGGTGAGACGGATCGGCTGACAGTGACGCAGGCGCAACGGGCGCTTCTTTCATTCCGCTTGGCCGGCGAGGATCCTCTGGTCCAGGTGCAACGGGCAATCGGCCAGTTGGAAAACGCTTTGCAGCATCCACTGTTGATTTCGGCCGACCAATGAAATCCGTTTTCGGAATCAGGCTGATGATTATTTTCATTTTGCTGGCTGGCGTTGTTGCACTCTTGGTCTATGCAGTGCCTCAGTTTTGGCACGGTGACGCAGCTACCAAAACGATTGCAGAGTCTGGAGAAAACACCGGTGTGAAACCTGGCAGAGCCGATCCCAAGACTACCCCGAGGGACCAAACGAGCGGACCGCGCCGCGCAGCGGGTGCAACAGGCGGTTTCACTTCAGTAAAACTGAGCGCCGCCATGCAGGCTCAAAGCGGCGTCAGTTCCGAAGAGCTCAGAGCAGCGAATTACCAGCCTGAAGCCGTTGCCTACGGCACGGTTCTGGATTTGCAATCGCTCACTGAACTGCGCACTCGCTTCAATGCAGCATTGGCGGAAGCCGAAATTGCACATTCCGCCATGAATGTTTCCGAACAAGAATATGAACGCGTCAAGGCGCTTTACCAGGACAATCAGAATACGTCTCTGAAAGCACTGCAAAAGGCAGAGCAGGCTTTTTTGTCCGATAAAGCCAGATTCGAGGCCGCTACTTCGGCGATTCAGGACATCAAGGGGTCTGCGCGCCAGCAATTTGGGGATGTTTTGGCAGGCTGGGCGCTCGCAGGTGGCTCGGCTGAATTTCAGAAATTTCTCAAGCGAGAGGAAATCATAATACGCGTCACTTTGTCACCGGGTCTCAGAATTGCGGCACCGTCAAGGGTGCAGGTTGTTGCAAATAATAACCCGCCGGTGGTCGCTAATCTCGTATCCGCTTCGCCGCAGAGCGATCCGGCGATTCTGGGCACCGCCTATTTCTATCGCGCTGCAGCGGTGCTCGCGGCGGGCACCCGCGTAACGGCGTATTTTCCGACATCTGGGCAGTTAATGAAGGGAGTGTTCATTCCTGGCAATGCGGTCGTTTGGTTCGCTGGCCAGGCGTGGTCGTACGTGCAGCTCGATCCGGAACGCTTCGAGCGGCGCTCGGTTTCTGAGGACTATGCACATGGCGGCGGATTTTTTGTGACCCAGGGTTTTAAACCTGGGGATCGAGTCGTCGTTAAGGGTGTGCAGCTTCTGCTGTCCGAAGAGCTGCGCTCGGAAATTCAAACGGGTGATAACGGGGACCAGGGTTGATCCCGAATAACAAAGCGGGATTTCTCACCGCTAAAAAATAGTAGGAAGCAGCTATACTTTCCTCAATCGTACGTTTCTCGGTTCGCTTTCGCGGCGTAGTCATCGCATTGGCATGCCTGGTGCTCGGCTTCGGCGTCTATACCTTTTTTAAATCCCGGCTGGACGTTTTTCCCGAATTTGCTCCGCCGTTGGTGGTAATACAGACCGAAGCCCCGGGGCTTTCCGCAGAGCAGGTGGAAGTCTTGGTCACCCAGCAAATCGAAAATGCGCTGGGCGGAATCATCAGCCTTGAGACCATGCGTTCACAGTCGATCCAGGGGCTTTCAGTCATCACCATGACGTTCCATGGCGGCACGAATATTTACCACGCGCGCCAACTGGTCACGGAACGACTCAATGCGCTTGCTGGGCAGCTGCCACGCGGCGTAAAGCCGCCCGCCATGACGCCGCTTTCTTCTTCCGCCAACCAATTGTTGGCGATCGGCCTGACCTCTGATACTCGTAGCCCGATGGAGCTGCGCACAATTGCCGATTGGACG
>Ga0187774_10000130_pt1 | contig 23805 bp, 23 predicted proteins | sample 0216_BV02_MP05_2_FD_133152 | JGI IMG/M metagenome (GOLD analysis project Ga0187774, IMG submission 133152) | Tropical peat soil microbial communities from peatlands in Department of Meta, Colombia - 0216_BV02_MP05_20_MG | ecosystem: Environmental > Terrestrial > Soil > Wetlands > Peat | place... | reverse complement strand
CCCGCCTCGGTCAGCGTGGATCCCTTCGGTCGCTTTGCCTACGTCGCGAACGCCGGTGGCAATGTGTCGGCCTACACCATCGATGCCGGGACCGGGGCACTCACCCACGTTGGCACGGACGTGGCGGCGGGGACCAGCCCCGCCTCGGTCACTGTGGAATCATCCGGCCGGTTCGCCTATGTAGCAAACGGCGGCGGCACGGTCTCGGCCTACACCATCGATTCTGGAACTGGGGCGCTCACGAGCGTTGGCACGGATGTGACGGCGGGGACCGGTCCCGCTTCGGTCACCGTCGACCCGTCGGGCAGGTTCGCCTATGTGGCGAATTTCACCTCCAACGACGTCTCGGTCTACACGATCAGCGCCACCACCGGGGCGCTCGCGCTGACCGATGCCGACGCGGTGACCGGCGGAGTCCAGAACAGCATCGCCGCGGGAACCAATCCCAAGTCGGTCAGCGTGCATCCCAGCGGCAACTTCGCCTATGTCGCGAACGGCGACGGCAGCATCTCGGCCTACAGGATCGATTCCACCAACGGCGCGCTCATCGCTATCGGCCCGTTGGCCGCGGGGACCAATGCCGCCTCCATCGCCTTCGACCCCGCGGGCAAGTTTGCGTACGTGGCGAGAATAGGCGACGCCCTCGTCTCCGTCTACCAGGTCAATCCCTCGACCGGGGGGCTGAGCAGCGTCAGCACGATCGGGACAGGGACGAGTCCCGCGTCCGTCACCATCGACGCCTCCGGCCAGTTTGCCTACGTGGCGAACAGCGGCGACGGCACCGTCTCGGCCTACAAGGTCAATTCCGGAACCGGCGCCGTCAGCGCCGTGAGCTCGCCGTTTAGCGCGGGGAGCACTCCGAGCTCAGTCGTCACGACTGGTACGATCCAGTAGTCACGGCGGTATGATTTCTATCATGCGTCTTCTTAGACCCAGAATTCGCCCGCGCTGGTTCACGCGCTGGAATGCGGAGCTTGATGCAGCCTTGGATGTGCTGCCAGAATCGGAATGCTGTTCACGTGAGCTTTACCGGCTTGTATGCACTAACCAGGATCCTCTCAAGACATTTGCAGTAGTAGAAGAGAGCGAAGAGCCAATCGGCGTTGTTTGCCTGAGAAGGAGGGAAACGCTTCACGATTGGGTGCCAGTCACCCACTACTCAATTCCGGGCATGATCTTTCCGACAAAAGAGGGTTCTCTGGGGAAAGTTCTATCTGTTCTTCATAGGAACGTAAGGCTTGCATGGTGGCGGATGGGGGAAAGTTCTTCGGACATTGTTGATGTAATCAGTCGGGAGGTAGTTCCGACATACGGAATAGATCTAACCGGAGATTATGAGAAATATTGGCGCGAGTATAGCCATCTGAATACAGTCAAGCGTGATCGGGGTCATTGCAAGGATTTTGAGGTGCGCATCAGCGGCGAGGGTATGACGGAATGGGTGATTAGAAGCTGGGAACGGAAGTGGAGGGAAACACCAACGGCGCCAAGAGCGGATCTTCAAGATAAGATATCTATTGCAGAGCATCTCGAACGACAAGCTAAGAACTTCACATTCACGCTCCATGACAGTGGAAGGCCGATGGGGGGGCATACGTTCCTAGTTCATGAGAAGTTTCTTGTCTGGCAATACACCTATCGAGACCCGCAATATGACAAGCTTGGTGTTGGAACCTATTTGATGGATGTTGCCATCAAATGGGCTATCGAATCGGGATTTACCGGCATTGATCTTGGCGGAGACCATGCAGAGCATAAAAAACGATGGGGTCCCATTGTTGGCCATAAGACATCTATGCATATCTGTCCAAGATATCTGCGCGTGATGCGCAGGGGGCAGGAAATTCTAGGACATGTGAGAGCAAATGGACTTAGACAGTCGCTCAAAACCGCAATGTCTAGAATCTTGATCAATGCAAAGTCTGCATGATTAGCTGAAGGATGCGGGCATAGAGTTGGATGGAGCGGGCGAAGGGAATCGAACCCCTGTCTTAAGCTTGGAAAGCTTTCGTTCTACCATTGAACTACGCCCGCATTGCTTCGTCATTTACTACGGTTTCTCGCATATCTGAGGAGGGCGCCGCGTTCACAGGCGCCAAACGGAAAGCCCGGCTGCGGCTAGAGCGTCGCGGTTGAACTGACACTTGACGTCGATGAAGCAACCGCCCTTTGCTACTTTGCGCGCCAGTTTGTCCTCGCCCATGTTCCTGAACTGGCGGTGAGCCACCGCAGCCACCATCGCATCGGCGACCGGCAATTCCTCCCATGAAACCAGCTCCAGCTCATACTCAAGGCGAGCCTCTTCGGGGTTAGGCACAGGGTCGTGGACGAAAACCTGAATGCCATAGCTCTTCAGCTCGTTGATGACGTCGATCACGTGGGAATTCCGCAGGTCGGGGACGTCCTCCTTGAACGTCAACCCGAGGACGTTGATCTTCGCCCCCTTCACGGGGTTGCCGCTGCGGATCATCTGCTTGATGGTTTGCTCGGCAATAAACTTTCCCATATTGTCGTTTATCCGTCGCCCCGCGAGTATGACCTCCGGGTGGTAGCCGAGCATCTCCGCCTTGTAGGTTAAGTAGTACGGGTCGACGCCTATGCAGTGGCCGCCGACCAAACCGGGACGAAACGGGAGAAAATTCCACTTGGTGCCGGCTGCTTGAAGAACCTCGAGGGTATCGATTCCGATGCGGTTGAAGATGATCGCCAGCTCGTTGATCAAGGCGATATTGAGGTCCCGTTGTGTATTCTCGATGACTTTGGCGGCCTCGGCGACCTTGATGCTGGAGGCGCGATACACGCCTGCAGTTACCACGGCGCCGTAGAGTCGAGCGACCCGATCGAGCGTTTCGGGGGTGTCGCCTGCCACGACTTTCACGATGGTGTCCAGTCTGTGCTCCTTATCGCCCGGGTTGATCCGTTCGGGCGAATACCCGACATTGAAGTCCTTGAGCCAGGTTTTTGCCGAATGGCTTTCGAGCACTGGAATACACACCTCCTCCGTCGCACCCGGGTAGACAGTCGATTCATACACCACGGTGGCGCCCTTTTTCATGTGCTTGCCCACCATCGTGCTCGCGCTGATTAGCGGTCCGAAGTCGGGCTGGCGAACGTTGTCCACGGGCGTTGGAACGGCGACCACGATAATATCTGCGGCAGCCAGGTGCTCCGGGTCAGATGTCACGGTCAGTTGGGTCGCAGCGCGCAACGCGTCACCGGAGACCTCCCCCGTCGGGTCGACGTGGCGGCGGTAGTTCTCTACCTTCTCGGCGCTCAGATCGAATCCTATCGTCCGGAACTTCGTGCCGAACGCTGCCGCGAGCGGCAAGCCGACGTATCCGAGACCAACGACTGCAACTGTGGGCATATCCCTTCCCTCTTTCTTTTTTGGGCGTGCAATTCTCGCCGAAATTCCAAGGTACCGCCGAACCCGCGCCTTGTTCTCTGGGAGGGCGGCTGCCCGCCGAAGCCCCGAGGGGAGGTCTCAAACATCCACGAGGCGGCAATGTTCCGTGGATGAAGCAAGAACTCGGCCTGGGGTCCTCCATTCGAGCATTCTTGACGCGTTTCGGGGAGAAGAGGCCGGTGGTACCGGGGATCGTTTGGCTTTGCCTGCAACTTCATGCTATTGTCATCGCGCCGGCAGACAAACCAGTCCACGGGACCTCCTGTCGCGGAAGGGGCTTATGAGCTGGATCACGTGGGTGGCAATACTGATTGCGTGGCCTTTGGTAGGGCTGATCGTCGCCTATTTGTTCGGCCGCTTTACGCACCGGGGTGAGGCCTACGGAAACGCCGGTCAGCTCTCTCCTCCGATCTTGAGCTACCTGCGTCGCTCCAAGCGCCACCGGGTTTCATCGCATGCAGGAGCCCAGACCAAAGGGCGGCGCGAGGCTAGCGGCGGGCGCGGCGTCCACTAAGTCTGTTCAGGCGTTACCCCCGGCGGAGTCTTAAATTCCGTGCGGGTCCTCCCGGGGCATTGGTTTGACTCCGAAGCGGGCGCCTTTCGACCCCTGTAAATGGCGGATTTTTGGGCCTTCGGCGACAGACGAAGCGACCGCCGCGGAAATCAGCTAGACTCCGCGCTCGCGAGAAGCCTCGTGGAATCGATCACCCTTGATGCTCAATCGCCGAGCCCGCCCCGGCCCGGACAGCCGCTCTGCCGAACGTGAGTGTTAGCGCAGCCGCCATGAAGGTGCTGGTGACGGGCGGCGCCGGCTACATCGGCTCGCACACCTGTGTCGAGCTCATGCTAGCCGGGCACGATGTGGTCGCGCTGGACAATCTATGCAACAGCCACCCCGAGGTTCTCGCTCGGGTCGCACGAATCGTCGGCAAGCCCCCGGAATTCGTCGAGGCCGACGTCCGAGACGCCGGCGCCTTGCGCGAGGCGTTCAGGTGGCATCGATTCGACGCGGTAATCCATTTCGCGGGGCTCAAGGCGGTAGGCGAATCGGTCGAGAACCCGCTCGAGTACTACGACAACAACGTGCAGGGCGCATTGTCGCTGTGCCGCGCGATGGCGGAAGGCGGTGTCGGCACGCTCGTTTTCTCCTCCTCGGCGACGGTCTACGGGAACGCTTCCTCCATGCCGCTGCGCGAGGACGCGCCTCTGGGGCCGACCAACCCCTACGGGCAATCGAAGCTGATGGTGGAGCGGATACTCGGCGATCTCGGGGCCTCCAAGCCCGGTTCCTGGCGCATCGCGCTGCTTCGCTACTTCAACCCGGTCGGGGCGCACCCCAGCGGACTGATCGGCGAGGACCCGCAGGGGATTCCGAACAACCTTATGCCCAACATCGCCCAGGTCGCGGTCGGCGTGCGCGACAAGGTGCGCGTTTTCGGCAGCGACTATCCCACGCCCGATGGGACGGGGATACGCGACTACATCCATGTCGTCGATCTCGCCCGCGGACACCTCGCCGCGCTGGACGCCCTGCGCCGCGACGGCAGCGGATTCACGGTGAACCTCGGCACCGGGCGCGGAATCTCGGTGCTCGAAGCGATCCACGCTTTCGAGCGGGCGTGCGGACGCGTGATCCCAGTCGAAAGAGTCGCCAGGCGCGCGGGCGACGTCGCCGAATCCTACGCCGACCCCTCGCTCGCCGAGCGCGTGCTCGGCTGGAAGGCGGCCCTGGGACTGGACGACATGTGCCGGGATGCGTGGCGGTGGCAAAGCGGGAACCCGCGCGGGTACCGCGAAGGCCACGCGGCCGTCCCCACGTGACAGGAATGCCGGCGGGCCGGATCAGGGGAGTTGTTCGAAGATGAAGGTTCTTGTCACGGGGGCTGCGGGGTTCATCGGGTCCACGCTGGCGCACCGTCTGCTCGACCGCGGTGACCAGGTCGTGGGCATCGACAACCTGAACGACTATTACGACGTGCGCCTAAAGGAGGCGCGGCTGGACCGGCTCCGCCCCAGAGCCGGGTTTGCCTTCCAGAAGCTCGATATCGTCGAGCGCGGGGCGATGGCCGAGCTTTTCTCCGCAGGCAAGTTCGATGCGGTCGCGCACCTGGCCGCGCAGGCCGGGGTGCGCTACTCGATCGAGAATCCGTCGGCCTACGTCGACGCCAACCTGGTCGGCTTCCTGCACGTCCTCGAGGGGTGCCGGCACTCGCGCGTCGGCCACCTCGTGTTCGCCTCGAGCAGTTCCGTGTATGGGGCGAATACCCGGCTGCCTTTCTCGGAGCACGACAACGTCGATCACCCCGTCTCGCTGTACGCCGCTACCAAGAAGGCGAACGAGCTGATGGCGCACAGCTACGCGAGCCTGTACGGGATGTCGTGCACCGGTCTGCGCTTTTTCACCGTTTACGGACCCTGGGGCCGGCCCGACATGGCGTTGTTCAAGTTCACCGAGGGAATCCTCGCCAGCCGGGCCATTCCGGTCTTCAACCGCGGGGAGATGGTGCGCGACTTCACCTACGTGGATGACATCGTTGAGGGCGTCATCCGCACCATGGACCGGCCCGCGCGGCCGGCAGCCGGGTGGAGCGGCGAGCACCCGGATTCGGCGACCAGCTACGCTCCCTGGCGCATCTTCAACATCGGTAACAACCGCCCGGTGAAGCTCATGCGCTACATCGAGGTTCTGGAGGAGTGCCTGGGCAAGAAGGCCAGGCTCGAGCTCCTGCCGATGCAGGCCGGAGACGTTCCCGCGACCTCCGCCGACGTCAGCGAGCTCGAGCGTGCGGTCGGGTACAAGCCGCAGACACCGATCGAGGTCGGAGTGCGGCGATTCGCCGAGTGGTACCAAAGCTACTACCGGAAACCCGCCTAAGTGGGATACTTGCGCTGATGTGGTACCCGGACCCCGCCGCCAGGAGCTGGCACCACGACCAGCAGCTTCGCACGCTCTACGCCTGCCTAGGCGCCTCAGCGGTGTTGCACGCGCTGACGATCGTCGCGTTTCCGGGGCTGCGCCTCGCGGCCACGCCGGCGGAGCCCAGAGAATTGACAGCCCTGTTCGCGTCGACGGCCTCGGCAGCGGCCGCGCCGAGCCCGATCAGAAAGCTGCGGGAGAGGGAGTCCGAGCGCTTTCCGACCCGGACCCCAGACCCGACCCCCGTCGCTGCTCCCGAGGCTGCGGAGCCGATCCCGGTACAGGCACCGGCGCCCGCGCTCACGCCGTCGGTAGCGACGGCGGCTCCAGCGCCTGCGGCGCACGAGCAGACCCTTGCGCCCGCGGCCGAATCGGTCGACGCCAGCCTGTTCGACGCCTACCGGCTCGCGCTGATCAATGCGGCGAAGCGCTATAAGCGCTACCCGGTGCAGGCGATGGAGCGAGGCTGGGAGGGGCGCGTCGAGATCCGCGTCACCGTCGACGCGAGCGGAACCATCAAGAGCGCGCTGGTGAAGACCTCGAGCAGGTACCAGGTCCTCGACGATCAGGCTCTTGAGATGGTGAGGAAGGCCTTCAACGCCCTAGCGCAGGTCCGGCCGGCGCCGCTCGGCCGGGAATTCACCGTCGATGTTCCGGTCGTGTTCGAGCTTCAGACCGGCTGAATTCTCATTGCAGAACGCGGCGGGCGCCGTCGTAACGCTTCGTCCAGTAGGCGGTGCGCATGTCCTCGACGCGCACGGCGCTTCCTGGCTTCGGCGCGTGGATGAATTGATGGTCTCCGACGTAGATCCCCACATGAGAGTAGGGCCGGCGCTCGGTGTTGTAGAAGACGAGGTCGCCCGCCGCGAGTCCAGCCACCGTGATGTGTCTGCCCATGCGACTCTGCGCGAGTGCGTTGTGCGGCAGCTCTATGCGAAAGGCCTCGCGATACACATGAGCGACCAGGCCGCTGCAGTCGAAGCCGGTCTCGGGCGAATCGCCTCCGCGACGGTAAGGCACGCCGGCGGTGGCCAGCGCCTGGAATACCAGCTCCGGGCCGCGCGTCGAGGGCGGCGGGGGTGTCGCACAGCCGCAGAGAGCCAAAGTACCAAGAAACAGATAGTTACAGCGCATCATTGAAGCACCTTAGACTATCGCGCGGCGACTGTAAAGCTCGCGCCGGCGTGAGCCAGCGCGGCGCCGGGAGCACCTAGCGCTTGGAGGGGCAAGTCCTGGAGAAAATCCTCAGCGAAGAGCATCTCGAGGCGGTTTTTGGCCGCGCCGGACCCCTGGCCGCGAGGGTCCCCGAGTACCGCGTACGGACGCAGCAACTGCAGATGGCGGCTCGCGTCGCGGAGGCGATGCGGGACAACGCGGTGCTCGTGTGCGAGGCGGGGACGGGCACGGGCAAGACCTTCGCCTACCTCGTTCCTGCGCTCCTCTCCGCGGGCAAGGTGATTGTTTCCACCGGCACCAAGACCCTGCAGGATCAGCTCTACCGGCGCGACTTGCCGACGGTGCGCTCGGCGCTCGGTGTTTCCGTGACCACCGCGCTGCTCAAGGGCCGCGCGAACTACGTTTGCCACTATCACCTCGAGCGCGCCCTCGAGGGTCAGCACGCTCGCGAGGTCAAGGCGGACCTGCGCCGCATCGCGGGCTTTGCCCGCGTCACCCACAGCGGAGACAAGAGCGAATGCGCGGACGTGCCGGAGGAGGCGCGCGCCTGGGATCTTGCGACTTCCACCCGGGAGAACTGCCTGGGGCAGTCGTGCCCCCGATACCGTGACTGCTTCGTGATGGCGGCGCGCCGCGAGGCGCAGGCGGCCGACCTCGTCGTCGTGAACCACCATCTGTTCTTCGCCGACGTGATGCTCAAGGACGAAGGGATGGCCGAACTCCTTCCCGCCTGCAACACGGTCATCCTCGACGAGGCGCACCAGCTCCCGGATATCGCGACCCGGTTCTTCGGCGAGACCCTGTCCACAGCGCAGCTCCTGGAGCTCTCGCGCGACGTCCGCGCGGAGACGCTGGCGGCGGCCGGGGACATGCCGGAGGCGCGGCAGCTCGCGGCTGCGCTCGAGAAGGCGGCGCGGGATCTGCGTCTCGCGCTCCCCCAGGACGGCGTCCGCGCCACCGCGGCATCGCTCGCGCGCGAGCGCGCCTTCTCGGATGCGCTCGAGGCCCTCAGCTCCGCGCTGGCGTCGCTGGCGGGTTCGCTCGGCGATCTGGCGGAGAGAAGCGAGGGTCTCGCCCGCTGCTCCGCGCGGGCCAGGGAGGCTCAGGCTTTGCTCGAGCGCTGGCGCGACGAGGAACGCGCCGACCTCGTTCGCTGGATCGAGGTGCTCGGTCATTCGCTCAGGCTCAACGCCACGCCGCTATCGGTCGCGGAGATCTTCCGGCGGCAGCTCGAGGGCAGGCCCCGCGCCTGGATATTCACCTCCGCGACGCTGGCCGTGGCAGGGGACTTCTCGCACTTCAGCAAGGAGATGGGCCTGCACGGCGCGCGCACCGCTTGCTGGGGCAGTCCTTTCGACTACGCATCCCAGGCCATGCTCTGCGTGCCCAAGGGCCTGCCCGACCCGAACAGCGAGGAGCACACGCGAGCGGTGGTCGCGGCCTCCCTTCCCGTCATCCACGCGAGCAGGGGACGCGCGTTTCTGCTGTTTACGACGCTGCGCGCGATGCGGCTCGCGCACCGCCTGCTTCGCGAGGAATTCGATCGCGCGGGGCTTTCCTACCCGCTCATGCTCCAGGGCCAGGGCTCGCGCAGCGAGCTGCTCGAGCGGTTTCGGGCGCTGGGCAACGCGGTGCTGGTCGGGAGCGCGAGCTTCTGGGAGGGAGTGGACGTGCGCGGGGAAGCCCTGTCGCTGGTGATCATCGACAAGCTGCCGTTTGCGCCGCCGGACGATCCGGTGCTCGCCGCAAGGCTGGACGCGCTGGAGCGCGCGGGGGACAACCCGTTCCTCGACTACCAGGTGCCCCAGGCGGTCATCGCGCTGAAGCAGGGGGCGGGCAGGCTCATCCGCGACGAGACCGACCGCGGCGTGCTGATGATCTGCGACCCAAGGCTGTTCGCGAAGCCCTACGGCAGGAGGATTCTCTCCAGCCTGCCGCCGATGAAGCTCGTGCGCGATCTGGACCAGGCGGTCCGCTTCTTCGAGCGCGATCCGGGCGTCCCGGACGCTTCCGCGATCAGCGACCGAGCTGGCTGAGCACGCTCTTGGCGTGCTCGCTGTCGGGGAAATTCTTGGCCAGGATGCGCCGGGCGTCGTCGCGCAGGTCGCGCATCCCGAGCGCGTCGTAGGCCTGGATCATGATGAGCAGCGCTTCCTCCTGGACCGGCGCCTCGGGATAGTTCTTCAGAGCGTACTGCGCGCGGTTGGCGGCCGCCACGTACGCTCCCCTCCTGATGTACCACCGGGCGACGTGAATCTCGTTGGAGGCGAGCGCGTTCACGAGGTACTTCATGCGCGCGAGAGCGTCGGGCGTGTACTTGCTGTCCGGAAAGCGCTGAATCAGATCCTTGAACGCATCGAACGATTCCCGCGCCGACCTCGGATCGCGCTCGGTCGGATCCTGGCGTGAGATCCTGGAAATCAGTCCCACATCCTCGTTGAAATAGGCGAGACCCTTGAGGTAGTAGGCGTAGTCGACGTTGGGATGGTTGGGATGGAGCTTCATGAACCGCTCGGCGGCGGCGACCGCAGACGCCTGCTCCTTCTGTTTGTAGTAGGCGTACGCGACCTCGAGCTGGCCCTGCTGCGAGTACCGCCCGTACGGAAAACGCGCTTCCAGGGCTTCGTAGCGCTTGATCGCGAGATCGTACTGACCGTTCTCCAGAGCCTCCTTCGCCTCGGCGTAGAGCGTGTCCGCGCTCATCGACTTGGTCGGATCCTGCTTGTCGAGGAACGAGCAAGCGGCCAGGGCCGCCGTCAGGACGAGAACAAATGAAGCTACACTACGTTTCACGATGATCCGGTCGGAAGAAACGGAAAATTATACCGCGGAGACCGTGACGCGACGCGTTCCCGAGACGCTCGCTGGGCTCCGCCTGGACAAGGCGCTCGCGCAGATGTTCCCTGAGCACTCGCGGAACCGGCTGCAGCGGTGGCTGAAGGAAGGACACGTAAGTCTCGACGCGCGCTCCGCGAAGCCCAAGCAAAAGATCTGGGGCGGAGAGCGGGTCGAGATACGCCCGTGTCCCGTTCCCGCCGACACGGCGCACCGGCCCGAGCGCATCGCTCTCGACATCGTCTATGAAGACGACGACGTTCTGGTGCTCAACAAGCCCGCCGGCCTGGTGGTTCATCCCGGAAGCGGCCACTGGAAGGGAACGCTGCTCAATGCTCTGCTGCATCATTCCCCCCAGCTCGCCGCCGTCCCCCGCGCGGGCATCGTTCACAGGCTCGACAAGGACACGAGCGGCCTTCTCGTGGTGGCGAAGACGCTGCGCGCGCAGACCGAGCTCGTGCGGCAGCTCCAGGCGCGAACGATGAAACGCGAGTACCTGGCCGTGGTGCACGGCGCCGTGCGCGCGGGAGGAGAGGTCAGTGCGCCCGTGGGCCGCGATCCCCGCAGCCGGACGCGCATGGCTGTCGTGCCGGCGGGGCGGTCGGCCCGGACCCGCTACAAGGTGGCGAAGCGCTTCGCGCACGCGTCCCTGCTCGAATGCAGCCTGGATACGGGAAGGACGCACCAGATCCGGGTGCACATGCAGGCGCTCGGCCATCCGCTTTTCGGCGATCCCGTTTACGGCCGCGGGCGCCCTGGAGGGAGGACAGAAGCGCGCATCGGGCGCCAGGCGCTCCACGCCGCGCGGCTGGAATTCTCGCACCCGGTTTCGGGCGCGCGCCGGCGCTTCGAGGCGCCGCTGCCGGAGGATTTCCGGGCCTTGCTGGCGTCGCTCAAGTGAGGAGCGCGCCCCACCGCGACTGGATCGTTCCCGACTGGCCCGCGGCCGGACGCGTGCGGGCGCTCGTCACGACGCGCTCGGGCGGAGTCAGCTCCGGCCCGTTCGCGACCCTGAACCTCGGCGCTCGCGTCGGCGACGACCCGGGCTGCGTCGCGCGCAACCGCGCCATCCTTCGCGCCTGCCTGCCCGCAGAGCCGGCGTGGATGAGGCAGGTTCATGGAACGGCGGTGGTCGATCCGGAACGAGCGCCTTCCGGAGCCGAAGCCGACGCGGCGGTCACGCGCGCGCCCGGGGTCGTGTGCGCGGTGACGACCGCCGACTGCCTGCCGGTCTTTCTCAGCGACCGGAGCGGCAGCGTGGTGGGCATCGCGCACGCGGGCTGGCGGGGATTGGCCGCCGGGGTCATCGAGAGCGCCGTGCGAGCGATGAGCGCGCCGCCCGGGGACCTGATCGCCTACATCGGGCCGGGCATCGGAGCGCGCCGCTACGAGGTCGGCGAAGAGGTCCGCGAGGCGTTTGTCGCGAACGATCCGGCGGCGGCCGCGGCGTTCGCGCCGAGCCGCGAAGGCAGATACCTCGCCGATCTCTACGCGCTCGCGCGGGGACGGCTCACGGCGGCCGGAGTCGGCGCGACGTACGGGGGAGGGTACTGCACCGCGAGCGAGGAGCGCTTCTTCTCCTTCCGCAGGGATCGCCCTACGGGCAGAATGGCGAGCCTCATCTGGATCGAGGACTCCTAGCCGTGCCGACTCTGGCCTGGATTTCCGGCGCCGCCGTCGCCGGGAGCGTCATCAGCATCGCGATCGCCGCGCTGTTCGCGCTGTCCGCGCCCGCGAGCTGGGTTCCCGCGCTGGTGAGCTTCGCCATCGGCGCCCTGCTCGGCGCAGTGTTTCTGGAGATCCTGCCCCACGCCATCGGCTCGGCGGGCAGTCTCCACGCCATTTTCGCGACGGTGCTCGGCGGCATCCTCGGCTTCTTTGTCCTGGAGAAGCTGGTGCTGTGGCGCCATTGCCACGTCGAGGACTGCGAAGCCCACGATCACCACGCCGACCCCGCCGACCACGGCCGAAGCGGCCTCATGATCATCATCGGCGACGCGTTCCACAACTTCGTCGACGGCATCCTGATCGCCGCAGCGTTCCTCCAGAGCACCGAGCTGGGGGTGGTGACGGCCGCCGCCATCATCGCCCACGAGATCCCGCAAGAAATCGGCGATTTCGTGATCCTGCTCCACTCCGGCTTCGGCAAGGCCGCGGCGCTCGGACTCAACCTGCTTTCGAGCCTCGCCATGCTCGCCGGTGCGCTGCTCGCGTACTTCACGCTGCAGGCCGCGCAGCAGTGGATCGGGACAGTGCTCGCGCTCGCCGCGGCCAGCATGATCTATGTCGCGGTCGCCGATCTCATCCCGGGACTTCACCGGCGGCCGGAGCTGCACGCCACCGCGCAGCAGGTGACGCTGATCGCGCTCGGGGTAGGACTGATCTGGCTGGTCGGCGATCTCGTGCGGGCGGCCTAGCGCTACAGCATCGCCGACCCGCCGTCGACCGCCAGGGTCTGGCCGGTCACGAAGGCGGCGTCGTCGCCCGCAAGAAAGCTCACCGCGCCGATCAGGTCGTCCGGATGCTCTTCGCGCTGAATCGCGCGCGCGCGGATGCTCTCGGCGTGGTTTCTCAGATGCTCGGGGCGCGCCCTCGTTGCTTCGGTCACGGTGAGACCCGGAGCGATGGCGTTGACGGTGATCCCGTCGGCGCCGAGCTCGCGCGCAAGTCCCCGGGTCATCGCGATGACCGCGCCCTTGCTCGCGATGTAGTGGAGGAAGTGCGGAACCCCCTTCAGCGGCGCGCCCGAGGCGAGGTTGATGATGCGGCCGCTCTTCTGCCTCCGCATCTGCGGGGTCACCGCCCGGCAGCACAGCGCGACCCCGACGACGTTGATCTCGAGCAGCCGTTTCCATTCCTCCGCGGGGATTTCTTCGAACGGCCCTATCTTCACGCCGGCGAACATGGCGGCGCAGTTGACGAGGATGTCGATGCGGCCGAAGGCTCTCAGGGTCTCCGCGGCCATCGACTCGGTTTCCGCTTCCGAGGACACGTCGACCTTCAGCCCGAGAGCGCGCGCGCCGGCCTTTGCCAGATCGGCCGCCGCGACGTCGTAGCCCGCGATGTCGGCGACGGTCACGCTCGCTCCGTCGGCGGCCAGGCGCGCCGCCATCGCTTTGCCTATGCCGCGTCCCGCGCCGGTCACGATCGCGGTTCTGCCTCTGAGGCTCATGAAGTTCTCCTCCCGGGGATGGTAACTGATAGCATGCGGCGGTGCGACGGGACGGAATATTTCGATTTGTTTTCAGCGCGATCGGCATCGGGCTCGCCGCCGCGGGCCAGGCTCAGGACGTCCAGGAGGAATCCTACGGCGCGAAGTTCCAGGCGACCTACGTGTGGCAGCGCAAGTATCCTTTCGGCGCCGCCTATACCGGAACCAACAGCCTGATTCCGGATATAGAGAAGAGCTACTCGTTCACAGCGACCGCGGCGCTCGGCGCGCGGACCTGGAAGGGCGGCGAGGTCTACGTCGACCCCGAGGCCGCGCAGGGCGTGCCCCTGTCGCATCTCACCGGGCTGGGCGGGTTCACCAACGGAGAAATCGCGCGCACTTCCGGGCCCAACCCCAGCTTCTATTTCGCCCGGGCGTTCCTGCGCCAGACCTGGGGATTGGGCGGAGACCGCGAAGCGGTCGAGTCCGACGCCAACCAGCTGGCCGGATCCGTCGAGCGCCGCCGACTGGTACTGACCGCGGGCAAGCTGTCGCTGCCGGATCTCTTCGACGACAACGCGTACAACCACGATCCCCGGACCCAGTTCCTGAACTGGTCGCTGATGACCCACGGCGCGTGGGACTACGCCGCCGACGCCCGCGGGTATTCCTGGGGCGTCGCGCTCGAGTATTTCGACGACGGGTGGGCGCTGCGCGCCGCGCGATTCATGATGCCCAAGCAGTCGAACGGGCTCGCGCTCAATCCGCGGATTTTCGTGAGCTTCGGCGACCAGGTCGAGCTCGAGCATTCGCACACGCTCGGCGGCCAGGCGGGCAAGCTGCGCCTGCTCGCTTACCGCAACCAGGCCGACATGGGCGGATACCGCGATGCTCTCGCGAACACGGACGCAACGGGGGGCACGCCCGACCTGGCGAGTTCGCGGCAAAGGCGCGTGAAATACGGCTTAGGCGTCAATCTCGAACAGGGCGTCTCTGCCTCGGCCGGAGTTTTCGCCCGGGCAAGCTGGAACAATGGGCAAGCCGAGGAGTTCGCGTTCACCGAGATCGACCGCTCGGTGCAATTGGGGATGCTGATTCGGGGCGCCGTCTGGGGCCGCGCCGCGGATTCAGCCGGGATCGCGCTGGCGCGGAACGGGATCTCGGGGCCGCACCGCGACTATCTGTCCGCCGGCGGGCTGGGATTCTTCATCGGGGACGGCCGGTTGAGCTACGCGCCCGAGAGCATCTTCGAGACCTTCTACAGCTTCGGCGTGGCGAAAGACCTTTGGGTTTCGGCCGATTTTCAGAGAATCTTCGATCCGGCGTACAACTCGGACCGCGGTCCCGTCAGCGTCGCATCCGCGCGGCTTCACTACGGCTTCTAGCTTCGCGCGAGCTTGGGATGCATCACCGCGAAGAGGCGGGTGTCGCCGTCGACGTGGCGCAGCCACCACACCGCGCCCTTCGCGAAATGCCAGTCCGCTTCCATCCCGGAGAGCAGCATCGCGGCGACGCGGCCCAGCGTGGGCTGGTGGCCGACGACGAGCACGGCCTTGTGCGAGGGCCAGCCTGCCGCGGCGATGACTTCCGCCGCGCCCGCGCCCGTTCCCACCGACGCGGAGGTCGCGAAGCGGAGTCCCAGCGCCGAAGCGGTCTCCTGCGCGCGGACCGCCGGACTCACCAGGATTTCGCAGCGCTTGGGAAGGCGCGGCTTCAGCCAGTCCGCGACGTCGCGCGACTGCTCGCGCCCGTGCTTGGTGAGCTTGCGCGCCGCGTCGGGGCTGCCGTCCTCGGCCTCGGCGTGCCTCCAGAGAATCAAGTCCATTGGAGTATTATCCGGCAGCGCTCTTGCACTGACGGGGCGATTCCCACCAAAGGAGACCAACGATGGCCAAAGCTGACGGAGTCTACAGGATCACCGAGGTAGTCGGCACGAGCAGCTCCTCCTGGGAGGACGCCGCCAAGAAAGCGGTGGAGACCGCATCCAAGACCCTCAGGGATCTGCGGGTCGCCGAAGTCGTGAAGCAGGACCTGAAGATTGAGAACGGCAAGGTGGCGGCCTACCGCACCCGCGTGATGCTGTCGTTCAAGTACGAAAGGTAGGCCGGGGTCCGGCTAGTCCTTGCCGGTGGCGGAGATGGCCTTGCGGATGAACGCCTTCCGCTCGTTCCGGTCCTCGATTTCCTCGGCGATCAGCAGGTAGAGCTCTCCGGAGTCACGCGCCTTGGCCGCGGCGCGCTTGACGACGATCTTGGCGACGGCGCCGATGTAGTTGGCGAGAGCGGCCTCCGCCTTGGCGAGGGTCTGGGCGTCGATGTTCGAAGGCGCGGACAGCGCCGACTGCGTCCCCCGAGTGGGGTCGCCGGTCGGCGTCGACTTGTCGCTCGAGAATTTCTTTACGAAGGCGGCACGGTCCTTGTCGTCGGTGATATCGACCGAAACAAGGTCGGCGAGGCCGGCGACCGTGAAGGTCTTCTTCGCGGCGGCCCGGATCACGACCGGCGCGATGGGGCCGATGTGCTTCGCAAGCTCGGCTTCCATTTTCTTCAGGGTCTCCCGGTCGAAGGCCACGCCCGTCGGCAGCGTGGTGAGCGGCACCGATGCGGGCGAGCCCTGAGCGGGATTCTCGACCTTGATCGTCTTCTGCTCGGCGGTGGTCAGCCCCGGAAGGGCGGCGCGGAAATCCGAGACCGACTGCGGACGGCGCTCCTCGTGCGGCGACAGCGCCCAGTCGATCGCAGCCAGCAGGTCGCCGCCGTAGCGGTTGCGGTCCGCGGCCTGCGCCGCCGGGGGCAGCATGTCCTGGCGCACCCGCGCCACGGCTTCGATAGGCCTCTTGCCTGTGATCATCCAGTACATGACCCCGCCGAAAGCGTAGAGGTCGCTCCACGGCCCCTGCTGTCCCTGCGAGTGGTACTGCTCGATCGGCGCGTAGCCGGGCGTGACAATCGCGGTGAGCTCGCCGCCTGACGAGGCCGAGCGCGCCGACCCGAAATCGAGCAGCACGGGCGAGCCGTCGTCGCGAATGAAGATGTTGCTCGGCTTGATGTCGCGGTGCAGGAAGCCGCTGCGATGCACGACCTCCAGGCCGTCGAGCAGCGGACCGGCGATGGCAAGCACGGCGCCCTGGCCGAGCGGCCTGCGGCTGCGGATCCATTCTCCCAGCGGCTCCCCCGCAACGAACTCCATCACCATGTAGGCGGTGAGGTTCGCCTCGAAGAAGCGCAGGACCCGTACGATGTTGGGATGGCGGAACGAAGCGAGAGTGCGGGATTCCTCGAGGAAGCGCGACAGGCCCCATTTGAAGGACTCGAGCGTCGACTCGGCCTTCGGCCGCACCGACTGATCCTCGCCGCGCTGCGCGAGGTCGCCCGGCAGGTACTCCTTGATGGCGACCTTGAGATTGAGATTCGAGTCGGTGGCGAGGTAGGTCAGGCCGAAACCGCCGATCCCCAGGGTCTGCTCGATCTGATATTCGTGCAGAGCAAAACCCTTGGGGAGAGCGATCTCGGCGGCCATCGAGCGCTACTTTTGGTCGATCAAGCTGATCGCCTTTTCGAGGCTGCGACGCATCCGGTTGAAGGACCTCGCGAGCAGCGACACCTCATCGCGGCCGGATTCGTCGAACTCGGGGATCTCGAGGTCGCCCGTGCTCATCTTGTCCGCGGCGTCCGACATCTGGGTGATCGGGCGCACGATCATGAACGAGAGCATGACGTTCAGGATAATGAAAAGCACCACAAACACGCCCGTCAGCGACGCCATGAAGGTGTAGAAGGCGCGGTTGGCGTTCTCGATCGGCAGCGACATCGGCACTGAAACCACTTGCGCGCCGATCACCTCGTTCAGCTTCCAGCCGAAGCCGTTGTTGGTGCCGTAAAGCTTGACCATCGACACTGGCGCGATCTCCGCCGTGGTGTGGCACGCGAGGCAGGCGGGATCCTTGATCTGGAACGGCCGCGCGAGGAACATCGACATTCCGGTGGGCGTCATCCGGGTCCCGGAGATCTCCGGCAGGGAAGGATTGTTGCGGAAATCGTTGACGATGTCGGCCTCCCACTCGACCGCGCGGTCGCGCGGGTTCGTGGGATTGAGCGCCGCTTCCTTGTAGGCGTAGTCGGGATATTTCTTGCGGAGCTGGTTCATGATTTCCGTTGCCGCGAAGGCGGGCACGCTCTGCGGGAGGAACTCGCCCTCCTTCTGGACAAGCTTGTCGCGCACCTGGCTGACGGTGTACTGGCGCATGGACAGCGCCGCTTCCATCATCACCCCTGCGTTGCGTAGCACTTCGTCGCGCGCCGTCCTGTGGAGCAGGTCGTAGGACACGAACCCCGAGACGCCCAGCCCCAGAATGAACACGAACAGAAGCACCAGATTGAACTTCAGTCTCAAGCCCATGATTCCTCCCAGTTTCCCCTCCGGGTCCGGCGAGAGGGCAGATCCTAATTATAGACAGATAGCGCTGCGCCCTGAACCTTCTGCGGGCCGATGGTCGAGAACGCGGATTAGATGGGGCGGACGCCCACTTTATTCCCGGGAGCACGAAAATAACCGCGGGGAGGCGACGCTATCCGCACTGGCTAGGTGCGGGAGCCGCCCTTGTACGGGCAGTCGGGCTTCGTGCAGTCGGCGTAGAGGTGCAACGAATGGTCGCGGATCGCGAACCCGCGGTCCTTGGCGACCTTGCTCTGGCGCTTCTCGATCTCGGCGTCGTAGAACTCCTCGACGCGCCCGCAGGTGACGCACACCAGGTGATCGTGATGGCTGCCCTCGTTCAGCTCGAACACCGCCTTGCCGGACTCGAAATGATGGCGCTTGAGGATTCCGGCCTGCTCGAACTGGGTGAGCACGCGATAGACGGTGGCCAGCCCTATGTCTAGCCCCTCGGCGATGAGGATGCGATAGACGTCCTCGGCGGACAGGTGTCGGACCTTGCTGGTCTCGAAAAGCTTGAGAATGCGAAGGCGCGGGCCGGTCGCCTTCAAGCCGCTGGTCTTCAGGTCGCGGACGTTCGTCACGGGATGCGCCGGGCAGGATGGCCGTTTCCGATATCATATAGCGTTTTGCCGCCGCCAAACGGATCGTGCCGCGAACCCTGGTCGTCAGCCTCTCCCTCCTCACCGCGGCGTGCGGCTTCCTCTCGCCCTACCGGATGGAGATCCAGCAGGGAAACTACGTGACCCAGGAGATGGCCGCTCAGCTCAAACCCGGCCTGACCCGGGAGCAGGTGCGCTTCGTTCTGGGGACGCCGCTCGTGAGCGATATCTTCCACGAGGAGCGCTGGGACTACGTGTTCGTGCGGGAGCGCGCGAACAGCCAGGAGGTCGAGCGCCGCCGCATCGCGGTGTTCTTCGAGGACGGCAAGCTCAAGCGCGTGGACGGAGACATCCTGGCCGGCGCCGGAAAGGCGGGCCAATGAAGCTGGTGGTCGCGGGCGCGGGCGGTCGCATGGGGCGAACGCTGATCGAGATGGTGCTGCGCTCCGGCGATTTCGACCTCGCCGCGGCGATCGAGGCTCCGGGCAGTCCCGTGATCGGGAAGACCGCGGGAGAGCTCGTCGGCCTGCCGAGCCCGGTGAGGATCTCCAGCGAGTTCTCCGGCGGCGACTGCCTCATCGACTTTACCCGTCCCGAGGGAACGCTCGCGAACCTTGAGCAGTGCCTCGCGAAGGGCATGCGCATGGTCATCGGCACCACGGGCTTCTCCGACAAGCAGGCCGGCCGCATCGCCGAAGCGGCCAGGCGCATCGCCATCGTCCGGGCTCCCAACATGGCGGTGGGCGTGAACGTCGCGTTCACGCTGGCGGCGACGGCGGCGCGCGCGCTGGGCGAGGGCTACGACGTCGAGATCATCGAGGCGCACCACCGGCACAAGGTCGACGCGCCTTCGGGCACCGCGCTTCGCTTCGGCGAAGCGGTCGCACGCGCACTTGGCCGGGACCTGTCGCGCGACGCCGTTTACGGGCGCAAGGGGGAGGTGGGCGAGCGCGATCGCAGGGCGATAGGGTTTCATGCGATCCGCGGCGGGGACATCGTCGGCGAGCATACGGTCCTCTTCGCCGGCGAGGGCGAGCGCCTCGAAATCACAGTGCGCTCGGGCAGCCGCGCGACCTACGCCGCCGGAGCGCTGAGGGCCGCGCGTTTCCTCCAGGGCAGGTCGACCGGACTGTACGACATGCAGGACGTGCTGGGGCTGCGCTAGACGCGAGCTCAGCTCTGCTTCATCGCGCGCAGCGCCTGGCTCGTCCAGGCCTGGTCGATTCCCTCGATCAGCTCGTCGGCGGTCTTGTAGCGTTCGCGCGGGTCGACCGCGATCATGCGGTCGAGCAGCGTCTGGAAGTCCGAGAGCTGCTCCGGAAGCCTGGGCCGCGGCGCGCTGACGTGCAGCGCGATCAGGCCGGACACCGACTCGGCCTCGAACGGGCGCTGTCCCGTCAGCATCTCGTGAAAGATGATTCCCAGGGCATATATGTCCGACTGTGCCGTGGCCGGATTGCCCTCGATCTGCTCGGGCGAGACATAGTAGGGCGTGCCGTAGAGCTCGCCGTGGCGCGTGCGGTTCCGCTCGTCGTCGACGCGCTTAGCAATGCCGAAGTCGGCGAGCACGATGCTGCCGTCGCCGCGCGCCATGAGATTGCCGGGCTTGATGTCGCGGTGGATCACGCCGCGATGATGGACCTCGCGAAGGGCGCTCGCCGCCTGCGCGAGCAGCGACAGGGCCTGCCGGGGGTTCAAGCCTCGCTGAATGACCTCGACGAGGCTCCCGTCGGGGAAGTACTCCATCGCGATGTAGGCGTGACGGTCGCTGAAGCCACGGTCGTAGATCTTGACCACGTTGGGGTGGTCGATCGAGGAGATGATGTCGAACTCCTGCACAAAGCGCTGCAGCAGGATCTGGTCCAGTTCGGCCTTGGCGTCGAGGATCTTGAGCACGACCTGCTTCTTGTCGCTCTCGCGCTCGGCCAGGTATACGACCGAGGAGCCGCCGCGGCCGATCTTCGAGACGATGCGGTAGCCCTGCACCGAGACCAGCTTCTCGCCCAAATCGCCGGTCATGATGCTCAGCGTGATGCCGAGCGCCGCCTTGGCAGCTCCGGCGGCGATGCGGGCGTTCTCGGCAAGAGCCTGGCGCATCTCCTCGGGGATGTGTACCGAGGTATCGTCGGCCTCCCCGGCGGCCATGCCGATGACCTCGTACGCCTGCACCGGCGCGCTGCGCCCGCGCAGCAGGACCTCCTGCGCGGCTCCGACAGCGATCGCCGGTCGCGTCAGGTTGACGATCGCTTCGCTCGCGACGACCGCCCAGCCGAGCGGCTTCGTCTGGCCCTCGAGTCGCGACGCGATGTTGACCGTGTCGCCGACCACGGTGAGTTCACCGCGTCCCTGCGCGCCGACGTGGCACAGGAGCACTTCGCCCGTGTGCAGGCCGACCCCGATGGAGAACTCGGGCAGGCTCTTCGAAGGATGGCGCCTGGCGATCCACTTGCGGAATTCGAGCGCCGCGAGCTGCATCGCGAGGCCTGCGCGAACCGCTCGGTGCGCGTGCTCCCCGCCGGCTTCGCCGGGGCGCGTCTCGAAGAGCGCCATAATGCCGTCGCCGATGAACTTCATCACCACGCCGCGGTAGCGGATGACGGGCGCGCAGGCCTGCTCGAGATACGCGTTGAGCAGCTCCGCGATCTCGTCGCTCGTGAGCCGCTCCGAATAGGTTGTGAAGTTGCGGATGTCCGAGAAAAGGACCGTCGCCTCGGTGATCTTTCCCGTCAGGCTCGCGGCGTTGGCGTCCTCGAGCGCCGCGGTCCCGTCGCCTCCCGAGATCTTCTCCCGGAACTTCTGCGTGAGCCGGTCCTGCTCGGGGACGAGCCTGGCCGCGAGCGCCTGCGTGAGCGTCTCGAACTTCTTCAGCCGGCTGTTCACCGCTTCCAGGAGCTCGTTGCGCGTGAACGGCTTGGGCAGGTAGTCGTCGGCGCCGAGATTCATGCCGCGGCGCATGCTCGAGCGGTCGTCGAGCGCGGTGAGAAAGATGAAGGGGATCTCCGCGAAGCGGGGCTCCGCGCGCAGGGTCTCGAGCACCGCGAACCCGTCGACCTCCGGCATCATCACGTCGCACAGGATCAGGTCGGGCGGGTCGTTGCGCGCGAGCTCCAGGCCGACGCGGCCGTTCTCGGCTCCCACCACCGCGTAGCGCTCGACCTTGAGCATCAGCATGATGTTGTTGCGGATGCTGGGCTCGTCCTCGATCACGAGGACTTTCTTCGGGGCCGGGGTTTCCATCACCGCACCCCGGCCGTCTGGCCCGCCGGGCGCAGCGGCAGCACGACGGTAAACCGCGTGCCGGCCCCGACTGCGCTCTTCAGACTGATCTCTCCACCATGGAGCTCGACCGCTTTCTTCACGATGGCGAGACCCAGGCCCGTTCCCGGACGGTTCTCGACGTTCGAGGCGCGGTGGAAACTCTCGAACATCCGCGGTTGGTCCTCGGGCGGGATGCCGATTCCGCGGTCCTGGATCTCGATCGCGGCGTTCTCCTCGCGGCGCTCCAGCGAGAACGTCACCTCGCTACCGGGCGGGGAATACTTCACGGCGTTCGAGAGCAGGTTGTTGAGGATGTGGCGCAGCAGGCGCTCGTCCATCAGCGCCTCGAGGCGGTCGAAGCGGTCGTCTAGCGTGATCAGGTGGTGCCTGCCCTGGGCAATGCGGAACTCCGAGACCACGCGGTTGCACAGCTCGCGCAGATTCGTCGGCCCGACGTTCAGCTTGAGCACGCCCGACTCCGCGCGTCCGAGGGTGAGCACGTCGTCGATCATCTCGCTCATGCGCTTGGCGCTGCCCTGGATGGTCTGCAGGAGGTTGCGTTTCTCGTCCTGGCCGAGGCTGTTGGAGTAGTGCTCGAGAAGCTCCGCAGAGGACAGCATCGTCGCGAGGGGCGTGCGGAACTCGTGCGAGGCGGTGGACACGAACTTCGACTTCATCTCCGAGAGTTCCTTCTCGCGCTGGACCGCGGCGAGCAGCTCCGCCTCCGCGCGCTTGCGGTCGTCGATGTCCACGTTGACCCCCGTCATGCGCAGCGCGCGCCCGGTTGCGTCACGCTCGACCACTCTTCCGCGGCTCAGGCTCCACACCCAGCCTCCGGCAAGGGTTCTGATGCGGTACTCGGCGACGTACTCCGGCTCGGCTCCTTTCAGGCAGCTGACCAGCGTCTGTCTCACTCTTGGCAGATCGTCAGGATGCACCATCTGCGCCAGCTGGTCGACCGTCAGGGCGCTCGTGTCCTTGCCCACCTTGAGTATGATTGCCCAGCTGCCGCCGAGGAAAACGTCCGTCCTGCGCGCGTCCCAGTCCCAGATCAGGATATTGGCCGCCTGGAGCGCGAGATCCAGGCGTTCCTTCGCTTCCTTGATCTGCTCGAGCAGGCGCTCGTTCTCACGGCCGAAACGCAGCGTCTCGGTCAGCGCGCGGTTCGAGGAAAGGTAGAGGGCGAGGAGCACCGCGGCGAACACCAGGATCAGGATCCCAGCGGAGGTGTTGAAGGCGCCACCCTGCGAGAACAGCAGGCCTATCATTGGCGCGAAGATCGGGACGATGAGGCAGGCGAAGGCCTTGGGGCTGGGGGCGAGCGCCGGCGGGAGGCCCATCGCGACGCTGCCGATGAGGAAGGGGATCAGCACTTCGTGGAGCTGGCCGTGCGCCGGATAGAGCAGCATGACGGTCAGCCCCCAGGCCGCGCCCACCGCCGCGCTGGTGAGGCAGAAATATCCCTCCCAGCGCTGCGCGCCGTCCGGTCCCGGCTTGCGCATCTTGAAGGCGCGGTTCAGCGCGAGGCGCACCAGGCTGGTCACGACCAGCCAGATGAGCCAGGCCGCGAGGAGCGCATCGCTGATATAGCCCCACAGCGCGAAGGCGGCGATGGCCGAGACGGCGAAAATCGCGGGGACGTCGGTCCCTGCCAGACGGTACAGCAGCGAAACCCGCTGAGGCAGGAACTCGGCGGAGGACAGGGCGGCGATGGATGAGCTCGGCTTGGCCACGCTTTCTTTGTCGCAGTCGTCCCGCGAACCGCCAATTCTGGCATGGTTTGGCGCGCGGCGCCGCTTGCACGCAAGCGCCGGCGGCCCGGCGCGTGAAGTTTGGTGCAAATAACGGTATACTTCGCTGGCTTCAGAGCGGGACCGGCGCGAGCCGGTCCCGCTCTGCACATCTGGCCCCCAAAGATGAGCCTTCCGCCGTGCCTGCCGCTCCGCCTGCCCTGCTGGTATTAGCCGACGGAACGGTCTTCCGCGGCGCCTCCGCGGGCGCGGACGGCCTCGCCGCTGGGGAGGTG
>Ga0187774_10000128_pt1 | contig 24023 bp, 14 predicted proteins | sample 0216_BV02_MP05_2_FD_133152 | JGI IMG/M metagenome (GOLD analysis project Ga0187774, IMG submission 133152) | Tropical peat soil microbial communities from peatlands in Department of Meta, Colombia - 0216_BV02_MP05_20_MG | ecosystem: Environmental > Terrestrial > Soil > Wetlands > Peat | place... | reverse complement strand
TCGTACGCGATCAGGCCAAGGTCGGCCGAGGCGTAGGACTGGAGGACACGGATGCCGCGCCCGGCCATCGCTGCGCGAAGCGTCGGCGGCAGGTACTCGGCCCCGACCGCCGCCTTCTTCAGGCAGCCGATGTCCGCCTTCAGCTCGTCGGCCTTCTCGACGATGAGCTTCAGGAAGGACGGGGTGCCGATGTAGGCGCTCGCGCGCAAGCCCGCGATCGCTGCAACCTGCATTTCGGTTTGCCCGACTCCGGCGGGCGCCACCACGCAGCCGAGCGCGAGCGCCCCGGACTCGAGCATCGAGCCTGCCGGAGTGAAATGGTAGGCAAAGGTGTTTACCGCAAGATCGCCGGAACGAAAGCCCGCTGCGAAGAGAGCGCGCGCGGTGCGCCACCAGTCGCGGCCGCGTCCTTCCGGATCGTAGATCGGGCCCGGCGAAACGAAAACCTTGCCGATTTGCGGGACGGGCGTCGCGTTCAGTCCACCGAAGGGAGGATCGGCCTTCTGCAGGGCCGCGAGCTCCGACTTCCGCGTGACCGGAAGCCCGGCGAGCGTTGTGCGGTTCAGGACGGCTTCGGGCTCGACGCCGGCGAGGATGCGCGCCCAGCCGGGCGCGCTGCGCCTGGCATGCGCGATCTGGGTGGGAAGCGCCGCCATGAGCGAGCGCTCGCGATCCGCGGGGTCGCGGGTTTCCAGGCTGTCGTAGTGCTCGGGCATGGGTGATACTCGTCTCGGGACCCGGGTCTGCCGCCGGCGTCAAGCCGGGCCGCGGTCACTCTAGTCGAATTTCGCCCCGGATTCGCGGATGACCCGCGCAGTCACTTCCGCCTCCTCGCGGAGGAAAGCGGCGAACGCTTCGGGCGAGCGCGAGCCGAGGGTTTCGGTCCCGTCGCGCGCCAGCACCTCCTTGAGTTTCGCGTCCTGCAGAGTCTGGGCGGTCGCCTGGAACAGGCGCATAGCGATTTCGTGCGGCGTCGCCGCCGGCGCAAAGAAACCGTACCAGATCGAGAGGTTGTAGCGGGCAAGGCCGGCCTCCTCCATGCCGGGAAGGCCGGCGACCAGAGCCGAACGCGCGCGCGTCGTAACGGCGATTCCGCGCAGCCGGCCGCTCAGCACGAGCGGCATTACCGAGGGTGCGGTCGCGAAGGTCACCTGGGTATCGCCCGCGAGCACCGACTGCACCGACTGCCCGCCGCTCTTGTAGGGGACGTGGACCATCTGCACACCGGCGAGCGCGCTGAAGAGCACCGCAGCCAGATGAGGCAGAGAGCCGTTTCCCGAGGTGGCGTAGTTGAGCTTGCCGGGCGCTTTCTTCGCTTCGGCGATGAGCTCGGCGATCGAGCCCAGCTTCAGCGACGGATTCACGGCGACCACCAGGGGCGAGCTGGTGACTTGGCTGATCGGGGCGAAATCGCGCGCGGTGTTGTAGCCGACGTTCTTGTTGATCAGGGGATTGATGATCATGCCGCTCTGGCTCGCGATTATGATGGTGTAGCCGTCCGGGCTGGACTTCGCGACGAAGTCGGCGGCGACGCTCGACCCCGCGCCGGGCTTGTTCTCGACGATGACGCTCTGGCCGAGCGCGCGGGCGAGCGGATCGCTCATGGTGCGCGCGATGATGTCGGCGGCTCCGCCCGGCGCGAAGCCGACCACCAGATGGACGGGCTTGCTAGGGTAGCCCTGCGCCAACACAGTAGCGTGCGCCGACGCGAGCGCGACGAACACCATGACTCTTCTCATCCCTTTCCTTCCTTCATGCGAGCCACCGCTTCCGCCGGCGGTAGTGCTTCACATCCCTGAAGCTCCTGCGCCGTCCCGAGGAGATCCCCAGGTAGAACTCCTTGACGTCCTCGTTGGCGACGAGCTCGGACGCCGCCCCGTCCATCACCACGCGCCCGTTCTCGAGAATGTAGCCGTAACCGGCGTAGCGCAACGCGACATTCGTATTCTGCTCGGCGAGCAGAAAGCTCACTCGCTCCTTTTCGTTCAGGCCCTTTACGATCTGGAAGATCTCCTCGACGATCTGCGGAGCGAGCCCCATCGAGGGCTCGTCGAGGAGGATCATGCTCGGCCGGGCCATGAGGGCGCGCCCGAGCGCAGTCATCTGCTGCTCGCCGCCGGAAGTATAGCCGGCGAGCGCGTCGCGCCGTTCCTTCAGCCGGGGAAAATAGGAGTACACAAGCTCCAGATCGCGCATGATCGCCGCCTTGCCATCGCGACGCGTGAAGGCGCCCGTAAGGAGATTCTCCTCCACGGTGAGATGGCCGAAGCAATGACGGCCTTCCATCACCTGCGTGCAGCCGCGGCGCACGAGTTCGTTCGGCGACAGTTCCTGCACTTCGGCGCCGTCGAAAATGATCGAGCCCTTGGTGACGTCACCGCGCTCGGAGCGCAGCAGGTTGGAAATCGCCTTGAGCGTCGTCGTCTTCCCGGCGCCGTTGGCCCCGAGCAGCGCGACGACCGCGCCGCGCGGAACGCTGAGCGAGACGCCCTTGAGCACGAGGATGACGTGATCATAGACGACTTCGATGTTGTTGACTGAGAGGATCGCCTCGCTCTCGGGCGCACGCGCGGGCCGCGCGCCGGCCGGTGTCGCAGCGCTCATTGCTTGTTCCACGGCCTCCTGCGCCGGGCAGAGCCGGCGCGGGAGGAAAGACCAGCTAGGTCACAGCGTCTTGTCGTCGCAGGCCTCGGTGCGCTTCGGCCAAGGCTGGTTCTTGCTCACGTAGTCGTTTGCGGCGCCGTAGAGCAGCGGCAGCACCTTCTCCTTCATCGGCGAGATCCAGTCGGAAACCTTGACCCATTTGGTGCCGTCCCATTGCTGCACGTAGGCAGAATGATGGCCGTTGTGGTCCTGGCAGGTAACCTGGATCGCGGCCGCGAATCCGGGCAGGCCCAATTGCTTCCAGCGCTCATCCGAGATCTTCAGTGTTTCCAGTCCGCGCCGGACGTCGGCGCCGTTGACCACCTTCTTGTGCGTGATCCTTTGCGCATTGCGTATGGCCTCGGCGATGACCGCCGAGTTCATGACGCCGCGGTTGTAGAAGTTGTCACCGACCGTGCCCTTTGGCGTCTGGCTATTGCCCTTGGCGATCACGTATTTCTCGATGTCCTTGATAGCCGGATAGCCGGCGCCGACCGCGTTGAAGTTGAGCGACAGATAGCCCTTCGCCCCAGCGCCCGCGGGCCGGGCGTCATCCTCGCTTCCCGACCACCAGACACCGATGAAGCGATCCATCGGATAGCCGGTCTTGGCCGCTTCCTGCACGGCGGTGGGGTTCATCGCGCCCCAGCCCCACATGACCATCCAGTCCGGCCGGTCGCGGCGCACGCTGAGCCACAGCCCCGACTGGTTCTGCATTTGCGCAGGCGGCACCGGATATTTCGTGACCGAGAAGCCGTACTCCTTGGCGAACTGGTCGAGCAGCGGGATCGGCTCGAGGCCGTAGCCGCCGTCGAAATAGATGTAGCCGATCTTCTTTCCCTTGAGGTTGGCGAATCCCCCTTCCTTGCCGGCGATGTACTTCAGGACGATCGACATTCCGTCCCAATAGGTCGCCGGCGGATTGAAGATCCACGGGAAGTCCGCGCCGACCGCGGACGCCGACAGGCCGTAGGCCATCGAAAAGACCGGAATGCGGTCCACCGACGCCTTGGGGATGAGCGCGAGCGTGATGCCGGTCGAATACGGGGTGATGACGAGCGGATTCTTGCTCTTGACCGAGTCATAGCACTCGACCCCCTTCTCGTTCTTGTATCCCGTCTCGCATTCCTGGATCGCAAGCTTCACTCCCCCGATGCCGCCGTCTCGGGCGTTGAGCATGTTGAAGTAGTCATGCATGCCGTTCGCGATCGGAATGCCGGAATTGGCGAAAGGACCGGTGCGGTAGGTGAACAACGGCACGAACAGGGTGTCTTGTGCCACGGCCTGCGAAGCCGAAAGCCCGACGACGCTTGCAGCCGCTGCGCTGAGTGCCAGCTTCTTCAGGTGCATTTTCTCCTCCTTCTCATTGGCGGCCGACGCGGCTTGCGCCGGCCTCGATTGCGGAACCGCCCGGGGCAGTGTACCCCTTCAGTAGGGGAATGGCCACACCCTGAGTTTTTGCTTCCCGATTTGCCAGAGCCGCGCGAGCCCGTGCGGCTCCACGATCAGAAAGAAGATGATCAGCGCGCCCACGATCACGAATGAGGCCTGCTCTGCAGTCGCGCTCTGTATGCGAAGGCCGAAGAAGGCGGGCGCCGCGCGCAACACGATCGGCAGCCCCCATATCAGCGCCGCGCCGAGAAATGAGCCCAGCAGGCTGCCCAGCCCGCCGATGATCACCATGAACAGGATCAGGAATGACTGGTTGATATTGAAGCTCTCGGACTCGGCGTTGCCGAGCCAGAGAAACACCATCATCGCGCCGGCGACCCCGCAATAGAACGAGGAAACAGCGAAGGCGAGGAGCTTGGTCTGGTAAAGCCGGATCCCGATCAGCTGCGCCGCGAGATCCATGTCGCGCACTGCCATCCACGTGCGCCCGATGCGGCCCCGGACCAGATTCGCAGCCACCAAGGTCAGCAGTGCGACGATCGACAGGACGATCAGGTAGCGCGTCACCGGCGACGCCGTGGGTCCGGTCACGGGAATGCCGAGCAAAGTCTTGGTCGGCACCTCGATCGAAGCGGAGACGTTGTAGTTGTAGAGCCAGGGAATGCGGATGAAGCACCAGGACAGGAAGAACTGCGCGGCGAGCGTCGCGACCGCAAGATAGAAGCCCTTGATGCGCAGCGACGGCAGGCCGAACACGGTCCCGACGGCGGCCGCGAAGAATCCCGAGCACAGGATCAGAACGATGATGTTCACGTTGGGGAAGAAGGTCGTCAGCTTGTAGCAGGCAAAGGCCCCTACCCCCATGAAGCCGCCGGTGCCGAGCGATAGCAACCCGGTAAAGCCCGTGAGGAGATTGAGCCCGGTCGCCGCAAGCGAGAGGACCAGGACCGGAATGAGGACCGAGTCCAGGGTGAAGCTCGAGGCCGTGAGCGGCACGCCGACGAAGGCGAAGAGCAGAATGACGGTGATTCCGATCCGGTCCTGGAGGATCGGAAACAGCGCCTGGTCGGCGCCGTAGCTCGTCTTGTACTGACCGACTTCGCGGTAGAGCATCGGTTCCCCTCAGAGCCGCTCGATGATTCGCTCGCCAAAGAGCCCCTGCGGCCGGAACAACAGGAACACGAGGGCAATCACGTAGGCGAACCAGCTCTCGATACCGGACCCGAGCAGCGGCCCCCAGTAGAACTCGCCGATCTTCTCGCCGACGCCGATGATGATGCCGCCGATGATAGCCCCGGGAATGGAGGTGAAGCCGCCGAGAATCAGGACCGGAAGCGCCTTCAGCGCGATGATTTCCAGTGCGAACGAGACGTTTGAGCGGGCGCCCCACATGATTCCGGTCGCGAGCGCAACGATGCCGGCGGCGAACCACACGATGACCCAGATCTGCTCGAGCGAGATGCCGACCGACAGGGCCGCCTTGTGACTGTCGGCTACGGCGCGCAGCGCGCGCCCGATGCGGGTGCGGTTGAACAGGACGGCGAGCGCCGCGACCATGAGCGAGGCGATGATCGTTGCGGCAACGTCGATCTTCTGCATCTGCAGGTAGCCGCCGAAGATCGGAATCCGGTAGGACCCGCTAGGCAACTGTAATTGGTCGGAGATCATGACCTTCGGGTCGCCGCCGAAAATGAGCTCGCCCAGGCCGATCAGGAAGTAGGTCAGCCCGAAGGTCGCCATGAACAGGATGATGTCGGGCTGGTTGACGAGCGGCCGCAGGATGACTCGCTCCACGGCGAAGGCGAGGACGAGCATCACGGCGATCGTGAGCGCCAGAGCGAGATAGGCCGGCACCCCGTGCTCATTGAGGCCGACCAGCGTCAGCGCCGAGAACACGACCATGATGCCCTGCGCGAAGTTGAACACGCCCGAAGCCTTGAAGATAAGGACGAAACCGAGTGCGATGAGCGCGTACAGAACGCCGCTGACGAGGCCCTCCCAAAGCGTTTGGACCAGAAGATCGGGCGCCGCGCCCATCTGCACGAACGGGTCGATGAAAATGCCGTAGAGCAGGTGCGTCATCGCTGCCTCAATGCGCGACCCCGAGATAGGCGTCGATGACCGCTCGGTGGTGCCGCACCTCGTCGGGCGTGCCGTCGGCGATCTTGCGCCCGTAGTCGAGCACCGCGACGCGGTCCGAGAGATCCATGACCACGCTCATGTCGTGCTCGATCAGTACGATCGTCGTTCCGAACTGATCGTTCACGTCGAGGACGAAGCGGCACATGTCCTGCTTCTCCTCGATGTTCATCCCGGCCATGGGCTCGTCCAGCAGCAGCAAGTCCGGCTCCGCCGCCAGCGCGCGCCCGAGCTCCACACGCTTCTGCAGACCGTAGGGCAACTGCCCGACCGGGGTCCTGCGGATGTGCTGGATCTCGAGGAAATCGATGATCTCCTCGACTTTGGCCCGGTGCTCGAGCTCCTCGCGCCGCGCGGCTCCCCAATAGACCGCCTGGTGGAGGAAATTGGACTTCATCTTTAGAGTCCGTCCGGTCATCAGATTGTCGAGCGCGGTCATGCCGCGGAAGAGCGCGATGTTCTGGAAAGTCCTGGCGATGCCCTGCTGCGCCACCTCGTGCGGATCGACCCGGCGGCGCTTGCGGCCCTTGAAGGAGACCGACCCCTTCTGCGGGTGGTAGAAGCCGTTGATCACGTTGAGGAGCGATGACTTCCCGGCACCGTTCGGCCCGATGATCGCGCGGATCTCGTGCTCGCGCACGTCGAGGGAAACCGCCTGCAGCGCCACGACCCCGCCGAAGGAAAGCGAGATGCCTTCGACTTCCAGGATCGGCCCGCCGACGCTCCTCCCCATGGATCTCGCCGATGCGCCCGCTCAGGCCGCCTTGCGGGCCGCGGCGACGTCGAAGGTCTTCGCGTCCACGACCTCGAGGTCGGCCGAGACTGTTCCGGTGCGCCCATCCTCGAAGCGCATCTGCGTCTCGACATGGCAGCGAGCCTCGGCCGAGTAGAGGGCATTCACCAAGGACTCGTATTTCTCGCCAATGAAGCGGCGCCGCACCTTGCGGGTGCGCGTCAGCTCGCCGTCGTCTGCATCGAGCTCTTTGTGCAGAACCAGAAACCGCCGGATCTGCGAATTGCCGAGCGTCGCATCCTGCGCGAGGTCACGATTGACCTTCTCGACGCACTCGCGCACGAGTTCGCGCACCTCGGCCTTGCCCGCGAGATCCGCGTAGCCCGAGTACGGCAGATTGCGCTTCTCGGCCCAGTTTCCGACCGCGGCCATGTCAATGTTGACAAACGCGCAGACCTTGTCGCGCCGGTCGCCGAAGCAGACCGCCTCCCTGATGTACGGGAAGAACTTGAGCTTGTTCTCGAGGTACTTCGGCGCGAACAGCGTCCCGTCGGCGAGCCTGCCGACGTCCTTGGCGCGGTCGATGATCTTCAGGTGTCCGTCGGCGTCGAAATAGCCCGCGTCGCCGGTATGGAAGAATCCTTCCGCGTCGACCGCCTCGCGCGTGGCGTCGGGCCGGTTGTAGTACTCCTTCATCACACCGGGCGAGCGCACGAGCACCTCGCCGGACCCGGCGATGCGCACCTCGACTCCGGGCATCGGCGGGCCCACGGTATCGAGCTTCACATCGCCGGAGGGCTGCATGCACACCGTCACACAGGTCTCGGTCATGCCGTAGAGCTGCTTGAGATTGATGCCGATCGAGCGGTAAAAATCGAACAGGTCGGGGCCGATCGCCTCGCCACCCGTGTAGGCGACGCGGATGCGCGACAAGCCGAGCACGTTCTTCAGCGGGCCGTAGACGAAGGTCTCGCCCAAGCGGTAAAGCAGCCGATCGAGAGCCGGCGCGCGCCTGCCTTCGAGGATTTTCATGCCGACGCGCTTCGCGACACCCATGAAGGCGTGGAACATCCTGCGCTTCAGCCAGCCGGCGTCTTCGATGCGGATCATCACCTGGGTGAGAATGTTCTCGTAGATTCGCGGCGGCGCGAAGAAATACGTCGGGCCGATCTCGCGCAGATCCGTCATCACGGTGTCAGGAGACTCCGGGCAGTTCAGACAAAACCCGGCGACGTGCACCTGGGCGTAGGAATAGAGGAAGTCGCCCACCCAGGCCATGGGCAGGTAGCACAGCAAGTCGTCGCCTTCGGCGATGCCGTCGAAGGCGACGAGCACTCTGGCGGTGTGAATCATCGCTGAATGCGTCTGTGAAACACCCTTCGGATGGCCGGTAGTCCCCGAGGTGTAGAGGATGACCGCCACGTCGGAAGGCTGAACCTTGTCGATTTCCAGCGGCAGGAACTCCGGGTTGCGCCCCGCAAAATCCCGGCCGATCGCCTGCAGACTATCCAGGCTCATGAGCTCGGTCTGGAGGTAGTGGCGCAGGCCGCGCGGATCGTCGAAGTAGATGTGGCGCAGGCGCGGCCATTGCGGCAGGACTTCGAGAAGCTTGTCCACCTGCTCCTGGTCTTCGGCGATCGCGAATTCGATCTCCGCGTCCTGCAGCACGAACGCCATTTCGCCGGCCACCGCGTCCTGGTAGAGCGGAACCGGCACCCCGCCCAGGCACTGCGCCGCCATCATCGACCAGTACAGCCGGGGCCGGTTGTCGCCGACGATTCCCAGGCGGTCACCGCGCCTGAATCCCTGCGCGGCAAGCCCGCAGGCGAGCGAGCGAATCTCCTCGGCTACCTGCGCCCAGGTCCAGGTCTGCCAGATGCCCAGGTCCTTCTCGCGAATGGCGGGGCGGTCTGGGCGGGTCCGGGCCTGTTTCAGCAGCAGGCGCGGAAACGTATCGGTCGAAGCTTCCTGCAAGAGCGTCTCCTCGGCGCTGGGTCGCGTGTCCGGGTCGGGGACACGCGCTGCAAGATATTACAGTAGAAATCGAGACGCGCCGGGCACCGCGCGCGCGCGCTTTGCCGTGAAATCTGCCGGATTTCAAAGGCAAAAGGCCTCCCCCGGGGGCGATTGAACGGCGCTAGAATGCTGAAATCTCGGGAATCTGGGAGGAGGCCCGTGAGTCGAGGAATCGCCCCGAAGTACTGCGATCCCAGAGCCGGCCGCTTTGGAGTCGTCCTTGCGCTGTGCTGCGCAGAGATCGCTTTGAGCCCGGCGTTCGCGCAGCGGCCGGAAATCCAGTTTCTCCGCACATGGGAGCCGACCACTGAAGGCGCGCAGCTTTCCGAAGTGAGCGGACTCGCGCTCGCCGAGGACGGAACCGTGCTGTTTGTCGAGCGGGACCGAGGCGCCTTGTGGCGGCTCGCGGGCGAACGGGCCAAGCCGACCGATCTCGCCGGAGGCGGCCGGGCGTTCACCTCGAAGAAGACGGGCGGGCTCGCCGTGCTCGGCAAAGGTCGCGTCGCGGTGGCTAACACGAGCAACGACACGATCGCGATCATCGACGATGAGGGCCGTGTGGTACGCGTTTTCGCGGGCGGGGGTCGCGGCTATGGGGAACTCAAGGACCCCGAAGGTCTGGCCTTTTCGTCCCGGAAGCGGCTCTATGTGGCCGATCGCAGCAATAACCGCGTCGCCGTGTTCTCCGAGGACGGCGTATTCCTCAACGCGATCAGCGGACGCAGCGCCGAGGGAACCGAGCTTTCCAGGCCCTTGCAGGTCGCCGTGGACGGCGCCGAGCGGGTCTATGTCCTGGAGGATGCCGGGCCGGGGCGGTTGTCCGTGTACAGCCACTCCGGGAAGTTGCTCAAGCGCCTGAGCGCCGAGTCGTTCGCAGGAAGCCGCCGCGCGCGCTGGCGCGCGCTCGCCGCGGACTCGACCGGGCGGGTCTTCGTTGCCGATAGCGCCAACGGGAACATCGTCGAACTGGACTGGGAGCACGCGAAGGCCACTCACCGCTTCGGCAGCCCGGGAGGCGGGCGCGGCCAGTTTTCCGCGGTCGTCGCCCTTGCCATCGCCGGGCGCGACTTGGCCGTCGCCGACAGCGGCAACAAGAAGATCGAGTTCTTCCGCGTCCCCGAAGCAAAGAACGTGCTTCCGGAAACCGAACGCCTGGCGAGCGTGCGGCAGGCGAGCACGCTCAACCTGGAATGCGAGCATGCCTATGTGCTGGACGGCGGAGACATCCTCTGCCTGAAGCCGGGGAAGGTCACACGCCTCGATTCCGCCGGCAAGCTCAAGCTTGAATTCTCCGGAAAGATCGAGAATCCGCGCCGCGCCGCGGCCGACGCGCGCGACATCGCGATTGCCGATGGCGACAGCGTCAAGATCTTCGCCCAGAACGGCAAGTTGCGGTTCACCGTCGGGCGCGGGGGCTCGCGGGACGGAGAATTTGACGAGATCGGCGGCCTGCATCTGGCCGATTATCTGTACGTCGCCGACACCGACAATCACCGGGTGCAGATCTTCACGCGCGACGGGATCTTCGTGAACAAGCTTGCCGATGTTCCTGACAGCAAGACCCGGCGTCTTTCGAAGCCCGTTGCCGTCGTGACCGACGCCGCCGGCAACATCTACGTCGCCGACGCCGAGACCAGGGCCGTGCAGGTGTACTCGGCCAAGCTCGAGTGGCGCTATACCGTGGACGGCGATCCGATTCCCTACGAGAAGATTCACGGGCTGAGCGTCGACTCGGAGAACCGACTGTATGTTTCCTCCGCGACCGAGCAAGGCAAGCAGCTGGTGGACGTCTCCTACGGGGGGATCCGCGAATTCTCCTTTGCGGCCTACCGGAGCCCGCAGATCGAGCCCTCCGGCGCGGTGACCTTCTCGACTCCTCCGGCGAGCTACACCTTCGCGCTCTTTGATGCCGAACGCAAGGAGCTGGCCGTCTACCATTTTCTCCAGCCGGTGCCGCCCGTGGGCGGGGTCGCCGTGCTCGGCGAGACAGACAAGGTCCGGGTCACCTGGCTGAAATCGACTGCGCGATACGTCTCAAGCTATCGAGTCTATGCGGCGCGCGAAAAAGAGGGGCCATACGAGCGCCTGGTCGAAACCAAGACCGCGGAGGCTTCGTTCGGCGCGGATGCGGCCGGCCGTTTTCTCTTCTATCGCGTAGGCGCTCAGAGCAACTTCGGGGTCGAAGGCGATCCGTCGGCGCCCGTCGAGGATGTGTTTCGCGAGGGATATCAGGAGTTCTTGGCCAAGCGCTACGAGCCCGCGGCCGGGGCGTTCAAGCGCGCGGTGCAGGCCGCGCCGAGCCACGCCGCGGCGGTCGAATATCTCGGCCGGAGCCTCCTCGCCATGGGCCGTTACGATGCGGCCGTCGGCCATTTTCAGGATCTCGCGCGGCGTCCCGGATGGGAGACGGTCGGACGCTTGCACGAGGCAAGAGCGCTCGCCGCCTCAGGCGATCTACTGGGTGCACGCTCGGCGACCGAGCGCGCCATAACCGCCAATCAGGCCAACGCGGAGACCTATACGCTTTGCGGCGAGCTCGGGCTGCAATTGGGCGATGCGGCCGGAGCGGTGACCTGCCTCGAAACGGCGCTCGCCCGCGACCCGAAGAACGCGACGGCGCGCGCCGTGCTCGGCGAGGCGTTCGTCCGCCTGGGCGCCGTCGACAAAGGTATCGCCGAGCTGGACAAAGCTTGCGCCGCGAGTCCCTCGGAGACCTCCAACTGGCTGCGCGCCGGAGGCGTCCTGCTGTCGCTCGGCCGTCCGCGCGACGCGCTCGAGCGCTACAAACGGGCAATCGCCATCGCTCCGCGGGATACCGAGGCGCTCATTGCGACGGCGAACACGCACCTTGCGCTCGGCGAGTTCGAGCAAGCGCGCACCATTGCCTTGTCGATGGCAGGCAGTCCCGTCGAGGAAAGCATTGGCCAGTACGTCCTCGGCCGAATCGCCATTGCGCAAGGCAAGCACGAGGAAGCGGTGATTTCCCTGGCGCGTGCTACGCGGTTGAACCCGAAGTACGGGGCGGCCTGGGCCGCCCTCGCGGATGCCTACCTGGGCATGAAGGACGAGCGCAAGGCGCGCGAAGCCCTGTCGAAGGCCGCGGCCCTGCCCGATGCCGGGGCCGATGTCTTCAAGCGGCTCGCCGGGCTCGAAAGCCGTGAAGGCCGCCACCCGCAGGCGCTCGCCGCCCTGGAGCGCGCCGTCGCACTCGCTCCGGCCGACCTCGATCTGCGTCTCGCCCAAGCGAGAACTCTCGCCGCGCTCGGCCGCTGGCAGGACTCCGGCAGGGCTGCACGCGAGGCGCAGAAGCTCGCGCCGAAGAACGTCGAGCCCTTGCTACTCGCCGCCACGGCGGCCAACCGTCAGGGGAAGAGCGGCGAGGCAATCCAGACCCTCAAACACGCGCTGGAACTGCAGCCGGATTCGTACGAAGTGAATTTCCAGCTCGGCGTGAGCTTTGCCGACAGCAACACCCACGACCAGGCGCTCACGTATCTCGAGAAGGCTGCGCGCATCGACGACCGGGCCGACGCGCCGCACGTCGCGATGGCCGAGGTCCATCTCGAGCGGCGCGCGTTCGACGCCGCAATCGCCGAGCTGACTCTCGCGGCCAAGCTCAATCCGAGTGATGCGAATCAGCGGCTGCTCGCTGGGGCATACGACCAGAAGAAGAAGGCCCTCTCGGGCACGGTCGCGCGACCGCGCATCGAGGATTTGCGCCTGGAGCGCATGTTCGTGGCAGCGCACAAGCAATACGCGACGGAGAAAATCGGCTCGGTGAAGGTGAAGAACGACACGGCGGACGATTTCAAGAACCTGCGCGTGTCGTTTTTCATCAAGGAGTACATGGATTTTCCGGTGAACCGCGAGATCGCCGAGCTCAAGGCAAATTCCACCGTCGAGGTCCCGCTGAACGCGACCTTCAACAGCAAGATCCTGGGGATCGACGAGGATACCCGCGTGCTGGCGATCGTATCGCTCGCGACCGCCGATACCCGTGACGCGGCACAGGACATCACCCAGGCCGTCACCTTGTACGGAAAGAACGCGATCCTGTGGGCGAACGGCGAAATGGTGGGCTCTTTCGTGACCCCGCGCGACGACACCCTGAGAAACTTCGTGCGCGAAGCGACCAACCGCTATGCCCCGCCTTCGCAGGGAGCGCTCAACCGGCCGCTGGCGCTCGCGTCGACCGTGTACAACATCCTGAGCGCGCAAGGCCTGAGATATCAGGCCGATCCGAACACACCCTTTTCCCGGGTGGCCGCCGACCAGGTCGACTATGTGCAGTTTCCGCGCGAGACGCTTCGGCTGAAGAGCGGGGATTGCGACGACCTTTCAGTGCTGCTTGCCGCTGCGTACGAGAACCTGGGCATCGAGACCGCGCTCATCGACGTGCCCGGTCACCTCTTCCTCATGTTCCGCACGGGGGTCAAGGTGGCCGACCGGGGACTGATCAGCCTGCAGGACGAGCTGCTCGCCGTGCGAGACGGGGAGATCTGGATACCCGTGGAAGCCACTCTGATCGCGACCTCATTCTCGGAGGCCTGGGCCGAGGGCGGGCGCAGGTACCACGAGGCTGAGGCCAAGAAGCAGATCAAGATTTTGTCGCTGCGCCGGGCCTGGGAGAAGTATCCGCCGGTCACCCTTGCACCGGCGAGCTTCGCCCTCGAGGTGCCCGCAGGAGAGCGGGCGAGCCGCCTGATCGACCGCGAGCAGCGCGTCCTCATCGCACGGCGCCTGGAGCGCGAGGTCCAGCCTTATCGCCAACTGCTTGCGTCGAACCCCAAGGACGAGGAGGCGCGCCTGCAGATCGGCAACATCTACGGGCGCAACGGAGCGACCGATGTGGCATTGAAGGAGTTCGAGTCGATTCTCGCCGCCAATCCGCGTCACGCGGCGGCGCTCAACAATCGCGGCAATCTGTACTACGACCGCGGCGATTACGAGCGTGCACTCGAATCCTACCGGTTTGCGGAGGAAGTGGACCCTGCCGACGGCGGCATACGCGTCAACGCCGCGCTCGCCTATTACCGGCTCGGCAAGCTCCCCGAGGCGCGAGCGAAGTATCGCGAAGCAACCCGGCTGCAGAAGGACGCGGGAACCCAGTACCGCTCCCTGGCCAAACTGTTGGGCAACTAGTCGTTGCGATGAGGAGGCAATCATGCAGGCAAAAGCAGTGATCCGCGTGGCGGCCGCGATGGTGCTTCTGCTCGCCGCAAGCGCTGCAATGACGGCCGATCCGCTTCCGTCCCAAGGGGATTCCGCACTGAAGAACGTGCTCCGCGAGCTCTGGGTGAGGCTGCGCGCGGTCGGGCCGCGCCAGCCGACGCAGGTCACCAGCCACACAGTGACCGCCGGGATTCGCGGCGCAGAGGCCACCGAATCCGAGCTCAGGCCCTATTGGAAGGGAGATCGCGAACAGGATCCCGCCTATAGAGCCGAGCAGCAGGAGCTGAAGTCGGCGCAGGACCTCGCTGACGCCGGCAATTTCGCCGAGGCGGCGAAGGCGTTTGGCGCCTTCGCCGATGCCCACCCCCGCAGCCCGCTCGTCCCCGAGGCGCGCTTCGGTGCGGCGCTCTCCCAGGCGGCGATGGGTGAGAAGGCCCGGGCTACCTCGGGCTTCGAGAGCTTCCTCAAGCAAAACCCGCAGCATCCGCTGGCGCGCGATGCCGAGCGGGCGCTCGCGGCGCTGCGGTAATACCCGGCGATTCCCGGCTATCGGACTGCGGGTCCGCTTCGGACGGTCGCGTGCCCTGCATGCTCTTGCAAGCCCCCGCTCCTACATGCTCCTGCGGTATTGCCCGCCGACCTCGAACAGCGCGTGCGTGATCTGGCCGAGGGAGCAACAGCGGACGGCGTCCATGAGGACGGCAAATACATTCCCATCGTCCATGACCGTCTGCTGCAGGCGTTTGAGCATCGGCCCGGCATCCTTGCTGTGGCGCTCGTGGAAGGCGGCGAGACGCTGCAACTGAGAGCGCTTCTCTTCCTCGGTCGAGCGGATGAGTTCGAGCTTCCGCGGGATGGAATCCTCGCGCGGGCTGCGAAATGCGTTCACGCCGATGATGGGATACGAGCCGTCGTGCTTGCGTTGCTCGTAGACCATCGATTCCTCCTGTATCTTTCCGCGCTGGTATCCGGTCTCCATGGCTCCGAGCACGCCGCCGCGCTCCGAGATCGCCTCGAATTCCCTTAGCACCGCCTCCTCGACCAGATCGGTCAGCTCCTCGATGATGAAGCTGCCCTGGTTCGAATTCTCGTTCTTCGCGAGCCCCCATTCCTTGTTGATGATGAGCTGGATCGCCATGGCGCGGCGCACCGATTCCTCCGTGGGCGTGGTGATCGCCTCGTCGTAGGCGTTGGTGTGCAGCGAGTTGGTGTTGTCGTTCGTCGAAATCAGCGCTTGCAGCGTGGTGCGGATGTCGTTGAAGGCGATCTCCTGCGCGTGCAGCGACCGTCCCGAAGTCTGTGAATGAAACTTGAGCCGCTGGCTGCGCTCGCCGGCGCCGTATTTCTCGCGCATCGCGACCGCCCAGATGCGCCGCGCCACGCGCCCGAGAACCGCGTATTCCGGGTCCATGCCGTAGCTGAAGAAGAACGAGAGGTTTGGCGCGAAATCGTCGATCCTCATGCCGCGCGCGAGGTAGGCTTCGACGAATGTGAAACCATTGGCAAGTGTGAAGGCGAGCTGGCTGATCGGATTCGCTCCTGCCTCGGCGATGTGATAGCCCGAAATCGATGCCGAGTAGAAATTGCCGACGTCGTGCCCGATGAAGTACTCCTGAATGTCCCCCATCACCTTGAGGCTGAATTCAGTGGAGAAGATGCAGGTATTCTGGCCCTGGTCTTCCTTGAGGATGTCTGCCTGCACCGTGCCGCGCACGCTCGAAAGAGTTCTCGCCTTGATTCCCTCTTGCTCTTCCGCGGTCGGCTCCCGGCCCTTTTCTTTCGCGAACTTCGCTCGCTGCTGGTCGATGGCGGTGTTCATGAACATCGCCAGGATCGTCGGCGCCGGCCCGTTGATGGTCATGCTGACGCTCGTGGCCGGATCGCAAAGGTCGAATCCCGAGTACAGCACCTTCATGTCATCGAGCGTGGCGATCGAGACACCCGAGTTGCCGACCTTGCCGTAAATGTCCGGGCGCGGATCCGGGTCGAAGCCGTACAGCGTCACGGAGTCGAAGGCGGTGGACAGGCGCTTTGCCGGCATGTCCTTGGAGAGCAGGTGGAACCGCCGGTTGGTGCGGGAAGGGTCGCCTTCGCCGGCGAACATCCGCGTCGGGTCCTCGTTCTCGCGCCTGAAGGCGAACACGCCCGCGGTAAACGGGAAGGAACCGGGAACGTTTTCCCGCAGCTGCCATCGCAGGATCTCTCCCGAGTCTTCAAATCTGGGCAGGGCAATTTTCGGCAAGCGGGTGCCCGAGAGCGAGGTATGCGTGAGCTTCGTGCGCAGCTCCCGGTCGCGCACGCGCACGCTGAATTCCTCGCCCGAGTAGGCTTCGACCGTATCCCGCCACGTCTCGAGAAGCTGCTTCGAGCGGGCATCGAGTTTCGCAGTCCGCTCATCGGCCAGAGAGCCGAGCGCGGCGCCGTCCTTTCCGGCCTGCTCGAGCATGCGCTTCGATTCCTGAAGCTGCTGCAGCTCGCGCGCGACGCGCGACTGCTGAGTCGCGTTGCGGTGGTAGGCACGGACTGTCTCGGCGATCTCCGCGAGGTAGCGCACGCGCGCAGGCGGCACGATGACGCTCTTCCCCGAGGAAGCGCGTACGGAGACCCCGGGCAGCTTGCCGGGCTCCGCTTTCAGGCCGCAGTCGACGAGCCTCGGCAGCATTCCCTGGTAGAGCGCAGTCACGCCGTCGTCGTTGAAACGCGAGGCGATGGTGCCGAATACCGGCATCCGCTCGAGCGGGTCGCTGAAAAGCCTGTGGTTGCGCTGATATTGCTTTCTCACGTCGCGCAGTGCGTCTTCCGCCCCGCGGCGGTCGAACTTGTTGATCGCCACGAAGTCGGCGAAATCCAGCATGTCGATCTTCTCCAGCTGGCTTGCCGCTCCGTACTCAGGGGTCATGACGTAGAGAGACGCGTCCACAAGGGGCACGATTGCCGCATTGCCCTGGCCGATCCCCGAGGTCTCGACCACGATCAGATCAAACCCGGCCACGCGGCAGGCGGCGATCGCATCGGCGAGTGCCGCGGAGATTTCGCTGCCGGTATCGCGCGTCGCCATCGAGCGCATGAAGACGCGCGTTCCGAGCGCGTTCATCCGGATGCGGTCGCCGAGCAGGGCGCCCCCGCTCTTGCGCCGCGACGGATCGACTGCAAGCAAGGCGATGTCCAGGCCGTCGTCCTGATCGATGCGGAAGCGGCGGATCAGCTCGTCCGTAAGGGAGGACTTCCCCGAGCCGCCGGTACCGGTGACGCCGAGCGCGGGCACGGCGCGCGCGTCGGCTTCTTTCACGATCTGATCGCGGAGCGCCCGGGCTGCGCCCGCTTCCAGTGCCGTGATCAGGCGGGCAAGTGCCCGCCGGTCTCCTGCCTTCACCCCGCCCAGGTCGCGGGGCGCGTGATGCGAAAGGTCCCGGTCGCAACGCTCGAGCATGTCGTTGATCATCCCCTGCAGGCCGAGCCTCTGGCCGTCTTCGGGGGAGTAGATGCGCGCGATGCCGTAGGCTTCGAGCTCGCGTATCTCCTCGGGAATGATGACTCCGCCGCCTCCACCGAACACCCGGATGTCCTCGCCGCCCCGCTCGCGCAACAGGTCGATCATGTACTTGAAGTACTCGAGGTGGCCGCCCTGATAGGAAGAAACCGCGACGCCGTGGACGTCCTCCTGGAGCGCGGCGGTCACAACCTCCTCGACCGAGCGGTTGTGCCCGAGATGGATCACTTCGGCGCCGCTCGCCTGCAGGATGCGGCGCATGATGTTGATCGAAGCGTCGTGCCCGTCGAAGAGCGACGCCGCCGTGACGAAGCGGATCTTGTGCTTCGCCTTGTACTGGGTGTGCCGGGAAGTGCTGAGATCGGTCATCCAACCCTCTGTGCCGGGAACCCGTCGGCTGCTTCAGCCTACTTGACGTTTACGTTAACGTCAATATCCGGACCGCATTCGTATTGCGAGTTTAGCGGATTGTTTTGAGCGCCAGAGTGCTCTCACCGCGGCTCTCCGATCGCGACGATGTCCGGCTGGCTGTTGACGTAGTCGAGCGCGTAGTGAAGCTCTCCGTGGGCCTCGGCGTGCAGAACGAAGAGCGGCTGGCCTTCTTCGACCAAGGTTCCGATCGGCGCGAGAAACTCCACGCCCGCAGCGCTCGCCTTGGGCGCGCCGGCGAGCTTCGCCGCTCGGGCGAGCCGGCGGTTGTCGATCGCCATCACGCGGCCGGCGCGCGTTGCACAGATCCAGTCGGTGCTGGAAGCCCGGCCGGGCTCCCGCATCCCGCCCTGGGCCTCGCATATCGCCTCGAACTTGCGCCTGGCGCGTCCGTCCTCCAGGGTCGCCGTCGCTTCCATCTGCCCCCTGCCTGCGGGCACGCGCCCCGACAGCTCCAGGACGTGCCCGGCGAGCAGGAGCGCGCGTTCGCGCAGGTCCGGCGGCGCCCCTGCCTCGCCGCGAAGGACCGCAAGCACGTCGCGGGCCTCCAGCGCCGGGCCGATACCGCGTCCAACCGGCTGGATGCCGTCGGTGACTATGACGCGTACCGACAAGCCCACGGCGCGTCCCGCGGCCTCGAACCGTCCGCACAGGAATTCGGCCGCCGCGCTCGATCGCACTTTGGCGGTCGGGCCGACCGGCATGTCTACCACGACGTGCGTCGAGCCTGCCGCGGCCTTCTTTGACAAAACCGACGCCACCAGCTGGCCTTCGCTGTCGAGCTCGAGCGGCCGCTCGACGCGCACCAGCGCGTCGTCGGCCGGGCTCAAGCCGGCACCGCCGCCCCAGACGATGCAGCCGCCTTCGCGCTCGACGACGCGCCGCATCGCCCGGGCGTCGAGGTTCACGGGGGCGAGCGTCTCCATCGTGTCGGCGGTGCCTGCGGGCGAGGTGATAGCGCGGGAGGAGGTCTTCGGAATGGTAAGGCCGAAGGCCGCGACGATCGCCACCACGATGGGAGTGGTGCGGTTGCCGGGCAGGCCGCCGACGCAGTGCTTGTCCATGATCTGGGCCTCGTCCCAGCTGAGGCGATCGCCGACCGCGACCATGGCTCGGGTGAGTGCCACGGTCTCGCCGAGATCCAGGTGGTTCCCGGCGCAGGCGGTGATGAAAGCCGAGAGATGCAGGTCGGAGTAGAGACCCGCGGTGATGTCGCGCACGATCTCGAGCATCGAAGCGTCGTCGAGCGGCTTGCCATACACCTTGCCGCGCAGATGACTCAGGGACTCGACGGGCGCTGCGTGTGACAGCAGCATCTCGTCGCCTTCATGGGCGCCCAGAGCGCGCCAGGCGGACTCCGAAAGACCGCCCTCGCCCTGCGCGAAGAGCTCGCTGTGCACTACGTTCACGGTGGCGATGATGGTTCTTGCGCCCAGCCGTATCTGCACCCGCGACTGCGCGCTGAAACCTTCCGAGCGACAGATGTGGCAATCGCTGCGCATGAACACCACGTGGTGCTGGTAGGTGTCGATCCCCAGGCGGCGAAGCCTGAGCGAATTTCTGTGCGGCATGCGGGTTCCCTGTGGCGTCCGCCAGCTTATCGCAGCACGACTTGTTCGAGATAGTCCGGCACCCGCGCACGCCAGTGAAGCTGCTCCTCGATGCGACGGCGCAGCGCGTCCGCCGCGACCGGCTCGCCGTGCGTGATGAAGGTCTCCCGCGGCGGGCGATCGAAGTGGCGCAGCCAGCCCAGGATCTCGGCGTAGTCGGCGTGGGCCGAGAGATTGTTGATGACAGCGACCTCGGCCCGTACCGGGACGTACTCCCCGTGGATCTTCACCGACTCGGCGCCGGAAAGGATGGTCGCCCCGCGCGTGCCCCCCGCCTGGAAACCGGAGAACAGGATCGTGTTGCGCGGGTCGGGTGCAAAAGCCTTGATGTGGTGAACGATACGCCCGCCCGTTGCCATTCCGCTCGCCGCGATGATAACCATCGGACCCTTCTTCTCGTTCAGGCGTTTCGATTCCTCCGGCGTGTTGACGATGGTCGCGGCGGTGCACATGGCCCGGCATTGCTCCGGCGTCAGGCGATGCTCGGCTCGATGCCTGTGATAGATCTCTGTCGCATCCGCCGCCATCGGGCTGTTGAGGTAGACGGGCAAGTCGGCGGGAATCGCGCCTTGCGACTTGAGCCGATGAACGTTGTAGAGCAAAGTCTGGGCGCGCCCGACCGCAAAGGACGGAATGACGACGACCCCGCCTCGCTCCGCGGTCTTCCTGATGATATGTCCTAGCTTGATGCGCGGGTCCTCGGGATCGTGGCGGCGGTCCCCATAGGTCGATTCCAGCACGAGGTAGTCCGCGTCGTGAACGGCCGACGGCGGCACCATGATCGCATCGTTCGGCCGTCCGAGATCCCCGGAGAGGACCAGGGTGCGCGCGCCTTCGCTCAGGCAGACGATCGATGCCCCGAGAATATGGCCCGCCGGAACCAGCCTCAGGCGCACGCCGTCAAGGTCGATCTCCCTGTCGAACTCGACCGGGGCAAAGCTCTCGAGCGCGCGTCGAGCGTCCTCCTCGGTGTAGAGCGGCAGCGCGGGCCTGTGCTTCGAGAATCCGCGGCGATTCGCGTAGTCCGCTTCCTCCTCCTGCAACCGCCCGGCGTCGGGCAGGAGAATGCGGCAGAGCTCGCAGGTCGCCTCGCTGCAACGGATCTTGCCGGCGAAGCCGTTCTTCACGAGAAGGGGAACGTATCCGCTGTGGTCGATGTGGGCGTGGGAGAGGACGACCGCCGACAAGCTCGCGGGCTTGAAAGGCAGCGGCGCCCAGTTCCGCAGCCGCAGCTGCTTGAAGCCCTGGAACAGGCCGCAGTCGACGAGGATCTTCTTGTCACCTGTCGAGAGCAGATACTTGGATCCAGTGACGGTTCCGGTTGCGCCGAGAAACTGGAGGGTCCACGTTCCCCGCTTAGAAGACGTATTTATGGAAGATCCCTCTGGCGAAGATGCATCAGAGCTTTGCGCGCTGCAGTCGCAGCGCGTTCATCACCACCGAAACCGAGCTCGCGCTCATCGCTGCCGCTGCGATCATCGGGTTGAGCAGGAGCCCCGTCCACGGAAACAGTATTCCCGCCGCGATCGGCACGCCCAGGCTGTTGTAGACGAACGCGAGGAAGAGGTTCTCGCGGATATTGCGCATCGTGGCGCGGCTGAGCCTTCGCGCCCGCAGGATGCCGGACAGGTCGCCCTTTACGAGCGTGATTCCCGCGCTCTGGATCGCCACGTCGGCACCCGTCCCCATGGCGATGCCGACATCGGCCTCGGCAAGTGCAGGCGCGTCGTTCACGCCGTCCCCGGCCATCGCAACCGCGCGGCCTTCGGCGCGCAGTGCCTTCACGACTGCGCCCTTTTCCTGAGGCAGAACGTCGGCACGCACCTCGCGGATTCCCAGCCGCTCGGCCACCGCCCTTGCCGTGATTTCGTTGTCGCCGGTGAGCATGACGACTCGGATGCCCTCGGCTTCGAGCGCGTCCAGCGCTTCACGCGCGTTTGCCTTGATCGGATCGGCTACGCTCACGAGCCCCGCGAGACGCCCGTCATCGACCAGATAGGCGACAGTCTCGCCGTTCTTTCTCAGCGAGTCGGCGCGCTCCTTCCACGTCACCGGGACTTTGGCGAGGGACTCTGCAAGACGAGCGCTTCCCAGCGCGATGTCGCGTCCTGCAAGGGTAGCCCGCACGCCCTTCCCCGTGACCGCCTCGAAATTCTCGACCGGCAGCGGGGTTGCGCCTCGCGCCGCGGCGCCCGCTAGGATCGCAGCCGCGAGCGGATGCTCGCTTCCGCGCTCGAGGGTCGCTGCCAGCCGCAGCACCTGCGCTTCAGTGAAACCTTCCGCCGCGACGATCGAAGCGAGCTTCGGCCGGCCTTCGGTGAGCGTGCCGGTCTTGTCCACGACCAAGGTGTCGATTTTCTCCATCCGCTCGAGCGCCTCTGCGTCACGGATCAGAACGCCGCCTTGGGCGCCGCGGCCCGTACCGGCCATGATCGACATCGGCGTGGCGAGCCCCAGCGCGCAGGGACAGGCGATGATGAGGACCGTTATTGCGCTCACCAGGGCAAACGCCATTGCCGGCGGCGGGCCGTACACGGACCAGGCGAAGAAGGCAATGATCGCGATTCCCACGACGGTGGGAACGAAGTAGGACGACACCACGTCGGCGAGGCGCTGGATCGGCGCGCGCGTGCGCTGAGCCTCAGCGACCATCTGCACGATTTGCGCCAGCAGGGTCTCGGCGCCGACCCGCTCGGCGCGCATGACGAAGCTGCCCGTTCCGTTGACGGTGCCGCCGGTCACTTTCTGGCCGGGGTATTTTTCCACCGGCATCGATTCACCGGTCACCAGCGACTCGTCCACGCTCGACCGGCCCTCGAGCACTTCGCCGTCGACTGGTATCTTGTCTCCCGGCCGCACTCGCAAGGCATCCCCCCGAATCACCTTGTCGAGCGGCACCTCCTCGTCGCTTCCGTCCGCGCGCACCCGAGCAGCTGTGGCCGGCACGAGTTTCAGCAGGGCGCGGATCGCCCCGCTCGTATTCTCGCGCGCCCGCAGCTGCAGTACCTCGCCGAGCAGTACCAGCACCGAAATGACGGCCGCGGCCTCGAAGTAGAGCCCGACTTCGCCCGAGGCGCCGCGGAAGGCCTCGGGAAAAAGCCCGGGGAGGAAGAACGCGACGACGCTGTACGCGAACGCCACGCCGGTGCCCAGCGCGATCAGCGTGTACATGTTCAGACTGCGAGACACGAGCGAATTCCAGCCGCGTACGAAGAACGGCCATGCCGCCCAGAGCACGACCGGGATCGAAAAGAGCAGCTGAACCCACCCGGACAGCTTCGCGCCCGGCAACGCGGCATGAAGGGTGGTGACGTGCTCCGCCATCGCCAGGACGAACACCGGCAACGTCAGCGCGAGCCCGATCCAGAACCGCCGCGTCATATCGACGAGCTCGGGGTTGGGCCGATCATCGGCGCTCGCCACGACAGGCTCGAGTGCCATGCCGCACTTCGGGCATGCACCGGGACCCACCTGGCGGATCTCCGGATGCATGGGGCAGGTGTAGATCGTGCCCGGCGGCGCGCCCGGCACCGACGCGGGTTCCGCATTCGTTTTCGAATAGCGACCCGGGTCGGCGGCAAACTTCTCCAGACAACGCGGGTTGCAGAAATACCAGGTCGATCCCTCGAAGGTGTGCTTGTACTTCGCAGTGGCGATATCGACCGTCATCCCGCATACGGGGTCAATCGCCGTCTCTGAACCGGACGCGGCGTCCGCGCGGCCGGTGTGTCGATGATTGTGATGCAAATGTTCGTGGTGTGGCATATCCATCAACGTTTTCTCCGATTCCCCTGTTCCGGCGCCCGTTCGAGGCGAATAGGCGCTCCGGGCCATCACGACGTCCTTTCTACAGCGCAGCGAGCACGCGCTCCAGGCGGGAGCGCACCTCGCCGGCGATCGCGGCGATCTCCGGCCGATCGACGAGCTGCAGGACCGCGCGCGGGTCCATGATCTCGACGATCGTCTTGCCGCCCGCGTCGACGCGCACGACCACGTTGCAGGGCAGGAGCGCGCCGATCTGCGGCTCGGCCTCGAGCGCCCGGTGCGCGAACTGCGGGTTGCAGGCGCCGAGAATCTTGTACGGCGGCATGTCCTTGCCGAGCTTCTTCTTCAAAGTCGCGGCGACGTCGATCTCGGTAAGCACACCGAAGCCCTCTTTCGCAAGCGCCGCGGTCGCGCGCGCAATAGCCTCCTCGTAGGACACGTCCACTGTCTTGCCGAATGCGTATTTGCCGAGCATGTGATCAATCCCGTAGGGCGGAATCAAAGCCGCATGAAGTACTGGTTGCCGTGGCAAACCCCTTTCCTTGCGCATCTGTGACACTACGCCTGCCCACGTCTCAACGCTTGACCTGGATCAAGCCGGAAGAGCGCATAGCCATACTCCGAGCGCTGGAGG
>Ga0187774_10000127_pt1 | contig 24077 bp, 49 predicted proteins | sample 0216_BV02_MP05_2_FD_133152 | JGI IMG/M metagenome (GOLD analysis project Ga0187774, IMG submission 133152) | Tropical peat soil microbial communities from peatlands in Department of Meta, Colombia - 0216_BV02_MP05_20_MG | ecosystem: Environmental > Terrestrial > Soil > Wetlands > Peat | place... | reverse complement strand
CTGAGCGCAGTCCCGGGGTGTACCCTGACGAACGGAGCGCTAACAAGGCGCTGCAGCCGACCGGCCCTGAAGCGGCGGTTTTCTCGGTCCGTGGCTTGTTCACGCGCTGCTCTCCTGTCACGCACAGCGCCGGGCCGGCGGCTGAGCTGATGCGTTAGGTTTAACGGAGCAATAACTTATGTCAGATGACCACAACGCTGAATTTCCTCCTTCTCCATTCGCGAAATATCGCGGGGAACTGATGCTTGGCGATAGCTCTGTTGATTGCTATGTCTTGGACACAAGGGAACGTGTAATAAGCCTCCGCGCTTCTGTAAAATCAATCGCAAACATCGACGCAAGCAACCTGGGTGATTACATCGGCGCGCAGGCGCTAAAATCGTTCATAAACAAAGACTTAATCCTGGGTGAACTTATTGATTTTCACATTCCAGGAACGCAGCTTAGGAGTAAAGGAATCGCGGCTGACAAGTTCCTTGACATCTGCAAGGCATACGTCTCTGCCTTGTCTGCTGGTGTATTGTCCACTGAACGACAACGAGAGATAGCCATTAGGTGTAGCATTCTTCTCCATTAGCTTTCTGCTGGTCGCGCCTTTCCGCCCACTCGCGCAACCTGGGGAGATCAAAGATCCCAGCATCGACCATCTCATAATGCTTATGCCCACGTATCCCAATCACCACTCCCAAATCCTTGGCATCCCGTATCTCCCGCGTCAGCGTCGCGCGGGATCTGCCGGCGACCTTCATCAGCTCTCCAGAGGTGGCCGGCCCCTCAGCCAAGCGCACGATGATGCGCAACAAAGCGTCCAGATACGTAGCGCGAGGGTTTATACGCATGCGCGTGCGACAGCACGCATCGCAGAACCGCCCGTGCATTGGCCTCCACGAGATAGAAGCACCGCACATTCGGCATTGGCATTCCTGAGTACGCGCCAAATGCCGATATTTGCGATCCTCAGACATAGGTTTGAGAGCACGCACATTTATTCTGCCACGCAAATTGATCCGATCCTGCACGCCACGGCGGAATTCTTGCACAATCTCTTCTCCGGTCGCCGGCCACCCGCTTGCTAGACCTGGCTCGAAGATATGATCTCTGTTATCTTTGGCTAGCTTAATGGCCGAGACGTACTGTCCTAGACCGATCTGCTGACCTGTTCCGAGTGTCACATATCTGGCACATCGCATAGCGATTTGCTCCATTGGCAAAGACATCTACCATCACTAATCGTTATTTGCCATTTGCAACAATATTGACGCATGGCAGTGGTCCACCTCTCCAGTCTTTGGTAGTGGACACCAGCATGCCAAGTCATGGCCTTTCAGGGGGGAAAGCCATCGAGCCAATCCTATGGCATCGTCAGCTCGCTTTTGCAGCATATCTAGGCGAAACTGCTCAAATGCTTCAACACGAAGGTGCGTCGGGCAACCTCCGCAGTGTGGGCATACCCGACCAATTGGATGCGGGTTTCCCCATCTGCTAGGTCTGGAGACTACAATAGCGCCTGCTGGCTTGCGCCATCCAAGCTTGCGACTTAACTGAATCCGTTTCGGCCTGGTATCATTCACCGTCGATCTATCGCGCGGATACCCCTTCCTTCAGGTAGGGTAGGAGCGCGATTCCTCCTGTTTGTTAAGCGGCGTGGAATCTCCACGCGCTAAAGGTTAAGAACCGGCAATCTGAATGCTTGACCTGTTACGTCAGGCGTTTTCCGGTTGCCACAGGCTAGTCAACGTTTTGGCCTTCCAATCCACAAGCCCCTCCCTTTAGGGAGGGGTTATTGACCTCAGGTCTCTTTAGATTGGGGTGCCGGGTAAGCGCCCGGCTCGCTCACTACACAACTATAAAATATGCTCATCTTATAAGCATGTCAATAGCTTTAGAACAATAATTTAGCGCAGTACAGGATCGCTAGTTCTGTACTGCGCTTGTACTACGCCTACGTTGTCATCTTGTGCTCAGAGCTTTGCAACCTCCATACAACAGGCTCCTTCGCCTGCTTAGGCGTTTTGGTCGAGTGATCCAGCAAATAATCCATAATCTGGGCATGCGCCGCACCCAGCCGGTTAAACAACGTGCCTCTACAAATATGCAATTGCTTTGCCTTTGCAGTCACAGTGTCATGCTGTAGGTACATCACACGCACCACGGCTCGCAGATGATCAGGGAGAGACTGTATAGCGCTCTCCATCTCCCACCACTCCACCTCAATGAGCAGCGGTATGGCGTGCGGATTCGACTCGTCCCATACATGTCCAGGATCATAGGCCCGGCAATAGATACTCTGGCGCGGATAACCCGTGCCTCCGTCCTTGTCACGTTGTCCCTGAGCGGACCATGCCATACAGCGATAATGGATATACCCGATAATCACAAATGCCTCCTTAACTAACCACACGTTGTCCTATCGGTGCCAGCTTGCAAGCTCAAGCAACCGATTCCCAAAATAGCCCTAATTGGCCCCCGTGGAGCCAAAGCTGCCCTCTCCGCGAGACGATGTCGCGCCATTACCTTCCGCCAAGGCAACCTCAGTTGCCTGGTGAATAGGTAATACCACCATCTGCGCAATCCGATCTCCCCGGTGCACGACGTGCACATCTTCGCCGAGATTAAGCAGGATCACCTGGACCTCGCCCTGATAACCGCTATCTATCACTCCGCCCACAGGAATAACTCCTGCTGCTGCCATACCTGACCGACCTTCGATCTTGCCGTACCATCCGTGTGGGATGCGCCAGGAGAACCCGGTCCCCATTACGCATCCCACGCCCGGCGCAAGCACGTCGGCATGAGCCGCGCGCAGATCAAACCCAGCATCCTCGGGATGCGATTTATGCGGCAGCGGCAGATCCTCTCCCCCTACTACCCTCGCTACCTGTATCTGGTCTGTCATCGATGATTCTCCTGAAGATGCAGTACAGCGTTCTGCTCTGCGTCTGACTGTGGCTGCATCATGTCGGGATTACGCACTGCTCGCAGAGTAACAATCCAGTTTTTCAATATCATGTCCTGCCTCTTAATCCACCACGAGTCAGGATAATCCAGCGCGATGATCATCGCGTCCAGGATGCGATAGCGCTCGTCAGAGTCCACCACTTGGGCAACCTCAGTCAGAACTGTGATTTTCAGCAGATTCAGATCAACCTTGTTCATCTTCAATTTATTGCGCGGAAACCCAACCCTTCAGGGCGGGGAGGAGCGCAATTCCTCCTGTTTTTTGATAAAATATAGAAATGGCGCGCGTGCCCTGCGTCGATGTCCAGTCCGCTGGCCGGACAGAAACAAATAACGGAGGGTTGCTGGCGCAAGCCGAAGCGTCTCTGTGCTCGCCCACTGGAAGGCGCGCTCTCGGCACGATCCAGCAAGGGGTATTGGGAGACATGGAAATACGTCCCCTGGCGACGCGGCGTGACGCCTATCTGCCTGTAAACATCCCTAATGTCAGTTGCATATCGCATAGCGATTTGCTCCATTGGCAAAGCCTCTCACTTTAGTGAGGGGTTGGTTTACATCCGTTCTCTCACTACCGCGCAGAACTCCTCCAGCCCCATAGTCACCACCATATCGACATTGGCGACATCAAATCCGGCATGCACCCAGCCCAGCGGAACCTGGAAGCGCCATGCGCACCGTGAGGCACGATAAGCCAAGACTGGTACCTTGGCCGCCCTCACAGCCTGATCGCACGCCTGAGACCACCACAGGCCCAAGGAAGGTTTCTCCTGCCGCTTAACCTCTAAGGCCACACCATCCAGCATGATTCCGCCGTCGATATCGTGCCCGCCGTCGCGCGCCGCTCCTAGCCGGCGCTTAACCTGTGTACCCAGCCTGTCACTCAACAGGGCGGCCAGTTCACGCTCGGCTGATGCACCCTTCGCACGCTGCGCCTTACCCATGAAATGATACCCTCCACGCCATGAGACGATTTGAGAGGCGCGCATATTCCTCAGTCATATCTGGGCCGCTCCTAACATGCAATCGTGCCTCTACGAACGCCTCACGCCCTGCCTTACCCATGAGCTTCGCCCTCCACATGCTGAGACAACTTGCGCCAGACGGCCAACACCTTGGCCGCGTAGTCGGGATCGGTTGCGTACCCGGCCTGTTGCAGCGCCTTGAGATACGCCTCTGGATCTCCCGCCACCGCGAGCGCATGGCGATATCTGGGATTATCGTGAATAAACTCAGAATATCCAACAAATCCGGCCTCCAAGGAGGAGTAGGCTCGGAACTTGCCCTGGATAGTGGTCCAATGCCCACCAGATGTAGGCCCGCGCCAGCCATTATCGGCTTTAATACCATAAAAGTTGTAGCTCTCGCCGTGCCCACTATCGGGCTTTGGCGTGTGCTCTCCCCATCCTGACTCCAGGGCCGCCTGCGCCACGATGATGAGTGGATCGACACCCAGCAATGCGCCCGCTTTGATAGCGGCTTTCGGGGCTTGCGCGATAAAATCAGATTTGTTCATGGTTTCACATCTCCGTCGGTTGTGCCTGCCACCCAGGCTACCCTGGGCCTGTTACTATTCAAGATCGCCTTCTGCACGATGCACCCGCTCGCCGCGAGCTTCGCCAACACCGCATCGCATCCAAACAAGGCCGGCATACGATACGTCCGGCAATGCCTTTCAAACTCGCGGTTCGTTACTCCGAGCTCACCTTGGCGCCGGATGAACGCCAGCACGCGCTGGGTGATAACTGCGAACTCTGCCTCCTGCTCTGCGACTGTATCCTGATATGAACTTGCTTCTCTCACGACTCTATAACCTCTCACTGTGACGGCCCTGTAGGATTACAGGGATGTGACATCATCTGCGCTAACAGCAAACCATGTTTTCATCGGCTCGAGAGCGGATTTGATCATCTCCTGCTCCACCCAGCCGTCTCTCCACAGTGCTCTCATCACTGCCATCCGCCCGCTGGGGTCAAGCGTCCGGTACTCTTGGCAATACACTTCCAGCTCTCGTTCCGTTGCGCCGTTATCTCCACGATCACGGATAACGTTCAGCACTTGCCTGGCGATGGCATCAAACTTAGCTGGGTTAGTCATAATTCGATTACCTCTCTCTCTATTTACCCCAAAGACCAGCACGCTTACACGCTTCCGATCCTTTGGGAGATTCCTGTATTGCAATCCATGCCCATTTGCTTCTACCACGCGCCATTGCAATCTCTCGGCGCGCAATCACTTGGTTGTCTGATAATGCCTTCAACACCTCCTTTCGGCTGGCCGGATTCAACACCCTATACGCCGGGCAATACTTGGCAATCGATTGATTCGACACAAGTCGGTAGCGCTTGTGAACGAACGCCATCACCTGCTCGTAAGCCACTGTTCCAAGATGTTCTGCCGCTATCCATACCACGCTAAAGAGACCTTCTGCCGGATCCGGGAACATCGCTATGTGCCCGTAGGCCTCTAGCCTGGCAAGCACTGAGTCGCCGCTAAACATGTTCAGAAAATTAGGCTGCCTGAAATATCGATTCAGCTTGCGATCCGTGATGCCGTCCCTACCAGTGCTTCGTATGAGCTCCAGCACCTTTGCGAGAATGGCATCAAATTCCGTATCCGCTTGAGCATCGCTCTCCTGTCTCGCGGTTTGGCTTTTAGAATGGACCTGGGTTGGCAACGGCAGAATATTCATCGCATCCTTAGCCGCCTTGTCAAACGCAGTAATTCTCAATGCTCCATCGTACTGCTCTATGAAAACCAACAATTTCGTTCCGAAGAAATCATCTAAATGTTCTACCCCATACTTTCCTGTCGCATTGTAAAATCTTTGCGCTTCTCCAGGGTCCCTTCCTATCTGGATGTACATAGGCAGTAGCGCTCTGTCTCCACAGCAGTCATGGATGGCGACGCTAACATCCAGCATGAGACCTTGTGCATTGGTTCCTAGCTCTACCCTGACCACTACTCCAACGTATGGAGAGCCAGTCTGTGTTTGATCATGCTTCTTCAAGATATTCCTCCTAACTCTGCAACTTGGAACATACTTAGAACAACTCTAAAGCAAAGTTAGATATATACATAAGATATTGATATATATAGATATATATACATATATATGATATATATTATCTAACTTATCTAACTTATCTAACTTATACATAGGTATTCAATGATAATGATTCTCATATAGATAATATGTATATAGATATATATTGAGAGCTTGACGCAAAGTATCAAGTATCAAGGTTCCGAGAGTTAAAATTTCTATCCATAAATTCAATTAGTTACGCACGTCAAGTTAAAGAAAACAGCATTGTCCTCCTACGCAAAGTTAAAAGTGAAAATCGTCCTCTATGTGGCGCTTAGGTTTGTTGCAGTGCATCATGCACAGACCGTTCAGGGAGTAACTCTGGTTGCAGTGCATCAATGCGCTGCAACATAAGCAGTATTGATGCGCATCTCAAATCCATAAATTTCACTTATCCATCCAATCGCTTTTTGAGCGCTACCAGCTCGTTCTGTGTCTGATCCTGAATCTCCTCTGACCAGTGCTCTCCCTGATCTCCTCTCCATACCCAGGCATAGCGATTACGGGTAGCGACAGATGTGATACGGCCGTACTGAATCTGTTTGCCTGCCACAAGTCGTGGCATGATGTCCTTGATGGCAATCGCCTTGAGCCGGGTAAAGACTGGATCGCGCATCATCTCGCTGCTGGTAATCCCCCTGTCGCCAGCATCCTGGAACACACGTTGCACGGACTTGAGATCCGACTGAAAGTCATTGTCGGCAACGTGCCCGGAGATACACTTGATGGTGGATCTCTCGCTATGCGTCACGTATTGCACGGCCCATTCCGTAGCGTCTGCTCCAATCTCTTCCGCGAACGGATTACGCGACAGCTCGTAATTGAGAGATACCTTGGATGCCTTCTCCCATGAGCGGCCCCACAGGCTGCCGTATCTATCATCCAGGCGCGTCTCTATCAATGCCCGGAACTCTTCCAACAGCGCTGTCGCTTCGCGGGAGTGAGGGATCACGATAGGATAAGCTTTATCTTTCGTCACATTTCCTCTTGGCGGCCTTGGGTCCTCTGCAATGCGCCGTTCAAGCGCTTGCTTCCATTCCTTCAGAGATTCAGGCACATCGAGATACGCAGGATTTTTAGGCGGATTCCGCTTAGGCTCGATAGCAATCAGGAAACGGTTAAGCAGTCCGTTGGTGACATGCTCATGGCGTAGCGCGGGCCAAAATGCGTCTTCCGTGCTAGTGCCGTACAACGAGACATGCGGGTGATCGATATCGAGTGCGGGATTCAACTCGGCATTGGCTGCTTCCGGTCCATGGATAAACGACTTGCTTGCGCCATGCAGCGTGAGTAAATGTTGCATAATCTCCCGTTGGTGAAATCCAGCATGAGAGCCGTTGATGCCTCCCAGCGTCAGGCCAATCTCGTCCCACAGAAACAGCACCACGCCATCACGCCGCGATACTGCTGAGTGCAGTCCTATACCAGACTTGACCTGTTCCGCTAGAAACTGCGTGCAATCAAGCGCTTGATACACAAGCTTGATCGCGTCACGTGCCGCCTCCTTGCCAGCCGAGGTAGGCGCGAGCGTGATGTAATAACCATTGGAGCGCAGCCCCGTATCCGTGGCGAATCGCCAATTTAAGAGAGTGCCAATCCCAGAGATGGCGGCGATGAGATTACCGCGCGGCAATGACCTGGCCGTAATCGACTCGATAAAACCAAATAAATCAGCGATGAATCCTTGCGGAATGGTGGGAACATCATGTGCGACGGATTGCGGACTTGGCGCCGCGCGTACTTCGATCATCGTGTCGGGCTGCGTGGGCTGCGCCCGCTTCGCCGTGTTGAGCCAGCCGCACTCTTGCGCCAAGTGGAAGATGGTATTGACGCCAGCACCGGCAAGCCCCTTGTCTTTAAAGCTGTTCCACGTCCTCTGCTGATCCTTGGGATCGAACTTGTCAGATTGCCTGGACCACTCGCACCAGATGCCATACGCCTGCTGTCCCGCGCCGCTTGAGTGCAGCGCCATCCCGACCTTGAGCCACATATCACGCTCCTCGCATGGGATGTAGTGGATCGCGGACAGGATGTCGCGCAGCAGAGCGTCATCCAGCGGCGCAGATGCCCCGCACGAGCCCTGAGACGAAGCAGGAGCCTCGATTAGCCCGTACAGCCACTCTGGGGCGTCCGCCGCCGCTACGCCGTCTAGCGGGCTTGAGGAGCCGTCCCAGCAGTATGGGTCTTGGACATGCGACGACGGCGCGACCATGAGATAGCCGCCATCGCCTTTGATGTCAACGCCTGGGCCGAGCCGGTCAACGCCGCACGTGACGGTACGGCCGGGCTGCGCCCGGAACAGGTAGTGCGCACCCCCTCCTCCCGATATCTGCATAATGGTGTTTGGGATGCCGCCATGCGTTGTCAGCCGAATATCCCAGGTATCGTCTCCGCCCTTGCGCGGGTCGATGTCCACGGCCCAAACCCCCGACGCCGCGCCGGTAGCGATGGCGATGTTGGCTTTAGGCCACAGCGCCCACCACGCACGTAGGGTAAAGGCTTCCGAGCTGGCGGCATGCAGCCCGGTAGGCAGGAGCGGATGTTTGCCCGGGCTTTTGCAATCCCGCCCCGCGCTACAGGAGCAAACGCCTGCATCCACCCAGTAGCATGGCAAAACGCGCCAGCCGAGATCCGCGTATCGCAACGCATGCTCAAGCGGTGACTCAGGATATAATCCGTGCTCCCTTTGGTCAGGAGTTATCATCATGATGTTGGCTCTCTTAGTTTCATGAGGTGCATCAGATCCTCATTGAGATTCAATTGCACAACGAGGCGTCTGCGTACTTCTTGGTTAATGCACGCGCTCTCGATGAGGAGAGCGCGCATTTCGTTGATATCGGTCATGCGCGCGATGTGCTGTATGCCATAGCGGTTAGTGCATCGCGCAGCCCATTGCAGCAGGTCGTAGTCAGATAGATCCCGCGGATGAAACGATGCATCGCCCGGAAATTTTGGTTTCATGACCGATAAAAACGTTAGATGGGTAATACTGCGTGGATGAGCTCCATAAGCTCCTGCGTCTCTTTGAGGAGCGCTTCAAAGCACTTGCAAAGCTCTCTGAGCGCCGGGTTGCTGCGGTCTACCCACTCCAAGAGGTCAGTGCTCATGTGACTCCTCCTTGGTGGTGTGGGCCGATACGAGATACGGGCCGGCACCAAGCGCAAGCAGCGCCTGCTCACGGTCTAGGTGCACCTCTGTGGCCGTATGCTTGCCGACCTTGACAGGCATGTCGTCGTACCACAAATCTGCGCTGGATGACATGACGTGCACAGCGAGAGTGGTGTGCTGTGCCCATGGAGATGTATCCGGTATATGGATGTGGGGGGCGCCGATAATAGCACCGTTTCTGACTTTGACCACGCCGCGCGGGCCGACCACGGTGAAGCCAAACGTGCCGTCAAGATCCCCGGATTGCCTTTCAGGTAGCTTGGGAAGCCTAAGTATGGCACGATGGCTATCATGCAGTTCGAGCTGCGCTCTTTCCCGGCACGGCCCTACGATAGCGACGGCCAAGAGAAAACCGCCAGGACCCTCGATGGTCGCGCGTTCCCACGCTAGCCAGTGCCCCTCCAAATTAAGCTCTCTCTTGATGGTGAGAGGTGTATAACCGAACAGGTTACGGACCATCTCCTTGGTTGGGTGCAAATGCGGCCCAGACAGGCCCAAGCTAACAACGTTCCCCCGCAACTTAGTCATTGATGCTCATCTCCCAGACAAACAGCAAGCGCCGTCTGCCATCATCTCCCAGTACGCAGGCCATATACGGCAGCGTGGGATCGGTCCGCTCTATGACACCTTCTGTGCCCCAGGGCATTTCGACATGACAGCGGGATCTCACCCGCATACCGACCTTGATATCATCTACAAACAACTCACGCATCTAAGCTATACTCCTATGATTGACGCGCTTTAGGTCTAACTTGGCCGCTAATAGACTTGTTTAGCCCTAGACATTGTGTGGCCTCTGCCTGTAAAGTAAGCACATGCAATCGACGTTGCTGTCCGTAACAGTGGTCCTCTACAAGACGGCGGAGATACTCTGCCGCAGACCTCTCAAGCAGAGCTGCCAGTTGAGTAAAAATTCGCCAAGTGTCTTCGCCGACCTTGGTTTTCAACTCGAAATCTTTCTCAGTAGACATAACGTCCAGTATCCGAAATAGAGCTGCCGTATGAGCAGGCGGCAGCTATGGAGGTGAGAAGATGTCGGGACGCAGTTCATGGCGCGTGACGGCGCCATGGGTGGCTTTCTCGATCAGAAGAGCCAACTCAGCGGGCAGCTTGCCCTTGCGTCTGTTAAGCCAAAACCACACATGACCTTGCCTAACTCCACAAAGTCGAGCCATCGCCGACTGGCCACCGACTATCTTGACTGCTTTGATTAGTGCATCTTTGCTCATAAACTTCATTATACAACAAAACTTGTAGGAGTCAACAACATGTTTTGCTACACTCCAGATACGACACTGCCGTTAAGAGGGCTGCTTGTCGGCACCATCGCGGACCGTCTGAGACAGGCGATGCTGAGGGCGGGGTATACGATAAACACTGCTGGCATGCGCAAGCTTGCCGAGCGTGTGGACTGCTCATGGCAAAATATCCAAGGGATCCTTGCTGGGCGTTCTGGTAGAACGCAGCGCGCAGGGGTACTGTACCCTCTATCACGGGTGCTTGGAGTGCGCTATGACTGGCTGATAAAGGGTGAGCGACCTATGCTCGATACCGAATCGGAGATTAAGCGCCTGGAGGGTCAGGCATCATCCAAGCTCTCAGCAGACATGCTCACAGCCGCGCTGTCCCAGATGCTTGCCATCCAGCAAGGAGACGCTTACGAGCTGATCGTGACTCGTGACTATATAGGAGCTGATCGCAGACGCTCCGGGCGTCGCGGCACCCGCGCATCAAATATGAAATAAATCTTACTGCCGCAACACTTTCCTCTTCTTCTCCCCTATAGCCCGCTGACCACGGGCTCTTTTTTTGCCTGCCCTGCAAAAAAACTTGTTGACACGTACAAAATATGTAGTATAGTAGTAATCGTCAGCAGGCAAAGACGCTGACGCAACAGGAGACCAAATACCATGAGCACTCTGACCGAAATCGCAGATCGCTGTGTGCTGCGCGGCGTTCGCAGCATAGACAACCTGACCGAAGTTGAGAAAATCGAGATGACTAGCATCCTACTCATGACGTGCGCCGGAGAGGAGATTATGCGGGATGCCGCTGGATCGCTTGCGATGTGCATAAGGGCTGCACACGCACTAAGCGGAAAGATTCCTTCCACTATCACCCTCTTTACGCACGAGTTTTTGTCCCGCGTCAGGACTGTGGCAGAGTCCTTTATCGAGGAGGCTTTGTCAAACTCCATGGAGCGGGTCGGTATTAGCGCAGACGATGTTGAGGCTTTATTAGATGCGCGTAATCGTGCACGGGATATGAACTCAGAGCTGATATAACAACCTGGGGAATATGACATGTGTATCCGCATTATCCAACATCCGCTCGCCAAAGGGGTATTGACCGTATCTCGCAACGGGGCTCTAGTGCCATGCGTCAATGGTACAAGCATACAAGCTCTGCATGCGATGTTTAGGAAGCTGGTGGTCATCATGGTCATTCGCAACAGGACTCTCACAACATGAGTGAGAATCGCAAAGGTGATATGTGGGAGGTGTTGGAAATCGTATTCAGAATCGCTTTGGAGATGCACAACAGAACCTTATCTAGACAGACTGAGAAAGAGCAACAGAATCGTAAACCAACTTTGGAAATGCAAAGCAAATGAACGCAACAGACTATTATGCACGCCGCGCTATCGCGCAATACGAAGCCATTCGCCAGATTCCGACTGAGCCGGAAGTTGATCGTCAGACACAGGAATGGTTAATGGAGGCCATGGTCGGAATCGCGCTTGGAGCGCTCGCCACAGAAATCGCCTATGTTGTCTACAGTGTCATAGCCGTTGCGGCGGGGTGGTAAGCCATGACTCGCATCGACGAAATTGCGCAGCAATGGCGCGAGGCAAAGGCAGCGGAAGAGGCAGCGCGTCAGGCGCGGCTAGAGGCTGAGAAGCTACTGCTGGAGTGCATGGGCAAACTGGCGGATGAGGGCAAGCAACACCAAGATACAACTTGGTTCCGCGTCACAGTGACTACGCGCATCAACCGCAAGGTAGATTCAGAGATCCTAGAGAAGATACAGGATCAAATCCCGCTACCAATACGTGCCAATGTACTGCGCTATAAGCCCGAGCTGGATCTGAAAGAAATGCGCTATCTGCAAAACAACGAACCGGCTTTATACGCCATCTTAGCACAGGCCATCACGGCGACGCCGGCCAAGCCGAGCATATCTGTGGAGGTGCTGTAAATGGCTATTCGCTTGACATCCACGAAAGACTCCGCGCAACTGCATGGCGTCAAAATGCTGGTATACGGCGGTGCTGGATCTGGGAAAACGAAGTTATGTGCAACGCTTGGACCAGATACTGTCATTATCTCTGCCGAGGCTGGGCTACTATCATTGTCTGAATATGACATTCCTACGCTTGCCGTGAGTACATTAGCAGACGTATATGAAGCATATCGCTTTGTATTGGAATCTGCTGATGGCAGAAAATTTGTAAATGTTGCTATTGACTCTATTTCGGAGATTGCAGAGGTAGTTCTTGCTGCCGAGAAAAAGATCAACAAAGATCCCCGAGCTGCATACGGAGCTCTACAGGAAACTATGCTTGATCTGGTCAAGGCATTTCGTGACTTGCCTGAGCGCAATGTTTACATGAGCGCAAAAATTGAGCGTATGAAAGATGATATGAGCGGGGCTATGCTTTATTCTCCGATGATGCCAGGTAATAAGGTAGGTCAGGCGATCCCGTACCTATTTGATGAAGTGATGGCGCTTCGCGTCGAGGAGGACACTGAAGGAAAGAAGAGTAGATGGTTACAAACAGTTAGCGATTACCAATTTGGATGCAAAGATAGAAGTGGTAAATTGTTACCATTCGAACCACCGGATCTTGGCAAAATTATAGCCAAGATTCTTAATATGCAATCTAACCCAATCTAATCAGGAGTTATTGAAATGGCATCTTTAGGAAATGAGTTCAACGCTGAGTCTGTCAAACCTCAAGACGACTTCGAGCCTATACCCACCGGAATCTATCGTGCGATGATTACGGATTCTGACGTGAAAAAGAACAAGGCTGGCACAGGCACCTACCTGGCGCTGGCATGCCAGGTCTTGGAAGGCCCATTTACCAGGCGTCTCGTATGGGGAAATATCACATTAACCAACCCCAATACTAGCGCTCAAGAGATCGGGCAGCGTCAGCTATCATCGCTGTGCCGCGCGGTAGGTAAGCTTAGGATTAGGGACAGCCAGGAGCTGCATAATATTCCTATGGAGATCAGAGTCATTTACGTGCAGGCTGGCGTCGATAAAACTGGAACTCACCGCGAAGCCAGAAACGAAATCAAAGCTTTCAAAGCCATTGGAGAATCGTCTTCGCCATACATCGCGCCCGTCACACAGCCTCCTTCCGCCGCCACCGATGCCAAGGTTTCCAAGACGGCGCCTCCCTGGGCAAAGAAGGCTGGCTAACCCATGCGAGGGATCATGCAGAAACGTGTGGACCGTGCGGAGAAGGATCTACTCACGATGTGCCAGAGATGCCAAGGCAATCGGTGCGGCAACGGTCGGGCATGCACTGTTCGGGACAAAGCACGGGCTAGGCTCAGAAATGCTCGGCGTCACTTGCAAGTACGTCAGGCGCATATGGAGTACGCGCGCATCGTATGGCAGGTTGCTGGGCAGCCTGAATAACAGATACAGCCGGGGGCTTTGACCCCCGGCATTGGAGAAGTAGGTGAAGAAATCTTCCAATCTTGAAGATCCAACATTGGCCGCAGTTGATGCGGCACTAGAAGCGCGCGCTAAGCAGGATCGCTTGCGTCCTTATCTCGGCATGTCGAGCATCGGACATCCGTGCGCGCGGCATTTGTTTTACTCGTTTCGATGGTGTGGACGGAAAAACTTCTCTGCCGCAACTTTGAAACGATTTACGGACGGCCACCGTGGGGAGGCTGTTATGGCAGAGCGGTTGCGCCTGGTAGATGAAATAGAACTGCATACCGTTGATCCAAACACTGGAGAGCAGTTTGCATATACCGCGGTGAGTGGACATGTCAGCGGCCACATGGACGGCGCTATCACTGGATTGTTGCAGAATCCTGGCGAATGGTTTGTTTGGGAACACAAACAGGTTGACCCGACAGAGCAATCCGCGCTGCGAAAATGCGTGGAACAGCATGGAGAAAAGAAAGCCCTAGAGGAATGGTCTTCGATGTATTACGCGCAGGCAGTGCTCTACATGCACCATGCTGGCATTTCGCAGCACTACCTGACATGTTCAACCCCTGGCGGCAGGGAAACGATATCCGTGATGACAGATGCGAATCCAGACTTCGCGGAGCAACTGCTTTTGCGCGCCAGAGATGTGGTAGAAGCGTCTGAGACGCCCGAGCGCATTTCATCAAATCCTGCATGGTATCAATGCAAGATGTGCAGCTATATACCCGTGTGCCATTACGGCACAGTGCCGGAAGTCAACTGCCGTACCTGCATTAGCAGCACGGCCATGACAGATCGCGAAGGTGGAGTGTGGTGGTGCGAGAAGTGGGATAGCGAGATCAGCTTGGAAGATCAGCGGCAAGGATGCAATCAGCATGTTTTCATCCCGACTCTTTTGCCATATCAGCAAGTGGATGCGAGTGACGAACAGAGGTATGTAGAGTACGAGCATCAGGGAAAGAGATTCCGTAACGGTCCCGGATTCTTTTCAAGCAAGGAAATCCAAAGCACACCACCCGCAATGCTGGCAGATGGGAATGTGCAGGAAATTAAAGCGGCCTTTAATGCAACGGTATCGTCGATACCTGGATGTACGAAGGATTGCGAGAGGTAAATCAGAGATGTGCTTATCATTGAAAGAGATACATGATACGTATTATTGGGATTTAATAAGTACCTATGATGAACCAAAACAGAAGGTTACTACCAGAGCCGAAAAAATAGCGAGCGTTATGAAAGATTTGGAACGTATTCTCAGAGAACTTAAGAAACTAAACGAAGAAAAGGAGTAGAACGGTGATCGAAATAGCAGGAGCAGCAATGATGTTAATCGTTTTGGCTGGCAGCTTCGCGGCGCTGGAATATATCTTAGCCCGCACGCGGAGAGGAGGTTAACATGAACATCTGGGTAGCTTCGTGTTTCATTACCGGAGTTGTAGGAATAGGAACCTTTATCATCGGTATTGCCATGCTGACTGTACCGGACGTATTTCCCGAGCACGGCCGTCAAGCGATGGCCATCTTTGGCTTGTTAACAGGTTTGACCGGAGTTGTTTTGATGATGTGTCTGGGCAAGCACGGTAATGAGGGGTAATCAGATGTTTGCTAAGTCAGTAGTACCTGAGCATTTCCTTGGTAGGTTTCTCATTCATCTTAATCTGGATGACGGATATCATCTAGCGTATTGCCGAGATGGCAATCTCATGATGGGTCCTGAGCATCCAACCGTGGCGGTTCCAGCGGCACTTGGAGCCTGTATGCTCAAGGTGGCCTTGACTCTAGCACAGGGCAAAGGCAAGCGGCACAACATAGCACCAAAAGACATGAAGGATGCTGAGGTGACTGTGACCGAGGTAGACAGCAAGTTTCATGTTGCGATCAAGTTTCCAAATATCAAGCAGGCGGTACTTGACGCAGCAGCGGCCTGCTGCCAGGGTGTGCGGCACATTTGCCCGGTAGACGCCATGCTGCACCCAGACCTTGTGAGCGATCTATCGTTCGTAGGAGGCTGAAGATATTTCATCAAGAAGGAGATAGAAAATGATCAAGTTATTTAAATGTGGCGACAATATGGGCATTAGCACAGATGCCCAAGACGAGTGGGAATTCTTGTCTCAGTTCTCAGAATTACTGTCTGGCCTCATTAATGAGGGAAAATACAAAAACGATTGGCAATTTCATCTAAATTCTTGGTTGCCGCAAATGATCGAGATATGCTGTAAGTATCGTGGATACAAGGCTAATGTACAGGAGAGCAGAATATTGTCTATAGGCGGTTTTCTGCCAACGGAGGTTGAAGTTGCTAGTATAGACGACCGTCACAAAATGAATTTCAACTCATAGTCAGCTCTCAATAGTGGAGGTATAAATTAAATGTCATCCCAGAAGAAACAGGCCCGCATGGGCCATGAGAAGGTCCCACAGCCGAGATGTCGCAAGATCCCATCTTGGGTGCTGAGAGCTGTCGGAATGCGCCAGCGTGGACCTAAGAGCGTCATGGGCGGTCTATCATGGGCCGACGTGCAGCGCATCGCGCGAGAGCAGTAGCCATCATCCAGCAAGGCGCGCCTAGTGCGCGCCTGCTATACAAGTTCTAGGAGAATAAGCTGTGATCAAAATCGAGCAGAAGATCGTCTCACAAGAAGTCGTCAGCAACAAATCCGGCCCAGCAAAAGCCCCAGAGCCACACGTACTGCACGAGAAGATGGCGCGTCCCGAGCAGTTGCAGGGAACGACTTACAAGATCAAAACGCCGCTCTCTGAGCACGCGCTTTACGTCACCATCAACGATATCATCCTCAACAATGATACTCCGCACGAGGTGCGCCGTCCCTTTGAGGTCTTCATCAACTCGAAGAACATGGACAACTTCCAGTGGGTGGTTGCCATGACACGCATCATGTCGGCGGTGTTCAGAAAAGGCGGCGAGGTGGCTTTCCTGGTCGAAGAGTTAAAGAGCGTATTCGACCCGAACGGCGGCTTCTGGAAGAAGGGCGGCAAGTACGTTCCCTCGATTGTGGCCGAGATAGGAAACGTGCTGGCGCAGCATCTTGAAGGTCTAGGGCTGTATCAGCCTGTGTCGGTCGCTCCGGTCAAGGATATGCCGGAAGCCAAGGATCTGGCACCGAAAGGAGCACAGTGTGACAAGTGTCAGGAATTCTCAGTGGTCATGATGGATGGATGCAATGTGTGCTTGTCATGTGGAGCGAGTAAATGCAGTTAAACATGGAGACCAATATGTTAAACAATAATGCCATAGATCAGTTGAAGGATGATATTTCATTATTACGCGGCGCCATAGCGAAACATTATCCATGGTGGACAGAATTAAGCAGCGAACGTCAATATGTAATTCTTGAAATCGCATTTAACTTCGGCGTGCCTGCGTTATCTTCAAACATGCATTTCAATCTGATGATGAAGGCTTTGCTGCGTGGCGATAGCAAAGGCGCTGCTTGTTACTTGCATAATTCAAAGTGGGTTAAAACGCTCACCGCGAAGAAGGCAATGCGCATTATCGACATGATGAAATACGGTTAAGCAACATTTAGGAGATTGTCATGAAAATCAAAATTGAAAATGAGTATCGTCCAATTACGATCAAGCTAGAGACGGAGAATGAAGCACATTTATTTATGCGAATCATGCAGATGGCTGATTTGTCAGATGACAAATCTAAAGATTTTGCCGATGAAATATATCTGGAGCTTCAGCGTTTAGGGTTGAAAGCACTTTAAATAGGCTTGAGAAAATGCGTTTAACGACAGAGTTTAAGCAGCAGTACCCTTTGATCCTTCGCCCGGCAGCAAAAGCGCTCGGGCTGAAATACTACAATACAGGCGAGCCTTGCATCAATGGACACGTGTCTTTGCGCCGTGTGCGCAATAGAGCTTGCCTGGATTGTGACAAAGCAAGACAAGCAGCGATTTACAAAGAGTTCTACGTAGCGGTGAAATCATGATAGAGCCGGTATCCTGCTTGGATACCGTGTTAGGAAACAGCAATGTGTCTTACGCATGATGTGATTAAATCAATAGGCAAGGCTACGAACACCCTGTTACGGCGTAGTATCACTCTGTTACTTGCCATGTTTCTCTTTCCAATCTGTGCTGTGGCTGGAACGATTCTGGGGTTGATGTACGGGATTCGATTTTGCTGGATGGAAGTGCGTGCTTGCTGGAGAGGCCCCCTTGATACCATCTGAATATGTGTGTATAGTATCAACTATAGATGACTGATATTCATAGGAGAACAATCGCAATATGGGAGGTATAAAAAAGACGCGCGGCGGCACCAGGGAGGGGGCTGGCCGCAAACCTATCGGAGATAGGCCGATGACACGCCACCAAGTCATGCTGGATATCAGTACAGTGGACAAGCTGCGAGCCCTGGGCGGGGGAAACTTGAGCGAAGGTATTAGGCTTTCTGCTCGTCGGATCAATGTGAAGCGGAGAACATGATCAGTGAACGTTGCAACAAGATACAGATGCATTTTGGCAGACCCGCCTTGGGCTTACCGTGCCTGGTCAAGAGATATGGGCCGGCGAACGGCCGAGAGCTTCTATCCGACCATGAGCCAGGGAGATATCAAAGCGATGCGTCCGAGTATAGACCAGTGGGCTGCGCCTGATTGCGCATTGTTCCTCTGGATCACGATGCCATGTCTGCCAGACGGGCTAGCCGTCATGGACGCTTGGGGATTCGAGTATAGGACTGTCGCCTTTACCTGGATCAAAATGACTCGGGCTGGAACCCCAGCATTCGGATTAGGCCATTACACACGCGGAAATGCGGAATTGTGCTTGTTAGGAATTCGCGGGCGCATGCCGGTAAAGGTGCGCGATGTTCCGCAAGTGATTATGAGCCCTAGACGCGAGCACTCGCGCAAGCCCGATGAGCAGTATGAGCGTATCGAGCGTCTGTACGATGGGCCATATCTGGAATGCTTCGCCAGGTATCGTAGGGCGAATTGGGATGTCTGGGGAGATGAGGCGCCAAGCGAGGCTGTCTGAAATGTTGCGAGCATACCAACAAGAAGCGATCGATGCGCTGTATGGTTACTTCGGCGCCAATGATGGGAATCCTCTCGTGGTAGTTCCGACAGCGGGAGGCAAGAGCTGGATTCTTGCCGGATTCATCAAAAGCATCTTCGATCAATGGCATAATCAACGTGTTCTAATATTGTCTCATGTCAAAGAAATCTTGGAGCAAGACCACGAGAAGTTGATGCGCTCCTGGCCGCAGGCCCCCGCAGGGATTTATTCAGCCGGGCTCAAGCGACGCGACACGTTATCACCAATTCTATTCGCTGGAATTCAGTCCGTACATAAGCGCTGGCACGAACTAGGACGGTTCGATATCGTCATCATTGATGAAGCGCATCGTGTCCCAGCAAAAGGACATACGATGTATCGTGCGCTTATCTCCAATCTGATGAAGTTCAATGCCGATCTCAAAGTCATTGGATTAACAGCCACACCATATCGTACCGGCCATGGCATGCTCACAGAAGGCGATGATCGAATCTTTACCGACATTGCCTACAACACAGACATCAAACGGCTCATTGACGAAGGATGGCTTTCGAGGCTCACTACAAAGCAGACACAGACACAGATTGATACCAGTGACGTGCATGTGCGCTCGGGGGAGTTCGTTCAAGAAGAGCTGGATGCTGCTGTTGCGAGCGTGCTGAAAGAGTGCTTACGGGAAGTGATTAGAATGGGCGAGAGTCGTCGCTCGTGGCTGTTGTTTTGTGCTGGCGTCAAGAACAGTCAAGCAGCAGCAGAGTTCATGAATCAATCCGGCATTCCTGCCGGGTGCATCATTGGAGATACGCCAAGCGCCGAGCGCGCGGAGATGATCCGTGCTTACAGGGCCGGAGACCTGCGCGCGCTGTCTAGCGTAAACACGCTGACAACCGGATTCGATGCACCACAGACAGACATGATTGCGTTCTTGAGGCCCACCATGAGTCCCGTGCTTTTTTGCCAAATGAGCGGTAGAGGCATGCGCATTGCAGAAGGAAAATCCGAATGCTTAGTGCTTGATTTTGCTGGGAATGTTAAACGCCACGGACCCATCGACCAAGTGAATATACGCAAAAAAGGCGACGCCCCGCCGCCTACGAAGGTCTGCCCGGAATGCGAAAGCATTGTTCCGATCAGCATGCTTACGTGCCCGGATTGCGGATATGCGTGGCCTGAGCCTGAACGGGCGCCCGCAGAAAACAAACTTACTACCGTCGCAAGCGCGGCGCCAATCCTAAGCTGGGAAGTTGAACTAGAACGCCACGAAGTAGCTAGAGTGGAGTACCGCGAGCACCGAAAGGAAGGAAAGCCGCCGTCTCTGCGAGTTGATTACTACGACTGGGCACAGAGGATAGCAAGCGAATGGATTTGCCTTGAACATACCGGATGGGCACGACAGAAAGCGGCTAAATGGTGGGAAAAACGCAGCGGAAGCACTGTGCCTGAAACGATAAACGAAGCGCTTGAGATGATTGATCGTGACGGCTTAAGAGAACCGAGCGTGATTACGACTCGGATGAATGGCAAGTACGATGAGATTGTTGACTATCTGTTTGTGGAAAGAGTGACGAGACAAAGAGGACAAGACGATGAATCCAACTCCGACGGAGAAGATGCGTATGGTCAATATATTGGAGCAGGCATTAGAGATTGTGAGATCCCTTTCTGAGCGGCGCGAATGCAAGGAATGCGATCACTTCAAGCTCGCATCCAATTACTGCCAGAAAAGGAAAGCAGATGTTCCTAGCGAGATACAAGCGCATGGATGCGATCAATGGTCTGAAGCAATACCGTTTTGAGAAGAATAACATGACTAAATACGCTCCTAATCATCGAGGCACCAAAACATGGTGGCATACATCAACCGCGACCCGGCGCCGCTGGTGGGGATTTATATATCGCCATTATAAGCATATTGCCGCGATACGAACTGTCAAATGGTTTCTGTTTGGATCTGTCGTGCTGATCACTGAGCTATGAGCAAAGACACAATCGAAACGCTGTCACTGGTCGCGGCCATGTCCAGCAACCGAGTGATAGGTAAGGACAACCGACTGCCATGGCGGCTTCCCGCCGACATGCGGCGTTTCCGCGCACTGACCATGGGAGAGCATGTGCTAATGGGCCGTAAGACCTTCGATTCCATCGGCGGTCCGCTCAAGGGCAGAATCAACCTGGTGCTGACTCATGACCCCGGCTTCAATGCGCCAGGCTGCGAGGCGCTGCACTCGGTCGATGAGGCACTCGAACTAGCACGTAGTGGCACCGAGCTGATGGTGATCGGAGGAGCAAGCTTGTATCACTACTTCATAAGGTATGCCAATCGAATACACCTGACCTTGATACGGCACGATTTTGACGGAGATACCTGGTTTCCACCATTTCGTGGGATTGATTGGCCTTGCCATGCCCGAGAGGATTTTACGGCGGATGCAGAGAATTCTTTTCCTTACAGTTTCGTGGAATTGCACAAACTACAGAGAGGTAATGCTTGATGTCTGGTACAACAAAAATCGAATGGAGTGAATACGTTTGGAACCCAGTCTCGGGCTGCCATAAGGTGTCCAAAGGATGTCGTAATTGTTACGCAGAGCGCCTATGGCCTCGGCTTGCGGCACCCGGCCAGCCTTATGAAGGGCGTCAATTCACTGACGTACAGTGTCATGTTGATAGGCTGGAAGAGCCTCTGAGCTGGAGAAAACCGCGCCGCGTGTTTGTCAACAGCATGAGCGACTTGTTCCACAAACATGTATCTGACGAGTTTCTGGACAGGGTGTTTGCAGTGATGTCTTCTTGTCCGCAGCACACGTTTCAAATCCTGACGAAACGTCCGAAGCGCATGCAGGATTACATCATATCACGCAAGCACTTCTCGAACTGGCCGCTGCTGTCGGTTTGGCTGGGCGTTAGTGTGGAGAATCAGGAAACGGCTGACGAACGTATCCCGCTACTCCTTAAAACGCCAGCCGCTTTACGGTTCGTGAGTGCCGAGCCTCTGCTTGGACCTATCGATCTGACTAACTTTCTGGATGGCCGCTTAGGCTGGGTCATTGTCGGGACTGAATCCGGGCCGGAAGCGCGACCATACCGTTTTGATTGGATATTGGACATCTTGAAACAGTGCCGTGATGCGGAGACGCCAGTTTTCATAAAGCAGATCACGGATCTCGGACGGAAGATTCCTTATGAGATATTGCCTCCTGTGATGCAAGTGCGACATTGGCCGAACGTTAACGGGCAAATGGAGATGGTAGGATGAGTCTTTTCCAATGCGAACGCTGCGGATGTTGCGAAAATACAGCACTTTCTCACGATGGGTTTGTGCGCGTACAGTTCTTCGACTGGGCCGGCATTGAAGACAGGTTCGGTAAAAAACTATGCAGCGCATGCGGTCCAACGCAATATGTTGATGGTTATCCAACAGAAGACGAAGGGCACTGGCACCAACATTTTGACCGTGTGTTCCTGCCAAAGGGAATGTTCAGAACTGCGCAGAACGGGAACCTAGAGCATATCGAGAACGGGGATCAGAATTTCCGAAAGTATGCGGTGCCTGGAGAAAGTTAACTAGCCTGATCATTGCGCGGCAATACCACGCTGCCGCGCAATAACCGCTTGATCTCGGCGTCAAGTTCCTCGCGCACAACGCTTCTAATCGTGGTGCGATTGACGCCGTACTGCGCTGCTAGGTCTCGCGTATAGACTCCTTCGAGCCATAAGCGATATACGCGCTTTCGTTCTTGGTTAGTCACAACAGCCTCCGATTCTTCTGTGCTACAATAACGAAACGGCCAGGTGCTAGTAACACGCTGGCCGTCTCTCACACCTCAATTCACAGGAGATTGAAGTATGTCCACCGATCTTACCACGTTTACCCATGCCACGCCTACCATGTCGAGCCGTGAGATTGCCGAACTGACTGGAAAACGGCATGACCATGTCATGGCGGATATACGCAAGATGCTGAACGAACTGGAAATTCAATCTCCCGAATTCTCGGGAGATTATACAGACAACAGCGGTAGAAGATATCCGTGTTTTAATCTTCCCAAGCGAGAAACCTACATCTTGGTGACAGGTTACAGCATCCCGCTGCGCGCCAAAGTCATTGACCGCTGGCAGGAATTGGAAGCAACACAACAGCAGCAACCGTCCGTCATGCTACTTCCTGGACAGCGCGCGGCAATTGAACTGAAAGCCCACCTTGATATCGCATCCCTGCTTGGAGTACCACTGCATTACGCACAGATAGAAGCCGTCAAAGCGGTCAAGGCAGAAGTTGGCGTGGACTTGCACCCACTGCTAACCTACGCCCCTGCCCAGGACAATATCCCTACCGAAGTTGTCATGCTCGAACCGACCGAAGCTGCGCGCGTGCTCGGGATACAATCCGCTCAGGCATTCAATTTGAAACTTGCGTCGCTAGGCTGGCAGACCAAGACCAACGGGACATGGGAACCTACTAAGGCAGGAGAGGCGCATTGCGCCAAACACTCCTGGGGTAAGGGTCCCAAGAGTGGCTATAATTTGAAATGGAACGTGTCCGCAGTTAGACGCGCTATATCCTAATGTGCTAAAAAACGAAACGGTCAGGGAAAATGAGGAAAAGGGTATTTACAGTGTAAATACCCCTTCCGGCGAGCAACAGATGTTGGTTATCAACGAGTCAGGTATATACGCTCTCATCTTCAAGAGCCGCAAGCCGGAAGCGAAACGGGCTCACTCGCGTTTCAAACGCGCGTGAGGAAATGCGGTATGCTACAATAACGAAACGGCCAGGGTACTCTAAACACGCTGGCCGTCTCTCCCTTTCAACCTATACAGAGGTTCAGGTATGCCTGATCTTAACACACTTATACCAGTCGCGTCTTCCATCATTGGGACCGATACCGTTAAAACCGTGGATGCACGCAAGTTGCATACATTCTTAGAAGTACGCACAGCTTTTAAGGATTGGATTGCTAGGCGCGTTGAAGAATATGAGTTTCTTGAAGGAAAGGACTTTTGCTCATTTTTGAGCGAAACCTCAGCAGTTGGTGGCAGGCCAGCCAAAGAGTACGCGCTAACTCTTGACATGGCTAAGGAGCTTGCCATGGTAGAGCGCACCGCGAAAGGTAAGGAAGCGCGGCTCTACTTCATAGAGTGCGAACGTATCG
>Ga0187774_10000124_pt1 | contig 24329 bp, 20 predicted proteins | sample 0216_BV02_MP05_2_FD_133152 | JGI IMG/M metagenome (GOLD analysis project Ga0187774, IMG submission 133152) | Tropical peat soil microbial communities from peatlands in Department of Meta, Colombia - 0216_BV02_MP05_20_MG | ecosystem: Environmental > Terrestrial > Soil > Wetlands > Peat | place... | reverse complement strand
GTAGTCTTCAACAGCGACCCGGCCCGGGCCTACCTCATGGACACCAATCCATTCCCCATCCAGGTCCTGGTTATGGCCCACGTCTATGCCCACAATGACTTCATCAAGAACAACCGTCACTTCCAGCTGACCCGGCGAGACATGATTACCTCGGCCTCGGAGGCGGCCGGCCGCTTCCGGCGGTATGAAGAGGACTACGGGTCGGAGGCAGTGGAGAACGTGATCGACGCGGGGATGGCCGTCCAGTGGAACATCGACCCTGACGAGGCGACTCACCCGGAAACCGAGAAAGAAATCAGGGAGCGGCTCTACGGCTGGGCCAAACGGGCCCCGGCCGGCGCGGCCTTCGACGACCTCCTCCCTCCCCGGGGGGTCCCCACCGAAGAGAAGAGGGCGCTCCGCAAGAAGACTCCTCCTGAGCCAACCGTGGACGTACTCGGGTACATCATCGGGCACTCTCCGTGCCCACTGGAGGAATGGCAGAAAGATGTTCTCGGCACCATCCGCAGCCAGGCGCACTATTTCATGCCCTACCGCCGCACCAAGATCATGAACGAGGGCTGGGCCACGTACTGGCACGAGAAGATCGTGCAGCGCCTGTTGACCGAGAAGTTCCTGAGCGTGGAGGATCATGGGTACTACAACCTCTACAACGCCCGGGTGAAAGCGCACCATCCGCGGATGATCAACCCGTACCTTCTGGGTTCGGCAATCACGGCGAACATAGAGGAGCGTTGGAACAAAGGCCGTTTCGGAGAGGCCTACGACGAGTGCGAGGATTCGGAGAGGAAGAGGCTTTGGGATCTGGGGCTGATGCAAGGTCGGGAGAAAATCTTCCAGGTCCGGAGAACCCACACGGACTGGGCCTTTGTCGCGGAATTTCTCACCAAGGAGATCGTCGACGATCTTGACCTCTACATCTTTGCCGAGAAGGACGAGCACACCCATTACGAGGTGGTCGTCCAGGAAACGGAGTGGACGCGGGTGAAAACGGCCCTGGTGCAGCGCCTTATGAACTGGGGCATCCCAAGGATCATGGTGATGGACGGCAACTACAAGGGGAGCCTCCAACTCTATCTCCAGCATGTCTACGAGGGGTTCCCTCTCGACGAGGAGTACTGCCGTAAGACGCTGGAGCACATCTTCTTCCTATGGGGACGGCCGGTCTACCTGGAGACTCGCGAGGCCCGCGGGAATGAAAGTCAGTCGAAAGTCTACGTGGTGGATGATCGGGGAATCCACAGTCGCACCTAGCGGACTGCTGCAGCGACGTTGCTATGGCTCATGAAGAAGGCTGTGGACTTCTCGGCAGCATCTCGGGTTATTGAGACCTATGGTGTTTCAACGCCCATCCAGAACATCGCGGATCACTCGGAGCATCTGCTTTATCTCATACGGCTTGCGGACATAGCCCCTGGCCCCTGCTGCCATGAGGCCCCTCTCACCTCCATCGGTGGAGAAGCCGCTGGCGATGATAACCTTTACCTCCGGATTCACCTTGGTAAGCTCCTCAAGACACCTCTTGCCGCCCATGCCAGGCATGATCAAATCCAGAATCACCACATGAATCAACTCCTTCTGATTGCGGTATATTTCCAGCGCACGTTCCCCATCAAGGGCGGTAAGCACCGTGTAGCCGGAACTCCTAAAGATCCGTTCCCCCAACTTGAGGACGGACTGTTCGTCGTCCACAAGTAAGATGACCCCATTACCCCCTCTGACGGCACCTTCCGCCTCGCTCGGCTCCGCCGCTTCCGCTCCCCGCTCGATAACCGGCAGGTAGATCTTGAAGATAGTTCCCTCCCCCGGCTCGCTGTAACACATAATATGGCCGTCGTGGCCCTTGACGACGCCATAGACCACAGCCAGACCAAGACCGGTGCCCTTGCCGGGTTCTTTGGTGGTGAAGAAGGATTCGAAGATACGCGTCAGGGTCTTTCGATCCATGCCGTGCCCGGTATCCGACATGCTCAAGACCACATACTCGCCGAGTGTAGCCCCCACGTGGGACTTGCAATACTCTTCGTCCAGGGAAACGTTTCTCGTTTCGATCACCAGTCTGCCACCGTCAGGCATGGCGTCCTTGGCGTTGATCGCAAGATTCATGAGCATCTGTTGCATCTGCACGGGGTCCGCATTGACGACTCGGAGGCCGTCCGCGAGACGCAGTTCAATCTCAATCATCTTCGGAATGGTTCGGGCGAGCCGCGTTTTCACCTGCTCCACCTCGTGGTTGAGGCAAAAAGGCTGTCTCTTGCTCTCAACCTTGCGACTAAAGGTGAGCATCCTCTTCACTAGCTCTGCACCCCTTCTCGCCGCAGACACGATCTCCCGCAGTTCTGTATCGCCTCGTGCTTCTTTGTCCGCGCCCAGGAGAAGCAACTGGGCATAGCCGTGGACAGCCTGGAGAACGTTATTAAAATCGTGGGCAATGCCGCCTGCCAGGGTGCCGATTGCTTCCATTTTTTGGGCATGGAGCAACTGGCCCTGCAGGCTCTTCTGCTGCTCTAGACTTCGCGCCACGCAAACACTGCCGACGGTCCGGTCATTTCTGTCCTTCAGGAGGCTGATCGAAAGGTCGAGAGGAACGATCTTGCCGTCTTTTCTCTTCATATTGATCCCGTATGCTTTAACAAGACCATCTCGCTGCAATTGCTTCAGCATCTTTCCCACCTCATTCGTGTCTGCATATAGGTCAAAGGCAGATCTTCCCTTAAGGTCTTGTACGGAATAACCGTAGAGCTCTGCCGCCATTTTATTCCATTTCACGAAGGTCCCATGTTCATCCACAATGCCGATCCCATCGGCCGAATTTTCAAACACATTCTCAAGGTACTCCTTCGTCTCTTTGAGTTCTTCCTCCATCAGCTTGCGATCTGTAATATTTTCCATAACAGCAATGAAATAGTCTGGATCTTCCGATGGACCGCGCACGAGAGACATAGTCAGGTTTACCCAAACGATTGAGCCGCCCTTTGTTAAATGACGCGCTTGCATCGAGTAAGTCCGGATCTCGTCAGCCAACATGCGGCGTTCATAGGCGAGATCGGTCTGAAGATCCTCGGGGTGCATGATGTCCTGGAAAGTAAGCTTCGGTATCTCATCATATTGGTAGCCCACGATGTCGCAGAACCGCTCGTTCATCAGGAGAAAGCTTCCGTCGACCGCAAGGTGGGCGATGCCGACGGCGGCTTGTTCAAAGGTGCTGCGGAACCGCTCTTCGCTCTCCCTGAGCGCTTCCTCGGCCCGCTTGCGCTCGGTGATGTCCTGACCCGTCCCTTCATAGTACAAGAGCTTCCCACTCTCATCCCGAACCGAGCGTGCCGTGATGAAGATCCAGATCACCCCCCCGTCCTTGCGGCGGAACTGAGTCTCAAACCCTTTTATAATTCCGGGGTGTGCGTAGAATCTCTTGATTTCCGCCTGTTCTTCAGGGCGCACGTAGAGTTGGCGTGCTATGTCCGTCACCTCTCTGATCATTTCCTCAGGGGAGCTGAACCCGCACATTCGCGCGAAGGCGGGGCTCACACTCAGGTAACGGCCATCCGCTGTGGACTGGAACATGCCCTCGATGGCATTGTTGAAAATGCTTCTGTACTTCTCCTCGCTCTCCCGAAGCGCATCTTCGGCGCGCTTGCCCTCCCTTTCCGAGACCTCCAGTTCCGCAACCCGCTGACGCAGTAGCGTCAACTCCCTTATCAACTCCTTCTTCGTCTTGTCTTTATCCTCCATCTTAATTCCCTCGCAAGACGAACCAAAAGGGTGGCCTGACCCCGGTCAAAAAGAAAGTCTACCGCCAGTCGGAGCAGCCGGGCATATTCTGCCTCCAGGTTCTCAAGATGACGAACTTCGGAGGCCATCGCTTCAACGAATTGCTTCTTCCCGCGATAAAGCGTTTGCTCGCTGATCTTCATGTTGCGGACAATCGCAGCTACAGTCGTCCGATGTTCAGCCTGCTGCGCGGTAATGGCGGCCCGCTGCGCCGCGAACCTGGACGATCTGATCGCCGAAGATCCTCCTTCTCGGAAGACTCTGGGCTAGCAGCTTCTCGTTGGGCAATGAACTAGAGCGGTGGTCTCCGGAAAGTCGTCGGTGCCCGCAACATGCGCCTTTAACCCCTTCCGACAGCCTCGTCAGGCTGCCATGGGAGAAATTCCATGCCAGCCTTTTGTTCCCTTTTCGGTACTCCCTTGGTCGAATTATTAAAACCCCAATCGGGATGAGTCACAAGAAACATGCAAGAGACCCTCGGCCAGGCTTGTGGCCCTCTGGCAGCGCCTTGATCGACCCGATCCGAGCGATGGGAGGTCTCGACCACCGATCGCCACTGTCACCATTGACGACGCCTGATTTCATGAATACCCTGTGAACCCGTGGGCGGTTGGAGATCTCTTGCCTCCCACGGGACTTCGATTCGATGGCTGCGCCGCCGTGGACTCGACGCCTTAACGGAAGCCCCATGGTGCGTTCGAAAACTGATACCGTCCTTCTGTTTACCACCCGCATCACGCGCCTCTTCGCTTACGGCTTCCTGTCCGTTGTCCTGGTCTTGTATCTTGCGGCTGCCGGCTTAAGCGAAACCAGGATCGGCCTCCTGCTCACCCTCACTCTCGCCGGCGATGCGGCCATCTCCCTCTGGATCACCGTGTCCGCCGACCGGCTCGGTCGAAAACGAATGTTGATCCTCGGGGCGGTCCTGATGCTCGGAGCGGGCGTGGGGTTCCTCGCCACCAGGGACTTCACCTTGCTCGTCATTGCCGCCGTCATCGGCGTCATCAGCCCAAGCGGCTTGGAGGTCGGCCCGTTTTTGTCCATTGAACAGGCGGCGCTGTCTCAACTCCTGCCCGACGAGCGTCGCACCCAGGTGTTTGCCTGGTACAACCTGGTGGGCTCATTCGCCACCGCCCTGGGCTCGCTCGGCGGCGGCCTGCTTGCCCAGACCTTACAGGGATCGGGATTCACGCCGCTCAGCTCCTACCGCGCGCTTCTTGTCGCCTACGCCCTCGGCGGCGGGTTGCTCGCCGTCATCTTCCTCTTTCTCTCCCCGGCTGTGGAGACCAAGGCCAATCCGGAGGCCGTGAACTGCAAGCGAGTTCTGGGCCTGCACCGCTCGCGAGGCATGGTGGCGAAGCTAAGCTCCCTCTTCGCCCTCGACGCCTTCGCCGGGGGGCTTGTCGTACAGAGCATCATGGCCTACTGGTTCCACGTGCGATTCGGCGTTCACGTGGCCGCGCTGGGTGGGATATTTTTCGGCGCCAACCTACTCGCCGGCGTTTCGGCGCTCCTCGCCGCCCGCATCGCGGCCCGGATCGGACTCGTCAAGACCATGGTCTTCACCCACATTCCCTCCAACCTCCTCCTCTGCCTGGTACCCCTCATGCCCAACGTCCGGCTTGCGGTCGGCGTTCTCCTCCTCCGTTTCACCATTTCCCAGATGGATGTCCCTACCCGCCAGTCCTACACGATGGCCGTGGTCGCCCCTGACGAGCGCTCCGCCGCGTCAGGGATGACAACGATCGCCCGCTCGGTGGGGGCATCCCTCTCGCCCTCACTCAGCGGACTGCTCCTTGCCAGTCCTCTGCTCCTCAATGTGCCGTTTTTCCTTGCGGGCGGCCTCAAGGTCATCTACGATCTTCTCCTCTATCGGGACTTCAAAGCACTGAAGCCCCCGGAGGAGGCCCCTCCTCGCTCCGCCCAGGCAGGACGTCTCGGGTAGAGCGAACGGACCACGGGAACGGCCGCTTCTTCATGGCGAGGTATGCATTCCCGGCAGGGTGCCTCTGCTATCGCACTTCATCCGAGGGTTGACGCCCAAACTCTCCTTGGCACGCCTGTTGCTTGCTTCGACCACGGAGCGCCCGTGGATAAGGAGAGCGTTTGTGCCCTTGACGGCGTCTTGGGGGCCTGTCTGTGCGCCATGCACACGCGGCGCACGCAAACGCCGACGAACAGTCGGGCGAAGTGAGGGGGCAGCAAGGGAGTCGGTGAGGACACTACGCAGTCTCGCTGTGTCTTTCTTGGCCACCGGTGAACGGCGATGACAGCAGGGTCAGGTGCATCAGACAAGACCGCTCCTCCGCCCCCCATACCGAGCGATCCTCACGAGCAGATCGCCCTCGATCGGTTGACGGAAGAGTTCCTGCCCTCGATCAGCGCCTTTTTCCAGCATTTCGACGGCATTCAAGACCGGGAGCGGTACTTTCAGATCGGCAAGTCTCTCGCCATCATCATCCCCGAGCTGGTCCGCGGGGATCGGTATGATGACATCCTAAGAATCGTCGATAGTCTTGATCGCCACGCCCAGGATAAGAAGGACGCCTTCACGTTCGCCGACCACATGCTCGACGACCTCTCAAAGAGCGGCGGCTTCCAGGAACTGAAGACGAAATTTCAGCAAGGGAACAAGGAAATCTGTGAAGCGATAGCCCCCATCTTTCTCAAGATGCGCCGAAGATCAGTGGTCCATCTCCTCACCCTCGTCAACGGGAGTAACCGCCACCTCGTGAGGAAGCTCGCCCTTGAGGCGCTCCTCCAGATCGATCCTTCCGCAGTCGATCTCATTTTCCACGATCTCCCGAGGGCGGGAACGGAAACCACCACGGACATCGTCAGGATCATGGGGGAGCTGAGATGGGGAGTGTGGAATCAACCGGTCGCCCATGCCCTGAAACGCTATCTCACCCACGAGAATCCCCGCGTGAGAGAGGAGGCCCTGACCGCCTACTGCAAGACAAGGGGCATCGAGGCAGAAAAGCTCTGTCTTACCCTTCTCCATGACCCGGATGCCGGCGTTCAGAAGAGGGCCATCCAGTGCCTCGCCACCATGCGGAGCAGGCAAGCCCTGGATATCTTCGTCGCCATGTTGAAGAAAATCGAAGAGGCTCCCGACGAGAGGAACGACCAGATGGATGTCCCCCTCTTTGGGGCCCTCGGTTTCTACGAGAACGTGGAGCGATCCGTGGTGATCTCACTCGAAGAGATGCTCCTCCGCAGGCTCGATCAACACCTCCGCCCGACCTCCCCGAACCTTCTCGAAAGAAAAAAGGAGGGGCTGAGCCCCGACGCGATCACCGCAATTTGTGACACCCTGGGGAGAATCGGCACCACGAAATCCTGCCCCATACTTCAAGAACTCGGCGACCAGGACGGTTCCGGGAAGGAGCACGCTAGAAGCGCTCTAGCACGAATCGCCGAGCGCGGGTTGCAGGCGAGCCGGGCGAGCGCCCCGCCACCTCACTGATCGGGTCTTTCCGCCCATTCCTCCGGGCGCCATCCCACAAAATGAAGCAGACGACTCACGAGCACTCAGTCGTTTTCCTCTTTTTCCTCATCTTCGAAGCCCTCTTTTCCTTCATGGATCAGCCAGGGAACCATGATGAGGGCTGCGACCGGATCGGCCCACCACCACCCGGCCAGAGCGTTCAAGACGAGTCCGACGAGGAGAGTGAAGGAAAGATAGGAACACGCCAGGGTCTCCTTCGCCTCGGCACGGAGAGCTTTGCTCCCCATGGCATCGGCCGTGCGCATCTTGCCGAAGGCGATGAGGGGCATGATGATGAGGGAAGCTATCGCGAGCGCGATTCCTATCAGGCTCTCCGCCGGCGCCTCCCTGGTCCACAGGGTCCAGAGCGAGTCGACGGCGACGTAGGCGGCCAGGCCGAAGAAGGTCACGCCCACGAAGCGGCGGACCCGGCGCTCGGCCCGCTCCACCCGCTCCTCCTCAGCCCCGCGGAGTTGAACGGTCATTCTCCAGAGGAGAACTGCGCCCGCGGTAATCTCGATGAAACTGTCGAGGCCGAAGCCAATGAGAGCGATGCTTCCGGCCCGGTACCCGGCCCAGAGGGCAACCACCGCCTCGATCATGTTGTAGACCATGGTGCCGAGGACGAGCCGGAACCCACGCCGAGTCCAGCGCTCAGTGCCGCCCGCGACCAGCGCCGACCGTTCCGTTGATGGAGATTCCATTCGGCTCGCCTCCGCCTTCATGCTATCAGGGCACGTCTGGGCACCCCCTTGCCGTAGCGATCAACCCACCCGAGCACCTGCCCGGGTTCTCCTCCCACGCTCCTCTGGCCGGAGTCTCGTCGAGAAAAGATAGTGTGAAAAATCCGGATGTCCAGATAAAATCAATAATCGGGTTCGAGCGGACAGACTACAACCGGCTATGATGGTTGACTCAGGGATCACTTCACCTCGCGTCAGGTGCAGGAGAGTAACCCTTGCAAAAGCCGAGGAGGCCCGCTCGCCTTCTCACCGTGAGGCGACCTTCAACCCGAAAGGAATTCATCGACCATGCGCGGCTGTGGCCTTGTAGATGCCCATGCCCATCTGTGCGACGCCCTGTTCGACGCTGATCGAAGCGAGGTGCTCGAACGGGCGCGGGCGGTCGGGGTAACTGCGGTCGTCGCCGTCGGCGAGGACCTTACCGACGCCGAACGGAACCTGGACCTTGCGGCGCGGCATCCCCTCATACGGCCTGCGGCAGGGCTCTACCCGACCCGGCTTGACCTCGAGCGGGCAGAGGCCATGGTTTCCTTTATCAGGAGAGAGCGGGAAAACCTCGTCGCCATTGGCGAGGTGGGGCTCGACTATTGGGTGGTGCAGGATGATCCGGAACGAGCACTGCAACGGGAGATCTTCTCCCGCTTCATTGATCTCTCCGTGGAGCTTGATCTCCCCCTCAATGTCCACTCACGCTCCGCAGGGAGACACGCCGTCTCCTTGCTCCTCGAGCGCGGCGCGCGGCGGGTCCAGCTTCATGCATTCGACGGCAAGGCGTCCGCAGCCCTCCCAGCCGTGGAGGCGGGGTACTTCTTTTCAATCCCCCCATCCGTCGTGCGCTCGCAACAGAAGCAGAACCTCGTGAGGCGGCTCCCCCTCTCCTGCCTCCTGGTCGAGACCGACAGCCCGGTGCTGGGTCCAAGTCCCGACGAGCGAAACGAGCCGGCCAATATCACCGTTGCCGTGGCGGCCATCGCTCATCTCAAAAGCGTCTCGGAAGAGGAGATCCTGGCGGCGGTCTCCGATAACGCTCGTGGTCTCTTCGGCGATGTCAATTCAGGCCGGCAGAACCTCTGTAAGGATCAGAGGAGAGAAAGGTGACCATGCCATTACGCGTCAAGCGCGTCTACGAAGACGCCGAGGCGGGCGACGGTCTCAGGGTGCTCGTGGACCGCCTCTGGCCTCGGGGGCTTTCCAAGGAAAAGGCCGGGATCGACCGCTGGCTGCGAGAGCTAAGTCCGAGCACCGAGTTGCGAAGGTGGTACGGGCACGATCCGGCGCGGTGGGAGGAGTTCAAAGCTCGCTACTTCGGCGAGCTTGATCGGCACGGCGAGGCGATCGCCGCGCTTGTAGACCAAACGCGGACGGGAACGGTGACCTTGCTCTACGGCTCTCGCGAGAAGAGGCTCAATAACGCGGTCGCCTTGAAGGAGTACCTGGAAAGAAAAGGCTCACCGCCTGATAGGTGACCTTGGCGCAGCATCCCATCGATAAGTTCCCTGCGACGTGGACAGGGATGAAAGAGAGAACTCTGTGAACGCGCGCGAGCAAACGATTCCTCGTGCGGCTCGTGGATGCCAAAGGGATGAGAGGCAAAGAGGCCTGTTCCGACTCCGGCCCCTGGGCCGGCTGGCCCTGGTGCTTGCCCTGCTCAGCCTCGACGCGGCCTGCCTTGGCCGCGGTTCGACCGGAGCCGGCCTTGAGCCCCTCTCGCACCACCTCGTGGTTCTCCACACGAACGACAGCCACGGACATCCCGTGAAATTCTCTTACTCCGGCATGCCGGATGTGGGCGGGCTTCCCGCCCGTGCCACCCTCGTGAAAAACATAAGGACGGAAAACGAGAGCGTGCTCGTCCTCGACGCCGGCGACCTCAACACCGGCAGACCGGAGTCAACTTTCTTCAAGGCAAGACCCGACATTGAAGGCTACAACTACATCGGCTATGACGCCATGGTGCTCGGGAACCACGAGTTCGACAACCCCGTGGGGGTCCTCAAGGAGCAGATGGCCTTGGCCCGTTTTCCTTTCCTCTCCGCCAACGTCAAGACCAAAGACGGCAAGTACCTGGCGGAGCCTTACATCATTAGGGATTTCAAGGGATTTAAGGTGGCGGTCTTCGGTCTCACGACCAGGGAGACCGAACGTATCGGCAACCCCGAGCACATCAAGGATCTCGTCTTCGAGGACGAGGTCGCCGTGGCGAGGAGCCTGGTCCCGGACCTCCGGAAGAAAGCGGATCTCGTCATAGCCCTGGTGCATCTTGGCATGTACGATTCACCGGATAGGGGCTCACGGAGACTGGCTGCGGAGGTCGCCGGGATCGACCTTATCGTGGATGGGCACAGCCACACGAGACTGGACGAGCCGGTCCTGGTGAGGAGCGCGGGTTCTCCGCGGGCCACAGCGATCGTGCAGGCCTGGCAGTGGGGCCTGGTCGTGGGCAGGGTGGACCTCTGGCTCGCTGGCGGCAAGCTCAGCAGGCTCACGTTCCGGAACATGCCCGTCAACCTGAAGACTGCGGAGAAGGCCCCTAGCGGCACCGCCACCTACCGGCTCGCAGGTGAGAAGATTCGTGAAGATCAGGTACTCCTGGCAGCCCTCCAGCCCTACGTTGACAAGGTCGATGCGGCGCTCTCCGAGACCGTCGGCCGGGCCGCCGCCACCTTTTCCTTCCAGGGGGCACGATATGAGGAGACGTCGCTCGGGGATCTGATCGCCGACTCCATGCTCTGGTCCACGAATAACCTAGGCGTGGACTTTGCCCTGCAAAACGGCGGCGGCATCCGGGCCGATCTCCCCGAGGGAGCGATCTTCAGGAAAACGGTGTACGAGGTTATACCCTTCGACAATTCGGTTGTTGTGCTCACACTCAAGGGGACGGACGTTAAGGCGCTCTTCAATTTCATCGCCCGCATCCTGCCGGGGAGCGGCGCCTTTCCCCAGGTGTCCGAGGGGGTGAGCTTCACGGTCAACTCCGCGGCCGGAAAATGCGAGAACCTTCGCATCCGGGGAAAACCCATAGATCCGAGGCAAACGTACCGAATCGCAACCAACTCCTATCTCGCTGCCGGGGGTGACGGCTACCGGATGCTCCTGAACGCTATCGACAAGTACGAATCATCGAGGTTCCAACGAGACGTTCTCATCGACTACATCCGACATCTGGGAGGGCTGATCAGGCCCGAAAGCAGACAGAGAATCACCATCGTCGGCGACCAGAAGGCTCAGGTGCGCTGGAAACTCGCAGCATAGGGGGGATCGCCCTACGAGTACCGAGAGTTCGAAGGAATTGGGCGCTGGAGCGCACAAGGTCTCCCTCGTACGAACGCTCCTTGCCGGGCTTGCGGGAGGCCTTGCCCTGAACCTCATGATGGTCCTCACTTTCCGCCTCATCGGCTTCGGGTGGGACGGGGATGGGTTTCTCCTGAACCCCGCCATCCAAAGCGGAAAGCTCATCGCCGTCTGGACCGAGCTTGAGCCCTTGCCGCTCGTGGTCACAAAGCCGGCCCCCATCATCCTCGGGCTTGTGCTCTTCGGCCTCCTTCACGCCTTCATCTACCGCTCCCTTACCCCGGCCTGGAAGAGAGGCGTCTGGGCCAGAGGGACACGATTCTCGCTCCTCATCTTTGTCCTGGCATTCCTGTTCTGGGAGTTCTTTACGCCGTTCAACCAGTTCGGTGAGCCTACGTCGCTGATTGCCATCGAACTGTTGTTCTGGGCAACGATCGCCCTGGCGGACGGGCTCGTGATCAGTGCGATCATGGAGCCTTCGCAGCCGTTCCGAGGAGACCATTCATGAACTCGAACAGAAGAGTGAAGGTCCCGCGGCCTTTTTCCGGAGGGCTCATCCTCTCCTACAGGTGCTCTGCCGCGTGCAGGCACTGCATGTATGGGTGCTCGCCCGCGTGGAACGCTGAGTGGATCGCCGAGGAGATGCTCGGGAACGGCCTCGCTCAGCTTGCAGGAAAGATCCAGGCGAGCCAGCAGGGCGCCAAGGGAGTAAGTCTCAACTACGGCCTCCACTTCACCGGCGGCGAGCCCTTCCTGAATTTCGATCTGCTCCTGAAAGCGGTTCAGATCGCGGAGAAGCTGAAGATCCCCTCCACCTTCGTCGAGACCAACTGCTTCTGGTGCACGAGCGACGAGGTCACCCGGGAGCGGCTGAGCCTGCTGAAAGCCTCAGGTCTGAGAGGGATTCTCATCTCGGTGAACCCCTTCTACGCCGAGTTCATTCCCTTCGAGAGGACCGAGAGGTGCGTTCAGATCAGCGGCGAGGTCTTCGGCAGGAACGTGATGGTCTACCAGCTCGAGTACTACCAGCTCTTCCGGCGCCTCGGGATTAGGAAGCAGATCGCCCCGGAGGATTCGTTGAATATCATTCATACAGAATACGGTTCCGCCAATGTTGAGTTCTTCATGATGGGGAGAGCGGTGTCCAGGCTGAGGGACCTCGCTCCCGCTCACCGGGCCGCTGCCTTCTTCCGGCAGCCCTGCCGACCGGAGTTCCTGAGGAGCTGGCACAACCACTTCGATAACTACGGGAACCTGCTGCCGGGTTACTGCGGCGGGATCTCGCTCGGGAACTGGCTCCATCTCGACTCCCTCACGGAAGAGGGAATCGATCTCGGGTTTCACCCCATCCTCTCGTTTCTCATCTCGGGAAACATGGAGGGCTTGTTTCAATTTGCCAGGCACTTCGGCTACCGGGAGGCGGAACGGGGCTACGTGTCCAAGTGCGACCTTTGCCTGGATTTGAGAAGATTTCTGGCTGGCCGGGGAGATTTCGAAGAACTCGCGCCCAAGGAGTTCTACGAGCACGTGGAATGAGACCGGAGGAGCATACCGTTGACGGGAACCATATCCTGGAATGATTTCGAGAAAGTGGAGCTGCGCGCCGGGACCATCGTACGAGTCGAGCCCTTTCCCGAGGCACGCAAGCCAGCCTACAAGCTCTGGGTGGACTTCGGGCCCTTCGGCGTGAAGCAGTCGAGCGCCCAACTCACTGCGTTCTACGGGGAGAAGGATCTTGTAGGGCGGCAGGTGATCGGCGTGATCAATCTTCTGCCGAAGCAGATCGCTCGCTTCAAATCCGAGGTCTTGATCACCGGTTTCATTCTTGATAGAGGAGAGGTTGTCCTCTCCCAACCCGAGCGGAAGGTCCCCAACGGGAGCAAGCTCGCTTGAGGTCCGGTCGGAGGCCGAGGAGAGACCGGGAACCTACCATGCGCAGTGGCGCGTACGGTCAGACCTTCCCGGGCGGTCCCGGCTCGTGAGGGGGCACATGTTCTCAGCGAAAGAGATTCTGGAGTTCGCGATCAAGATCGAGAAAAACGCGGAGACTGTTTATCGTGAGGCAGGGAAAAGGACGGCGAAGCTCGAGATCGCATCGCTCCTCCTCTTCCTTGCCGAGGAGGAGCGGCGGCATGGGGAGTGGTTCCGGGAGCGCCGGGACTCGATCAGGCTGGATGCCGATGAGGCGGACCTCGAAAAAGTTTATGGGACGATGCTCCAGGACATGATCGGTGACCAGGCCTTCTCCCTCGCTCAAGTGGACCTCTCCCGCTTCGATCAGGTGAAAGCGCTGCTGGAGCTGGCGGTCGAATTCGAGAACGACACGATTCTTTTCTATGAGACCCTTCACTCTCTCATAGATGACGAGGATGTGTCAGCTCGCCTGCGGGAGATCATCACGGAGGAAAACCGGCACATTCGGCTCCTGAGCGAGAAGATGACTTCCGTTTCCACGAGCTGACGTCCGAGGCCTCCGGGGCCGAGGGGAGAACCGACCATTCCCTTCGCCCTTGACGCGCTCATCGATCGCCGGGGCACCGAGCCTGACCCTTGTTCCGGGCACGGTAGAAGGGTTCGTCCCCTCACCTGGGTCCGAGCCCGAAACGAGCGTACAAGGAGCGGAACCCTGCCCCTGGAGGTCTGTTCCCCTTAAGTAGCTCCTGATCACGATGCAAACGCTACCGGCGCGGTAACTCCCACCTTTTTCATTGGGAAAGCAAGGCTAATCTGTTAAGATAAAGAAACCGGGCTGCTCTTCTCCATGGAGTGTTTCGGCATGGGAATCACCGGGCGCGAGTTCCTCGTGCGTTCACGTCTCTCGGCTAACTTGCTCCTCCTCTCTCGACGTTCCCTGTTTGGTGGCCCGGGAGGGACTCTCCCGTGACCCCTACCGGAGATCACCGCCCCCATCGGCGAGTCAGGCGTTGGCCGCAGCGCGGCGCGCTTCTCGGTACGCCTCTGGTTCTCGTGGTGCTCGCCTTCGGGTGCGCAGGCCGGGCCCCTTCTCCCGCCGAACCAACCCCTGGGGTGGCGGAGCGCCAACTCCCCCTGATGGGCCATTCTATTCAGGTCGGCGCCTTCTCGCGGGTGGAGAATGCCGTCCGGCTTAATTCTGTTCTGGAGGGTCACGGCCTGAACGCGTATTATTTTTTACACCGGACAGGCCTTTACAAGGTCCGCTTCGGCAACTACCCCTCCCGCGAAAGTGCTTTCAACGAAGCTGAACGCCTGCGGGCTGCCGGCATCATCGAGGAGTACTACATCGTCAGTCCAGACGAGTATGCCGTGGCACAGGAGAGGAAGCTTGGCGGGGGGTACGTGAGACGGGAGATTGTGGCGACGGCAAAGAGCTTCATGGGCCTCCCCTACCAGTGGGGCGGCTCTTCCGCAGAAGAAGGGTTCGATTGCAGCGGCCTTACCATGGCGGTGTATCAACTGAACGGGCTCAATCTCCCGCGTTCGACCGCGGAGCAGTACCTGGCCGGTGCTCCGGTGAAGCGCGGTCAACTCGCCGCGGGCGACCTCGTCTTCTTTGCCACCTCCGGAGGACGCAAGGCCTCCCATGTGGGGATCTACACTGGTGACGGGAGGTTCATCCATGCGCCCGGACAGGGGAAGAACATCCAGGCCGACTTCCTCACCACGACATACTACGCCGACCGCTATCTGGGTGCCAGGACCTTTGTGAGGTAATTCAACCGGATTCCCCATGGACCTCAAGGCGATCACCGATGCCCTGATCCAGGATCTCAGAGCCCTCCGGGTCCGTCCGCCCGTCACCCACGTCTACAACCCCCTGGAGTACGCCCGCGAACCTTACGACCGGTACCTCAGCCGCTATGCGTCTCCACCCAAGGAGGTTGTCCTCGTCGGCATGAATCCCGGGCCCTGGGGCATGGCACAGACGGGAGTCCCCTTCGGTGAGGTCAACCTCGTGCGGGGGTGGCTCGGGATCGAGGCCCCGGTCGGCGTACCGGCGGCACTTCATCCAAAACGGCCGGTTCTGGGCTTCTCCTGCCCGAGGAGCGAGGTGAGCGGCAAACGGCTCTGCTGGGGCTGGGCCCGCAGGAGATTCCGCACCCCGGAGCGTTTCTTCAGGCGTTTCTTTGTGGCCAACTACTGCCCCCTCCTCTTCATCGACGCGGACGGGCGGAACAGAACCCCGGACGCCTTGCCCCTCTCCGAACGGAACTCCCTGCTCGTCGCCTGTGATCGGGCGCTCCACCTGACGGTCGAGTGGCTCACGCCGCGGTATGTGGTCGGAGTCGGTAAGTTTGTCGAGGACCGGGCTCGCGCCGCCCTCGCCGGGCTCCGGGTGACCATCGGCGGCATCACCCATCCGAGCCCGGCGAATCCGAAGGCAAATCGAGGCTGGGAGGCCCTGGTCGAGGAGGAGCTCTCCTCCCTGGGCATCCGAATCTGAGACAAGGAGGGAGGAACATGATCGAGCTAGCGAGAGAAGAGGGAATCGCGCTCCTCACCCTCTCCAGGGGGAAGGTGAACGCGCTCGACGAGCCGTTCGTGGAGCAGCTTGGCAAGTCGCTCGGGCACCTTGCTTCGGACCGGGAGATACGCGCCGTGATTGTCACGGGGCAGGGGAAATTCTTCTCCTTCGGCTTCGATATCCCGGAGCTTCTGGCTTACTCCAAGAACTCCTTCGCCCGGTACATCGCGAAGTTCTGTAGCCTCTACACCTCCATGTTCCTCTTTCCCAAACCGCTCATCGCCGCCCTGAACGGCCACACCATGGCCGGTGGGTGCATCCTCGCCATAGCCTGCGATTACCGGGTCATGGCGTCGGGGAAGGCAAAGATATCCCTGAACGAGATCACCTTCGGCTCAACGCTTCCGGCCGGATGCGTCGAGATGCTCAGGTATTGCATTGGTCCCGGGAATGCTCAGGCAGTCCTCTATTCCGGGGCGATGTACTCCGCGGAGGGAGCACTTCGCCTTGGTCTGGTCGATCAGGTATGCCCTCCCGAGGAGTTGCTCGACGCCGCGAGGAAGGTAGCGAAGGATTTCGCCCAGAGAGAGGGCTCGGCTTTCAAGAGCATCAAGACCCTTCTTCGGGGACCCGTTGCCCAGGAGATGGCGAGAAGAGAGAAAGATGCCGCCCTCGAGTTCGTGGACATCTGGTACTCGGAGGCCACCTGGAGAAAGCTCAAGGAAATCGAGATTCGCGCCTGAGACGATCGAGGAGCGGACCTCCTCCGTTGACAAGCGGAGCGCCTCCAGGTACCCTGCGGGCACGTCCCCGCAGGGTACTCCCGCAGCCCCCGGGAGCAGGGAATTCACGAAGGGATGCGGCGTCCGCTGACCCTGACCTCGTGATCGGCAAGCTAGCATGTCGAAGAGACTGCACCTCTCGAAAAAGGTAACCGCTCTTCTCGTCTACGGGCGGCCTCCCCTCGTATTCGGCGGGATGATCTGCGCCGTTGCCGTCATGTGGACCCGGAGCCCGGTCATCTATACCCTCGGGGTGACCCTCCTCTTCATCTCCATGACCTTCGACCTGGTGGACGGGTGGTTTGCCGCCCGTTTCGAGCCCCATCCCACCCTGGCTCACCTGGCCGATCGCCTCATGGACAAGATCGTCTACTCCATCATCTTTCCCCTGGTCGCGGCGGGGATGATGTGGAGACTCATCGTTATCGCTCCCGACTATACGAGAACGGAGCTGCTCCACGCGATCCTCGTCCTCCTTCTGTGCGTGACGGTTCTTGTCAGGGATGGCTTCGCGCACTTCATGCGCGGCTTCGCCACCGGCCCGGAGCCGGAATACACCGAGTTCACCCGGCTGAGAACCATCGTCGCCGCTCCTGTCGGCGCCCTTCTCTACGCCCATGCCTTCTATGTTCCCGAAGGGCCCGCCTCGCAGATCTACGCCTGGGTTTCAAAGCTGGGCAACCTCCCGCTCCGAACCTTCTTCGTGATCGAGATCATTTTCCTCACCATCAATTTCGGCTCCATCGCCGTCTACTGCCGCAAGTACGGAACCGCCTGCCTCGATGAGCTCTGCCTGGGCGACGTCAAGCTCAGGCGGCGCATTCTCTCCTTTTTCCCCAATGCGCTCACGGTCATGAATGCCATGATGGGGCTGCTGGCCGTCTTCTTCGCCTACCAGGGGCGCATCCGCGAGTCCTATCTGTTCCTACTGAGCGCCGCCCTTTTCGACAAGCTTGACGGTGCCCTGGCGAGAAGGCTGGGGCTCACGGAACCCCTTCCCGGAGAGGAGCCGGCGCGCCGTGTCACCCTGGGCGGTGTCATGGATGACATCTCCGACGCGGTGAGCTTCTGCATCGTCCCTGCGTGGATCTACTACCTCTGCCTCTCCGATGCTACCGACCCCGTGCTCCAGCAGATCCCTGTCGGTGTCATCTCCTTGCTCTACGCCCTTTCCGGCATCTCCCGGCTCATCTACTTCACCCTGGACCGGACGCCCATTCCGGGCTTCTTCAAAGGTCTCCCGACCCCGGCCGCGGCGCTCTTCGTCACGGCGCCGCTCATCATCTTCAGTCAGGGGTCCGAGGAGATAAACAGCGCCCTTCGGTACTGGGGCCTGTTCTGTTCCGGCCTCATGGTCGGCACCGCCGTGCTCATGAACCTCTACCCGATCCACTACCTCCATCTCGGCCGCTTCATGGACGACCGTCCCTGGTTCGCCAGGGCGAGCCTGCTGGTGCTCCTCCTCTTCACCTTCACCCCTTACTTCGGTCATGGAGCGTTCCTCTACCTTCTCCTCTACGTCCTTTCACCCCTGTGGACCTGGCGGAGCGAGCCGGGGAGGGCCACCGCTGATCCGGAAGTTGACTCAGGGCGGATGGGCCAAAAGGACACGTGAACAACACCTGGCCATGCAGGGCCATGTCGTCGCCCCAGCAGACTGTTGAAAAACCTTTCTCATGGGCAAGGAAACGGCCGCCGCGGAAGACAGGGTGATCTGCGAGGCCGTCATGCGCCCGAGCGACCACGTTTCAGCCAACGACGACCGTCTTGATGTTCACGAACTCCCTGATCCCGTGGGATGACAGCTCACGGCCGTAGCCGCTCTCCTTGATGCCGCCGAAGGGTAGTCTCGGATCGGAACGCACAAAGTCGTTGACGAAACAGGAGCCCGCCTCGATCTCCTCGGCGGCGATGCGCTCGCCCCTCGTAAGATCTCGAGTGAAGACTGCGGCGCCGAGGCCGAAGGAGGAGTCGTTGGCCGCCTGGATCGCTCCGGCCTCGTCCTGAACCGGAACGATCGCGGCGACGGGTCCGAACAGCTCCTCGTCGTAGGCGGGCATTCCCTTTTTCACTTGAGTGAGGACGGTGGGAGGGTAGAAAGAGCCTTCGCCGACAGGCACCTCCCCGCCGAGGAGGAGAACCGCGCCCCGGGCGACGCTCTCGCGCACCTGTCGATGCAGATCCTGACGGAGATCCCACCGGGCCTGAGGCCCCACCTCGGTCTGCTCATCGAGGGGATCCCCCATCTTCGCAGCCTGCATCCTTCTCACGAAGAGATCCTCGAACTCCCGGCGGCGGGAGGCGACAACGATGAACCGCTTCGCCGCAATGCAGCTCTGCCCTGAATTGATGAGCCTGCTCCGCACGCAGGTCTCCACCGCCTTGGGAAGCTCGGCATCGTCCAGGATCACGTAGGGGTCGCTCCCACCGAGCTCGAGCACGGTCTTCTTGAGCATCTCTCCGGCCTTGCGCGCAACCGCCTTCCCTGCCGCGGTGCTCCCGGTCACGGTCACGGCCCTGACCTTCGGGTGCATGATGACGGCCTCTACGTGAGCGCCGCCCACGAGCACCGCTCGGAAGAGATTCTCCGGAAAGCCGGCCTGGCGGAAGAGGTCCTCGATGGCGAGGCTGCAACCCGAGACGTTGGAGGCATGCTTGAGAACCACTCCGTTCCCGGCCATGAGCGCAGCAGCGGCAAACCGAAACACTTGCCAGAAGGGGAAATTCCAGGGCATGACCGCGAGGATCACCCCGAGGGGCCGGTAGGTGACGAAGCTCTTGCGAGCATTGGTCTGAACCAGCTCCGACTCAAGGAACCGCTCGGCGTTCTCGGCGTAGTACTCGCAGCCCGAAGCGCACTTCTCCACCTCCGCCCGGCCGTCCCTCATCGGTTTTCCCATCTCGATGGCCATGAGGCGGGCGTATTCGCTTACGTTCTTACGGAGGCCGAAAGCCGCCCGCCGCACGAGCGTTGCCCGTTCGGTCAGAGGCGTCCTGCGCCACTGGCGGAAGGCATCGTGAACGGCGTCAACGATGCGGTCCGCCTCCGCCGCGCTCATCTCCTCGTATACCTTGATTGGTCTGCCCGTGGCCGGGTTGACCGATTCGATTACCATGATGTTCTCCTCCCCTTTCTCCAGATTCTCCCCACCTAGAGGTCGACGCGCACAACAAACCGAACGAGGCGCCCTCGCCGCGCAGCAGCCGGGAGTGCGTACCGAAGCCCTGACTGATGGGCCTTACCTGTATTGTATGCCTTGCCGAGGCTGCGGGGAAGCTAACTGCACCTGCTCCTCAGGCTCCCCTCCGAAACGTGCGACCTCCCTTGACAGCCGATCGCAGCCTCTGTCAGAGTCCACCTCGGGAGTGGACTGGTCATGCTCGATCCGGAAGAGCGACTCATTGAGGAGATCAGGTCAGGGAGAGACGTGTCCCTGGAGCGGAGCCTTCTCCTCATCTCGGGGCTCACAGCGGAGAACGCCGTCAGTGAGTACAGGGGCAGGCTCGACAAAATTCATGACCGGTTCCTGCAGAAGCTCGCATCTCGCTACCCCACGGGTCCGCCTCCGGCCCGCGAATATACGGTGGTTACGAGGGCGCGCCTCCTCTTTGAGCATCTCTGGAACGAGAAGCCCAGACGCTGTGACGGCAACGTCCTCCTCACGGACGTCATCGACGCGCAGGTGAGCGCCGACCCCGGTCAACCCGTCGGATCATGCGTAGGCTTGACCTCCCTCTACACGGTTCTTGGACTGCGGGAAGATCTCCATCTCGGCCTCCTCACGAACGGAAGCCATGTTCTGAGCAGATTGAACGCCGGTGAAGGAGTCTACCACATCGAGAATACCGATCCCCTGGGTTTTGACTGTAGCCTCGTCGACGAGTCTTTTGTGGAATATCCGGCGATCATGATCGTCGCCCATGTCCTCAACGGCCGCGGTCGGGAGCGGGAGAGAGCGAACGACCTTGCCGGGGCGGAGAAGGATTACACGAAGGCGATTTGGCTGAATCCCGCCTATGCCACCGGCTACAACAATCGCGGCGCCGTCCGGCTCCTCCGGAAAGACTACGCGGCCGCCCTCACTGATTATGACAGGGCGATAGAGATCAATCCTCGCATGGTGGAGGCTCACTTCAACCACGGGCTGACACGTATCCATTCGGGGAGCTTCAGAGAGGCAGCAGAGGACTTCGAACGGGTACTGACCATCGATCCAGAAGACAAGGAGGCCCATGTCTGCCTCGCCTTTGCCCGAGGCAGAGGCGAGGGGCCTGCTCGGGTAACGCGCGAGGAGTGGCGTCCCCTTCGCCCGGAGCACGAGGACGGCGCGCGAATCGATGGACGCTGGCTGCGACGAAGGACCAAAGATCTGCGTTGATCCGCGTAAATCTGCGTCCCAATCTTCTCTGACCGAGGGGTTGACCTGACGAAGAAGGGATTGCGAGAGCCTAGAACGGCTGCCCGGAGCCGGGGACGCAGTAAAGCGCCCGAATTTCGTCGACGATGGTATCCGGAAGGTATCGCCCCCAGAGCTTGACGGGAAGGCTGCCGATGGAGACCTGGGGGCTCAAGCCGACAGCGAAGAGATACTCGATGAGAAACTCCACGTTCATGGGGACGTAGCCTTGGTAGACCTTGTTGTCTCGCTGGGCGATGATTCGCTCCTCATGGAGACTGTTCCCCAGCTCGGATTCCACCACGTCGGGGAAGGTGGAAAAGATGAGCTCGAGATTGAGATTCGGCCGTGCCCCTTTCAGGAACGGCTCCAGGCCCTTGCGCAATTCGGCCTCCGGGATGCCGCGATTGAGATAGCTCTCCCAGCCGCGGGTCTCGAGGTAGCTCCGACAGACATCTTCCGGGTCCCAGGGCACCTGGATGATCGCGCTCATCGCCTGGTAGTTCCCCGAGAACATGGTCTTCTCTACGACGTTCACTTGCCCATGGTGTGCCAGTGCCCTGTCCAGCCCGGCCAAACGTTCCGCATGGGCAACGATCTTTACGCCGCCCACATCGTGGATCGTTAGAGCCTCCCGGTCCAGCCTGATGGTGCCGTCTTTGAACTGCTGGGCGATAGCCTTCTCGGCGGCGACGAACTCGCGCTCCATCACCTCCCGCGGAGAGATCAACTTGTCCAGCGGAACGGCGTACTCCCTGGCCCTCCTCTCGGCCATCTCCTGGGCGCGCCTCTGGACCATCCGGAAGATCCAGTTTGCCACGTAGCGGTTGGCCTTCTCGGCAATTCTCCTGGGGCGCTTGAGCCGGGAAAGTCCCAGCAGGCACTGCGCCTCATCGAGATACATGACCCCTTTGATTGGGGCCTCCCGATAGAAGAACTCCGGATTCTGCCCGTAGAGAGAGACAAGCTCCTCGACGCGGGGGTTTCGGTCCCGCGCGCTCCGACAGATGGCGTCGCGAAGGTCACCCTTGAACGCGATCCGCTTCTGCCGGAAGGGGCAGCCGTAGGTAATCTCGATGAGGAGTCGGGCGAAACGTTCCACGGTCTCCGCCAGCACGAAGTCGTCGCAGATAAGAATCTGCGTGATGCGAAGCCCGTCGTCGGGCTCCAAACGGCCGCAAAGCCACCGCTCGGCCAGATCGAAGAGATCATCGCGATGGATGAAAGAAGTCAGATACATCTCTGCTCCACTGAGACTCAGCCCTGTTTTCGCCCCTTGGCGGTCAACCTCGAAATGGGGACCCAGACTCTCTCAATAAAGAGCATAGCAAACCACCACGCACAATCGCAATCCCCTGGGGATATGAGCGGGCACATAACTGGGCGGCTGGGGGCCTGAAACCATCTCCCTAAGATTTTGGCCCCTTCGGGTGGGACGGACTCGGGACTCGCACTGGGTGAGCGAGGAGATGAGGGAGGAGCCTGGATCTCAGCAATCGGGTGCAGAGGATGACTGCTCCCGAGGCTAGAACCAGCGGCATTTCCGACCAGGCTCCGACGAACAGAGAATCGATCACATCCATCCACCCGCACTGGCCTGAGGTCCAGTGCACTTCGAAGGGCCAGAAGAACGAGACGGGCGACGAGGTGAAGATGGCATCGGCAAGAACATGCGAGAGAATAATCGAGACGCAGGAGAGAACGCTCACGCTGCTCTCTCTTGACCAGTATCTCCAGGCTTTCGCCGCAACCCAACCCACGGCCAGGGCAAAGAGCAAGCTATGAGTAGGGCCGCGGTGAAACACATACCCGTCCCCGCGGACCATGAGGCCGGCGAGCATATCGAAATCGGGCAGATTCGCGAGAACGACGACGAAAGCCAACCTTTTCCAAGGATTGTAGACGGACGGATTTCCTTCGGAGATCTCGTGAGTGGCCAACCCGATGGCGGCATGTGCTAGGGGCAGCGGCATGCGGTCAACTTTCTGCTGGTAAACCCGTGGTGAACGAACAATCCCACCTTTACGAACCGACGTTCTCTTTCCTGCCCCAGCTCGCTCTCCGGGATCGGCCGCTGCCGGAAGCCCTTGCCGCTGAGCAGGCGAGCATCATCGCGTCTGTGCTTAGTTGGTGGAGGCGGCAGGGATCGAACCCGCGAGCCCAGCGTTGCCAGCACCGTGCCCTCCCACCTCAGGTACGCCTCCACGTTGGACGGCCGAGAAACAAGAATTGTGCCAGCCGCCGAACCTCGCTGCTTTGGTAATAGTTCGCAAATGTTAGGCCATGTCGGGCCGGCTGTCTGGTGCCGGGCGTTGGTAGTTTCCTTCAGCAAGTTGGGAAAAAGTTTTCCAGTTTGAAGTACAAGCAAAGCCGTGAGCGGCTCCTCCGGGTAGTGGGGAAGATGCGTGTTCCAGGGGGGCTCAGGGCTGGTGGGCGCCCTGTTCCCTCCGGCGCGGCTCGTAGACGTCATCGGGCACGGCGGTGATTTCCAGGCGCTCCTCGCGGCGAACCACGGTAAGGTGTACCGGCTTTCCGATCGGCCATTCGGCGAGCATCCGGTGGAGATCGTCAACGCTTGCCACCGTCTTGCCATTGACGGCGACAATGACATCACCCCTTTGCATGCCGCCCGCCGCTGCCGGGCTCGATGGCTCGAGCGAGATCACCTCCACCCCATGCTGAGCTGCCAGGTTGTGAAAACGGACCAAGCGGCGAGCCAGGGGCCGCCCCTGCACCGTGATGCCCAGGTAGCCACGCCGCACCCGGCCGTGGGTAAGCACCTGGGAAGCCACCCACCTGGCGGTGTCGGCAGGAATGGCGAAGCCGATTCCCTGGGCCATGGCTATGATCGCGGTATTGACACCCACAACTCGCCCTCTGGAATCCACCAGCGGCCCGCCTGAATTCCCCGGATTGAGCTGGGCCGTATGTTGAATGACGTTTTCGATGGGCCGTCCGTCCTGGCTCCGCAAGCCCCGACCGAGGGCACTCACCACGCCAGTGGTAACCGTCGACTGAAACCCCAGCGGATTGCCCATGGCAATCACTAACTGGCCGACGCGCAGCGACGAGGACTCCCCGAGCACCGCATACGGGAGATCGGAAGCGTTGGCACGGATCACCGCGAGGTCGGTAGCGGGATCGACGCCAACGAGCATCGCCGCAATGCTCGTGCCGTCATTGAGTAAGACTTGCAGGCGTTTCGCCCCGTGCACCACGTGATCGTTGGTGAGGATGTATCCGTCTGGCGCGATCACCACGCCGGAGCCCGCACCGGTCTCTCCCGGGCTGCGCTCGGATGTCGGTCTGCCGACTGAGATGCTGACCACGGCCGGTCCCACTGCATCCACCACCTTGATGACCGCCCGGGAGTAGGCGTCCAGAAGATCGAGGTCTGAACTCTCGGAGGCC
>Ga0187774_10000120_pt1 | contig 24484 bp, 17 predicted proteins | sample 0216_BV02_MP05_2_FD_133152 | JGI IMG/M metagenome (GOLD analysis project Ga0187774, IMG submission 133152) | Tropical peat soil microbial communities from peatlands in Department of Meta, Colombia - 0216_BV02_MP05_20_MG | ecosystem: Environmental > Terrestrial > Soil > Wetlands > Peat | place... | reverse complement strand
GCTTGCTGATGGGCTAGGCCCTCGAAAGAGGGTGCAGCGTCATTCACATCAGCCTCTCCTCCGGGTCTGGCCGCTTGGCCCGGGGGATCCGTCGAAGCGGCTGGCCAAGCGTCAGCCTGCCGGCCGGCGGGCGCGAGGCGAGATCCAAACGACCAGGCTAAGCATGTAGTCCTGACTGTCTAGGGCTTGCGGACGCGGGTTCGATTCCCGCCGCCTCCACCAAATCAGCGCGCCGCGCACCGGCGCATGGATTCAGGGACGATGATCGGGAAGCTGGTAGTCGCCGCTGGGACTGAGCGCCCGCCGTTCAGCCGTCGCTCGCGGTCGGCAGCCCCGCGCTGCGCCAGCTCTCGAAACCGTCGCGCAGGTTCACGACATTGGCGAACCCCGCGCGGCCGAGCAGTGCGGCCGCCTCCGGCCCGCTCGTGCTGCCGTCGCCGCAGTACACGACGATCCTGCGCGTCTTGTATGCCTCGAGGCTCCCGAGGTTGGCGGAGAGCACCTGAAGGGGGATAAGCAGCGCCCCCGGCAGATGCGCGCTCGCGGCTGTCGCCTTGTCGCGCACGTCGATCGCGATCGCTCCTGAGTCGAGCATCGCTCTCGCCTCGATCGCCGATATGTCGCGCACCGCGGGACGCCTGCCTCCGAAATCGATGTTCCAGGTCAGCGTGGAGACGAGCGACAGCGCTGCGAGCAGAGCGAATGCGAAGGCCGCGAACCGGCGCTGCGGCTGAAGAGGCTCGATTTCGGTCATGACTTACCCAGGGGCGGTGACGCCGCGATGATGCGGCTGAGGCCGCTACGCGCCGGAGACTTAGTTCACGCCACTTACCAAGTCTTACGCATAGCTGCCGAAACGGTTCCGCTATACTGACTAGGTGACTGAAATCCCGTGTAAAACGGCCGCGTCGGCGGCGCGCAATCGCCACCCGGCGGGCTTCAGCCTGGTCGAGATGGCCGTGGTGACGCTCCTCGTGGGCATCTTCCTCACCATGGGGCTCGCGGCCTTCCGCGCCAGCCAGGACGCGCAGGCTGTTAGCGACACCGTCAACAAGCAGAACGCGATCAAGGATGCCCTCATCGGCTACCTGCGCCGCAACGGACGGTTGCCGTGCGCGGACATCGACTTCAGCGCGCCCGACGGGATCGAGAATCGGTCCACGGCAGGCGACCCGACGACGCCTTGCGCAACGACGCCGAGCAACGCCCGCTTCGGTATCGTGCCGTATGTAACGCTCGGCATGGCGCGCAGCGCGGCAGTCGACGGTTGGGGAAATTTCTTCAGCTACCAGGTGTCGAATTCGTTTCCGACGGAGGCGTTCAACCCGGGCACCCCGTCCTACAACACGCCCATCCCCGCGCCGTACCGCGACTGGACGCTGACCGCCAACTTTCGCACCGGCAACACGGGCGAGATCACGGTAAACGACCGCGACGCTTCGGGAAACGTGATCACCGCGGCGAGCAATGTCGTCGTCGTCATCGTCTCGCACGGCCCGAACGGCTATGGCGCGTACACGGTTTCCGGAACGCGCAACAGCCTGCCGGGCGGCGCCGACGAGCTCGAGAACACCAACGGCGGCACCGACACCGTGTTCTTCAGCCGCACGCCCACGACCAACGACTCCGCGACCGGAGGCGCGTTCGACGACCGGCTCATGTTCCTGAAGGCCGAGGACTTGCTCAACCCCCTGTTCAAGGACGGCTCGCTCAAGCCGCCCGCAGCGCAGCTTTCCGACCAATTCCAGAAAATGAGGCTCGCGATCGGCCAGTACGCCATCGCCAATGCCGGGTCCTACGGCAACTCGAACTGCACGAGCTCGTTCGCAGGCCAGAAGTGCCGCGTCATTCCCTACGCCGACTACTACTACGGAGACGGCTTGTACAACAGCGGTCTGTACGACGGCGGATTCCCGTGGCAGAACATGACGGGCATGGTCCTGTCCGACGCGTGGGACCCCTGGGGCCGGCCGATTCGCTACACGATCAACACCACCAGTCTCGCCAACGGGGGAACCTCTCAAGGCGGAGTCGGCAGCGCCTGGCCAAGCGGGGCCTCGACGGCCTACACGCTCCAGTCCTTCGGTCCCGATCGCACACCCGGGACCGCCGACGACATATTCAAGAGCTATTCGGTTTCCGACCTGCAAAGCCTCCTGAGCGGCGTACTACCCTGATGCGCCGACGCGGCTTCACGCTGGTCGAGCTGGCCGTCGTGATGACGATCATCGCGCTCATTTTGATGGTGCTGTTCAAGGGCAGCTCGCTAATCGGCACCGGTCAGTCGCAGCAGGTGCTCGCCGCGACGCAGGATCTGGCGGCCGCGGTGGCGCGCTTCCGCTCCATCTACGGCTACCTGCCGGGCGACATGCCGGACGCTTCGGTGCGCCTGCCCGGGGTGCTTGCATGCAACACGGTGAGCGGCACCGCAAACGGCAACGGAGACGGCCGCGTCGACGCCTCCGAGGTGCCGTGCGTCACCGAGCACCTGTTCCGCGCCGGGCTGATCAAGTCGAACGCGCCGATCTCGTTCTCGACTACCAAGGGCATCGTCACGATGCGCGTGATCGGGCGCTCGGTCAGCGCTCTGGCGGCGAGCTTTCCGACTTCCACGCGCAATCTCATCGAGGTCGCAACGGTGCCTTGCCAGATCGCGCAGGATCTCGACGCCAAGACCGACGACGGCAACTTCTCGACCGGCACCACGCGCGCGTCGGTCGCAAGCTGTACCGTCGACGGCACCAACGATCCCGTACCGCTGATAGCGATCGGCCTCTAGCCGCGCGGCGGATAGCTATCCGCGAGCGCCGCGAACAAGGCCTCGAGCTCGCCGGGCGCGAGGCGATCGATGCCGCCCGCCTCGCGCCGCCCGCCACCGGTCGGAAAGCGCCGACATACGTCGGCCGCCGAGGCGCCGCCGGCGCCCGGCGCGCGCAGGCTGACCGCGAAACCGCCGCGCGAGCCGGGCGTGAGCACGGCGTGCGCGCGCGACGGGTCGTCGCGCGCAAGCTGGTTCGCGAAGCTGCCGCTTACGCGCCGGCTCCAGGCCTCATCGGGCAGCAGGTAGGCGTCGAAGCCGCCGGCGCTGCGGTACGGCGAGAGCGCTAGCACGCGCCGCATGTCTGCCGAGCGCTGGTCGGCGAGTCGCCCGACCAGCGATTCCCTGGCGATCAGGTCGAACGGATCGGCGTAGCGCCGCACCGTGCGGTAGAGCTCCGCAGGCGGAATGAGCAGGTCGGCCTCGGTTTCGCCATATGCGTTGTAGTTCAGGCTTTCGCCCAGCGAACGCAATGCCTGCACGCGGTCCGGTTCGAGCGACAGGCCGGCCGCGAGGCCGAGCGCCGATTGCGCGAGCTGGTCGCCGAAAGCCGCGACCACCGCCCAGGCGCGGAAGCGGCCGCCCAGATAGCGGTCGACGAGCATGCTGGTGCATACGCCCCCGGCCTCTTCGATGAACGCTTCGAGTGCCGGATGCACGGGCAGCACTCCTGCGTCGTGGTGGTCGAAGTAGCGCACCCGCGCGCCCTGCGCCAGCAGCCGCAGGAGCGCCGCGCGGTTGCGCTCGAGCGAGACGTCCAGCACGGTGACGCGGTCCCCCGGCGAGGCCTGGACGCGCTCGAGCAGCGCGATATCGCGCTTCACGCCGGTCACCAGCTCCGCTTGCACCGGCTCGGCCAGGCGCAGCTGGTGCAGCGCGCAGATGCCGTCCGCGTCGCCGTTGAAGACGTCGAAGTGCTTCACCGCCGCTCAGACCTGCGCCAGGCCGAGCCGCGCGGCGAGCGCGCCGGCCGCGGTGTCAGGCGCGCTCCCCGCGTCGAACACGACGCGCGCGCGCAACTCGTCGCCCGTCAGCGGCTCGCGGCTCGCGAGCTGGTGCTCGAGCACCGCGACGCCCGCCTCCGAGGCATCGCGCGCATTCCGCTCGCGCGCCTCAACCCTCTCGCGCAGCACGGCCTCCGGCGCCTCGCAATCGGCGATCGCGTACGGTACGCCGAGCGCGCGAACGAGCGCGGCGAACGACCCGCGTTGCGCCCGCAACAGGAAAGTCGCGTCCACCACCGCCGGGTAGCCCGCCTCGATGATCGCGCGCGCGAGTTCCGCGAGGCGAGCGTAGGTGCGCGCCGTGAGATCGGCCGCGTAGAGCCCCGCGCCGAGCGCCGAGCCGCTGCGCGCCTGTGCATCGAGCCCGACCAAGCGCTTGCGCTCGACATCCGAGCGCACGCGCAGCGCCCCCAGTGCCTCGACCAGGTATTGTGCGACGGTGGTTTTGCCCGAGCCCGACAGGCCGTGCATGAGCACCAGCGCGCGGCGCGACTCGCCCGCCAGCGAGCGCGCCAGGCGCAGGTATTCGAGGTGCTCGCACTCGCCGCGGCGCAATTCGTCGGCCGGCACCCCGCGCTGGTGCACGCGGATGCAGGCCACCTTGGCGCGCACGAGAGCCCGATACACGAGGTAGAAGCGCAGCACCGCGAGCCCCGCGTAATCGCCGGTCTCCTCCAGATAGGCGTTCAGGAAGCGGTGGGCGAGCCGCGGCAGCCGGCGGTCAGTCAGATCCATGACCATGAACGCCACGTCGCTCATGACGTCTATCCACCTGAGCGCCTCGTTGAACTCGATGCCGTCGAACGGCGTCGGCTGCCCGTCGATCAGCGCGACGTTGCCGAGGTGCAGGTCACCGTGGCACTCGCGCACGAATCCTCCGGCTTTGCGCGCGTCGAACGTTTTCCCCAGGCGGGCATGCTCCTCGCGCGTCCACGCGCGCAGGCGCTCGAGCTCGGACATCTCCTCGCCGCCTCCGATTAGCGCCTCGATCTGGTCGAAGTTCTGCAGCGCAGGCGCCAGCACCTCGGCGGCCGTGCCGAACGGCCGTCCGGCGTCGGCGCGAGCGGCCTGCGCGTGAAAGGCGGCGGTGGCCCGCGCCAGCGCGTCGATGTGCCCGGCGGTGAGCGTGCCGTCCTGCGCCATGCGGCTGAGCAGCGCCTCCTGCGGGAAGCGCCGCATCTGCACCGCGTACTCGATCGCCTCGCCCGGCCCGCCGAGCCGCGGTGCGGTTTCGCTGCCGGCGACCGGGACCACCTCGAGATACAGGCGCGGCGCCGTGCGGCGGTTCAGGCGCAGCTCCTCTTCGCAATAGAAGCGGCGCAACCGCAGTGTGCTGAAGTCGAGAAACCCCAAAGCCACCGGCTTCTTGATCTTGTAGGCGTACTCTCCCGCGAGCAGCACCCAGGAAATGTGCGTCTCGAGGACCTCGACGCGCCCGACCGGATGCGGAAAGCGCGCCGGGTCCCGCAGCGCGTCGATCAGGCGTCCGCTGCTCAGGCGAGCTCGAACGCGCGCGCGGCCGAGGAATAGGACAGGATGATCTCCGCCGGCGCGTCGCCCACGTTGCGGATGCCGTGCACCGCGCCGCGCGGAACTACCGACTGTCCGCCCGCCGACATGCGCACGCGCTCGTCTCCGATGCGGCATTCCACTTCGCCGCGCACCACGTAGATCGATTCCTCGCAGTTCGCGTGAATGTGCGTGTCGGTCGCGTTTCCCGGCGGCAGCCTCATCCTGGCGAGCGACAGCTCGCGGCTGTTGCCGATCTCGTCGTTCGCCAGCCATTCGATCGTGCCCCAGGGAAACCGGTTCGTGATCGGCTTCATGGCAGCCTTCATGCCCCACCTCCTGTCAAAGTCCGCCCGACTGTTCCACCGCCATGGCGCGCGCATCGCCGTCCTTCGCCGCCCGCAGCGCGCTCCACACGCGTAGCGGCGTGGCCGGCATATCGAAATGCGTCACGCCCGCCGTACGCAGCGCGTCGAGGATCGCGTTCATGATGCACGGCATCGACCCCGTGACGCCGGCCTCGCCCACTCCCTTTGCGCCGAGCGGATTGGTCTTGGTCGGCACCGGATGGTGCAGCACGCGCAGGCCGTCGACTAGCAAGGCGCGCGGCATGGGGTAGTCCATGAAGCTGCCGGTGAGCAGCTGGCCGGCGTCGTCGTAGACCGCCCGCTCGCCGAGGATGTGGCCCGCGCCCTGCGTGATGCCGCCCTGCATCTGCCCCTCGACCAGCTGGTGGTTGATGATATTGCCGGCATCGTCGCAGGCGACGTACGACACCACCTCGACCACGCCGGTCTCCGGATCGACCTCCACCTCTGCGACGTGGCAACCGTTGGGAAAGGTGGACCCGACTTTCTTGTCCTTCAGGTCCACGTCGAGCGCCCCGCGATGCCGCTTCGCCAGCTCGGTGATCGCGATCTCGCGGTCGGTGCCCTTCACGCGGTAGCGCCCCTCTGAGAACTCGACGTCGGACTGGGCAACCTCCAGGTCGTCGGCAGCGAGCGCTAGGCCCTTCTTCACCACCTCCCGCGAGGCGAGCAGCATCACGCTGCCGACACCGTGCAGCGAGCGCGAGCCGCCGGTGGGATTGCCCGTGAGGTTCATGTCCGGATCCGCGGTGCGCAGCCGGATCGTTTCCATCGGCACGCCGAGCACTCCCGAGACGATCTGCGCGAACGCGGTCTCGTGCCCTTGGCCGTGGTTGTGCGAGGTCGCGCGCAGCGTGATGCGCGCCGCCTCGCTCCAGCTCACCTGCACCTGGTCGTACGGCGCGAAGCCGCCCGCGCCGCTCGCCTCGATGTAAGTGGCGATGCCTCGCCCGCGCAGCCGGCCGCGCGCGGCCGAAGCCGTGCGGCGCGACGCGAAGCCGTCCCAGTCGGCAGCCTCGAGCGCGTCGGCCAGCACGCCGCCGAAATCGCCGCAGTCGTACTCGAAGCCGGTCGCGATCTTGTAGGGGAAGGCGTCCTTCGGCACGAGGTTGCGCCGGCGGAATTCCGCCGGGTCCATCTTGAGCTCCCAGGCTGCCTGGTCGATCAGGCGCTCGATCGCGTACGAGCTCACTGGCCGCCCGGCGCCGCGGTAGGCGGCGGTCGGCACCGTGTTTGTCAGCGCGAGCCGGGTGCGCACGTGAATCGCCTGCACGTCGTACACGCCGCTCGCAACGTTCACCAGATTCACCGTGTTGACGAACGTCCCGGTGAAGGCGAGATAGGCGCCGACGTTGCAAACGAAGTCGAAGCGCATGCCGAGGATGCGCCCCGCGGCATCGAGCGCCATCTCGGCACGGTGCAGAACGTCGCGCGCCTGCTCGTCGGCGAGGAACACCTCTGAGCGCGTGCCGAGCCAGCGCACCGGACGGCCGAGCTTCTTCGCCGCGATCAGGACAGCGCAGTACTCGGGATAGGCATTGAAGCGCACCCCGAAACCGCCGCCGACCTCCTCGGCGACGATGCGCACCTTCTCCGGCGCCACGCCGAGCACCGTCGCGATCTGGCCGCGCATCGCCGACGCGCCCTGCGTGCAGGCATACAGGCGGTAGTGATCGAGCGCGGCGTCGTAGGCGCCGGTGCAGGCGCGCGGCTCCATCGGGTTGCCGACGACGCGCGTGTGATAGGCGTTCAGCGACACCACGCGTGCCGAGCGCCCGAACGCCGCCTGGGTCGCCGCCTCGTTGCCGCCCGCGAAGTCGATCACCAGGTTGCCCGCCACGTCGTCGTGCACGCGCGGTGCGCCCGCGCGCAGCGCCGCGCGCGCGTCGACCACCGCCGGCAGATCCTCGTACTCGACCACGACCGCCTCGGCCGCGTCCTGTGCAAGCGCGCGCGACTGCGCGATCACCAGCGCGACCGGCTCGCCGACGTAGCGCACGCGTTCCTGCGCGAGCGCGGGGCGGTGGATCCTGGGCTGCTCGGCGCCGTCGCGCCCCTTCACCGGGGCGGCCGCGGGCAGGCCTTGCGCGCCCGCGGCGGCGATATCCGCGCCGGTGAGGACCGCGAGCACGCCCGGCATCGCCAGCGCCGGGCCCGCATCGATCGAAACGATGCGCGCGTGCGGCCGGTCGGCACGCAGGAAATGGGCATGCGCCTGCCCCGGCAGGTCCCAGTCGGAGACGTAGCGCCCCTGCCCTTTGAGCATGCGCTCGTCTTCGAGCCTGCCCTTGGTGCCGAAAGCCTGCATGCCGGCATTCTACAAGCCGGCGGCAGCGCGCCGCACGCGCCCGCGCGAAACCGGCTTCAGGTGTGCGACAGCGCGATCAGGATGCTGCAGGGGGCGTAGTCGAGCAGCGATGCGCCGACCGACCCCTTCCACCAGCGCGCGGCGAACGAGGTCTTCTGGTTGTGGCCGATCACGATCAGGTCGACCGCGAGCTCCTTCGCCATGCGGCAGATCTCTTCCACCGGCTCGCCGACCGCGAGATGCCCCGTGGCCTTGAACCCTTTCTCCGTCAGCGAGCGGATGCCCTCATCCAGCACCGTCTGCGTGCGCTTCTTCTCCTCTTCGAGCAGTTCCTCGGGCACGAAGCCCTCCGTCAGGAACAGGCTCGGAGGCATGCTGGCCACCGCCAGCAAGTGGGTCTCCGCGCCGAGGAAGTTGGCGAGCTCGGCGCATTCGAGGAGCGCGCGCTTGCCTTCGTTGGACCCGTTGTAGGCGAGAAGGATCTTGCGATACTTCATGTGCCGGCTCCTTGCGCCGCGAGCGGCGCGTTTGATTGTTCTACTTTCCGGGCTCCCTCCAGGCATTCCCGGCCGCCTCGGCCAAGCATGCCTCGAAGATTATAATGGCGCTTTTCCGGAAGTCCCATGCTCGACGCTTCCCGCAGCGACCTGGTGGCCGGCGTAGCCGGTGCGGGGACCATGGGCCGCGGCATCGCGCAGGTGCTTGCCCAGTGCGGCGTGCGCACGCTGCTCTATGACGCGCAGGCAGGCGCGGCGCGCAAGGGACGCGACGCCGTCGCGCAGGCCCTGGGCAAGCTGGTCGAAAAAGGCCGTGTGCAACGGCCCGAGGCGGAGGCGACGCTGGCGCGCATCGAGCTCGTCGACTCGCTGGCAGCGTTCGCGCCCTGCCATGTAGTCGTCGAGGCGATCGTCGAGAAGCTGGACGCCAAGCAGGAGCTGTTCCGTGCGCTGGAAGCCATAGTCGGCGAGCGCTGCGTCCTCGCGTCCAATACCTCCTCACTTTCCGTGACGGCCATGGCCGCCGCGTGCGCGAGGCCCGCGCGCGTGGCGGGCTACCACTTCTTCAATCCGGTGCCGGTGATGAAGGTCGTCGAGGTGGTCGACGGCGTGCTCACCGAGCCCTGGGTCGGCGAGTCGCTCGCGGAGCTCGCCCGGCGCTTCGGGCACACGCCGGTGCGCTGCAACGACACGCCGGGCTTCATCGTCAACCACGCCGGGCGCGCCTACGTGCCCGAGGCGCTGCGCGTGCTCGCCGAGGGCATCGCGGACTTCGCCACCATCGACCGCATCCTGGTGGATGCCGCGGGCTTCCGCCTGGGCCCCTTTGGCCTGATGGACCTCGTCGGCCTGGATGTGACGCACGCGGTCATGCGCTCGATGTACCAGCAGTACTACGAGGAGCCGAAGTACAAGCCTTCCTATCTGAACGAGCCGCGCGTGGCCGCAGGCCTGCACGGGCGCAAGACCGGGCGCGGCTGGTATGTGTACGACAAGGATGGCGCGGCGCAGCGCATAGCCGAGCCGCCGGCCCCCGTGACGCAACCCGAATCGGTGTGGTGCGTGCCCGAATTGAAGGAGCTTGCGGGCAAGCTCGGCGCACGTCTCGTGACCGACGCGTCGCAGGCCGCCGTGTGCCTCGTGGCGCCGCTCGGCAAGGACGCCACCGCGAGCGCGCTCGAGCTCGGGCTCGATCCGGCGCGCACCCTCGCGGTCGATCCGCTGTTCGGCTTCGGCAAGCGGCGTACCTTGATGAGCACGCCGGTCGCCCGCGCCGAGGCGCGCGACGCGGCGCACGCGCTGCTCGCCGCCGACGGCGTGCCGGTATCGGCGATCCGCGACTCCGCGGGCTTCGTCGCGCAGCGCGTCGTGGCGCACATCGTGAACGTCGGCTGCGACATCGTGCAGCAGCGCATCGCGTCGCCGCAGGACCTCGATCGCGCGGTGGTACTCGGCCTGAACTATCCCCGCGGGCCGCTCGCCATGGGCGACGCCATCGGGGCGCGCAAGCTGCTCGGCGTGCTCGAAGCGATGTACGATTTCTACAAGGAGCCGCGCTACCGGCCGAGCCCCTGGCTCACGCGCCGCGCGAGGCTCGGTGTTTCCCTGCTCACACCGGAGTGATTTCATGCTCGACGCCTACATCTACGACGGACTGCGCTCCCCCATCGGCCGCCACGCCGGCAAGCTTGCGCCGCTGCGGCCGGACGACCTTGCCGGCGAGGTGATCCGCGAGGTTGTCGCGCGCAACAAGGTCGACCCGAAGGAGATTTCCGACGTCGTGCTCGGCTGCGTGACGCAGGCCGGCGAGGACTGCCGCAACGTGGCGCGCTTCGCCGCGCTGCTCGCGGGCCTGCCTTCCAGCACCCCCGGCGTCACCGTGAACCGCCTGTGCGCGAGCGGGTTGCAGGCGGTGACCGACGCGGCGCGCGCCGTGACCTGCGGCGAAGGCGAGCTGTACGTCGCGGGAGGCGTGGAGAGCATGACGCGCGCGCCCTACGTGCTGGCAAAGGCCGATTCGCCCTACAGCCGCGACGTGAAGATGTACGACACAACCATCGGCTCGCGCTTTCCGAACCCGCGCTTCGCCAAGCAGTACGGCGACCAGTCGATGCCGCAGACCGGCGACAACGTCGCCAAGGAGTTCGGCATCGCGCGCGAGCAGGCCGACGAGTTCGCGCTCGCCTCGCAGCAGAAATACGCCAGGGCGGAGGCCGAGGGCTTCTACAAGGGCGAGATCTTGCCGGTCGCGCTGCCGGCGAAGAAGAAGGACGCTCCGCCCACGATGATCGACGCCGACGAGCACCCGCGGCGCGACTCGACGATGGAGTCGCTCGCGCGCCTGAAGCCGCTGTTCGAGGGCGGGGTGGTCACCGCCGGCAACGCCTCGGGCGTGAACGACGGCGCCGCGGCCCTGCTGGTCGGCAGCAAGGCCTGGGGAGAAAGGCACGGCAACAAGCCGATGGTCAGGATCCTGTCCGCCGCCTCGGCGGGCGTCGAGCCGCGCATCATGGGCGTGGGCCCGGCCTACGCGATTCCGCTCGCGCTCGAGCGCGCAGGCCTGAAGCTCAAGGACATGGATATCATCGAGATCAACGAGGCCTTCGCCAGCCAGGTGCTCGGCTGCCTCAAGCTGATGCAGGTCGACTTCAAGGACCCGCGCGTCAATCCGAACGGCGGCGCGATCGCCATCGGCCACCCGCTCGGCTGCTCCGGCGCGCGCCTTGCGCTCACCGTGGCGCGCGAACTCGAGCAAAGCGGCGGCCGCTACGCGGCGGTGTCGCTGTGCATCGGCGTGGGCCAGGGGCTCGCGGTGATCCTCGAACGAGTGAACTGAGGAGAGATCGATGAACGCGCCCGACAAAGCGAAGGCAGTCTTCGTCTGGGACGACCCGCTGCAGCTGAACGACCAGCTGAGCGGCGACGAGCGCATGGTGCGCGATGCGGCGAACGCCTATTGCCAGGGCAGGCTCGCGCCGCGCGTGCTCGAGGCCTTCCGCCACGAGAAGACCGACCCCTCGATCTTCCGCGAGATGGGAGACGTTGGGCTGCTCGGGCCCACGATTCCGGCGCAGTACGGCGGGCCGGAATTGAACTATGTCAGCTATGGCCTCATCGCGCGCGAGGTCGAGCGCGTCGACTCGGGCTACCGCTCGATGATGAGCGTGCAGTCCTCGCTCGTCATGCTGCCGATCTACGAATTCGGCACCGAAGGACAGAGGCAGAAGTTTCTTCCGAAACTCGCGAAGGGCGAGTGGGTCGGCTGCTTCGGTCTAACCGAGCCGAACCACGGCTCCGACCCGGGCTCGATGCAGACGCGCGCGAAGAAGGTCGCCGGCGGCTACAATCTGAGCGGCTCGAAGATGTGGATCTCCAACTCGCCGATCGCCGACGTGTTCGTCGTCTGGGCCAAGGACGATGAAGGGGCCATCAGAGGCTTCATACTGGAGAAGCAATTCAAGGGCTTGAGCGCTCCGGCGATCCACGGCAAGGTCGGGCTGCGCGCGTCGATCACCGGCGAGATCGTCATGGACGACGTGTTCTGCCCGGAGGAAAACGCCTTCCCCGAGGTGCGCGGGCTGAAGGGACCGTTTACCTGCCTGAATTCGGCGCGCTACGGCATCGCCTGGGGCGCGCTCGGTGCCGCCGAGGATTGCTGGCACCGCGCGCGGCAGTACGTGCTCGACCGCAAGCAGTTCGGGCGGCCGCTGGCCGCCAACCAGCTAATTCAGAAGAAGCTCGCCGACATGCAGACCGAGATCACGCTCGGGCTGCAGGGCTGCCTGCGCCTTGGGCGCATGAAGGACGAGGGCGGGGCGGCACCCGAGATCACCTCGATCCTGAAGCGCAACTCCTGCGGCAAGGCGCTCGATGTCGCGCGGTTGGCGCGCGACATGATGGGCGGCAATGGCATTTCCGACGAGTTCGGCGTCGCGCGCCATCTCGTGAACCTCGAGGTGGTCAACACCTACGAGGGCACGCACGACGTCCATGCGCTCATCCTCGGGCGCGCGCAGACGGGTATCGCCGCGTTCGCCAATTAGCGCGCGGCGGTCGCGCCGAGCAGCGCTTCCTTGAGATCCTCGAGCGTATAGGGCTTGCTGACGTAGCCGTCCATGCCGCTCTGCAGAGCGCGCTCGCGGTCTTCAGGCAGCGCGCTCGCGGTCAGCGCCACGATGTGGCTGCGGCGCACCGTGCCGGCGTGTTCGAGCGCGCGGATGCGGCGCACCGCCTCGTAGCCGTCGACGCCGCGCATCACGCAGTCCATCAGGATCACGTCGTAGGGATGCGCCTGGACCGCGCGCAACGCCTCCTCGCCGCCGTCGGCGACATCCACTTGGGCGGCCAGCGTGCGCAGCAGCGAGGCCGCGACCAGCGAATTGACCGGATCGTCCTCGACCAGCAGCACCCGCACCGGGAAGTGCTCGCGGTTCGCGGCGCTTTGCGAGCGCGTCGGTGCCGCGACCGGCATGAGTGCCGCCGTGAACCTGAACGTCGAGCCGCGGCCGAGCTCGCTCTTGAGCGAGATGCTGCCCCCCATCTGCCGCACGAGGCGGCGCGATATCGCGAGCCCAAGGCCAGTTCCGCCGAAGCGGCGCGCGGCGGACGTGTGCACCTGGAAGAATGGCTCGAACGCGTGCGTCACCGCGCTCTTGTCCATGCCGACGCCGGTGTCGGTGACCGTGAAGCCGAGCATCACGTGCCCGGCCGGGCCGTCCTTGCTCGCGACGTCCACCGATAACGACACGCTGCCCGCGAGTGTGAACTTGACTGCGTTGTCGCACAGGTTGAGCAGCACCTGGCGCAGACGCAGCTCGTCTCCCCGCACCCACTGGGGAACGTCCTCCGCCACGCGCACGCTCAGCTCGAGCTTCTTGCTCGCCGCGTCCTCGGCAAAATGCCGCCGCACGCCGTCGACGGTGTTGCGGATGTCGAATTCGGCGTGCGCCAGCTCGAGTCGCCCCGCGTCGATGCGCGACAGGTCGAGAATGTGGTTGACCAGCGAGAGCAGCGCCTGGCCCGAGCGCTCGATCAGGTCGACACCGTCGCGCTGCTCCGCATCCAGCTCCGAGAGCCTGAGCAACTGCGACATTCCCAGCACCACGGTCAGCGGCGTGCGCAACTCGTGGCTCATGTTGGCGATGAACTCGGACTTCGCCCGGTTGGCCGATTCGGACTGCTCTTTCGCGCGCTGCAGCTGGTCGATAAGCCCCTCGCGCTGCAGTTGCACGGTCAACAGCGACGTGGACGCGAGTTGCGCCCGCACCCCCATCCAAACCATCACGACCGCGTAGATCAGGCAGCCGACGGCGAGCTCGAGGCGTAATTGGGCCTCGGAGACGAAAGCGAGATAGGCGATGAAGCTGCCCAGGAACACGACGACCAAGCCGGCCTGGCCCGCGGCGAAGAACCGGTTGGTCGTCACGCCGAGCAGCGGAACGCCGACCAGGATTGCGCCCGCCACGAGCTGCAGCAGCGGGTGCTCCATGGTCGCGAGCCACACCGGTACCCAGGCCCACAGCAGCCCGCCTGCGACCACCATCCCATTGATGCGCCATGCCCAGACGCGCGCGCGCGCGGCGCGGTTCTTGTCGGCGCGGTAGGCGTGCGCGAGCCAGAAACAGGCCGTGGCGAACGCGGTCTGCAGGCTCACCCAGGTGTACAGCTCGTTGACCGGGATGCTGTTGCGCAGCACCCAGCTCAGGCTGAGCGCCCCGACGACGATAAGAAAGGCGGTGGGCGGAATTTCGTCGCGCGCCCCGGATACGCGTTCGTGAAACACCGCCTCGGCGAGCGAAGGCTGCGCGTCTGCCGCCACTCCCGGCGCGACCACTGAGTTCGAGGCGCTGGCCATAGACCAGAGCTTTCTAGCTGATTCTCAACTCCGCGTGTGTAAGCTCTTGTGAGATCGGGATGCTGCACTGCACCATCACTACCCGACCGGCAAATTCTCCAAATGCAAATCGGGATTTCACCGACCGGGCCCGGATAATGGCCGTATGCGCCGTCGTATCGTCCCGATGCTTTGCGTCGCTGCGCTCGCTGCGCCGCAGGCCGCTTGGGCGCAAGAGCCGGAGCCGGCGCAGGCCAACGCCGTGTTCCTGGTGGCCAAGCCCACCCTGCTCGACCCGAACTTCAGCCACACGGTCGTGCTCGCCACGCGCACTCCGGATGCGGGGACGATCGGCGTAATCCTGAACCGGCCGACGCGTTTCAAGGCGAGCGACGTGCTGCCGCCCGATCTGCCTGCCGAAAATTACCGCGATTCGATCTACTTCGGCGGCCCGGTCATGCTGAACGCGATCGTCGCGGTCTTCCATGCCGCCCAGGAGCCTTCGGCGCCGGCCTACCACGCGCTTGAGAACGTGTATCTGACCATGCACCGGGACACCATCGAGGCGCTGCTGCGCGAGCCCGGGCAACGCTATCGCCTCTACATGGGCTTTTCCGGCTGGGCGCCGCGTCAGCTGGAAAGCGAGCTGCTGCGCAAGGACTGGTACGTGCTGCCGGCCGACGAGAGCTCGATCTTCCGTGAGGACACGCGCGAGCTCTGGAATGAGCTGCTGCGCAAGGCGAGCGCCGAACGCACCTCTCAGGCGGCGGCGCGCGCCGGCGCCTTGTCGAAAATCATCCTGCCGCCGCGGTAGTCGACCACGATGGTGTCCTTGGGCGCGAAGCGGCCCTCCAGGATCGCCTTGGAGAGCGGATTCTCGACCTCGGACTGGATCGCGCGCTTGAGCGGCCGCGCGCCGTACACCGGGTCGAAGCCGACTTTCGCCAGCTCCGCAATCGCGGCCTCCGACACTTCCAGCGCGTAGTCCATCTTCGCCAGTCGGTGCCTGAGCACGCCGAGCTGGATCCTGGCGATCGCGGCGATCTGCGCCTCGCCCAGGCCGTGGAACACGACCACCTCGTCGATGCGGTTGATGAACTCCGGCCGGAAATGCGTCTTCACCTCGCTCATCACCGCGAGCTTGACGACGCCATAGTCACTCCCGGCCATCTGCTGGATCATGTGCGAGCCCAGGTTCGAGGTCATGACGATCACCGTGTTCTTGAAGTCCACGGTGCGCCCTTGGCCGTCGGTGAGGCGTCCGTCGTCCAGCACCTGCAGCAGGACGTTGAACACGTCCGGGTGCGCCTTCTCGATCTCGTCGAACAGGATTACCGAGTAGGGCTTCCTGCGCACGGCTTCCGTGAGCGCGCCGCCCTCCTCGTAGCCGACGTATCCCGGCGGCGCGCCGATCAGGCGCGCGACCGAGTGCTTTTCCATGTACTCGGACATGTCGACGCGGATCAGGTGCTCTTCCGAGTCGAACAGAAACGCGGCGAGCGCTTTGCACAGCTCGGTCTTGCCGACGCCCGTCGGCCCGAGGAACAGGAACGAACCGTAGGGGCGGTTGGGGTCGGACAGACCCGAGCGCGAGCGGCGGATCGCGTCCGAGACGAGGCGCACCGCCTCGTCCTGCCCGACCACGCGCTCGTGCAGCTTGTCTTCCATCTTGAGCAGCTTGTCGCGCTCGCCCTGCATCATCTTGGACACCGGGATGCCGGTGGCGCGCGAGACCACCTCGGCGATTTCCTCTGCGCCGACCTGGGTGCGCACGAGCCTGGTCTTCGCAGCCTCGCCGCCCTTCTCCGCCTTCTTCAGCTGCGCCTCGAGCTGGGGCAGCCTGCCGTACTGCAGCTCGGCGAGCTTGTCGTACTGGCCCTTTCTCTGCAGCTCGGCCATCTGCAGCCGCAGCTTCTCGATCTCTTCCTTGATGTGCTGGCCGCCCTGCACCTGCGCCTTCTCGGCCTTCCAGATCTCCTCCAGGTCCGCGTACTCCTTCTCGAGCTTCGCGATCTCGGCCTCGATCAGGCCGAAGCGCTTTTTCGAGGCCTCGTCCTTCTCCTTCTTCACGGCCTCGCGCTCGATGCGCAGCTGGATCAGGCGCCGGTCGAGCCGGTCCATCGATTCGGGCTTGGAGTCGATCTCCATCTTGATTCGTGCCGCCGCCTCGTCGATCAGGTCTATCGCCTTGTCCGGCAAGAAGCGGTCGGTGATGTAGCGGTGCGAGAGCTCCGCCGCGGCCACGATCGCAGGGTCGGTGATCTCGACGCCGTGGTGCATTTCGTATTTCTCCTGCAGCCCGCGCAGGATCGCGATGGTCGCCTCGACCGTCGGCTCGCCCACCAGGACCTTCTGGAAGCGGCGCTCGAGCGCGGCGTCCTTCTCGAGGTACTTGCGGTATTCGTCGAGGGTGGTCGCGCCGATGCAGTGCAGCTCACCCCGAGCGAGCGCGGGCTTGAGCATGTTGCCGGCGTCGATCGCGCCTTCGGCCTTGCCGGCGCCGACCATGGTGTGCAGCTCGTCGATGAAGACGATCGTGCTGCCCTCGTCCTGCGCGAGCTCCTTCAGCACCGCCTTGAGGCGCTCCTCGAACTCGCCGCGGTACTTGGCGCCGGCGAGCAGCGCCGCCATGTCGAGCACCAGCACGCGCTTGTTCTTGAGCGTCTCGGGCACCTCTTCGTTGACGATACGCTGTGCGAGACCCTCGACGATCGCGGTCTTGCCGACGCCCGGTTCGCCGATCAGCACCGGATTGTTCTTCGTGCGCCGCTGCAGGATCTGGATGCAGCGCCGGATTTCGTCGTCGCGCCCGATCACCGGGTCGAGCTTGCCCTGGCGCGCGCGCTCTGTGAGGTCGAGCGTGTACTTGGCGAGCGCCTGGCGCTGCGACTCGTCCGCCTGGCCGCTCACACTCGCTCCGCCGCGCACCTGCTCGATCGCCTTGTCCAGCTGCGCGCGCGTGACGCCAGCCTGCTTGAGCAACCTCCCCGCCTCGCCCCTGTCGCCGGCCACGGCGAGCAGGAATAACTCCGAGGCGATGTACTGGTCGCCGCGCTTCTGCGCTTCCTTGTCGGCGACGTTCAGCAGCGCGGTGAGCTCGCGAGAGACGTGCACCTCGCCGGGCGTGCCCTCGACCTTGGGCAGGCGCTCGAGCGCCTGGCCCAACGCCTGCTTGAGCGTGTTCGCGTTCCCGCCCGCCTTGGCGACGAGCGCCGCGGCGCCCCCGTCTTCCTGCTCCAGCAGCGCGAGCAGCAGGTGCTGCGGCTCGATGTAAGGGTGGTCGCGGCCGATCGCCATGCTCTGCGCCTCGGCCAAGGCCTCCTGCAGCTTGGTGGTGAACTTGTCGAAACGCATCGCCTTGATCCTTATCGAATTCCTGGGGCTGAGATGGGGCCTTCGCGCGGGGATTCAAGCGTCAGCTGACGAATTCGGCTCTTGCGAACCCGCGTGTTCACCCCAAAATGCCAGCCAGAGCCAAGAAAACGATGGACAAGCGCACCCTCGTCAACATCGCCTACGTGATCTTCGCCTTCTTCGCCATCATGCTGGTGCAGCAGTGGTGGCACGAGGTGCAGACGGTCGAGGTGGTCCCGTACAGTCAGTTCGAGCAGCTGCTGAGCGAAGGACGCATCTCGGAGGTCATCGTCTCCGACCAGACCGTCACCGGCAAGCTCAAGTCCCCGCAGGGCAAGAAGGACGTGGTGGTGGCGAACATCGTCCAACCCGAGCTTGCCGACCGGCTGTCCAAATACGACGTCAAGTTCACGCGCGTCTACCAGAGCACCTTCCTGCGCGACCTGCTGTCCTGGGTGGTGCCCGCGCTGGTGTTCTTCGGCGTGTGGTTCTTCCTCGTGCGGCGCCTGGCCTCGCAGCAGGGCATGGGCGGCTTCATGAGCATCGGCAAGAGCCGCGCCAAGGTCTACGTCGAGAAGCAGACCGGCGTCACCTTCGACGACGTCGCAGGCGTCGACGAGGCGAAGGCCGAGCTGCAGGAAGTGGTCGAGTTCCTGAAAAACCCCGGCCGCTACGGGCGCTTGGGCGCGCGCGTGCCCAAGGGTATTCTGCTCGTGGGTCCGCCCGGCACCGGCAAGACCCTGCTCGCGCGCGCGGTCGCGGGCGAGGCGGGCGTGTCGTTCTTTTCCATCTCCGGCTCCGAGTTCGTCGAGATGTTCGTCGGCGTGGGCGCAGCGCGCGTGCGGGATCTGTTCGAGCAGGCGCGGCAGAAGGCGCCGGCGATCATCTTCATCGACGAGCTCGACGCCCTGGGCCGCGCGCGTGGCACGGGCATCATGGGCGGCCACGACGAGAAGGAGCAGACGCTCAACCAGCTCCTCGCCGAGCTCGACGGCTTCGACCCGAGCACGGGCCTCGTGCTGCTCGCAGCGACCAACCGTCCCGAGATCCTCGACCCGGCGCTATTGCGCGCCGGCCGGTTCGACCGCCAGGTGCTCGTCGACCGGCCGGACAAGATCGGGCGGCGCCAGATTCTCGCGGTGCACATCAAGAAGGTCAGGCTCGCCGCAGGCGTCGACCTCGACCAGATCGCGAGCCTGACGCCAGGCTTTTCGGGCGCGGATCTGGCCAACCTGGTGAACGAGGCGGCGCTGGTCGCAACGCGGCGCGGCGCCGAGTCGGTGACTCTGGAAGACTTCAACCAGGCGATCGAGCGCATCGTCGCCGGCCTGGAGAAGAGAAGCCGCGTGCTGAACGAAGCCGAGCGGCGCACGGTCGCGTACCACGAGATGGGGCATGCGCTGGTCGCGATGTCGGTGCCAGGCGCGGACCCCGTGCACAAGATCTCGATCATCCCGCGCGGCATCGGCGCGCTCGGCTACACCATCCAGCGCCCGACCGAAGACCGCTTCCTGATGACGCGCGAGGAGCTGGAGAACAAGATGATCGTGCTGCTCGGCGGGCGCGCCGCGGAGCACGTGGTGTTCGGTCATCTTTCGACCGGCGCGGCCGACGATCTCGCCAAGGTCACCGGCATCGCGCGCAGCATGGCGCTGCGCTACGGCATGGTGGAGAACCTGGGCTACGTGTCCTTCGACGAGGAACGGCCGAACCTGCTGGGCGTGCCGATCGCGCAGCAGCGCGAATACAGCGAGGAGACGGCGCGCGAGATCGACATCGCGGTGCGCGACATCGTGAAGGGCGCCTTCGACAAGGCGGTCGCGATCATCGAGCGCCGGCGCGACGTGCTCGAACGCGGCGCGCAGCTGCTGCTCGCAAGGGAAACTCTCGCCGAGCCTGAGCTCGCCGAGCTAAAATCGGCGCTTACACTCGCCTCCGCAAAATGAGGAACCGGATTCGCTCGTTCGCCGTCGGCACGCTCGCCCTGGCTCTCAACACAGCAGCCGCGCCGATGGACGAGCAGCACGCCATGCCGAAGGGCATGGACCATGAGGCGATGCAAGCCGCGACAACCCCGGACACCCGCCAGCTGGTTGAATTCCCGGCGCCGCTGCGCGAAAAGGAGCTCGCCAACATGCGCGACCATCTGCTGACGCTCTCGCGCATCCAGGAGTATCTCGCCAAGCACGAGTTCGACAAGGCGGGCAAGCTGGCCGAAGAGCGCCTGGGCATGTCTTCCTTCGGCCTGCACGGCGCGCACGAGGTGGCGCCCTACATGCCGAAGGGCATGCAGGAGGCGGGAACCGCCATGCACCACGCCGCGAGCCGCTTTGCGGTCGCGACCCAGGAGGCCGCGGTCGACAACGACGTCGGGCACGCGCTCGGCGCGCTAAACGAGGTGACGCAGGCCTGCGTCGCCTGTCACGCCGCTTATAGACTTCAGTAGTCGTTCGCCGGCTCAGGGGTTGAGCGGCGCCGCGGATACCGGGGCTTCACTCGCCGCCGCCGGAGTTCCAGCCGGCGTCGCGGTTTCCACCGGCGCCGGCGCTTGCGTGGGCACGGACGCTTGCGCGGGTGCGGGCGGTGGTGGCGGCGGCGGGGCGTATTCGGCGTAAAAGTAATCCTCGGTTTCGTTCCACACGCCTTCCTGCGCAGTGGAGTTCTCTGGCATGACGACGCCGGCCCGCACGATGCCCGGCGGCATTGAATAGGTCCGGTCCGGCGCGCCCTTAAGCGCCGCGCCCATGTAGTCCTCCCACATCGGCAGCGCCGCGCGCGCCCCGACCTCGCCCTTGCCGAGGCTGCGCGGCTTGTCGAACCCGATCCATGAAACGGCCACCTGGTCGGGGTTGAATCCGTCGAACCAGGCGTCGACGAAGTTCTCGGTGGTGCCGGTCTTGCCCGCGAGGTCGGTCCTGCCTAGCGACTGGGCGCGCGCAGCGGTGCCGTGGCGCACCACGTCCTTGAGCAGGCTCGTCATCAGGAAGGCATTGCGCACGTCGATCGCCCTGGGCGCGCCCTCGCCGGCGCGCGCCGGGCTCGCCTGGTAGATCACGTTGCCGCCGGCGTCGAGCACGCGCTCCACGAGGTAGGGCGCGACGCGGTAGCCGCCGTTGGCGAACACCGCGTAGGCGGTCGCCATTTGCATGGGCGTGAAGGATCCCGCGCCGAGCACCATCGTCGGATAGGGCGGGATCTGGTCAGCAGGCAGCCCGAAGCGCGTCGCGTAGTCGCGCGCGTACGGGATGCCGATCGCCAGGAGCACGCGCACCGCGGCTACGTTGCGCGAGTCGGCGAGCGCCTCGCGCACGGTGATCGGACCGAGGAAGTCGTTCTCGTAGTTCTGCGGCTCCCAGTCCTCGCCGCCGGGGTAGGACGCCGGAACGACGAGCGGCTCGTCCTGCACGACCGTCGCGGGCGAAAATCCCTTCTCGAGGGCGGCCGAATAGACGAAGGGCTTGAAGCTCGAGCCCGGCTGGCGATAGGCCTGCGTCGCGTGGTCGAACTGATTCGCGTCGAAGTCGAAGCCGCCGCACAGGGCGAGAACCGCCCCGCTCGCCGGATCGAGCGCGACCAGCGCGGCTTGCGCCTCGGGGAGCTGCGCCAGTTGCCCCTTGCCGCCCGCCCCGCGCTCCAGCCGGATGAGGGCGCCGCGCGCGAGCTTCGGCGCCGAGCGGCCGAACCTGCGCGCCTCGCCCCGCAGGAGCACCGTCTTGCCGTCGCGCATCAGCGCGGTGAGCGATACGGGGCTGGCTTGCAGCACGACCGCCGGCTCGAGCCCGTTCACGGCGGCGCGCCTGCGCAGGGCGCGCTCGGCCGCCGCCTCGGCGTCCGCGGTGCCGCTGCCCAACTCCACCTCGCCTTCGGCGCCGCGGTAGCCGTGGCGCTGGTCGTACGCGAGCACCGCCGCGCGCACCGCCGCGTCCGCGGCCGCCTGGTCCGCCCCGTTGATCGTCGTGTACACCGAGTAGCCGCTCGTGTAAGCCGCTTCGCCGTACTGCGCGAACATCATGCGGCGCACCTCCTCCGCCGCGTAGGGCGCATCGAGCGCGTAGTGCACGCTTGCGCGCGTCGTCTCGATCGGTTCCGCGAGCGCAGCGCGGTACCGCGCGTCGTCGATGTAGCCGAGGGCGCGCATGCGCCCGAGGACGTAGCCGCGCCGGCGCGCCGCGGCGGCCGGGTTGGCTCGAGGGTTGTACGCGGAGGGCGCCTTCGGCAGACCGGCGAGCGTGGCCGCCTCGCCGAGCGTGAGCTCGCCGAGCGACTTGCCGAAGTACACCTGGGCGGCCGCCGCGAAGCCGTAGGCGCGCTCGCCGAGGTAGATCTGGTTCACGTAGCGATCGAGGATCTGGTCCTTGGTGAGCGCGTGCTCGATCTTGTAGGCGAGCAGCGCCTCGGCGAACTTGCGCTGCAGCGTCTTCTCGGAGGAGAAGTAGAGATTGCGTGCGAGCTGCATCGTGATCGTGCTCGCACCCTGGCGCGCCGCGCCGCCCAGCGTGTCGACGAACGCCGAGCGCAGCACGCCGTTGATGTCGATCGCGCCGTGCTGGTAGAAGCGCGCGTCCTCGGCGGCGAGAATGGCTTCCTTCAGCACCGCGGGAACGTCGCCGATCCTGACCAGCGCGCGATGCTCCTCGCCGAATTCCCCGATCAGCGTGCCATTCGCCGCGTAGACGCGCAGCGGGACCTGCGGCCGGTATTCGGTAAGCGAGTCGATCGCCGGCAGCTTCGGGTAGAGCAGGATCGCGGCGAGCACCAACGTGAACAGCGCCGCGACGCCGGCCAGGCCGGCAATAGCCGCCGCATGGAGCAGGTAGCGCAGCACGAGCCGGCCGCGCGAGTCGGGCCGTGCCGTCTCTACCACGGAGCCTTTCTTGCGCCGCCGCAGACGAGCGTCCCGGCGGGCTCAAGGTAATGGTCGTGATGAATGCGGTCGGCGCGCGGCAACATGGCGAATGATATCGGATATCGTCATCCCTATTCGATCACCAGGAGCGCCGCGCGTTCGGGCTCGAGGAGCTCTGCCGAGCAATGTAGACCAATCGCCGCAAAGTATCCGACAGGATCGGGGGGCTTTCGCCGCGGCACTGTTTCCCTTCCCCCGGTCCGGGCGTTGACCTGAGTCAATGCGAACCCCTCGCGCGCCGGGACACTCTCATTGCAATACTGGCGTGCCGCACAAACGAATGAGTGAGACGAGAACCGACGAGCCGCAAGGGTTGTCGAGCGCGGAGGCCGCGCGCCGGCTGCGCGAGCACGGGCCGAACAGCGTGCCGCAGGAAAAGCGCCGCCCGCTGCGCGCGCTGGCGCTCAAGTTCTGGGCGCCGGTGCCGTGGATGCTGGAGGCTGCGGTGGTGCTCCAGCTCGCGCTCGGCAAGCTGGACGAAGCGGCGGTCATCGCCGCACTGCTCGTGCTGAACGCCCTGCTCGCCTTCGCCCAAGAGGGCCGCGCCGACCGCGCGCTTGCGCTTCTGCGCGGACGGCTGTCGGCGCACGCGCGCGTCCTGCGCGACGGCACCTGGCAGGTGATTCCCGCCGGAGAGCTGGTTCCGGGGGACGCGATCCATCTGCGGCTGGGCGACATCGTGCCGGCGGACGTGCGCATCGGCAGCGGGCAAATGCTGCTCGACCAGTCCGCGCTCACCGGCGAATCGCTGCCCGTGGAAGCGGCAGCCGGCGCCGCGGCCTACGCCGGATCGACGGTGCGGCGCGGCGAGGCGACCGGCGAGGTGACGGCGACCGGCACGCGCACCTACTTCGGGCGCACCGCCGAGCTCGTGCGCACGGCGAAGACGGTCACGCACCTCGAGGGCCTGATCTTCACCATCGTGCGCTACCTGGTCGCGCTCGACGTCGCGCTCGTCGTGGCGCTGCTTGCCTACGCGATCGCCACCGGGCTGCCGCTCACCGACACCCTGCCTTTCGCGCTGGTGCTGCTCGTCGCCTCGGTGCCGGCGGCGCTGCCAGCGACCTTCACGCTGGCGCAGGCCTTCGGCGCGCAGGAGCTCGCGCATCGCGGGGTGCTCGTCACGCGTCTCTCGGCGATCGAGGAGGCCGCGGCGATGGACGTGCTCGCGACCGACAAGACCGGCACCATCACCGAGAACCGCCTCGCGCTCACCGCGCTCCAGGCGAGCGCGCCGCGCACGGAAGGCGAGCTATTGCGCCTCGCCGCGCTGGCGAGCGACGAAGCGACCCAGGATCCGATCGACCTGGCGGTGCTCGCCGCGGCGCGCGCGCACGGTGCGCTTGGCGAGGCCGTGGAGCGCCTGAGCTTCGAGCCCTTCGACCCCGCGACCAAGCGCTCCGAGGCGCTGGTGCGCGAAGGCAGTGCGCGCGTGCGCGTGGTGAAGGGCGCGCCGCTCGCGGTCGCGGCGCTCGTCGCCGGCACGCCGGACCTGCGCGCGGCCACCGAGCGGCTCGCGGCTGGCGGGCAGCGGGTGATCGCGGTCGCCGCCGGCCCCGAGGGCGCGCTCGAGCTCGCCGGGCTGCTCGCCTTGAGCGACCCGCCGCGCGCGGACTCGGCGCAGCTGATCGCCAGCCTGCGCGCGCTCGGCGTGCGCGTCATCATGGTCACCGGCGACGGCCTCGAGACCGCGCGCGCGGTCGCCGCGCGGGTCGGCATCGGCGCGCGCGCCGGCACGGCCGAAGCGCTGCGCCAGGGCGGCGCCGCGCCGGCGCTCGAGTGCGACGTCTACGCCGGCGTCCTGCCGGAGGACAAGTTCAACCTGGTGCGCGCGCTGCAGCGCGCCGGCCACGTGGTCGGCATGACCGGCGACGGCGTGAACGACGC
>Ga0187774_10000119_pt1 | contig 24521 bp, 28 predicted proteins | sample 0216_BV02_MP05_2_FD_133152 | JGI IMG/M metagenome (GOLD analysis project Ga0187774, IMG submission 133152) | Tropical peat soil microbial communities from peatlands in Department of Meta, Colombia - 0216_BV02_MP05_20_MG | ecosystem: Environmental > Terrestrial > Soil > Wetlands > Peat | place... | reverse complement strand
GCCGCCTACGACTGGCGCAGTTTCGAGGATCGCCAGGGAGCGGTGGGATTGGTGAGCGACAAGAACACGCGCGTGGCGAGGCTGACGCTCAACGGCGACGCGCGCGACGCCGTATTGGGCGGCGGCATCTCGGTGTTCTCTCTCATTTACGGCAGCGGCACCTTGAATATCGAAACGCCCGCCACGCTCACGGTCGACGACGCGACGGCGCAGACGAACGGGCATTTCGATAAATGGAACCTCAGCGCGCTGCGCCTGCAAAGCATCAGCGAACGGCTGTCGGTGTACGTATCGCTGTCGGGGCAAAAGGCCGGAAAGAATCTCGATTCTTCGGAGAAATTCTTTCTCGGCGGCGCCTATGGCGTGCGCGCGTACCCGACGGGCGAGGCGGCGGGGGACAGCGGTTACCTGGCGACGGCCGAGCTGCGCTACGCCTTCGGTTTTGCAGCCCTGCCGGGGGTGTGGCAGCCCTTTGCGTTTGTCGATGCCGGAGGCGTCACCATCAACGAGAATCCGTTCCTCGTGGGCGTGCCGAACACCCGCCATCTGAGCGGCGCCGGCGCGGGCCTGACGTGGGTGCGGGCGAGCGACTTCCAGATCAAGCTGACCGTCGCCACGCGCCTGGGCAGCGAGCACTCGGTTTCGTCGGACACCGACCAGAAAACGCGCGGCTGGGTGCAGGCGGTCAAGTATTTCTGACCGCGGCGAAGCCGGACTCCCGCGGCGACGGTCGGCGCGGGCGGGAGCGTCACTTCTGCGGAAGAATCTCGCCCGCGTGCATGCGAAACCGCCCTTCCTTCCTGTCCGAGAAGAAGTGCTTGAGCGTCGTCGAGATCGTGCGGAAGGCGACCGCCTCCCAGGGAATCTCGCTCTCGCTGAACAGGCGCACCTCCAGGGTTTCCTCGCCCGCGGCGAACTTCTGCTCCACCATCCGGGCGCGGTAGAACAGGTGCACCTGGTCCACGTGAGGAACGGACAGGAGCGAAAACACTTCGCCGAGCTCGACGCGCGCTCTCGCTTCCTCCAGGGTTTCACGCAAGGCCGCCTGCGCGGTCGTCTCGCCGAGCTCCATGAATCCGGCGGGAAGCGTCCAGAACCCGAGACGGGGCTCGATGGCGCGCTTGCACAGCAGGATCCGGTCCCCCCACTCCGGGATGGTGCCGACCACCATGAGCGGATTTCGATAGTGGATCGTGGCGCAGCTGTCGCAGACGTGCCGCGGAAGGGAATCGCCCGGCGGGACGCGCAACACGACCTTGGCGCCGCAGTTGGAGCAGAAGTTCATCGGCGGAAAGGGCACGCGGCTACGAACCCGTGCGCCCGAGCAGGGCCGGCAGCTCGTCCAGGCTCCGGATGGTGTGGTCGGGGGCCGCGCCCAGCTCGTCAAGGGGCGCCCCGGTCCGGTTGATCCAGAAGACGCGAAAGCCGAAGGATTTTGCCCCGCACGCGTCCCAGCAGTTGCTCGAGACAAAGCCGATCGCCGCCTTGGGCGCGCGCAGCCGTCGCACCGCGAGCCGGTAGACGTCGGGCGAGGGCTTGTAGATCCTGCGCTGATCAACGCTGATGACCGCACCGATCAGGCCGCGCAGCCCGGCGTTCGCCACGACCGGGCGCAGCATCGCCGGCGACCCGTTCGAGAGAATCGCAAGCTTGAGCTTCATGGCTTTGAGCTCGGCGAGCGCGGAACGCGCCTCGGGGAAGGTCGCGAGCCGGAGGTAGGCTGCGGTGAGCCTGCGGCGGCGCTCTTTGTCGAGCGGGAGTCCGAGCGCCTCGCAAGCGTAGCGCAGGCCGGCCAGGGTGACCTTGCCGAAGTCCTCATAGCGCCGCATGAGGCTGCGCTGCCAGGTATATTCGAGCTGCTTGGTGCGCCACAGCTGGCTCAGCGAAGCGCCCTTGCCCGGCCAGAGCTCCTCGCAAAGCGCGATGACCGAGTGCACGTCGAAGAGCGTGCCATAGGCATCGAATACCAGCGCGCGCAGCGGCGACAAGAGCGTTCTCCAGGGTGCGGACGTGCGCCCCGAGTATACTCGCTGCGATGCGGCAGGCGGGGAGGACATCCCCGGCTGTGAGGCGCCCGATAGAGACCAGCCCTTGGGCAATCATAGGATGCAGGACCGCTATCGCGAGATCTACGACGCTTTCGGGTGGGAAGTGCCCGAGCGCTTCAACATCGCCCAGGCGTGCTGCCGCCGCTACGCGCAAGATCGCGCCCGCGTCGCGCTCCACTGGGAAGACGAGAACGGCCTCGCCTCCACGCATACCTTCCGCGATCTGCAGGAGCAGGCCGATCGCCTGTCGAACGCGCTCGCCGGCCTCGGCGTTACGCGCGGCGACCGGGTCGGCATCGTCCTTCCGCAGCGTCCCGAGACGGCGATCGCGCACCTCGCCTGCTACCAGATGGGCGCGGTGGCGATGCCGCTGTCGATCCTGTTCGGCCCCGAGGCGCTCGAATACCGGCTGCAGGACAGCGGGGCGGCCGTCGCGCTTGTCGATCCCGCGTCCCTTGCGAATCTCGCGGCGATCCGCGACCGGCTGCCTTCGCTCAAGCACGTGATCGGCGTCGCGGGAGCGAAGGAGTCGTGGGCGCAGCCCTGGGAGTCGGTTCTCGGGAAGGCCTCGCCGCGTTTTGCCGCCGTGGATACGGCGGCGGACGAGCCCGCGCTCCTCATCTATACGAGCGGAACGACCGGACCGCCCAAGGGCGCGCTCATGCCGCAGCGCGTGCTGCTCGGCAACATTCCCGGTTTCGTGCACTCGCACGATCTCTTTCCTCAGGCGGGCGACATGTTCTGGTCGCCGGCCGACTGGGCCTGGACCGGCGGCCTGATGGACGCGCTGCTGCCCACGCTCTATCACGGGCTGCCGCTGCTCGGCTACCGCGGGCGCTTCGATCCCGAGAAGGCCTTCTGGCTGATGCAGAAGTACCGCGTGCGCAACAGCTTCCTCTTCCCGACCGCGCTCAAGATGATGATGAAGGCGGTGCCGCTGCCGAAGGAGCGGTACGCGCTTTCGCTGCGCTCGATCATGAGTGCCGGGGAGTCGGTGGGCGAAACCGTGTTCAACTGGAGCCGCGAGGCGCTCGGCGTCACCGTGAACGAGATGTTCGGACAGACCGAGATCAACTACATCGTCGGCAACTCCCACACGCTGTGGCCGGCGAAGGCCGGCTCGATCGGGCGCCCGTATCCGGGTCACCGCGTCGCCTGCCTCGACGAGGCCGGCAACGAGGTCCCGGCCGGGAAGCTCGGTGAAGTCGCCGCCTGGGACGAAGGCGACCCGGTATTCTTTCTCGGGTACTGGAAGAATCCCGAGGCAACGAGGAAGAAGTACAGCGGGAAGTGGTGCCGCACGGGCGACCTCGCGAAGCGCGACGCGGACGGCGATTTCTGGTACCAGGGCCGGGCCGACGACGTGTTCAAGAGCGCGGGCTACCTTATCGGGCCGTCGGAGGTCGAGAACTGCCTGGTGAAGCATCCGGCCGTGGCCAACGCCGCGGTGATCGGGAAGCCCGACCCGGAGCGCACCCACATCGTCAAGGCCTTCGTCGTGCTCGCCGCCGGCCACGCGGGCTCGCCGGCCCTCGAGGCCGAGCTGCAGGAGCACGTGCGCGGCAAGCTCGCGCCGTACGAGTATCCCAAGGAAATCGAGTTCATCGACAGCCTTCCCATGACGACGACGGGCAAGGTGCAGCGCCGCGTGTTGAGGCTGAGGGAAGAGGAGAGAAAGAAGGGCAAAGCATGAGCACCGATCTCATCGGCATGGTCGCCGGAACCCTCTCCACCGTCGCTTTCGTCCCCCAGGTGTGGCGCGTCTGGAAGACGCGCTCGGCGCGCGACCTGTCGCTGCCGATGTACCTGATCTTCACCGCGGGCGTGGCGCTGTGGTTCGTCTACGGGCTGCTGCTGGGCGCGCTGCCGATCATCGTGTGCAACGGCCTGACGCTGCTGCTCGCCGGCACCGTGCTGGCGATGAAGCTCAGATTCGGCTAACCTGCCGGGCCATGAAGCTGTACACGTTCTTCCGCTCCTCGGCGTCGTTCCGCGTTCGCATCGCGCTCAACCACAAGGGGCTGAAGTACGAGCACGCCGGGGTGAATCTGCCCAAGGGGGAGCATCTCCAGGCCGGCTACAAGTCGCTCAATCCGCAGGGACTGGTTCCCGCGCTGGAGGACGGCGGGCGCCTGCTGACGCAGTCCCTCGCGATCATGGAGTACCTCGACGAGGTCCACGCCGGACCGAAGCTGCTGCCCGCCGACCCGCTCGACCGCGCCTACGTGCGCGCCTTCTCGCAGATCATCGCCTGCGAGATCCATCCGCTCAACAACCTGCGGACGCGCAAGTACATCGGCAAGACCTACGCGCTGGACGAGGAGGGCGTGAACAGCTGGTACCGCCACTGGATCGCCGAGGGCTTCGCGATGATGGAGGGGTTTCTCGCGCAGGAGAAGAAGCACGGCAAGCACGTCTTTCGCGACCAGGTCACCATGGCCGACTGCTGCCTCGTGCCCCAGGTGTCGAACGCGATTCTCTACAAGTGCGACACCAAGCCGTATCCGACGGTGATGCGGATCCACGAGGCGTGCATGAAGCTCGACGCGTTCGTCAAGGCGCAGCCGTCGAGCCAGCCCGACGCGACCTGAAGCGACCCGCCGGCCGGGCGTCCCGGTGGGAGCCTTCCCACGACCGACTATTGACCTATATCAATCCGCTGCAGCCTTCTTTCGACAACATGGACCATCGCCGTGGTCTCGAGGAGGAGGTGACATGATGAATCCCATCCGTCGCGCAGTCGTGACTGGCGCTGCGCTGCTCGCAGTGGCGGTTTCTTCCAACCCTGCCGCCGCGCCGTCGGGCGCGCCGGTCCGCATCGGCAGCACGCTCTCGCTGACCGGACCGCTCGCCGGAACGGCCATCATCCACAAGATAACCGGGGAGATCTACGTCGAGCTCCTGAACAGGAAGAACGGCCTGCTCGGGCGCCCGGTGGAATGGATCCTCCGGGACGATCAATCCAAGCCCGACCTCGCGCGCACCATGTACGAGCAGCTCATCACCGTGGACAAGGTGGATCTCATCATCGGACCGTATGCGACGCCGAACATCGTCTCGGCGATGGGGGTGGCGCAGCGCTACGGCAAGGTGCTCGTGCACCACACCATGGGCATCCCGAGCCTCGCCAAGTATGACATGCAGTTCCCGGCCTGGTCGGTGGGCCCGAATCCCGAGACGACGGTCCCGAACACGGTGTTCGACGCGCTTGCCTCGACGGGGAGGGCGCCGAAGACGATCGCGATTGTTACGAGCAAGTTTCCGTCCGTCTATCTCATGTCCAAGGGCGCGCGTGAAGTCGCCGCCAAGCGCGGCCTCCAGGAAGTCCTCTTCCTCGAGTGGGAGTTCGGCAACCGCGACTATGGCCCCATCGCCAACCGCGTGAAGGACGCCAAGCCGGACTTCGTGTGGGTCGGCGCGATCGGCCTCGAAGGGAACGAGCTGCTCGACGCCATGAAGAAGATCGACTACACACCGCCGCTGCACTTCTACATGTATCCGTCGCCGGGACCTCTGGCGAAGCTACCCCAGGCGAGCGGCGCGCTTGCCGCCTCGATTTTCGAGCAGCATCCTCCTTTCACGAACAATCCCGCGGCCGCCGAGTTCGTCAAGCTGTACAACGAACGCGCCGCCAAGGCGGGGCTCGCGGACAACTCGGTGGAGACCCAGGCGGCGGCCTCGTTCTCGGCATGGCAGGTGCTCGAGGCGGCCGTCACCGCGACCCAGAGCCTCGACGACAAGAAGATCGCCGATTGGCTCAAGAAGAACCAGGTTGACACCATCCAAGGGCGACTGCGCTTCGACCGGACCAACAACTACGGCGACGACCTGATGCGCGTGAAGCAGGTGCAGAACGGCCATTGGGTCACGGTCTGGCCCAAGGAGTGGGCAGCGCCCGGAGCCAAGCTCATCGCGCAGTAGGGGCATGTGCCGAGCCTCACGCTCCTCGGGCAGTCGCTCCTCTCCGGGATTTTCATAGGCGCGCTCTACGGGCTGCTGGGTCTCGGACTGAGCCTCACCTGGGGCTTGCTGCGCCAGATAAATCTGGCGCACTTCGCTCTAGCATTTCTCGGTGCGTACCTCACCTACCAGCTCGCGAGCGCCGGCTGGGATCCGATCGCGACGCTGGCGCTGGTCCTGCCGTGCTTCTTCGCGTTCGGCGCGATGACCCACTGGCTGTTTGCGCGCTTTTCCGTCTCGCCGTTCAATTCTCTGCTGGTGAGCTTCGGGCTGACGGTGATTGTCGAGAGCATCATCCAGGGGATCTGGACCGCCGACTCCCGCAGGCTCGATTCGGCGTATGCGGCGATCCGCTACAAGATCGGGGCGCTGTACGTGCCTTTCCCCGAGCTGCTCACGCTCGTTCTAGCTGTGGCGCTGTGCATGGGCGTCTGGGCGGGATTGCGCTACACCGAGCTCGGGCGCGCGATGCGGGCCGTGGCCGAGGATGCGCCGATCGCCGCCGCCTTCGGGGTGAACGAGCGCGCGCTTTCTCTCCTCCTGTCGGGGCTCTCGGCCGCATTCGCCGGCGTGGCCGGCCTTTGCCTGGCGCTCAGCTTTACGCTCGCGCCCTCGCAGATCTATTCGTGGATCGGCGTCGTCTTCGCCGCGGTGATGATCGGCGGCCTGGGCAACCCCGTCGGACCGCTCATCGCCGGGATCGCGATCGGCGCAAGCGAAGCGATCACCATGGCGCTCACGGCGCCGACCTGGGCGCCGCTCGTCTCGTTCTCGCTCCTGATCGCCGTGCTGCTGGCGCGCGCGAAGAAGATCTGACATGCGCGTTTCCGCCACGGGATGGATCGCCGTCGCCGGGATCGCGCTTGCCGTCGTTCCCTTCCTCAGGCCGCCGGCTTTCTACGAGTCCTTCCTCTACCTCGTTTTCTACTGGATCGTCCTGGCCACGTCGTGGAACATCCTGTCGGGCTATTCCGGATATTTTTCCTTCGGGCACGGCGCCTTCTTCGGCGCCGGGCTGTATACCACCGCGACCCTCGCGGGAGCGCTCGACGTGCCGTTCCTCTGGACGCTTCCCGCCGCCGCGGCGGTGGCGGCGCTGCTCGGCCTCGGCGTCGGCGCCGTGGTATTTCGAGTCGGCAGGCTGCGGGGAGAGCTGTTCGCGCTGATCACGCTCGCCGTGACCTTCATCGCGGCGAACGTCGTGCTCAACACGCGCATCGACGGCGGGCAGGGCGTGAACCTCGGGGGCGTGCCTCTGCCGAAGCTCATGTCCTCGCCTTCCTCGACCTTCTACATCCTCGCGCTCGGCCTCGCGATAGCCGCCGTGTGGATCGCGCGCGCCATCCACGACGCGAAGCTCGGCCGGGGGCTCTTTGCGATTCACGACGATGAAGACGTCGCCGAGGTGATGGGCGTCCCGACGTTCCGCTACAAGATGGCCGCGCTGGGCGTGTCCTGCGCATTGGCGGGCGTCGCGGGCGGCATCCACGCGATGTTCATCTCCTACGTGACCGTCGGCGAGACCTTCTCGATTCTCGTGCCGCTCACCGTGGTGTTGATGAGCGTCTTCGGCGGAACGCGCCACTGGCTCGGGCCGGCGATCGGCGCGGCTGCGATCACGGGCCTGGTGTACGCGTTCACTGCGGGCGACTATGCCATCGCGGGACGCGCGGCGGTCGGCGTGGTCCTCATCGCGGTGATCCTTTTCATGCCCGACGGGATCCTGGGGCGCTTCGCGTCCCCGAAGAAACGAAGCGGCGCTCGCGCATCCACGGCCTATCCGGCTCCGCCTCCGCGTCGGGCGCAGCAGGCCGGCACGCTTCTCGAGGTGGAGGGCCTGTCCAAGTCGTTCAAGGGACTCCAGGCGCTGGATGCCGTCGACCTCGAAGTCGAGCGCGGCGAGATTCTCGGCCTGGTCGGCCCGAACGGATCGGGAAAATCCACGCTCATCAATTTGGTGAGCGGCCATTACCGCTCGGATTCGGGAAGCATGAGCTTCGAGGGCCGCGATCTCGCGCTGCTGGAAGCGCACCGAATCGCGCGCTCGGGGATCGCGCGCACCTATCAGATCCCGCGCCCCTTTGCGCATCTGAGCGTGCTCGAGAACGTCGCCCTTCCCGCGATGTTCGGCCGGGACAATCTCGATCGCGCGGGCGCCGAGCACGAGGCGCGGCATTGGCTCGAATTCACCGGGCTCGCCGGCAGGGCGGAGGACGTGCCTGACGCGCTGAACCTGCATCAGCGCAAGTTCCTGGAGCTGGCGCGCGCGCTCGCTTCACGGCCGAAGCTGCTGCTTCTGGACGAGGTGCTCTCGGGTCTCACGCCCTCGGAGATCGACGGGACAATCCGCACGATCCGCGCGATCCGCGACCAGGGCGCGACGATCGTGTTCGTCGAGCACGTGATGCGTGCGGTGATGGAGCTCACCGACCGCATCGTCGTCCTGAACAACGGGCGTGTCATCGCGGAAGGCTCTCCCGCGGAGGTGATGCGCAGGCCGGAGGTGGTGGGCGCGTATCTGGGGAAAGCGCATGCTTGAGCTGGAGCGCGTGCGGGTCTGTTACAGCGCGGCGACGGCGCTGTGGGACGTATCGCTGCGCCTGGGCGGGGGAGAGCTGGTTTCCGTGGTTGGGCCCAACGGCGCGGGCAAGACGACGCTCATCAACGCGATCGCGGGCCTGAATCCGATCGCGGAGGGCAGTCTCCGCATGGAGGGCCGCGACCTGACGCGTCTCGCGAGAAACAGATTCTGCGATGAGGGAATCGCGATCGTGCCGGAAGGTCGGAGGCTCTTCGCCGGCTTGAGCGTCCTGGAGAACCTGGAGTTGGGCGGTTACCGCAAGGCCGCGCGAGCGAGCCGCAGCGAATCCCTGGATCGCGTTTTCGCGCTGTTTCCCGTCCTCAAAGGGCGGCTCGCCGCGCCGGCGGGCACGCTCTCCGGCGGCCAGCAGCAGATGGTCGCAATCGGACGGGCGCTCATGGCGCGGCCCCGGTACCTGCTGCTGGATGAGCCCTCGCTCGGCCTGGCGCCGGCGATCGTGATGGAAATGTTCGCGGCGATCCAGGGAATCAACCGGGAGGGGATGGCGGTGCTGCTCGTCGAGCAGAACGTCGCCATGGCGCTGGAGATCGCCGCCCGCGCCTACGTGCTGGAAGAGGGGAGAATCGCGGTGGAGGGCTCGCCCGGCGAGCTGCTCGCCGCTCCGCACATCCGGCGCGCGTACCTGGGCGAATCCGAATAGACTGGAGCCTGGGGAGCACGCAAAGGAGAGATCGAGATGGCCCGGATTCTGTGCGTTGAAGACAGCGAGGACAACCTGTTCGCGCTGCACAAGCGATTGAGCCTCGCCGGATTCGAGGTCAAGGTCGCCGCGAACGGCGCGGAGGGCGTCGACTGGGCGAAGACGCTCATGCCCGATCTCATCGTCATGGACCTGAGGCTCCCTGGCCTGGACGGCTGGGAGGCGACGCGCCGCCTGAAGAGCCAGCCGGAAACGAAGCACATCCCGGTCATCGTCGTCACCGCCGACGTGTCGAAGGAGAGCCGCGAGAAGGCGTTTGCCGCCGGCTGCGACGACTTCGAGACGAAGCCGGTTCAGTTCGAAAAGCTCCTGAAGAAGATCCGCTCGTTCATCAAGTAGGGATCTGGCGCCCTGGAGACGAGCCCCGATGAGCTTGTCTTGATGTACGTCAACAACCCGCCTCTGCCTCGACCTAGAGTGGGAACGTCATCTGGTTTGGCGAGTAGAGGAGGTGCGCGATGGAGACCAAGCTCCGCAGGTTGATGGTCTTTGCACTTGCGCTGGGGATTGCAACGCGGGCAAGCGCGCAGCAATGGCCCGTGGGTGAGCCGACCTGGTATTACCCCGAGCCTTCGCAATTGATCTGGAGCATGGGGTGGGCTTCCGGCTGGATCTTTCCGCTTCTCGTGCTTTGCATCATGGTTGCATTGGGTGTCGGGATATTCCTCGTGGCTCACAGGATGCACGGCCACGCGTCGCAGCACTGGACACCGTGGCATCTGGGCGCGTGGGGATCGCAGTCTGCCGATCCGACACGAGTACAAAGAAAGGAAGACCGCAATCCTGTCTCGTAGCCCGCGCTTGAAGTGGGCTCGTCGGGCTAGCCTCGGACGCAGGCTGTTGAGGGTTTGGCGCCCCAGAGACGAATCGAACGTCCGACCTGCCCCTTAGGAGGGGGCTGCTCTATCCACTGAGCTACCGGGGCGCGGGAAGCTGATTCTAACGCGAAACGCCCTCGAATCATGGCGTTGCGTTCCGCCCCCTTTGCTGCTAGCGTGGCGTCAAAGGAGAACCGTTTTCGTCGAGGCCGGGAGGAGGCGTCGCCGCGGGAATGCAGCAAGCTGCATCCAAGCCGGTCCACGATCCGGATGTGCAGGTCGCCACTTCCGGAGACGGCAAGCGCGTCGTTCGTCTTTCCGGAGCCTGGGACATCCGCGCGATCGAATCGCGCGCTCGCTCGCTCCAGTCCGCGCTTGAGTCCGCAGGCGCCGTCAACGCGGCGGACTGGGATCTCTCCCGCATCGAGCGATTCGACCACATCGGCGCGATGCTCGTGTGGCGCGCCTGGGGACGATGCCGCCCGATGAAGCTGCACCTGCGGCGCGAGCACGAGATCTTCTTCGGCGCCTGCGAGGGATCGGCCGGCGCCGGAGCGCTCGCCGCTCCTCGCCTGGATCCGCTCGCTCCCGTCGTCGCCCTGGGCCGCGGCGTGCTCGCCGCGGGCGGGCATGCGCTCGAGATCCTCCAGCTCTTCGGGCAGCTGCTCCTCGACGCCGCGGCGATCGTCCCCCGGCCGCGTCTGCGCCCGTGGCGCGAGTTCTCAGCCGGCATCTACACGATCGGGGCGCAGGCGCTGGGGATCACCGCCCTGGTCGGTTTCCTCATCGGGGTGGTGCTCTCGTATCTCTCGGCCGAGCAGCTGCGCCTGGTGGGCGCGGACGTCTACATCGTGAACATACTCGGCATCGGCATCATCCGCGAGCTCGGGCCTGTCGTCTGCTCGATCCTGGTCGCGGGCCGGTCCGGATCGGCGATCACCGCCCAGCTGGGGGTCATGCGCGTGACCGAGGAGCTCGACGCGCTGTCGGTGATGGGCATATCGCGCACGGTGCGGCTGATCCTGCCGAAGGTGGCGGCGATCGCCGTGGCGCTGCCGCTGCTGGTGCTGTGGACCTGCGCGGTGGCGCTGCTCGGGGGCGCGGTGTCGGCGAGGTTTCAGCTTGGGATGAGCACCCTCCAGTTCTTCTCGAGGCTTCCCGCGGCGGTTCCGGAATTCAACCTGTGGCTCGGCGTGAGCAAGGGCGTGGTGTTCGGCGTGCTGATCGCGCTCGTCGCCTGCCATTTCGGGCTGCGCATCCTGCCGAACACCGAGAGCCTCGCCGCCGGGACCACGCGCTCGGTGGTCACCTCGATCACGGCGGTGATTCTCGCCGACGCGATCCTCGCCGTGATCTTCTCCGACGTGGGCTGGAGCTAGAAGTGGGCGACGCCGTCGTCGAGGTCAAGGGGCTGTGGACCGTCTTCGGCGATCTCGTCGTGCACCGCGACCTGGATCTCTCGGTCAGGCGCGGCGAGGTGCTCTCGCTCGTCGGCGGGTCCGGCAGCGGCAAGTCGGTGCTCCTTCGGCAGATGCTGGCGCTGGAGCGACCGTACCGCGGCAGCGTGCGGGTGTTCGACGTGCCGATCCACAGCTGCGACGTGCGGCTGTTCAAGAGGATCCGCAAGCGCTGGGGCGTTCTGTTCCAGCAGGGCGCGCTCTACAGCGCGCTCAGCGTATTCGACAACGTCGCGCTTCCCCTGCGCGAGCTGCACGCCTTCGACGAGGACTTCATCCGCGACATCGTGATGCTGCAGCTCGACGCCGTGGGGATCGACCAGGCGCACTCGTCGGCCATGCCGGCCGATCTCTCGGGCGGAATGGTGAAGCGCGTCGCGCTCGCCCGCGCGCTGGTGCTCGAGCCGGAGCTGGTGTTTCTCGACGAACCCACCGCCGGGCTCGACCCCGACCGCAGCGAAGCCTTCGTCAAGCTCATCCGGGAGCTGCACGACCGGCTCAGCTTCACCGTGATCATGGCGACACACGATCTCGATACGCTCGTGTCGGTATCCGACCGCATCGCCGTGCTCGCCGACCAGAAGGTGGTCGTCTGCGGAACGCTCAAGGAAGTCGTCGAGTACGATCATCCGTTCATCCGCAATTTTTTTCTCGGAGAGCGCGGCGCCCGCGCGCTGTCGGCGGCGCCGGCGCTGCAGAGAGCCTGAGGAGGAACCGTGGAAAATCGCGCACATGCACTCGCCGCCGGACTGTTCACGCTCGTGCTCGCGGCCGCACTAGTTGCCGCCGGGCTGTGGTTCCGCCGCGACGACATCCGTTTCTCGGAGTACCTCGTCACGACGACGAGCTCGGTGACCGGGCTTAAGGTCGAGGCGCCGGTGCGATACCGCGGCGTCGACGTAGGCCGGGTCGAATCGATCAGGCTCGAGCCGGGGAGCTCCGGGCGCGTTCACATCCGCGTCGGCGTGCACGAGGACACGCCGGTCACTCGTGGCACCTACGCGCAGCTCGGATACCAGGGCGTGACCGGGCTCGCGTACGTCTCCCTCGACGACGACGGATCGTCGAGCGAGCCGCTGAAGGGCCGGGATGGAGAGCCGCCGCGCATCGAGCTGCGCCCCTCGATCTTCGACTCGAGCATGGACCTGGTCGGATCGGTGAAGGAGCTTTCGGCGCGCCTGAGCGAGGTGCTGAACGAGGAGAACCGCAAGCTGCTGACCCGCGCGCTCGCCGGGATCGATCAGGCCTCGCGCCAGACCGCGGCTCTCGCGGAGAAGCTGCAGGCGGCGGACGTGCCGGCCCTGATGGGCGATGCGCGCGCGACCCTGGCCGACATCGGGAAGCTTTCGCGGAAGCTCGAGGAGCGCTCCGCCGCCTTCGACCGGATGGCGGCGAGCCTCGACGAAGTCGGCGTCGCGGCCAATTCCTTCAACGACGAGACGCTGCCGCGCATCAACACGCTGGTCGACCAGCTTCAGCGCGAGGCGCGCACCCTCGACCGGGTGCTGAACGCCCTGGGCGAGAACCCGCAGAGCTTCGTGTTCGGCGCGCAGCGCGGGAGGCCGGGACCGGGAGAGACCGGATTCAAGGACGGGAGCCGCTAGAGCGATGAAGCTTCCGACCGGACAGGCCGCGGCAATCGCGCTGGGCCTCGCCTGCGCCGCCTGCGGCATCTCGCCGATCTCGGCGCCGCCCGAGGTGACCCAGTACGATTTCGGCCCCATGCCGGCGAAGAAGGCGGCGCCGGGCCTGCGCCAGCCGCTGGTGATCTACGACGTGAGCGCGCCCGCGTGGCTCGACTCGTCGCTCATCTACTACCGGCTCGCCTACCAGGACGCGGCGCGGCCGCAGGCCTATGCCGACAGCCGCTGGGTCGGTTCTCCCGCCGAGCTGATCGGGAGCCGCGTGCGCGGCCGCCTCGCGGCTTCCGGCAAGGGAGTCGTCGTGCACCCCGCCGACGGCACGCGCGCGAGCTACGCGTTGCGCGTCGAGCTGGACGAGTTCGCCCAGGTGTTCGACGCGCCGGGGCAAAGCCGCGCGGTGGTGCGGCTGCGCGCCACGGTCCTGGGAAAGAACGCGCTGGTCACGCAGAAGAATTTCAGCGTGGAGCGCCCCGCGGGAAGCCCCGACGCCGAGGGAGGCGTTCGGGCGCTCATCGAGGCGAGCGACGAGGCGGTGGACCAGCTGGTCGCCTGGACCGTCGCCAGCATCAAGGACTAGGGCTAGAATGGCCCCACGATGACCCGCGACCGGATACTCGCGGCGGCGATAGGGCTGGGCATTTTCGCCGGGGTGCTCGCGCTCGCTCTGAACGGCTATGTCCACCCCGCGATGCTGATCGACTTCGCGAACATCCGCATCTGCAGCTAGTTCACTTCGCAGACGTCCTGGAATTCTGGTTCGGCGCTCCCGATTCGAGCGAGCGCGGGCGGCCGCGCGGCGCATGGTTCCGCAAGTCCGTCGCTTTCGACGCCCAGGTCCGCGACCGCTTTCTCGCGCTGTGGGAGCGGGGCGCGCGCGGCGAGCTCGATCCCTGGCGGTCGACCCCGCTCGCCGCGCTCGCGCTCCTCGTCGTTCTCGACCAGTTCCCGCGCAACATGTTCCGCGGCGAGGCGCGGGCGTTCTCGACGGATTCGCGCGCCCTCGCCGCGGCGCAGGACGCCGTCGCGCGCGGGTTCGACCGGCCGCTGCTGCCGCACGAGCGCAGCTTCGTCTACCTGCCTTTCGAGCACGCGGAGGACCTCGCCGCGCAGCGGCGCTCGCTCGAGCTGTTCCGCTCGGGCGACCCGGACAACGTCGAATGGGCGAAGCGTCACCACGACGTCGTGGCGCGCTTCGGGCGCTTTCCCCATCGCAACGCCGCGCTCGGCCGGAAGTCGACGCCCGAGGAGATCGAGTTCCTCGGACAGCCGGGCTCGTCCTTCTAGGCCGCCAGCTCGGTCTTGATCAGCACTTCGGAGTGCAGGGTGCGGTGCACCGGGCACTTGTCGGCGATCTCGAGGAGCCTGGCGCGCTGCTGCGGATCGAGCCGGCCCTCCAGGGTGATCAATCTGTCGAAGCGGTCGATCCTGCCCTCGCGCGTCTCGCACTCGGCACAGTCCGCCGCGTGGATCTTCTCGTGCTTCAGCTCGACGCTCACCCGCTCCAGAGGAATGCCCTTCAGGTCGGCGTACATGCGCAGCGTCATCGAGGTGCAGGCGCCGAGCGACGCGGCGAGCAGATCGTAGGGGCCGGGACCGGTGTCGAGACCGCCGGCCGCGACCGGCTCGTCGGCGTGGATCACGTGGCGGCCGACGAAAACCTGATTGCTGAACTTTCCTTCGCGGGTTTCCCGTACCAGCACCTTGCCGGGTTTCGACGAGGGCGCCGACACGGCCGGCCGCGGCGGCAGGTAGCGCTGCGCCCAGGCCGCGAGAAGCTGGCCGGCGTAGTCCGCGTCGGCGCGATTCAGCATCAGGTGATCGGCGGGGTCGAGCGAGACGAAGCTCTTGGGATGCCGGGCGGCGAGAAAGATCCTCGAGGCATGGTCGATGTTCACGACCGTGTCGCGCGGCGAGTGCATGACCATCAGCGCCTTTCCGAGCTGCGCGGCCGCCGCGCCGATCCTGTGCGCGCGGATGTCATCGAGAAACTGGCGCTTGATGTGGAAGGAACGGCCGGCGATGTCGACGTCGGCGTCGCCCTGGCTCTCGATCGTGCCGATCGACTCCTTGAGCAGTCCGAGGACGTGCTCCGGCTCGAACGGGGAGGCGAGCGTCGCGACCGCGACGGCCTCCGGGATCCTCGAGGCCGCGGCGAGCACCGCGGTGCCGCCGAGGCTGTGTCCCACCAGAAGCGAGGGCGCGGCGTGCTCGCGCCTGAGAAAATCCGCGGCGGCGACGAGATCGTCCGCGTTCGAGGAGAAGTTGGTGTTCGCAAAATCGCCTTCGCTGCCCCCCAGCCCGGTGAAATCGAAGCGCAGCACCGCGATGCCGTGCTCGGCGAGCGCGCCGCTGATCATGGCCGCGGCCTTGCTCTCCTTGGAGCAGGTGAAGCAGTGCGCGAACAGAGCGAAGGCGGCCGGGGTTCCCAGCGGCGCGTCGAGCCGCGCGGCGAGGCTGGTTCCGAACGCGCCGGGAAAAGTCACGGGGCTGCTGCTGGGTGCCATGGGAGTTCCTTGGGTGAACAGCGATAATAGACGCGATATGCCGCCGTGTGCTCACAGGATCGAGACGCCGTCCGCGTGGGTGCGCCGCTGGGCGCGCGTCATTCCTCCCGGGGGGCGCGTCCTCGACGTCGCCTGCGGGCGCGGCCGGCACCTGCGCCTCCTGGCGTCCCTGGGCTTCGCCGCCGTCGGCGTCGACCGCGACGAGCAGGCCCTGTCCGGGCTGCGCGGCCTGACGGGCGTCGAGGTTCGCGTCGCTGACATCGAGGGCGGGCCCTGGCCGTTTTCGCCCGAGGATTTCAATGGCGTGGTGGTTACAAATTATCTCCACCGTCCGATCTTTCCGCATCTCGTCGCGGCGCTGCGCCCGGGAGGCGTCCTGATCTACGAAACCTTCGCCCTCGGGAACGAGCGCTACGGTCGGCCGTCGAATCCGGATTTCCTGCTTCAGCCGGGGGAGCTGCTGAGCAGAGTTGAACCCTTGAGCGTGGTCGCGTTCGAACAGGGGCTGGTGACCGGGCCCGGACAGGCCAGCATCCAGCGAGTCTGCGCGGTCCGCGGCGACGGCGCGTCGTCCGTGACGCAGGTGATTGCGCTAGAATGACGAGTGACTTTTCAGGGCGAAACGCCATGGTTACAGGATCGATTGTCGCGGTCGTCACGCCGATGCAGGATGACGGCCGCCTGGACTACGAGCGCTTCAAGGCGCTCATCGATTTCCACATCGAGCAGGGCACCGACGGCATCGTGGTCGTCGGCACCACGGGCGAGTCCCCGACGGTGGACTTCGACGAGCACAAGGAGCTGATACGCGCCGCGGTGGCCCACGCCCGCGGGCGCATCCCCGTCATCGCGGGCACCGGCGGAAACTCCACGGCCGAGGCGATCGAGCTCACCGAGTCGGCGAAGAACGCCGGGGCGAGCGCCTGCCTCTCGGTCGTCCCGTATTACAACAAGCCCACGCAGGAGGGCCTCTACCGTCATTTCCGGACAATCGCGGAAAGGGTGGACATTCCGCAGATCGTGTACAACGTTCCCGGCCGCACGGTCGCCGATCTCGCGAACGACACCACGCTGCGGCTCGCGCAGGTCCCGGGCATCATCGGAATCAAGGACGCCACGGCCAACATCGAGCGCGGCTCCGACCTGCTGCGCCGCGCGCCCAAGGGCTTCTCGGTGTTCAGCGGCGACGACGCGAGCGGGCTGGCGCTGATGCTGCTGGGGGGCAAGGGCATCATCTCGGTGACGGCGAACGTCGCGCCGCGGCTCATGCACGAGATGTGCGCCGCCGCGCTCGCGGGCGAGCTGCCGAAGGCGCGCGAGCTGAACTTCAGGCTGCTCGGCCTGCACACCAAGCTGTTCGTCGAGGCGAACCCCATTCCGGTGAAATGGGCCGTGGCCCAGATGGGGCTGATCGGCATGGGCATCCGCCTGCCGCTCACGCCCCTGTCGCCGCAGTTCCACGAGACCGTGAGGGAAGCCATGCGGCAGGCCGACATCAAGCCCTCGAGCGGCTTGCGCATCGTCGAGGGAAAGGCGGGATGACGCGGCGAGGCTTCGCCGCCGTCGCGGCGGCGCTGGTGCTCGCCGGCTGCGCGGCGACCGACGGCGCCAAGGTCGATTACAAGGTGGAGAAGAAGCTTCCTCCGCTCGAGGTTCCCCCGGATCTGTCGACGCCCGCCCGCGACGATCGCTTCCAGGTCCCGGAGACGGCGAAGCCGGGCGCGCCGACGACGCTCTCGGCGTACAACGCGCAGCGCTCGGCAGGCCCCAAGCCGGGGACGACCGGCATCCTTCCCGAGGTGGACAAGGTTCACATCGAGCGCTCGGCGAGCGAGCGCTGGCTGGTCGTGCCCGAGCCCGCCGAGAAGGTCTGGCCGGTCGTCAAGGAGTTCTGGCAGGACATGGGATTCCTGATCAAGACCGAGGTACCCGAGGCGGGCGTGATGGAGACCGACTGGAACGAGAACCGGGCCAAGATCAGCCAGGACGGGATCCGGAACGCGCTCAACAGCTTCCTCACCGGCGCCTACGGGACGGGCGAGCGGGACAAGTTCCGCACGCGCCTCGAGCGCGGCGCGCAGCCCGACACCACCGAGATCTACATCACCCATCGCGGCGTGACCGAGGTCTACGCGAACCAGTATCGCGACAATACGGTGTGGCAGGCGCGTCCTCCGGATCCAGGTCTCGAGGCGGAGTTCCTGAGGCTGCTGATGGTGAGGTTCGGGGTCGACGAGGCGCGCGCGAAGGCGCAGCTTGCCGCCGCGCCGGCCGATCCGAAGGCGAAGCTCGTGACGGCCGACGGCGGCGGAAGCATCGAGCTGTCCGAGCCCTTCGACCGCGCCTGGCGGCGCGTCGGCCTCGTGCTCGACCGCGTCGGCTTCACCGTCGAGGACCGCGACCGCTCCAAGGGAGTCTATTTCGTGCGCTACGTGGATCCCGAGGACGACGCCGTCGGGAAGAACAACGAGAGCTTCATCGCGAAGCTCGCGTTCTGGCGCGACCCGCCCGATCCCAAGGCCGGCCAGTACCGGGTGTTCGTGAAGGACCGCAAGGACTCGAGCGAGGTGCAGGTCCTCAACAAGGAGGGCGCCTCGGACACCTCGGATACGGCGAAGAAGATCCTTTCGCTGCTGCAGCAGCAGCTCAAGTAAGCAAGCGCGCGTGCGCTTCGCTTCGCTCGGCAGCGGCAGCCAGGGAAACGCCCTCGTCGCCGAGGCCGGGCGCACCCGCGTCATGCTCGATTGCGGGTTCACGATCGAGGAGGCCGAAGGTCGCCTCGCGCGAGCGGGCCTCGAGCCCGCGGACCTGTCGGGCATCATCGTCACGCACGAGCACGGCGATCACGCCGACGGGGTCTTCCCCTTCGCGCGCCGCCACGGCATCCCGGTGTGGACGACCTACGGCACGCTCGCCGCGCTCCGCGAAGCCGGCGCCAGCGTGGAGAACTGTCCGATCCGCCTGGTCGACTCCGCCGTCGCGTTCCCGGTGGGAGACCTACTGGTGCAGCCGTATACGGTGCCGCACGACGCTCGCGAGCCGGTCCAGTACGTGATCTCCGACGGCGCCCGCCGCCTGGGCGTGCTCACCGATGCCGGGTGCGCGACCGCGCACATCGAGGCGAGCCTTTCCGGGTGCGACGCGCTGGTGCTCGAGTGCAACTACGATCCCGGCATGCTGGAGGGCGGCCCCTATCCGCCTTCGCTCAAGGCGCGGATCGCGGGCCGCCTGGGGCACCTCGACAACGCAACCTCGGGGGCGATCCTCGCGGCGCTGGACCGCAGCCGCCTCAAGCACGTCATCGCCGCTCACCTGTCGCAGACCAACAATACGCCGGCGCTGGCGCGCGCGGCGCTCGCCGGCGCGCTTTCGTGCGGCCCGGAATGGGTCGCGGTGGCGACCCAGGACGAGGGGTTCTCCTGGAGGGACCTCTAGAGTCCGGTCGTATTTGCCGATACGGCCGGCGCGGAGGACTCCCAGATCTCGTCGAAGCGCTCGCGCATCGGCTGGCATTCCTTCGGGTCGGCGATCACCAGCACGCCGCGCGGCTGCGCCGTCACCGGGCGGCGGATGAGATGATCGCCGTCGGCGAGCGCGAAGCAGTCCTGCACCTTGGCCGCGTCTCCCAGCGTCTGGTGGATGAAGATGCCCGAGGCGTACACCCCGAGCAGGGAGATCAGTCGCGGACAGCGCTTGCTCACGTGGTCGACGTCGTGGAGCGCGACGAAGACGCGGCGGTTCGCCCCGCCGCGCAGAAAGCGCGCAAGCACCTCGATGCGAGCGGCGGAATTCATTTCCAGGTCGGAGAGGTCGGGGTCGAAGATGCGCAGTTCCCGGCGCGCCAGGCCCAGCACCCTGCCGAAACCGAGCTGGTAGTCGCCGCGCGTGTGCAGCAGCGCGCGCTCGGGTTGCGGAGCCTCATTCATCGCGCTCACCCGGGTGAAGCCAACCGGCGAGATACCACGCGTGCAACAGCTGCGCCAGATCTCCGGGCACGCGAGCGCCTGGCGGCAGCGATCGTTCGTCCGCGAGGCGCACGAGAAGCGAGCGCGAACGCGCGCCGCCCTGAATTCGCTCGCCGTTGAGAAAGAAGTCGGCGCCGCGGAAGAGCATCCTGCTGCGGGCATCCAGCCGCAGGCCGAGTACCCGGCACCGCGAAGCGAATTGCGTCCGTGCGAGGCGCCTGCGCGGACGCGAGAAGGCAACGTGCGGCTTCGGCTCGGAAAGGTAGCGCCCGAGCATTTGCCCGATATCGTTCCGGCGCCAGCGGATATTCCTCACCGCAGCGACCGCATGCTCGATCATGGCCCCAGGAATCTCGGCGGAATGCCGCACGGGCGCGGCGCCGCGGTCCGCGTACAAGCCGTTGAAGTCGATTTGCTCCTGCAGGTATCCGAGGAATTCCCTCGCGATCTCGCCGCGCGACGGGGCGCGGAATCCGATCGAGTAGGTGAAGCACGGGTCGACCGCGACGCCGTCGTGCGCCCAGCCCGGCGGCAGATAGAGCATGTCTCCGGGGCCGAGCAGCCACTGGCGCTCCGCCGCGAAGCGGCGCAGGATCCTGAGCGGAGCACCGGGCTCGAGCGCCGAGTCGTGGCGCTTCGCGATGCTCCAGCGGCGGCGGCCTTCGCCCTGGAGCAGGAACACGTCGTACGAGTCGAAGTGCGGACCGACGCCGCCGCCCGCGACGGCGTAGCTCACCATGACGTCGTCGAGCCTCGCGTGCGGCAGAAAACGGAAGCGGTGCAACAGCGCATCGGCGGCGGGGACTTCGAGATTCAGCCCCTGCACCAGCATGGTCCAGTTGGAGCGGGGAAGCCGCCCCAATTCCGCGCGGGAAATCGGTCCCTCGCGCACCTTCCACGTGCCGCGGTCGCACCTGACGATTCGCGATTCGACATCGGGCCGCTCGGCGAGCGCAAACAATTCAGGAGCTTGCACCACCCCCTTAAAGTCGCTGATGGCGTTGCGTACGAGGAGAGGTTTCTTTTGCCAGAATTGTGACAGGAACTGTCTTGCCGTCAGGCCGCCAAGCAGTTGCATTCTCATCGCGGCGATTATAGTCTGTTGATGCCACCAACCCGTCGAGGAAAGCTTGGAACGCGCGAACGAAGCGCCGCTCGGAAGAGGCGAGGCAGCACCCGACGCACTGCGTGCGGGGCAGGCGGCTCCGCTTTTCTCGCTTCCGGACGCCGACATGGAAACGGTGGATCTGGAGCAGTTCCGCGGGAAGAAGCACGTGGTCCTGTTCTTCTATCCCAAGGACGGGACGCCGGGTTGCACGCTGGAGGCGACCGACTTCTCCGACCACGAGGACGAGTTCTCCCGCCACAACTGCGTGATCATCGGCGTGAGCCCTGATGATTGCCTCAGCCACGCCGGGTTCCGCGACCAGGTCGGCGTGTCGATCCGCCTGCTCGCCGACACCGAGAGCGAGGTCTGCCGAAAGTACGGCGTGGTCCATGAGAAGGAAGCCAACGGCGGCATCAAGTCCTGCATCACGCGCTCGACCTTCATCATCGACAAGCAGGGCACGGTGCGGCACGTCTTCTATGGGGTCAATCCTCGCGGCCACGCCGCCCAGGTACTGAACCTCGTCAGATCGCTGCGCTAGGACGCCCGGCGTCCCGGGCAGTGCAGATCTCGAAGAACACGGTCGTCTCGCTCGACGTCGAGCTTGCCGACATCTGGGGAAATCCCCTCGAGCGCTCGGACGAGCCGGTGCAGTATCTGCACGGCGGCTACGGCAACATCTTCCCGGCCGCCGAGGCCGCGCTCGAGGGCAGGGGCGTCAAGGACCGCGTCGAGGTGAGGCTGGAGCCCGAGGACGCTTTCGGCGACTACGACGAGGATCTGCTCCGGGTCGAGGAGCGCAGCCGCTTTCCGCAGGAGCTCGAGGTGGGCATGCGCTTCGAGGGAGATCCCGGGGGAGCGGACGAGGGCAGGTTCTTCACCGTCACGGACATCGCCGAGGACAAGGTGGTGCTCGACGCCAACCATCCGTACGCGGGAATGGCGCTCAAGCTCTCGTGCACGGTCGTCGGCGTGCGCCCGGGGACCCCCGCCGAAATCGAGAACGGCGCCGCGGACGACCCCGAGTCGATGATCCTCCGCATCCTGCCCTGACCGGGCGGGCGCCTTGCCTTATCATTCCTCCCCGAGGAGGGCGCGATGTCCGGAATGGTGAGTTTTCTTTCGTACGGCCTGGGCACGCTGGTCGCCTTCGCCCTGTTCGCGCTGGTCGTGATCGTCTTCATCCAGGACATCACGCAGAAGAAGCATACCGTCCTGCGCAACTACCCGGTCATCGGGCACCTGCGCTACTTCCTGGAGAAGCAGGGCGAGTATTTCCGCCAGTACTTCTTCATGAACGACCGCGAGGAGCTGCCGTTCAACCGCGCCACGCGGGGCTGGGTGTACCGGCTCGCGAAGGCCGAGGGCGGCGTCATCGGCTTCGGCTCGACGAACAACACCAACGAGCCCGGCTCGATACTGTTCGTGAACCATCCCTACCCGGTGCTCGAGGAGGACCGCTTGCCGACGCCGCCGCTCGTCATAGGCGAGAGCCACTGCCGACACCCGTTCACGGCGCGGTCGATCGTCAACGTGAGCGGCATGAGCTTCGGCGCGATCTCGGAGCCAGCGGTGCGCGCGCTGTCGCGCGGCGCGGCGCTCGCCGGCTGCTGGATGGACACGGGCGAGGGCGGGCTCTCGCCGTTCCATCTCGAGGGCGACTGCGACATCATCATGCAGATCGGCACCGCCAACTACGGCGTGCGCGACGCGAAGGGGGATTTTTCCCCGGAGCGCGCGCGGGAGCTGGCGCAGCATCCGCAGGTGAAGGCGTTCGAGATCAAGCTCTCGCAGGGCGCCAAGCCCGGCAAGGGAGGCGTGCTCCCGGCGGCGAAGGTGACCGAGCAGATCGCGCGGATACGCGGAATCCCCGCGCACCAGGACTCGATCAGCCCCAACCGCCACCGCGACGTCGGCAATGTCGATCAGCTGCTCGACAAGATCGCCTTCGTGCGGGATCTCACAGGCAAGCCCGTGGGCGTCAAGACCGCGATCGGCGGCTGGCAGTTCATCAACGAGGTCGGCGACGCGGTCAACCGGCGCGGGCTGGAATACGCCCCGGATTTTCTCGCGATCGACGGAGGCGAGGGCGGCTCGGGCGCGGCGCCGCAGGCGCTGATGGATCACATGGCCCTGCCGATCGCCGAGGCGCTGCCGCGGGTGATCGACGCTCTGATCGAGTCGGGGCTGCGGACCCGCATCCGCGTCATCGCCGCGGGGCGCCTGGTGACCTCGGCGAAGGCGGCATGGGCGCTGTGCGTCGGCGCCGATTTCGTCAACACCGCGCGCGGATTCATGTTCTCCCTCGGCTGCATCCAGGCCCTGCGCTGCCACCAGAACACCTGCCCGACGGGCGTGACCACGCACAATCCCCGCCTGCAGCGCGGGCTGGTGATCGAGGAGAAATACGTCCGCGTGGCCAACTACGCCATGGGAATGAACAAGGAGATCGACATGATCGCGCACTCCTGCGGCTGCCGCCACGCGCGCGAGCTGCGGCGCGAGCACGTGCGCATCGTCCAGACCGCGGGCCACAGCGCGGCCCTCAACGTCCTCTATCCCTATCCCGAGACGAACGCCAGGCGCAAGGCAGCGTGAGGCAGTTCCGGCTCGTGCCGGTCTCCGCTTCGATGTGCTAGATTGCGCGCTGTCGCCATCTTCGTCTGGAGATCAAGATGTTTCTGAGACGCACTCTCGCCTCCGCGGCGCTGCTTGCGGTGTGCCTGCCCGCCGCCGCGAAGGACCTCGTCATACAGGGCTTGTCGCAGGACGATTTTCACAAGATTTCGCAGGACCTCGGATCCGCGCTTTCGTACAAGCCGCTCACGCCGGCGGAACCGCTCGGACTGCTCGGCTTCGATCTGGGCATTGCCGGCACGGACACCAAGATCAAGAACACCGACTCGTTCAAGAACGCCAACGTCAGTGACCTTTCGGACATCGTGGTCCCTTCGCTGCGACTCAACGTCGGGCTGCCGTTCGGAATCGACGTGGGCGCCATGGCCGGCGAGGCGCCGGGAACGAACATCCGGCTCTACGGCGGGGAGCTGCGCTGGGCGTTCATCAAGGGAAGCACCGCGATGCCGGCGGTCGCGCTGCGGGGCAGCTACACCCAGCTCGGCGGGGTGGATCAGCTCGATTTCAACACCAAGGGCGTCGACCTGTCGATCTCGAAAGGCTTCGCCTTCATCACGCCCTACGGCGGCATCGGCAAGGTGTGGGTGACCGGGACCCCGAAGAACATTGCGGGGAGCACGCCTTCGCAGGAGTCCTTCTCGCAGAACAAGTATTTCGTCGGTGTCAATATGAACTTCGTCCTGGTCAACGTCGTGCTCGAGGGCGACAAGACCGGCGACGACACGAGCTACGGGGTGAAGCTCGGGTTCCGCTTCTAGGCGTTCATCAGCGCGCGCGCGCTGTCGATCACTTCGCTCGCCGTGATGCCGACCGGGCCGGCGCCCGAGGCGGCGAGCGCGTCGGCCGCCGCGCCGTGCAGCCAGGTTCCCGCGAGCAGGGCTGAGAGCGGCGCAGCGCCTTGCGCGCATAGCGCCGCCACGATTCCGGCGAGGGCATCGCCCATTCCGGCCGAGGCCATGCCCGGATTGCCGGAAGGGTTGATCCAGAATCTGCGGCCCGGCTCGGCGATCACACTGCCGTTTCCCTTCAGCAGAGCAAGGCTTCGGTAGCGCGCAGCGAGCTCACGCGCCGCCGCAACG
>Ga0187774_10000117_pt1 | contig 24891 bp, 22 predicted proteins | sample 0216_BV02_MP05_2_FD_133152 | JGI IMG/M metagenome (GOLD analysis project Ga0187774, IMG submission 133152) | Tropical peat soil microbial communities from peatlands in Department of Meta, Colombia - 0216_BV02_MP05_20_MG | ecosystem: Environmental > Terrestrial > Soil > Wetlands > Peat | place... | reverse complement strand
GTAACGAAGATGCCCGGACTTGATGTCTCGACCGGTGAAAATTCTCCGGTCTGGCAAAACTGGTATTTATTGAGGTCAATGCCCAGTCTCTCGGCCAGTTTCACACCTTTTGCGGACGGCTGGAATCCCACGGAAAGAACTACCACGTCGAATTCCTCGTTCCGCAACGTTCCGTCTTCTTCAGCAAACCTGAGAAGCAGATTGCCTGTGCCTTTGATTTCTTCTATATTAAATACTCTTGACCTCACAAAGCGGACTTTATGTTCCTGTTGCGCGCGGTGATAATACTGCTCATATCCTTTCCCGAAGGTCCTCATGTCCATGAAAAAGATAGTTGTGTTAATTTCATGGCCGGCGTGCTCTTTAGCGATGATGGCCTGTTTGATAGCATAAGTGCAGCAAACTGACGAGCAGTAGCCGGCATTGATGCTCTCATCTCGGGAACCGACGCATTGAATCCAGGCAATCTTCTGGATGGGTTTCCTGTCCAGAGGCCTGACAAGCTCGCCCTTAAAAGGCCCGGAAGCGCTCAGCATGCGCTCGAACATGATGCTGGTGACGACATTGGGATATTTGCCGAAGCCATAATTGACTAAGGCTCTGGGTTCATATTCATCGAGTCCGGGAGATAGAATGATGGAGCCGACGTTAATATCTATATATTCATCCTGCATCTCATGGTTGATGGCTTCGGCTTCACATCTTGCCTCGCATTCCCGGCACTCAAAACAGCCCTCTATCTGCGAGGCTAAACAGCGTCTGGCCTCTCTTCGGGCCGCCGCTACAGAATAGACTTGCTCTACCTCTCTAAAGCCTTTGATGCGTCTCTCCGGCTTCACCTCTTTAGCTTTTACTCTAATTTTTAAAGGGAACCGCTTTTTAAGAGCACGGATTTCCTTTTTACTGAGTTCCTGCGGCACTCGGGCATCATCTTTGGGGGTTAAAGGTTCTCCTTTGAGATATTCATCGATGGAAAGCGCCGCTTTCTTCCCAGCAGCGATAGCATCAATAACCATGGCCGGACCGGTAACCGCATCCCCGCCCGCAAAAATACCGTTAATATTGGTTGCTAAAGTGGCTTCATCGACGGTAATTGCCCCTCGGTCAGATACCTTTAAGCCGGCTTTTCTGGCGTACTCAATATCGGGGGCCTGACCCAGCGCCGGAATAACGGTATTGACATCAATGATAAATTCGGAGCCTTCAATCGGGATGGGGCGACGACGGCCGCTGTCATCAGGCTCCCCGAGCTTCATCTTGATGCATTCCAGCCTTTTGACCCCGCCTCCCTCAGCAATCACCCGGGTGGGGTTGGCCAGGAACATGATATCGATGCCTTCTTCTTCGGCGGCCCTGACCTCCTCATCGCTGGCCGGCATCTCCGACCGGGAACGGCGGTAAATGACCTTCACATCAGCGCCCAGACGCCTTGCCACGCGCGCGGCATCCATCGCGGCATTACCGCCACCAATTACCGCCACCTTTTTACCGATATTAACTTTTTCTCCGGAGTTTACTTTGCGCAGGAATTCGACGGCATGAATTACTCCACTAGCGTCCTCTCCGGGGATGTTCAGTCTCAGGCTTCGATGAGCGCCCGAGGCAATGAAAACAGCTTGATAGTCCTGTTTGAGCTTTTCCATTGTTATCTCTTTACCCACGACGGCACTCGTCTTTATACCTACCCCTAATTTCTTGATGTAGCCTATATCTTTTGCAAGTATATCTTTGGGGAGCCTGTACGCAGGTATGCCGTATCGCAGCATTCCTCCCGGTTCAGACAAAGCTTCAAAAATGGTTATCTCGTAACCATTGAGAGCCAGGTCATGAGCGGCCGCCAGACCCGCTGGGCCACTACCGATAATAGCCACCTTTTTGCCATTTTTAGTTATCTGGGGGACTTCATATTTTTCAATATCAATCTGGTCGGCGACGAATCTTTTTAAGGCACGAGAAGCAAGCGGTTCATCAAGTTGCCCACGATTGCAGGCCTCTTCGCAGGGCGCGTAGCAGACCCGACCGCAAATGGCCGGGAGGGGATTCGTACTTCTCATCAGGGCATAGGCTTCCTTGAACATTCCCTCTGCAATCAAAGCCGCGTAACCCTGGACATTCATGTGGATGGGGCAGGCATCCTTGCAGGCGGCGTGACAGGGTCGTTCTTCTCTCTTATCGATGGCGTAAGTTCTGGGTACGGCCTGAAGATAAGGTGTGTAAATGGCTTTCCTTTTCCCCAGCCCCTCGTCAAAAGCACTAGGCATGATAATAGGGCATCCCTCGGCACAGACGCCGCAGCCGGTACATCTGGCACTGTCAACGAATCTGGCCTTTTTCTTAACAGAAACAGTGAAATTCCCCGGCTTCCCTTTCACGCCAAGGACTTCTGAATAAGTGAGAAGGTTGATGTTAAGGTGTCTCCCGCACTCCACCAGTTTGGGAGAGAGAATACACATGGAACAATCATTGGTGGGCAGAGTTTTATCAAGCTGGGCCATCACGCCACCGATGGCAGGGGAATCCTCGACAAGATAGACTTTATACCCGGACTCAGCGAGGTCAAGAGCTGATTGTATCCCGCCCACGCCGCCACCAACGACAAGCACCGCCCCAACTTTTTTGACTTCTGCTCTCTCGTCCACTTTCCCCATCCTTTTAAGCTGGGAGTTTCGGGATTCCTGCTTACATCATTATGCCAAAGCTGCCTCTATCTTTTGAAGAATACGCTGGCTGTCGAAAAGACTCATGGCTATTGCCCCGGCTGGACAGGCAGCGCTGCATACGCCGCAGCCGCGGCACGACTCAATAAAAAAGTGGACAATAGACTTGTTATCTTTTGTCTCTAACTTTAGTGCTTCGAAGGGACATGATGACACGCAGATACCACAACCTGAACATAAATTTTCATTGATGGACAAAGGAAGGCTATATCCTTCCTTGGTGGCCAGGTGTTTCAGGGTTTCCCAAATAACGGAAAACTTAACTTTCTGAGGGCAGTTTTTCTCGCAAAGGAAACATTCGGAACAATACCAGATATAAGGGCTACCCAGAACCTTGTCTCGTATACCCAGGTTGAGCATTCTAACTATTTTCCTGGGGTCGTGCTCGGGGTATATCTCGTGAATGGGACAGGCAGCGGTACAGGTTCCGCAGGTAAAACAAGCTGTGGCGTCATTAATAACGTCGCCGGCGGTGACTTCAAACTTAAAATTACGATTAAGTTCTGATACTTTAATTGGAGTAGGTGCTGGCATTTCCACTCAGTTGCTTTCTTTCCGCATAGCGAGTATCTATATTACAATATATCACAATTCGATAATGAACACTTTAACTAATCGATTTTTTCTTGTCAAGTTCTCGAAGTGTTATTGATGGATTTTTATAACGCCTGAAAAGGAGTTTTAGACATAAAACCGAAGTAAAAATGCTAAATAGTTTCTGAAGGCTGGACAATGAGCCCGATGTTTGTGCAATGGCGACGTTAGTGGGGCCGAATAGCCAAGCATTTTTGTGTCAAACGTAAGAAATGACTGGTTTAATTCTCAATTCACAAATTTGTGTGCGCTAGACTTCATCGACTTTTGACATTCCTGTCATAATTAGCCTAACATGACATCAATCCTGTGACATTCCAAAAACGTTCCTATTACATTCTGTAGAATTAGGATTATAAGAAGATGAAAAACAACTTTGATGTAGTTATCATTGGTGCTGGAATTAGTGGCCTCATGGCTGGTGTACTGTTGGCAAAAAGAAGTAAAAAGGTACTTATCCTGGAAAGCCATACAGAAATCGGCGGATACCTGTCCGGTTTCACCCGAAAAGGATATTATTTCGATGTCGGACTCAGCCGTTCCAACATATCCTATCTGGAACCTTACTTCCGTGAAGCCGGGATTATAAACGATATCCATTTCGTTAAAATCGATGGTGATTATTACGTTAAAGGAAAATACATCCCTTCCAATCTCAAGGATTTTTTCCATGCTGTGGCAGATATGTTCCCTGACCAGAAAAAAGGGGTTTTATCTTTTTATGCCAAGGAGATTGTGCCTCGCGAAAAGAAGATGAAGACGATGATCTATTCGGACTTCAAGAGCATGGGCAAAATTCGAAAGTATTTCACCATCTTGAAAATTTTTGCGATGATGCCGGGAATGAGTAGGGAAAATGCGAGTAAACAGAATGAAAATGACATCTTGAAAAAATATGTTGACGAGCGCAGCGAGGCGTTTGCCTTCTTATGTACGCGCCCCGACCAAATCAACCATCGGGGCTATATGAAGATGTATAACTTTGTCGGTCGCATGCTGAGCCAGCTTTATAATTATTATCCCAGAGACGGGTACCTGCACTTGTGCAACCAAATGAAAAGGGTATTTACAGAAAACAAAGGCGAGTTGATCACTAATGCCAAAGCTACAAAGATACTTATAGAGAACAATGTTGCTGCAGGCGTGGAATACCGGAACAAGAGTCAGGTCGAGAAAGTGATGGCGGGATATGTAATTGCGGCGGTAGACTTGAACAAGACGTTGCGAGAGCTTATAGCGGTTGCTCTCGTTCCACCTGCAGAAATGCGAAAATTGCAAGGTTCCGTTCTGGGCTCGTCCGTACCTATCCTGTTCCTAGGAGTTAAGATCCCTTCCGAGCGTATTCGTCAGGTTTTCAACGGGAAACAAGAAGTATGGTATTACCCCACCATCAAGAAACTTGATGCTGACCCGAATGACATTAATTTCTTTGCTGACTGTAATATGGTCATTCATTGCTCATCACAGGTTAATCCCGGCCATGCTCCGAATGGGTGTTCGAACTTGCAGATATATCTTCCCTGTCCGCCGGTAGGCTGGCAGCAGGATTGGTGGCTGGTGAATGGTCAGAGAACCGAAAAGTACCGCCTATTAAAGAAAAAAATAATTGAAGGCCTCCTTTCTTCTTTGGAGAAAATAATTCCAGAAATGAAAGATAGAACAATAATTGAAGTTTGTGAACTGGGCACGCCTTTTACTAATGAAAGGTATACCGGAAACACACATGGAATGGCCGTTGGGTATAATTACGATAAATATCTCCTCACCACTTCAACTCGCAATTATTTTTACCACCTGGAAAATATAAGTAATTTGTTTTTTATAGGGCACCAAACGGGCATTCGAGGTGGACTCGGTACTGCGCTGGGCAGTGCCAAAAATGTGACGAATATCATTTGCAAGTGACCAAGGGAAGGAAATATTTACATTCTAGTCTGGAGGAGAGTATATGAGTGATAAAATTGAAGAAATATCTAGCAAATTAGATAAATTAAGGCAGGAATATATTAAAGGCAAGCATGAGAATCTTAGTTACGTTCTATGGGGGTTTACTCTAGCGATGGTTAGTCTCACCATTGCTGATCCAATTCCTGTAAGTATAATAATAACTATCGCGTTTTTCATAATGGGTTGGGTACATTTATTTCGTGCTAGAATGGTTAAAACAAAGTAAAAACGGCCAAATGACGAGGTGCATTCGCGGCGGCAGGTGTTCCAGCAAAAAAGTTATGCCGGTGTGAATGGGTATAGAATTGATTAAATGATAGTCATCCAAAATAATGGTAACATCTTCAGGAATTGCGCCAACGTCATTGATTAAGGTCATTAATACGGCCTCGACCGGCAGCGGTTGTGGGGAATGCAGCAAAGCCAGGGAATTATCACCAACGGAAAGTTGCATTGTTTTCAGAGCAGCGATAAAGTAGTCCCAAAAACGTGTGGGGTCGTTATCGTCATTCTCCAGCGAAACCCAGCGATATGTATTTTAGATTGCTTATTCCGGGTCCACTCGCTTAATAATGTCGTCTTGCTAAAGCCGGCCGGAGCGGAAACGAGGTAAAACTATAACTGAGGCTTTTTCCTAGTTGCTCGGTCAAACGCGGGCGGGATACCAGCTGCGGCCTCGCGGGAGGAATATTGAGCTGGGTTTTTAATAATGACGCTTCCACCTCATCTCTCACCCCAGATGTTCAGGGATTACAGGCGGAGTTATTATAGCATATAGAGAACGAAATTGAACAAAACCGAGGATGGCCTAAGGATGACCGCACTGAAGTCGATACTTATCTGTTGAAGGATTGATATGCCGGCATCGGTCGCATATGATTCCGACCCATAAAGTCTTCCCGCAGGCCATACAGAATTTAGCATTACCGGGTAGTTCAGTCTGGCAATTTGGACACTTCATGGAGAATTATCCTCCTATGCCAAATTTGTGTCTACAGTCTACGACCGTCATTAGCTAACGTCAAGACTACAAGTCAAAATGAACAATCTGTATATCCTGAGTCTCACCTCAAGACTACCAAAGTTGTAGGAAAAATATTACCAAAAAATAAGCCTCTTTATATTGACAAATGTCTAATAATGTCTTAATATATGACAAAAGTCATTTATAGAGACTGCGTTACAAAGTGATTTATATAACGCTTTATACGAAGAAATGCTTATGGAGAATTTAAGGCAAAAAGTGAAAAGGCTAAGGAAAAAAAGAAAGTGGACACAAGAGGACCTTGCCCATGAAATAGGCATAAGTTTATCTACAGTGCAACGCTGGGAGAGACAAGGGGGTAAACCTATCCGTATTGTCGCCCGAGAATTGAGTCGTCTTTTTACCGAGGCATCCATAAAATAATCACCAATCGTAAAGTTGTTAGTTGAAAAGCAAAAAGGTTAAAGGTTATGGCCGGAATCTATTCTGCTCATGACCTCGCTAAGCTTAAAGTCGACACTGAGGGTGGTTCGGACACCGGTATCATCTCCGAAACAGTGCTAAACCACGGTAGCGTGATTAAAGATAGCCTATCGATGGTTATCTTTATTGGCGTGACTAACCTCTTCAACTATTTATACCAGTTAACCATGGGTATTTTATTACCCCAAGCATTGTACAGTGTTTTTTTCAGTCTGACTTCCCTACTGGTCGTCATCATGGTATTTTCCCAGACACTTACGGTTGCCATAGCCAAGCACATTTCCAGTCTGCAAGCCAGAGAACAGGCCAAGAGCGTAAATTTCTTCTGGAAAACTTCATTGAAAAATTCCTTGTTATGGGGAATGGTGATTTTCGTAATATCTATCGCCTTAAGCCCGCTGGTAACCAACCTTCTCAAGTTAAATAATATCATCTATCCCGTGATCGTTTTTTCATCCCTGCCATTTCTGTTCTTGCTTTCGGTAAACTGGGGAGTTTTACAGGGAATGCAAAGGTTTTTTCATTTTGGTTTCAGTCAAGCGATAACAGCTGCTCTGAAAGTAGTGATTGCTGCACTAATGGTATACCTCGGCTATGGTATATATGGCGGCCTCACCGCCATCCCCGTGTCATTTGCTTTGGCATTATTAATTTCATTTGCACCGCTACGGAATTTACCGGCAACCGAGCAACAGGAATCACCAAAGGTTCATCTGTACGCCTATTCCCTTCTGACCTTGTTGGCGATGCTGGCGATAACGATGCTGGCAAATATCGATGTTATTCTGGCCAGAAATTTCTTTCCCCCGGATGATGCCAGCAACTATTCGGCCATCTCGGTACTGGGTAGAGTAGCCTTTTATGCGCCGATAGGCATCACCGCTGCCATGTTCCCGAAGGCATCGATTTTATATGAAAGCAGCGGTAGACACGAGCGGCTATTCTTAAAAGCAATGGTACTGGTTTTATGCATTACCGGCGCCGTGGTGCTTATCTACGGCCTGTTCCCGAATACTATCAATAATTTTATCTTCGGAAGCAAATACCCTGTGGTATCCGTTTATCTTTTCAGTTATGGCTTAACGATGGCGCTTTTTGGCTTTTCCTTTTTTTTGATGTCCTATTTGCTATCTCTGAACCAGACCAGGGTTGCCTTTTTACTTTGCGGCATAGCATTCGTTCAACTTATCCTGCTATCGCTTTTCCACACAAATATCGCCTTGATGATAAACATCATGCTAAGTTGTGGCACTATCTGCGTTATTTCGCTGACCCTCTATATCATAACAACAGCGTTGAGGAGGAAGATAAATGGTTATCGCCAAGACGAAAGATCCCATTAACATTTCGGCTAAAACGTTACCACCTGCGCAGATAAGAGTTAAAGAGTCAATGCCTGTATTGATAAGGGCAAAAGCCCCCCTTCGTATAAGCTTCGCCGGCGGCGGGACGGATATCTCACCATATCTGGAAGAGTATGGCGGCCATGTTCTAAATTGCACCATAGATAAATATTCTTTCGTGACGATAGCCCCTAATGAAAGCTCAAATATCTCCGTCAGGTCTCTGGACTATGATTTATTTACCAGTTATAACTGCAAAGAGAAGCCTAACTACGACGGTAAACTGGACCTGGTAAAAGCAGCCCTCAAAGTAATGGGTGTCAAACAGGGGTCAGAAATATTCATGCATAGCGATTTGCCACCAGGTGCAGGATTGGGCGCATCTTCCTCCATGACGGTGGCACTAGTTGGCGCGATAGCCTGCTGGCAAAACCAGAACCTGACCAACTATCAGATAGCCGACTTGGCCCATCATATTGAAAGAGAAGAACTGGGCATTAAAGGTGGGAAGCAGGACCAGTACGCCAGTACCTTCGGCGGGTTTAATTTCATTGAGTTCTTTGCTGACAGAACCGTCGTCAATCCGTTACGCGTCGATATGAGCGTCTTAAACGAACTGCAATACTGTTTGATGCTTTGCTTTACGGGTGTACGTCGTCTTTCTTCGGGTATTATCGAGGACCAAGTAACAGGTTACGCCAACAAAGATAAGGAGGTTATCTCTGCCTTGCATGAAACCAACTACCTGGCGAGCGAAATAAAAAACGCTATTCTCACGAACGATCTAGACAGGGTAGGGCGTTTGCTGCATAACGGCTGGCTGGCGAAAAAGCGTTTTACCAAGAAAATGACCGATGGCAATATCGACAGGTTGTATGAGGCGGCCCTGAATAATGGGGCTCTAGGAGGTAAGCTACTGGGTGCCGGTGGCGGAGGTTATTTCCTACTGCTGTGTGAATTTAACAACTGGCATGTAATAGCCGAGATTCTGGAAAAGCTGGGGGCGAAGGTGACCAGTTTTCATTTTGAGTTTCAGGGCCTTCAGACCTGGAAAGTGGAGAAATAGCAACGTGGACGGGGCTTCCGAGGTTATCAAACAAATTAAAGACAGCCTGTTATTGAGAGAGAAAATGTTAAGCAAAGTGACAGCTCTCGAAGAGATTGCCGATGAGATTGTCCGTGCTTTTCTAAACGGTAATAAAATCCTTTTTCTCGGTAATGGGGGAAGCGCCGCTGATGCGCAACATCTCGCCGCGGAATTTCTCGGCAAGTTCCAGAAAGACCGCGAGCCATTACCAGCCATCGCCATCACGACGAACACCTCGTCGCTGACGGCCATTGCCAACGATTACGGCTATGACGTGGTCTTTGCCCGCCAAGTACAGGCGCTGGTGCAACGCGGGGATGTGGTCTTCGGTATCAGTACCAGCGGCAGCTCCACTAATGTGCTTCTGGCCATGACTGAGGCTAAAAAGAGAGGTGCCGTTACGGTAGCTTTAACCGGGGAAGGCGGCAAGCTGGCGCAGATAGTAGATTACGCCATTTGCGTCCCTTCGTCCAGCACTCCACGGATACAGGAGGAGCACATTGTCGCCGGACATCTTATCTGCCTGCTCGTTGAAGAGACTTTGTTCGGAGATATCAGCAATGCGTAAAGCAGTTTTCCTGGACAGGGACGGGACCATTGCCAAGGACGTCTCTTATTGCCGTCGACCGGAGGACTTCGAGTTGCTGCCGGGCGCAACAGAGGGCATACGGTTGCTTAATGAAAACGGTTATAAGGTCATTATTATCACCAACCAGTCCGGCATCGGTCGAGGTTATTTTACCGAAACCGAATTGAAAACCATACATAAAAAAATGATGGCGGTCCTGGCAGTGTCCGGAGCATATATTGATGATATTTATTACTGCCCGCATCTTCCGGAAGATGACTGCGATTGCCGTAAACCCAAACCGGGGATGGTCATCAAAGCTGTTCGCGAACATGATATTAATATTGCCGAATCTTATTTTATCGGCGATAAGATTCAGGATATAGAGACCGGTCAGGCTATTGCCTGCCGGACGGTATTAATCTCATCACCGGCGGAGGTGGGAATTTCTCCGTCGGATATTTTCGTACAACCCGACCACGTGGCCAGTAATCTGGTGCAGGCAAGCCGCTGGATAATCGAAAGGGGGAAAGGATGAGGGTTCTTATCACCGGTATAACCGGATTTGTCGGTTCACATATGGCCGAATACAGCCTGAAGAAGCCGGGTGTTGAGGTTTTCGGCATCAGCCGATGGCGCAGTCCCTTGGATAATATCCGGGGCATATTACATGATGTCAATCTCGTACATTGTGACCTCCGGGATGAGAGTTCCGTTGCCAACATGATTGGTGAAACGAAACCGGATTGGATATTCCACCTCGCGGCACAATCTTATGTCACGACCAGCTTTTCCGCCCCGCGAGATACGATCGAAGTAAACATCATCGGCACGCTCAACCTACTTGAAGCCATCCGGCGTAGCGGCACGACCCCCATGATACATATATGTAGTTCGTCAGAAGTTTACGGGCAGGTGAATGAAAACGAGTTACCGATTACCGAAAACAACCCCTTAAGGCCCCAAAGTCCATATGCTTTAAGTAAAGTTGGTGAAGACCTGCTGTCATACCAGTATTATCGTTCTTACGGATTGAAGACCATCCGTACCAGGGCTTTTACCCATACCGGTCCGAGACGGGGCGAGGTATTTGTCTGCTCGGCATTTGCCAAACAAATTGCGGAAATTGAAAAAGGTAAAAATACAACGGTTCTGAAAGTCGGGAACCTAGACTCTGTCAGGACTTTCCTCGATGTCAGAGACATCGTCCGGGCCTACTGGCTCACTCTGGAGAAATGCCAGGTGGGCGAGGTTTATAACATCGGTGGTGCGGAGACCATGACGATACGACAAATGCTGAATATGCTCCTCGATATCTCGCCGATGCGTGGACATATCGAGATAACCACTGACCCCAGGTTGTTCAGGCCTTCCGATGTTACCTTACAGATTCCGTCGACAGAGAAATTCCGGAACCAGACCGGATGGGCACCAGAGATTCCTTTCCGCAAGACTCTCGAAGACCTTTTGAACTACTGGCGAGAGAAGGTTTAGACCAATGAAAGCCATGGTGATGTTGCCTACTTACAATGAAAGGGAAAATATCGAATTTATAATCGATAGACTGTTGGACATGGTGAATGACCCCGCATTTCAACAAACCGGTTTTACGGATATTCAGGTACTGGTGGTCGATGATGATTCGCCCGACGGCACAGGGCGCATTACCGAGGAAATAGCGAAAAAGAATCCCGGAAGGGTTCATGTCATGCACCGCCTGCAGCGCGGCCGGGGAACAGCCGGTCTGGAGGGTCTGCTGTTCGCCAGGCAACAGGAAATCGCCTGTATTATTGAGATGGATGCCGATTTCAGTCATGACCCCGATTTAATCATCCGCTTCCTTAAGGTGATTAAAGAGACGGAGATTGTCATTGGGTCGAGATATATCAGAGGTGGTAAAACAAACCAGGGCTGGCGCCGTAAATTATTGAGCAAGGCCGCCAGTATCTATTTGCAACTACTCCTCGGGCCCCGGATAAAAGACTGGCAGAGCGGTTTCCGTTGTTTCCGGAGAGAAGCTCTGTTACCCCTGGATTTACTAGGAATGACCCAGCAAAGATTCTCCCACGAATATGCGATTGGCATCGGCGTGCTCTACCGACTGGTAAAATCCGGGCACAGCTATAAAGAGATACCAATTGAATTTACGGACAGGCAAAAAGGGCGGTCCAAGCTATCGTTAAGGACGATTTTAGCCTATATGGGGATAGCCTGGGCACTCCGCTTCCGTAATGAGAATAAGACAAAACCCGTGGCCGATAGACTACCACAGGAGGTGAATTGATGAAAGCATTTATTCTCGTGGGGGGTTCTGGTTCAAGATTATATCCCATTACCTACTACATTCCCAAGCCATTAATACCCGTTAATGGCAAGCCCATCATCACCTATATCATCGAGCACCTCAAACAAGTGCCGGCCGATGAATACATCCTGTGCTGCTCTCAGGATACGGCCAAAGATTTCAAGTTTTATTTAGATAACGGCAGCCGCTTCGGCGTGAATATCAGTTACTCCGTCGGCCCGAAAAGTCTGGCCACTTCCGGCCGTGTCACGTATGCCAGAGAATATGTAGACGATACTTTTATCGTCTACTACGGGGATATAATTACGGATTTTGATATCGCGGATATGATGCGATTCCACAGGGAGAAAAAGGCAGCGGCAACCATTGCCCTGTGCACTTCCCACGCCATCAGTGTTGGCCTGGCCAATACACAACCGGATGGGAAACTGCTCAGTTTCGCCGAGAAACCCGTTCTGGCCAATTTCCAGGTCAGCATGGGGGTGTATATCTTCGAGCCGGTAATACTGGATTACTGCCGCCAAGACCGGGATGTGGCCTCTCACGTAATACCTGCCATGATGGCGGACGGGCAGCCAGTCTTCGGCTATGTGACCGACCGAAAATTCTGGGACATCGGAACCCTATCTGCCCTGGATGAAGTACGCAGCATGTTCAAAAATGCCGAGGAAGAGGGAGCTGCCAATGGAATGGCATAACTTGAAGGTCTGTGTCACCGGGGGCAGAGGTTTTGTGGGGAACCATATCGTCAACCGGTTAGATGCCCTCGGAGCGCACATAATTTCTCTCGATGTAACACCGCCGCTAACTGACAGCGCCGGTATGGCGAACCAAATAGTAGGCGACGTCTGCCAGTATGACACCCTCAAAGATGTCCTAGCGGAATGCCAGGTAGTTTTACACCTGGCGGCCCAGGCTATCGTAGGGCTGTCCGTAACCAATCCTGCCAGCACCCTTGAGACTAATATCCGCGGCACAATGAATGTCCTGGAGATCGCCCGTACCAACAACAACATCCACGCACTGGTGATCGCTTCCACCGACAAGGTTTACGGCGAACCGGAAAAGCTGCCCATCACCGAGGAGCATCCTATGAAGTGGAAAAGTCCGTACGACCTGTCAAAAGTTGCAGCCGACCTGTGTGCCCAGATGTACGGTAAAAATTACGGGGTGGCCATCGGGATAACACGGTGCTGTAATATCTACGGCCCCGGCGACCTAAACTTCTCCCGGGCAATACCGGATTTTATTTCCGCGGTAGCTAGCGGAAAGCCGCCGGTAATCCGCGGGCACGGCCAGCACCAGCGCGACCTGCTTTATATCGACGATGCCGTGGACGCTTATCTTGCCCTTACTGAAGCGGTATTGAATAAAGGCGTCACCGGGCCTTTCAATTTCGGAAACGGCCAGCCTTACAGAGTCGTCGAGCTGGCGGATATGATAATCAGGCTGGGGGGCTATGATTTTAAGCCGATTATCCTGGGCCAGTCCTCGCCGGAGATTGAAGTGCAGTACCTGGATGCCAAAAAGGCACACGATATACTCGGCTGGCAACCCAAGGTAAGCTTGGAAGAAGGGCTCAAGAAATCGCTGGTATGGTATAAGAACTTTTTGGGGAAGAGATGAAAATAGCGATACTTACCGTGGCCTGGTGGGAAAGAGGCGGCACGGACCGTGTCATCATGGACCACATCAAAGGCCTGCAACAAAACGGCCATGATGTTACATGCTTCGGAGCGACGGTGAATAAAAAGCTCTTCAGACAAGTGGAGAACAATATCAAGCCTTATTTCACAGAATTCCCTTTCCCTTTTTACCGCGTGGCTTTCAATATCGGGGTGGACCTGGCGCTCAGTCCGATGCTGGCCAAGCGCTTTAAAGGACATGACGTATTAATTTGTCATCATCTCCCGGGCCCGTGGATAGGTTATCATGCCAAGAAGCGTTTTGACGTGCCGTATATCTGCGTTGTCCATCATCCTCCGATTTTTCTTTATCCAGAACTGTTACACGGAGGCATTCCGTGGGCTTCGGACAAAAACCGGCAATTTATTAAATTCCTGGCCGGCCTGGGCCCGGTAAGAAACCTGCTGATGAAAGCAGATTACCAGAGCGTCACCGAGGCCGATGCCGTCGTGACCGACAGCCATATGGTTGCTCGATTAATAAAGGACACCTACGGGATTGAGGCCATCATCAACTACCCCGGGGTCAATACCAGCCGTTTCCATCCTTTACAGGAAGCCGCCCGGCGGTACGTTCTTAAAAAATATGGCATCGAGCACCCGTTTATACTGGTTACCGGACGGCATACGGAAAGGAAGCGGCTGGATTGGATGATAGAAATACTGGCCAGGTTATCGGACCGAGACAAACAACTGACGCTGGTGCTTGATGGTCAGTCGCACCAGACCCACACGCCTTACTTGAGGGAATTGGCAGGCAAGTTGAAAGTGCCCGATAGGGTCAGGTTCATCTTTTCCGAACCCGATGACCTGGCCGCCGTTTATGGTGAAGCCGACCTTTTCGCCTTTCCTTCGCCCCAGGAGTTCTATGGCCTGGGCCCGGTGGAAGCCATGGCCTGCGGTACTCCGGTGGTGGCCTGGAATGACCGGAGTGGCCCTTCCGAAACGGTGCTGGACGGTATCACCGGTTACCTGGCTGCTCCTTATGACCTGGATGATTTTGCGGCTAAGGTGCATAAAATCCTCAGTAATACTTATCTGAGGGAGAAAATGGGACGGGAAGCCATATTTCATGCGCAGAAGTGTTTCCCCATCGAGAAACATATTATGAAATTACAGGAAGTTATAGATAAAGTTACCCGATGCCCTGATAGTATTCTTAACAGTAAAGAGGTAAACATCAATGAACGTATTACTTGTTAATCCGCCAGAGCCAGCGCGTTATGTGTCCAAACTGACGACCCCGGTCATGCCACCGCTGGGGCTGGCTTACCTGGGTGCCGTGCTGGAAAAAGCCGGCATTCCCGTCAGGATAATGGACATGAATGCGTTGAAGATGCTGCCCAGGGACATAATGGGCATCGTCAGGGAAAATAAACCCGACCTGTTGGGCTTCACAGCGACCACCTCAAACATCAATATCGTCCTGAAAATGGCATGGCTCGCCCGGGAGAATTCGAACGCCGTTATTTTGGCCGGTGGGCCGCATCCATCGGCCTTACCCGATGAAGTCCTGGCTGATGCGAATATCGACATCGCGGTACGCGGCGAGGCTGAGCAGACAATATTGGAGCTTGCCAGCGGCAAGAGTCTGGCCGAAATCAGCGGCATTTCCTATAAGAATCAAGGCCGGCCGGTGAATAACCCGGAGCGCCCTTTGATGGCCGAACTGGACAGCATCCCCTTCCCTGCCCGTCACCTGCTGCCGGATAATAGCCACTACTGGTCACCCGGCATCAAAAGGCGGCCTTTCGCCACGATACTGACAAGTCGTGGCTGCCCGTTCCGCTGCAACTTCTGCCAGCACTATGTTTTCGGCTATACTTGGCGAGGTCGCACTCCTCAGAACGTTATGACGGAGATAGACCATCTGGTAGCTACCTATCAAGTCAAGGAGCTAGAATTCCTTGATGATGGTTTTACTTTTGACATCCCCCGTGCTGAGGCTATCTGCAATGCGCTTATTTCACGCGGCTATAATTTACGCTGGCGATGCAGTAACGGCATCAGAGTAGATAGAGTCGCACCGGCGTTGCTTGCCAAAATGAAGAGGGCAGGTTGCATTAGCGTTGCCTTCGGGGTCGAATCCGGCGACCCTAACGTGCTCAAGCGGACCTATAAAGGGATAACGCTGGAGCGGGCACGCCAGGCCTTCCGATGGGCGAAAGAGGCCGGCCTGGAAACCACGGCCTTTTTCATCATGGGACACATCGGGGATACCGAGAGCAGCATGCAGCGGACGATTGATTTTGCCAAGGAATTGAATGCTGACTACTATCACTTCGGTATCCTCGTGCCGCTACCGGGAACCGAGGCCTATGCGTATATAAAAGAACACGGCAGGTTCCTGACAACGAACTGGAGTAATTACGGCCAATTCGAAACGCCTGTATTCGAGCCGGATAAATGCTCGCCCCAGTGCATCGTCAACATGCAAGCTAAAGCCTACCGGTCGATAGCGTTCCGGCCGCGATATGTTTTAAGACGGCTTTCCAGCATCCGTAACCTGACGGAGCTTTCCGCCCTTTTTCGCGGCGGCGTCGGCGCACTTAAGTTAATGCTCAAGTCTTCCTGAGAGACATGCCCATCACCAAGGAAAACCCAACGTACGTGTGGGCAAAATTACGTTCTCTGAGAGACATAAAATTCCTGCCCCTGGCAGCTCTCTGCCTGCTGCTCTTTTTCTTAGCTTTACCCAGAATCCTCACGCCGGGTATACCCTGGACGCCGGATGACCCCAGCTTTATCCTGCGTGTCGATTACGTCGTCAAGTACGGCCTGACACCGTGGAGCCACTGGTGGTACGGCGGGTTTCCTCTCTTTACCTATAACGGGCCTTTGCCGATTGTTATTCCCTGGCTCCTCATCAAGATACTACACACGGACGTTATCCTGGGGTACAAAATAACTGAGGCTATTTTTTTTATCGCTGCGCCATGGTGCCTTTACTTCGCCGCCAGGAAATACAATCTAACAGTTAAACAGGCCACTCTGGCCGTGTTTGTCTTTACCCTGGGACCAAGCTTCCTATTCGCTTATTTAGCCCACGGGCAGTTCGCCCAGCTTATCGCTCTGCCGTTCATGTTGCTGGCCTTAGGTTTCTTTCGAGACCTGATGACCACGGGAAAGCACTTATTGCTGGCGGCCTTTTTTACCGCCCTCACTGTACTGAGTCACTATCTGACCGCCCTGGTACTGGCCGTGTTTGTCGCCTTTGATTTCCTCTTTATTGCGCTGGCCTGGAAGTGGGAGGAAAGGTTGCTGACGCTACGGCTTCCGCCCCTGGGTTCTTTTATCAAAGCCGGTATCTATGCCGCCGTCCCATGTCTTTTTTTCCTGGTCCCGCTACTGATGAGCTGGGCCCAGGGTACAGCAGCGGCCGTGGAAGACTACGGGGGTGCCGGAAACAGCTATGCCGTCCTGTACGACACCCTCGGCGTATTCTCCGCCGTCTTCATCCTCCTTGTCACCCCAAACCTGGCACAGCGCTGCGGAGTGGCCACCAAGCCCTTGCTAGCTTTCTTCTACGTCGCTTTCTTTATCGCTATAGGTCTGACCAACCCTCTCTTCCGGCTGATTCCCCTGAGCAGCATTTTCCCCGGCGAGCGTTTCTTTCTTTATGCCTCCATTCCGGCAGCTATAATTATCGGACAAATAGTTGGAGGCTGGCGTAAATTGACCATAGCAGCGACGGCGACCCTGTTTCTGCTTTCCAGCGCCTTTCCCTACTACCAGCTGGCCACCAGCTATGCCCGAGATATCAATTACCCGCCGACCAAAATTACCGATTATCTCAAGGCCAATAGTCACGACTCCAAAATCCTGACCTTCGATAATTCGCCTATCTGGGCATACGACCTGCCGATGTTCACCGGTAAAGCTCTTATCGATGGATGGGACCCGGTGAGCCGGGTGGGGCCTAACCACATTTATTACTACGAGAAAAACCTGCGTCTGATAACGCATCTTCCCAATGTTATCGAACACTATCTGGCATTCATGAAGGACTACGGAACAGGCTGGATTCTGCTTCCATATCTTCCCGAGGATTACCAGCAGATACTTGACCTGACAAAGGCATCTATCACCGAAGAGGCAGATGCCTCTCAGACCTATGGCCCTGTCGGCGGAGACAGGGTATACGGCACAAACACCCAGGGACAGAGCTGGACAACCGGCCCCGATGTGCATGACCTCACCAAAGTTTTACTTCACCTCCAGAAACACGGTAACGCCCCCGCCTGGGCGGTGCTGTCCATCTATGACAGCCCCGATAAAGTCAGTCTCCTGGGTAGCGCCTCCGCCGAGAATGTTACTAGTTGGGCTTTCTACGAGTTCGATTTCAATATACCCCTACAACCTGACCATACCTACTACATGGAACTGGCCACCAACAGCGGAAATCCTGAAAACTGGTACGAGTGGTCTAAGTCCGATACCGACCTGTACCACGGCGGTGTTTCCTATTACCAGGGTAAAGCGGACACATCTAAAGACCAGAACTTCCAGACATTTTATAACAAAACCACAGTTGCCCCACTCAAAGTTGTCCTGGAGAGCCGCGGGGGAGAATCCATCGCGCCATTTGCTCCCCAAAAGGTCCCCGGCTACATACTGCTGGAAGCCACTGACATCCCTAACTTTATAGATGCCGAGGGGCCCGCCATAGACATCAGTTATACCCGGAGCCCCACAGAAATCACCATTTCGGCGAATGTGGGCCAAGCGGGTACTTATACTTTCGATGTGAAGGATATTCTGACCAAAGACTGGTTGGCTAAAGTCGACAACCATGACATTGTTCTGGAAGCAAATCATCTGGGACTCATGCATTTTACAACCCAGCTAACAGAAGGAGAACATGTCATCACCATCTATTACCATGACAACTTGTTTCTTCCTTGGTCGCTGGTTTCCGTTGCAGGAACAGTAGCTGTAGCTTTAGCGGAGAATATTTTTTATATCAGGCGCAGGAGGCAGCAAAATGCCTATTGAAGTTATTATCGCTGGGGTACTGTTCGTATTTCTGACTCCGCTTCTGGCTTTCTGGCGCATGGAGAAATTACCCTTTGTCACCGCCGCCGCCCTGGTAACAGCAAGCGCCACCCTGGCAATTCTGATAACCATGGGCATTGATGAGAAGTGGTTGTCGTTCGTGCTTGACCTGGGGCGCTATGCCTTTTACTGTCTAGTTTCGGGGCTGATTCTGGTTATTATCCGCTATATAAAAAACAAGGGAGGACAAAGGGCGAAGGGTGAGGATAAATCTGCGACCAAGTAAGCGATGGTTACCTTTCATTATCTACGCCATGCTGTCGCTGGCTGTCCTGGGTCCTCTGCTCAAACCCGGCTATATCCTAGCGCTCGACTCGGTTTATTCGCTCAACAGGCCTTTTACCAACATATTTTTCGGACTTGATGAGTGGTACCCATCTGCTTCCATGCCGTCCGATTTCATCATCTCGCTGCTTAACGGCATTATGCCGGCTTGGGTGTGGCAAAAGGCCGTCCTGGTGTTAATCTTTTTCCTGGCAGGCTGGGGTGCCCACCGGCTTTGTCCCGTTAAAGGATGGCCGCAATACTATGCCGGCATCCTCTACATGATAAACCCGTTTACCGCGGCCAGGTTCTTTGCCGGTCAGTGGGGCCTGCTGGCTGGATACGCGGTGATGCCCTTTGCCATCAAGGCTTTCCTGGGTATGCTGGAAAATGGCCAAATTAAAAATATCATTAAAGTGGTTATCTTCACCACATTATCCGGTCTTTTCCAAATACATACCGTATTCTTGCTGATATTGGTATACTCTTTCTTGTTTGCCGGCAGAATCATCAGCCTGCGGTTTAATCGAACAGAAATTTTACATCGCATAAAGTCTGCAGGTATAGCCGCCGGGCTTTTCCTTGGTTTGAATCTTTATTGGATAGTGCCCGCCCTGACAGCGTCAGGGACTATAGTCCAGCAAAAGAGCTTGGCTGACCTGTATTCCTTCGCACCCCACCAGACCTCCCAATTTCCCGTCGTTTTTGACCTCGCCTCGATGCACGGTTTCTGGAGGGCCGGCTATTTATACAGCCAGGACGTGATACCCTTTTACTGGTTGTTTTTTCTTTTCATATTATATTTCGCTTTAAACGGTATTATCAGTCCCCGGGAAAACGTTGACCTTCCACCGCAGAAACGTGGGCTGGCGGGGTGGGTCCCGATTTCATTTTTTATCATCGCCGCTATCGGCCTTCTCCTGGCGATGGGAGTTTCCGTTAAGTTCACCAGACCTGTTTTTATCTGGCTCTATTTTAATATTCCTTTTTTCAGCGGTTTCCGAGATTCACAAAAATTCGTAGCGTTAATTTGTCTCTTCTACAGCTATTCCGGCGCTCTCGGTCTAAGCGCCATAACCGGGACATGGTGGAAAAGAAGCAAGATAGCCCGGAAAGTCTATATTGCCATTACCATCGTGGCGATACTGACGCCGCTGGTGTATGCCTGCACCATCTTCGGCACCTGGGGCCAGCTTAAGGTGACCGATTATCCCCGTGACTGGTACGCGGTCAACGACTATCTCAATCAGGATAAGGCCGATTTTAATGTGCTTTTCTTGCCATGGCATCATTTTATGGACTACGACTGGCTGCCTAATAAACAAAAAAGGCTGGGCGACCCGGCTCACCTCTTTTTTGATAAATCCGTTATCAGTGGGGATAACGTTGAGTTGCCGAATCTCTACTCGCAGAGCGTTAATCCCATCAGTAAATACATGGAATACCTGCTCGGAAAAGGGAGTGACATCCACAATCTGGGAGAACTCCTGGCACCGCTTAATGTAAAATACGTAATTCTGGTCAACGAGTCTGACTATAAAATATATGATTATCTCTACAGACAAGATGACTTGGAGGTTCTACTAAAGATGCCAGATATAGTGCTGTTCAGGAACGAACAGCCAACGGCCCGGGTATACGGAGTCGATAGCGTGATTTATATCAATAATCTTGACGAATATTTGGAAATGAGCCAGAGTCAAAACGTGATGGACCATCTTTATATCATAGGTGATGGCGAGGATAACCAAAACACCGGCAAAATGAAGGCAATCGATTATATTGAAGAAAGTCCAGTCAAGTACCGAATAGAGGAGTCTCCAAGCAAATACATCATCTTCACCGTTCCCCAGAATGTCAGTACCCGTTATTGGGAATATTCGGGCGAGAAGCCATTAATGAATCTGGGGTTTATGCCGGCATTCGCCTCTTCTCAAGGCGGAGGCGAAATAGTTTACAAAAGGTTTTACACTGTGTATCTACCAAGTGACATTATATCCTTGGCCTTTCTAGTAGTAATTTTGTATTTCCTGTTTTCAAGATTATCGCTCTTTCCGATATGTTTAGATTGTCGCCGACGGAGTCGGTTGAATTATCCCGAGAAACGTGCTCGCCGTTTTATGTCTTGGTTGTGAGTCGATGTTGCCGCAATAACAGAACCAGGAAAATAATCATGGCGACCAATATCACGACTATAGCGGTTAACTGCGCTTGTTTCAGACCAAAAAGCACGACCTTATTGTCCCGCCATGTGAAAACGATTATCTGACTTATTGAATAACCGATGACGTAGACGAAGAATAGCGCACCAGGTTTGAGTTTTTTTCGTAGCCACCAAAGAACACCGAAGAGCACCACATCTATTAAGGCTTCATATATTGCCGCAGGTTGGTAGGCTATGTCATGACGTGGTGCGAGCGAATTGGGGTTAGCATACACCACTCCCCAGGGGAGATTGGTGGGGTAGCCGATAACATCCCCGTTAATTAAGTTTCCGATACGACCGAAGAACTGCCCTACGACTGCAAAAAGCGCCCCGACGTCCATAAGTTTCAGGAGAGATATTTTCATCCGCCAGCTTGCGATAAGAAACACAAGAACCACGCCGAAGATGGCGCCGTAAAAAGCCATCCCACCTTCCCACACCGCCAGTATGCGCCACGGCTCGGATAAATAAGGGCCCAAAGGCTGTTGAATAACATAATACAATCTCGCGCCAATTAATCCAGCTAGGATAGACCATAAAACTATGGTTATAAGTTGGTTGTTGTTAAACCCCTTGGACTTAGCAAAGGGCCAGGCTACCAGCAAGCCGACGGTGATTCCGACGACATACATCAAGCCATACCAGCGAACAGCTACAGGTCCAATGTGAAAAGCAACAGGAGTTATATTAATAGTTATCATCGGCTAACTCTTAATGGTAATTGAGATGCTAATTAGTTACTATCTTTCTTCGTATCGGGCGGCTCGGAACCACCATGTCCATGCTGCGTCTCAATGACCTGCAGGCGCTTATCGCCGGCAATCACGATACCGAAAGTCTTCAAGAGGGCTTCAGGTGTTAACACGTCCTGCGGCGCGCCGATAGCCACCACCCGGCGTGCCATCAGCATCACCTGCTGGCACAGCGCCGCTTCTTCCTGAATATCATGTGTCGCCATGATGATAGCCGCTCCCCGGCGGAGCTCCTCTTCAATCGCCCGCAAATAAAGCTCTCTGCCCCCGGCATCGAGTCCCGTCGCCGGTTCATCAAGGACCAGCAGGTCAGCCTGATGAGCCAGCACCTGGGCAAGGTAAGTCCGCTGCTGCTGTCCGCCGGACAAAGACCTTAATGGAGATTCAGCCAATTTCTCAATACCCATCGTCCGCATGGAAGAAAAAACAATTTCTTCGTCCTGCCGGTTCATACGCTGCCAGAGGCCACGGAGCGGAAAGCGTCCCATATGCACTACATCGATAGCCCGTATCGGCAGGACGAACCCGGAGGAATGGAACTGGCCGAGGTACGCGATGCGAGCATGATTTTTACCGGGAGACATTCCGAACACCGTCAGTCGGCCTTTGAGGACAGGCAATAGTCCAACAATAGTTTTTAAAAGGGTGGATTTACCACAGCCGTTGGTGCCAATAAGCCCCAGCGCTTCGCCCGGTCGCAGCGTAAAACCGATATCAGCGACGACGATATCGCCGGAGTAACCGATATCGAGGGCTTGTGCCTCAATACAGGCATTATTGACATTCCCTGGCAGATTTATAACTTTAATTTGGCTATCCACGTGTTGTCTCCCCAGTAATAATAATCCGTCGACGACGTAGATTTTTAATAATAAATACGATAAAAAAGATGAGTACGGCGACCATAATAACCGCAGCGCCGGCCGCCAGGTTAAAATGATAGCTCAGCAGCAGACCGGAATACATGGATAACGTCCCGAAGAGCGCTGCCCAGGCCATCATGGCTTCGACACGCCGCGCCAGAAGGGCGCCAGCGCCAGCCGGAGCGATAAGTAACCCGAAAACGAGCAGCGTGCCGACTGTCTGGAAAGATACGATGACCGTGGCCGCGACCATGAAAAGCATGATGTTGTGATAAAGACGTACCGAAAAACCGGCGACTTCCGCCTGTTCCGAGTCGAAGCTTAATAGCAGGAATGGTCGGGCGCAGATAATAGCAATCGCCACAATAATGACCGTTGCAATCAGTTGAATCAAGATGGCCGACGTACTGATGCCCAGAATCTCGCCGAAAAGTATCCGGGTGAGGTCGCCGCTAAAAGAGTTAGAGCGGGAAACGATCAATACACCCAGCGAGAGCATCCCGATAAACAGTAGTCCTATAGCGGTGTCCGAGGATAACCGCGAGCGTTGCGTTATCATCGTGATGCCCCCGATCATGAAGACGGCACCGACAGCGGCGCCTACCATGCCCGGGAAGCCCACCAGAACTGCCAAAGCAATGCCGGGTAATACCCCGTGGGCCAGCGCATCCCCGATGAAAGCCAAGCCACGCAAGATAACAAAAGTACCGGCGATGGCGCAGGCAATGGAAACGAGGATGCCGGCGAGCAGTGCCTGAAGCATGAAGCTATTGGTGGAAAACGGCGTGATGAATATATCCATAGTTGTCCTTATTTCAAAGCTGCGGTGATAACAGTGGCTAAGTTTGTCATAAACGTGAAGTACGAGCCATCAGTCGGCAATGAATGGGTGGTGAGTTCGACGACTTCAGCCCCGGTTTCATCGCCGATGGCTTTGGCCACCACCGGTGAAGTGCCAAGTTCGGTGAATATCGCCTTGACCTGGTTATCAATGACAGCCTGTTTAAGAGCTGCCAGGTCCGCAGCTGACACTTCTGCCTGTGAAGAAAGGCTGGGCACAATTACCCCGACGAGTTTGAAGCCGTAGCGCTGGGCAAAGTAGCCCATTGATTCATGGCCGGTGACCAGCTTGCGGTCGGATAAAGGTATCTGGGCGACTGTATTCATAACTTCAGTGTTTAGGTTGTCCAGCTGAGTTTCAAGCTTGGCTGCCTGATTGGTGACGTCCAGACCGAGGTCCTGCATGAGAACAGGGGCCAGCGCACTGACGACGCTCTTCATCGTTAACGGGTCCGTCCAGATATGAGGGTCGGCGGCACCAACCGCCTGGTCGGGGTCGCCGGAAGGAATTCCTTCGCCAATCCCCACATGACGCACGGTAATGTAATCGGAAGCCGTAAAGAACTTCACTCCATTATCTCTGGCAGACTGAAGAGTCTTTTCCATACCACCTTCAAGTCCGAGCCCATTTTCGATAACGAGGTCAGCTTTGTTTATCGTTTCTATGTCTTTAGCCGATGGTTCCCACTCGTGCGGGTCCAATCCATTGGGGATAGAGACGGTCACCGTGGCTTCATCACCGACCAGGTCTTTTACCAGAGAACCGAGGATAGAATAGGTAACGACGATGGATTTCTTGCCGGCATTACCTGTATCCCTGCCTGATTGACAGGAAAATGCAGCGAAAAGGAGCAACAAAACGAGTGTAATTATTACTATGTATTTCTTTCTCATTTTTATTGCTCATTCTTGTCTTACGGCACGTTCACCATACAATCACGGCAGAGTCCGTAAAACTCAAGCAGATGGCCTTTGATATTGAAGCCACTTGCCTGTGAAAGTTTATTCTCCATCTCGACAAGGCTACAATCGGTAAAATCCACGACTTTGCCGCAGTCGGAACAAATCAGGTGATGGTGGTGTTCCGTGGGTCTCCTCATCATATAGCTCCGGCACCTGCCCTCGGCATGGACCCGGCACACCAGATTTAGTTCGCGTAAAAGGTCAAGAGTGCGGTAAACAGTCATCCGCCCGATG
>Ga0187774_10000116_pt1 | contig 24985 bp, 21 predicted proteins | sample 0216_BV02_MP05_2_FD_133152 | JGI IMG/M metagenome (GOLD analysis project Ga0187774, IMG submission 133152) | Tropical peat soil microbial communities from peatlands in Department of Meta, Colombia - 0216_BV02_MP05_20_MG | ecosystem: Environmental > Terrestrial > Soil > Wetlands > Peat | place... | reverse complement strand
CGCTTCCACCGGGGCGCTGACGGTGATCTTCAGGGACACGCTCACGATCGCAGCGTTGCTGGGCTACCTGTTCTGGATCAACTGGAAGCTCACGCTGGTATCGCTGGTAGTGGGGCCGCCGGTCGTCTTCATCACGCGCGCGTTTTCCAAGCGTCTGCGGCGCGTGAGCCGGGCCACGCAGGGCGCCATGGGCGATCTGAACCACGCCTTGGAGGAATCGATCGGCTGTCATCGTGTGGTCAAGGTCTTCGAAGGGCAGGACTACGAGCGGACGCGCTTTGAGTCCGGGTCGAACAAGATCCGCCAGTTCAACATGAAGTCGATCTCGGCCTCCGCGGCCAGTGCGCCGGCCATTCAATTCATCGTCGCCGTGGCGCTGGCATTCATCATTTACTTTGCGACGCGCCAGGCCTCGGCGGACGAAACGACCGTAGGCGGATTCATGGCGTTTCTCACGGCGATGCTGCTGGTGCTGCCGCCGCTGCGGCGGCTCACCTCGGTGAACCAAACCGTGCAGCGCGGCCTTGCAGCCGCCGAGAGCGTGTTTCAGGTCATCGACGAGCCTCCGGAGGTGGACACCGGAACGCGCGAGATCGGCCGCGCAAAGGGGGATCTCGAGTTCAGGAGTGTGAGCTTCACCTACCCGGGCGGCGTGCGGCCCGCGCTCCATGAGGTCTCTTTCTCGATCCGCTCAGGCGAGACGGTGGCGCTGGTGGGGGCATCCGGCGCGGGAAAGTCCACGCTTGCCAACCTGCTGCCGCGCTTCTATTCGCCCGACTCGGGCCAGATCCTGCTCGACGGGATCGATATCGCGGAGCTCAAGCTCGCAAGCCTGCGTTCCAATATTGCCTTGGTGAGCCAGGAGATCGTGCTTTTCAACGACAGCGTCGCGGCCAACATCGCCTATGGCCGGCTCTCCGGGACGCGCGACTCGGACATCGTCCAGGCCGCCGAAGCGGCGCACGCCATGCAGTTCATCCGCGAGATGCCCGAGGGACTTGCCACCCTGATCGGCGAGAACGGCGTGCGCCTCTCGGGAGGCCAGCGGCAACGCGTCGCGATCGCCCGCGCTTTCCTGAAAAACGCGCCCATCCTGATCCTCGACGAAGCGACCTCAGCCCTCGACAGCGAATCCGAGCGCAATGTCCAGGAGGCGCTTGCGACCCTGATGCGGAACCGCACGACACTGGTGATTGCCCACCGCCTTTCGACGATCGAGCGAGCCGACCGAATCGTCGTGCTGGACTCGGGCCGTGTGGCCGAAACCGGTCGGCACGCGGAGCTGTTGCACGCCCAAGGCATCTACGCCAGGCTCCATCGCATTCAATATTCGAAGGAATCGGGCGCATAGATGCCGCCGTCCCGCAACGCGGCAGCTCGGACGGAGCTCGCGTGAAAATCCTCCACACGGAGTCCTCGTGCGGCTGGGGAGGACAGGAGATCCGGATCCTGTCCGAAGCCGAGGGCATGGTCGCTCGGGGCCACGACCTCACGCTCATTGCGCCGCGCGAGGCGCGGATTCATGGCGCCGCACTGAAGCGCGGCCTGAACATCGTCGCCCTGCCGATCGCGAGGAAGGGCATCCGCGGCATGCTCGCTCTGCGGAGCTGGCTGAAGAAACACCGGCCGGACGTGCTCAATACGCACAGCTCCACCGACAGCTGGCTCTCCGCAATCGCCTGCGCGACGCTTTCCAGGCCGCCGGCGATCGTGCGCACGCGTCACATATCGGCGCGCGTGCCGAACGATCCCCTGACCCGATGGCTCTACCTGAAGGCGACTCGGCACATCGTCACCACGGGTGAAGGCCTTCGGGCGCAGCTTGTCCGCGAGAACGGATTTCCGCAGGAACGGATTACCTCGGTCCCGACCGGCGTCGACTTGAATCGATTCACGCCGGGCGAGCGCGCTGCGGCACGGCGCGCAACGGGACTGCCGCCGGAGCGGCTCCTCATCGGCATCGTGGCCACGCTGCGGAGTTGGAAGGGACATCGCTACCTGATCGAGGCGTTCGCCCGTTTGCCGGCCGACACCGGGCTGGTCATCGTCGGCGACGGCCCGCAGCGCCGGAGCATCGAGTCGCAACTTGCGGGGTTGCGGCTTGGCCAAAGGGTCTGGATGGCGGGAAATCAGGAGGACGTGCTGCCTTGGCTGCAATCGCTGGACGTCTTTGCGCTTCCCTCTTACGCGAACGAAGGCGTGCCGCAAGCGCTGGTGCAGGCGATGCTGTGCGGCCTCCCGTGCGTTACGACTTCGGCAGGCAGCATCGGCGAAGTCGCGCGCGACGGGGTGACCGCCGTTGTCGTGAAGGCCGAGGACGCGGCCGATCTGAAACGCGGCCTAGTGGCGGTTCTCGGGGACGCAAAACTGCGCGAGCGGCTCGGCAGTGCGGCACGCATGCATTGCAGCGGGAATTTGGGGAAGGATACAATGCTTGACCGCATGGAGCGAATATTCAAAGACGCTGTTGCCTAGGCTGCACACTGCCAGCCAAAAAGCCGGTAAGCCATGATGTTCCAGAAAATTAGATCTGGGCTTCGCTACCCAGCCGAGTTCTTCTGGCTGATTGCCCTGGTATTCTTCCTGCCGCTCTTCGAGGCACCCAAGAATCTCTGCTGGCTCGGCTAGGTGCTGACCTGGCTTTACAATCGATTCCGCGCACGCGACTGGGGTGGGCCGTGGGACAACTGGGACAGTCTTATCGCGATATGGATCGCGTCGGCTTATGTCGTCGCCGCGTTCGCCGGCATCCACCACGACGAATGGAGCGCCGCGAATGACGTTCTCCGCTACTGCTCGGTGCTGTGGCTACTCAAACGATCGCGTTTGCACGAGCGAGCGCTGTTGGCGATCCTCGTGACCGTCGTGCTTTCCACCCTGGTTGGGCTCGTGTGGGGCTGGTGGGAGCTATCTGTCTCGAGAACCGAGCCAGCCCTGAAGCGTGGGCTTTATTAACACGACCCTCCATCATGAGACTGGAAGTCTCGCCGTACTCCTATTTGGACTTTGGTTGAGTCGTCGCGCTGAATCTGTTCCGCCCGGGCGTGCCGCGGCGTAGCGGTGATGGCCCGGTGCCTGTTCAGCTTGAGCGGGCATCCGGTTTAAAATTGTACCCAGGCACCAGCCGGGCAAGTTCACGCCGAACTTCATCATTATCCGGGGGGTCGGTCCGTGAGAGCCACGTTTCGGCTTCGGCTAACCACGCCGCGTCGAAAGAGTCGGCCCCTGCGACGCGCAGCTTTGGATGTTGAGTCTGCCGGGTGCGTTCGCCATCGGACAACAGTTCTTCGTGCAGTTTCTCGCCGGGACGTAGGCCGGTGAACTCGATCGGGATGTCCTCGACCCCGAACCCTGAAAGACGGATCATGTCCCGCGCCAAATCCAGAATCTTGACGGGCTCGCCCATTTCGAGAACGAAGATTTCTCCCCCCTTGCCCATCAGGCCCGCCTGCAATACGAGCTGCGCTGCCTCCGGAATCGACATGAAATAGCGGGTAATCTCCGGGTGGGTCACTGTTACCGGCCCTCCGCGGGTGATCTGCTCACGAAACTTCGGGATAACGCTACCGGTACTTCCGACAACGTTGCCGAACCTGACCACGAGGAAGCGGGTGCCGGTCTGCCTTTGCAGCGCCTGGCAGATCTGCTCCGATAGCCGTTTCGTCGCGCCCATGACATTGGTAGGATTGACCGCCTTGTCCGTTGAAATAAGAACGAATTTCTCGACACCGTGTTCTAGCGAGGCACGCGCCACGCGCAGCGTGCCGAGCGCGTTGTTTTGCACGGCTTCCCAGGTATTTTCTGTTTCCATCATGGGCACGTGCTTGTAAGCCGCTGCATGAAACACGATCGAGGGTTTGAAGCGCGACATCACCGCCTCGACGCGGCTCGCATTGCGCACGTCGCCGATGATGGTCGCGATCGGGGTCTTTGGCCGGCTTTCCCTGAACTCCTGATCGATCGAATAAAGCGCGTATTCGTTGAGCTCAAACATGACGATATTGGCCGGGCCGAATTTCGCAATCTGGCGGCACAACTCGGTCCCGATCGAGCCGCCTGCGCCAGTGATCATGACGACACTTCCGGCGAGCAAATCGCGCAGCCCCGCGTTGTCGAGCACCACCTGTTCTCGGCCGAGCAGATCTTCAAGCTCGACGCGCCTGATCTGGGACACGGTAATCTTCCCGGACAGCAAATCATCGTAGGAAGGTACGGTGAGAACCGTGAGCCCTGCGCCGCTCGCCAGCTCCGCGGCGCGTCTGCGCACGCCCGCCGAGGCTGCAGGAAGCGCAATGACGGCATGGCGTGTCTGAAGTTCTCGAGCCCATTTAGCAATGTCCGATACCGGACCAAGGACTCTTACCCCGACCAATACTCGGCCGTCCCACGTGGGGTCGTCGTCCAGAATCCCCACGGCGCGCCACTGGCCAGAACGTTCCGTTTCCTTGAGCAGGTTCACCGTTATGTCACCTGCTCCGATCACCAGCATCGGCTCGCCGGCGAGGCGCACGCGAAACGCGCGTTCCCTCCAAGCCCGGTAGACAATCCGGCTGCCAGCCATGATCGCCACGAGGAGCAGGGGCGCCAGGATGAAAGTCGAGCGGGGCACATTGATCCCAGTACGAAAGAAGGCAAGCACTGCCGGCACGGCCAGTGCGCCTACAAAACAGGCAAACACGATCCGCCTGAGGTCAGGCAGACTCGCGTAACGCCAACTGCCCCGATACAACCCTAGGGACCAGAAAATCAGAGCGTGAGTCGGGGCAGAAACCGTCACGGCTGTGGCGAGGGCCGGGAGAAAATCGTCGGGGACATCCAGGTTGAAACGTAGCCAAAAGGCGAGTCCCCAACACACAGCCGACGCAGTGACGTCGTGAAGAAAAGCGAACGCCGCGCGGTGGTTGAGCTTGAAGGAAGTCAATGTACCCCACTGCGGTAGCGCCAGGCGGCGTCCACCCAGATGGCCAAGGCGGCATGGATGGAAACCAGTACCAGTACGACCGCAAGTTGCAGGTATGGCGGTCGACCGAGGCCCCACAACGCCGCTACGCCGGATGCCAACATCAATGCATACTCGGAGAGCGTAGTGCGGCGGTGGCTCCAGCCCATTCGAATGAGGCGTTGATAGTAGTGCTTCTTGTGGGCTTTCCAGAAAGGCTCGCGCGCGACCATCCGCTTGAGTAGGGTCAGAGTCGAATCGGCGATGAATGGCGCGAAGACCGCAGCGGGAAACCACAACGGCCAGTCGCCGTCGCGCCAGCCCACGAGGGACAAGGCCGCCGCCAAGAAACCGATAGTAACAGAACCGGCGTCACCCATGAAGAGACGCGCAGGAGGAAAATTGAAAAACAGGAATGCAGCGGCCGCGGCACCGACGATGGCGCACTCGATTAACAGGACGTCGTCGGCGCTCATCCACGCTCCCGCCCCTAGGAACGCAAAGCCCAAAACCGTCATGCCGCCGGCGAGTCCGTCGGAACCGTCCATGAAGTTGTAGAGATTCGTCACCCACAGGGTGCCGACGATGATGGAGACGAGAAACGGAAGTCCTGCGAACGGGAAAGAACCAAACGCGAAGCCAGCGGCGGCGGCAGTCTGCACGCCAAGGCGAATTGGGATCGGCAAGGCGTGCAAGTCGTCAATGTGAGAAACGACCACCAGAAGCCCAGCGGAGAGCACTACGACGAGTGGGGTTTGCAGAATCGCGAAGCCGGCAAAGATTCCCGACATCATCGCGATGCCACCCGAACGTGGCAGCGGCTGGACGTGGAGTGATCGCTCGTTCGGGACGTCGAGCGGCACCCGATCTTTGGCTTTCAGCATCCAGGTGATCAGCACCGCCGTAACGACGGCTGAAGCGAGCGGTGAAAAAAAGACCATGTCCTGCATTTCTGCTCACGCAATTCCCTCGATGAACGCAGACGGCATTCTAGCGGGTTCGCTACTGTCTGCTCAGCTGCGCATGGATCTGAACCATCGCGCAGTTTCGCTGAGGCCCTCGTCGAGCAGATATGGTGGCCGCCACCCCAGCCGGTGGCGCACTTTGGAAGTATCCACAGCGAGGTCGCCGGTCAGACGGCGGATTTCGTCGGAACGGCCCAGGAGGGATCCGGCCAAACGCAATAGCGCAGGCGGCGCCGGAAACAATCTTTCCGAACGTCCAAGCGAGCGGGCGATGCGCGAGACCAATTCCGGAGTCGAAACGGTTTCTTCATCGCTGACGAGAAAGGGGCCGCTTGCCGCGGGGTGCTCCAAACAGCGTGCGATCGCGTCGACCAGATTGCCCACGTAGATCAGGCTACGTCTGTTGCGGATGCTCGCAAACGGCAGGGGCAAGCCCGAGTTGACCCACCTGAGCAGTCGCAGAAAGTTGGCCCTGACCCAGGGCCCGTAAACGAGAGGCGGTCGCAACACAACGAGTTCCATTCCGCTCCGGGCGGAGATCCGCGTCAGAAGCCTCTCCGCTTCAAGTTTGGATTCGCCGTATGCGTCTTCAGGCTGAGGCGTGTCGGATTCCCTGTACGTCCCGCTGCCGGAATCATCGCCATGTACCTTGACCGAGCTCAGGAAGACAAAGCGTCTTACCCTTCCGGCCGCCGCTTCGGCGAGCCGATGCGTGGCATCGACATTGATGCGGCGCAAAGTCACTTCGTCTGCGGGGCGATGGGCAACCGCAGCGAGGTGCACCACGGCGTCGGAACCCTCGAAAAGCGCGCGCCGGTCGAATTCCCCGGCGATATCCGGGATCTCAATCTCCTCCTCTGTCTTGGAAGGTATCGCGCCACCCCGACTTGCGTGCCGAACAACGGCACGCACGGCGTGTCCGCGCGCGAGCAGTCCGCGACAAAGCATTGTGCCGACGAATCCGGATGCTCCGGTGACAACGATGCGCATGATGGACGAATGAGAAGCGAGGGCCTTCGGCGCTGCGCGCAATTCTAGCAAGGGTATGCCTGTGCGCGGACTTCTGGCCGCTATAATGCGCACTCCACTAACGGAAGATTCCCTCCAGTGAGCGTCCCTTTTTACCCTGTGATCCTGTCCGGCGGGTCGGGGAGCCGCCTCTGGCCGATGTCACGGCGCCTCTTGCCGAAGCAGTTCCTGCCTCTCGTTTCGAAGCGCACGCTGCTTCAGGAGACGATGTTGAGACTGAAGGGCGTCGACGGCGCTCTGGCTCCGCTTGTCGTTTCGAACAGCGAGCACAGGTTTCTCGTCGCGGAGCAGCTGAGGGAGATCGGGATGAAGACCGAGGTCCAGATACTGGAGCCGGTCGGACGCAACACGGCGCCAGCGGTTGCAGTCGCGGCGCTCCATCTTCACGAGCGCCAGCCGGACGCCTGCCTTTTCGTCCTGCCCTCGGATCACCTCATCCAGGACGTGCCGGCATTTCACTCTGCAATCGCCGCAGCGCTTCCCCTGGCCGCTGGCGGTTCCCTCGTCACTTTCGGAATCACGCCGAGGGGGCCTGTGACCGGGTATGGGTACATCGAGCGCGGCGAATCCCTTCCCGGGAGCGAACGCAGCTTCCGCGTAAGCCGCTTCGTGGAGAAGCCCGATTTGGACACGGCGCGACGGTATGTCGCGAGCGGTCGGTTCTTGTGGAACAGCGGCATGTTCGTGTTCCAGGCCAAGCGTTTTCTCGACGAGCTGCAGCGCTTCCGTCCCGAGATCGCGACAGCCGCCAAGACAGCCTTGCAGTCCGGCACGGTCGACCTCGATTTCCTGCGCTTGGATTCCGCCGCTTTCGCCGCGTGCCCCTCGGACTCTATTGACTATGCAGTGATGGAACGTACTTCGGCGAGCGTGGTGGTCGAGGCCGACATCGGGTGGAGCGACGTCGGGTCCTGGGCGACGCTGTGGGAGGTTGGCGAGAAGGACGCAGCCGGGAATGTGGCGAACGGCGACGTGAGCCTGCGCGATGCGAGCGGCTGCTACGTTCGCTCCGAGAACCGCCTGGTTGCGGCGCTGGGAGTCCGCGACCTCGTCATCGTGGAAACCGACGACGCAGTCCTCGTTGCCGACAAGTCGCGTGTTCAGGAGGTGAAGGAGGTCGTCGAGCATCTCGGCCGCGAGGCGCGCAGCGAACACATCTCCCACAGCCGGGTCTACCGGCCCTGGGGGTACTACGAATCCATCGACGCCGGCGATCGCTTCCAGGTCAAGCGCATCATGGTGAAATCGGGCGAGGCGCTGTCGCTACAGATGCATCACCACCGCGCGGAGCACTGGGTCGTCGTTTCTGGCACCGCGAAGGTGACGCGTGACGACGAGGTGAAGCTGCTGTCTGAAAACGAGTCGACTTACATTCCCATTGGGACCAAGCACCGGCTCGAGAATCCAGGGAAGGTTCCGCTATTTCTGATCGAGATCCAGTCCGGAGCCTACCTGGGCGAAGACGATATCGTCCGTTTCGAGGATAGATATCATCGGGGCTAGCAGGGGGCCCCTGGTCTTCTTGCGGTTGGTTGCTTGCCTTGCCGCCGCGTTCTCGAAAGCAAGTAGCGCGTCATGCTGTGTAGATGCCATAGCATGTACTTCATGTCTCGCCGGCTTTGGCGTCTGGCGAAATGCACGGCCGAAGTCGTGGGCACGAGCCGGATATCGTAACCCTTGAGCCTGAGGCGGGCGCAGAGGTCGACATCTTCATAGTAGAGGTAATACCCCTCGTCGAATCCGCCCACTGCAGCAAACGCGTCTCTTCGAAGCAGGATGAACATGCCGCCCACCCAGTCCGGAGAAAAGGTCTGGTTGCCGATCTCGTAATATTGCCTCGGCTCGAGTCCTAGGGCCTTACAGAGTAGGCTCGAGACCGTTGGAAACGGCCGAGCGCTGTCCTCGGTAGATCCATCCGGGCCAAGAATTAATGGGGCGACGACCCCTACAGACTTGTCCTTCAACTCTCCGAGCAGCACGGGAAAAGGATCTGCGTTGAGACGCATGTCGGGATTGAGCACGCAGAAATACTCTCCGTGCGTGCTCCGGAATGCCGAGTTGTGATTGGCAGCGAAGCCTCTAGGGCTTGCGTTTCGAATTACTCTGACGGGGAAAGGGAAGGAATTGGGATCGAACGGCAGGGATTCTTCGACGTTCAGAGTTAAGATCACTTCAATCTGCGTCGAGCGATGTTTTCTCAGATCATCTAGAAGCGGTGCAAGGAACTTGGTATGGCCATGACTCACGATCGAAATCGATATCAGCCCCGGAATTTGACCTGCGTCGGAGTCCCCGAATGCCGCCATCGGTGTTCCTGCTGTGCAGAATCTATGCTACGGGAACCACTTCCAGCGTTGGAAGAGGAAACACGAGTGAAGCTTTTTTCAGCCTGTATTTGCGCAGGAAGAAATCTCGGAAGTGCCAGGGCAGAACTAGCAGAAAGTCCGGCTCGTCGGCGAGCAGTTCCTTCTCGGGGACAATCGGGATGAGCGAGCCAGGAGTGAAGCTGCCGAACTTATCCTCATTGACGTCTCCGATCGCGTAAAGGTCCTGATCCGACAAACCGCAGTATTGCAGAAGCACGTTGCCCTTGGTCGAAGCCCCGAGCCCCGCTACACTTTGGCCGCGCGCCCTGACCTGTGCGAGGAAAGCGCGCAGTTCTTCCCGGCTGGCGGCAGCCCGCTCGGCAAATGCACGGTACGGATCCAGATCGTCCAGTCGGTCTTCCTGCTCGCTCTTTAGCACATCACGGAGACCGGCAAACTCCTTGTAGTGTGACCTTGCCTTTGCGGCCATCACCGAAACGCTGCCTCCGTTGATCTCGTTGAATTCGACATCGACGATCCGCAGCCCGACCCGATCGCACATCCATTTGATCTGGGCGAGGGCGTAGTACTCGAGGTGCTCGTGGCAAACCGTATCGTAGGAATTGCGCTCGAGCATCAGCGGCATGTAGCTCTGCTCGAATATCCACAGACCGTTGTCCTCGAGTATCTCGGCGACCTCTCGCATGAAAGCCAATGGGTCCTCGAGGTCGTAGAACATTGAGAAGGACGTCACGATCCTGGCTTTGCGTCCTTGCGTGGCGCCCAAAAAGACCTCTGCCGAGAAAAAAGTGGAGATGATCGTCACATTCTCAGGATAGTACGGGCGGAATTTGTCGGCGGTCGGATCGATGCCCACGAGACGGCAGCGCGTTCCGGAGTAGGCGCGCAAGGTCGTGCCGTCGTTGCTGCCTATGTCCAGCACGATGGCTTCTCCAGATACGTCCGCCAAACCGAGAATCCTCCGGACCTTGCCCAGAAGGTGCTGGGTCATGCTTGGGTTGAGGCCCGAACGATAGCCATAGTTTGCGCCGTATAGCTCGTCGTGGTCGTAGGAATGAGCGAGCTGTACTAACCCGCAGCAGCCGGGCTTGCCGATGCACTTCACTAGCTTGAGCGGGCCCCTTGTGACGTCCTGGTCCAGTTTCCTTGGGAAAACACCGGTGAGCGCCTGCACGCCGAGATCCAGAACCTCTGCGAGTGTTTCATTTCCACAAATTCGGCATCGGTGTATCGCTCTATGCACGGTTCTCCTTACCTGGGCTGGTCTTTCGGATGCGTCTGAGTCTCACAGAGTGTCCCATAGTCGGCGTCGACCATCATATGTACCAGTTCTCGGAAACTGACCTTCGGCTTCCATCCAAGGCGGAGGCGGGCCTTGCTCGGATCGCCGCGCAGCTCGACAATGTCTGCTTCGCGCTCTTGCCGCGGATCGGTGACGACGTAGTCCTCGTACTTGAGCCCGAGACGGCTGAACGCCAGCTCGCACAGCTCTCGCACGGAATGAGTCTCGCCGCTCGCGAGAACGTAGTCCTCCGCATGCGACTGCTCCAGCATGAGCCACATCCCGTGCACGATGTCTCCGGCGAAGCTCCAGTCCCGTCGGCCGTCGAGATTTCCGAGGGACAAAGAGCGTTCCAATCCAGCCTTGATTCTAGCCGCGGCAGAAGTGATCTTGCGCGTCACGTAATTCACCCCGCGCCTTGGACTCTCGTGGTTGAAAAGTATCGCGGTGCAGGCAAACATTCCGTAGCGCTCGCGATATGCTTCCACCATGTTCTGCGCGAAGACTTTGGCGGCGCCATAAGCGTTGCGCGGTCGCAGGGGGGTCTGCTCGTTTTGAGGGCACTGCGTCGCCTTGGCAAATACTTCGCTGCTGGATGCCAGGCAAAAGCGCGTCTCGGCCGATTCGCTTCTTATGGCCTCCAGCATATGAACCACCGCCAATCCGTTGACTTGTGCGGTGGCTACCACGTCATCGAAAAGCTGACTGCTCGACGCTCGCGCCGCCACGTTGTAGAGGTGGTGCGGCCGGTATCGCCTGATCACTTCGCGGATTTCCTTGGCGTCGGTAAGATCCAAGGCGAGCACATCGATCTCTTTCTCGGTACCGCTCAATGTCACCCTTGTCTTGCCTCGATGCGAGGTACCAAGGACATGATAGCCCTTCGACATCAGGAGCTCTGCGAGGTAAGAACCATCTTGACCGAGCGCTCCCGTAATCAGGGCGGTCTTGTCGCTTCGTTCAATCAAGCGGCCGCCTCCAGAAATAGTAGCGGCTCCGAACCAGATCGTAGAGTCCGCCTCCGCTCGAGCGAGCGAACAGAAACCAATGGACGAGCGCTAGAGAATTCAAGATCGCTCCGGGGAGAAGCGCGACGATTGCAGCAACCAGCCCGAAATCGCATTTCGCAGCTGCGGCCGTATGATGGCGCTAAGCCGGCAAGCCAGCTTTCAAGCAACTGACCTAGCCTCCCGCTTCCATTCCATAACTGTGATCAATAGACTAAATAGCAGGCCGGAACTGCTTGCTGGCCTGCCGATTCTTTGAGCACGCAATACCCCGACCCTGTCAAACGGTGCAATTTCCAATATACGAGCGTATGTGTCTATCTGTTTCAGAATATTGGGGGACACTTCATTCTCCCTAGCCTGAATTCTTTCCTTAAGCAACTCAGCCTGCATGAAGCCGCGCTTGATCACTATTATGCGCAACGCCCATTGTCTTCGTGAAAACAGCAGCTCCCTGATTCTTCGAGCGAAAGACACCGCGCCAAGAACATTCCCGGCATGTTGCCTGTACATTACCAACGGCTTAGCGATGAAGGCCACTTTTCCAACCGACGCTGCGAGCAAAGCTAGCCACCAATCGTGCATCAACACACCCGACGGAACAGGGCACGCCAACTTCAGCAATGGCCGGTTAATGACACAAGCGCAACCAGTGACTTGATTCTGACAAAGTAATACGCCCAGCCCAGCAGTCGTCGGAGATAACCTGGAGAATTGCGCGAATGAACTTGCAGTGGGGCGCAATTCCTCATTCACAACAGCAAGATCGCAGTGCACCAACAAAGGGGTCGACGTTCCATTAGCCGCCTCAAGTGCTTGCATCGCACCAAGCATGGTCACCACTTTTTCCCGGTGCCAAATATCATCCTGGTCAGCAAAGAACACATAGCCCGCACCACCCTGAAGGGCAACTTGCATGAGAGCGGAGAAATTTCCCATCGCCCCCAAGGTGCCCAACTCATCATGCACCTGTTGTACCCGTTGGTCTTCGTGCGCCATCTGCGACACTTTTTGGATCGTGTCATCACGTGAGCCATCATCGCGCACATATAGCGTCCAAGCCGCATAAGTTTGCGCCTGAATACTCTTGATCTGCTCTTCAATGAATCTGCCGCCGTTATAGGTAGCCATTACTATAACCACGCGTGGCGCCAGTGGACCCAGAGGAGGTCTTATATCGGCAAACACAACCGGCGCCGTCGAATCTCCGCTAGACTGTACTTGCTTATGTCCGCTCATCTCGCCGAGACCGTCCTGCTAGACAACCGTAGATTTCCCCTTGACACGTTGTGCTCAAGCCGCAGTACTTTAATGGCACTTGTTCACGGCCTAGAAATGCCCTCTCTCTTCGCCGTCAACGTTGCCCAAGCATCCAGAGATCATATTCATGCCGTCGGGCAATCTTTGTTATCGCACGGCTCAACCCAGTTGCACACGAGCAACGCAATAACTCGTACCAAGCCATATGATCCGCCCGGTTTGTGGTGGCAAAGTAGCCTGCATAGAGTATGTTTGCGAGCTTGGCTGGAAAGTGAGAAATGAATAAAGCCTGTAGCCAGCTTATCCCGCTAAGCCGAGGTGAAATATGTGTGTGAAACTCTGTAAAGGAATACGCTCCGGTTGCGCGCAAGAACAATAGCCTGCGCAAATTGCGCCAAGGCTCCAACGCACAAATCTTCTCCTTATCTTCGTTCGAAAAGTCACTAAACGACCAGACCAACTTCGGCCATTTGAACATCCATATTTCAAAACCTCTCGATGTCCACATCGCGTTTCCATACCGAATGACGACCAGGGGTTCGGCGATAGCATAGACTTTGCTGATGGGCTCATGCTGGAAGATCACACCAAAATGAATGAAAAGCGTTCCATAGTATGAGGCGCGATCTCTCGCCAACCAACATTTCCGGTTGATGATGACGCCCCCAATGAATGAGAGGTAATCGCCCGCCTCTGTAAAGAATGCCGCGCTGTCTCCAGCCTCGTATTGCCTATCCTCCGCTATCGGCCAGCGTCTACTTTGCAGGACACCAGAGAGATTTGCGTTTCTAATTTCTGCATTCACTACCACAAGCTCTGGCGTTTTTTCCAGTGCAACTAGGACACGCTCGATCGCGTGGGGTTGAAGGAGATCATCGTCAGTCATCAACCAGCAATACTCTCCACGCGCATGGCCAACCGCTTTGTCGTAGTCCTTGTCGACTCCCGAGTTTTCCGGCTCGCGGTGGTAGCGAATCTGCGGATAACGTAATGCATACTTCGCCATGACTTCCGCTGTATTGTCTGGGGAAGCCCCATCCACAACGACAAGTTCAACATTTGGGCGCATTTGACCCAAAATTGAGTCTAGCGTCTCTCCAATGAACTTGCCTCTGTTATATGTTGCAAGGCAAATTGAAAGCTTGATTGGTTCAGGCATTAATTAATACTCGGCGAATTCGCTTGATCGGCTGATAGGCAAATCTGGTGGTCTTTGTTCGCCCACAAAGAGTCATGGTGAAATACACAAACTGATGAAGATACTGCTAATAACCGGCTCTTACCCCCCACTCACTTGTGGCGTAGGCGATTACTCTCATAGCTTGGCTAAGGCACTGTCTGCAATTCCTGGCATAAGCGTTAGTGTCCTTACAAGCCTGGGAGGACGGGAGCAAGAAGATTCTGAGGTTGAGGTATTCCCAATCATGGAAACCTGGGGACTGGCGGAGGCTTGGCGGGTTATTAGGCTGATACGTCGATGCTCTCCAGATATTATTCATATTCAATATCCTACTCAGGGTTATAAGAATGGATCGCTACCGTGGATATTGCCCCTGATTGCTTTTCTATCGAATAGCAAGGTAGCGCAAACTTGGCATGAGATATATATGGACTCATTCATCCCGCATGTCTTGCCAATGGCACTTACACCAGGAACGGTGGTTGTGGTTCGTCCTGAATACAGGAAGGGGTTGGGACCCAAATTGCAGCGACTTACGCGGAAAAAGAAGTTTATATTCATTCGCAGTGGGGCAGCTATTCCGAAAGCTGAACTCACTGAGCGTGAGAAGTCAGACACGAGGAACAAATATGCGCCCGCAGAAAAGCGGCTGCTGGTTTTCTTTGGTTTCGTTTATCAGCATAAGGGCGCGGAGTTGTTGTTCGATATCGCCGATCCAGAAACCGACCGGATCGTGATTGTCGGACAACTCGGTAACGAGGATGAGTATTGCCGCCGCCTTTTCGACCGGGCCAATACTGATCCTTGGCTCGGCAAAGCCACGATAACGGGTCGCCTCCCTGGAGCTGAAGTTGCCGCGTTGTTATCCGTTTCAGATGCTGTGGTCTTGCCTTTCAGGGTCGGAGCTGGGGAGTGGAACACTTCCATTCATGGTGCGGTTGCACAAGGCACCTTCGTGTTGACAACGTCTCGATTCCAAAATGGGTATGATCCCGAGAGTAATGTTTATTTCTCGAAAATCAATGATATTGAGGAAATGAAGATGGCGTTGCGGACATACGCTGGGAAGCGCAGAAACCAAAGCTCAGGGTCAGATCCAGACGACTGGAAGCGAATTGCATTGGCTCATTGGCAAGTCTACAAGGACCTAGTCGGGGCGTCTGGTTGAGAGAAGTGGCTCCACAAATCTCGGCAGCCGGATAGGTCCAATCTCTGCTTCCGAGGGCGACGGCACCGCCCGCCCCCACTTTTCCAGGATCGACACACGGTAGCTGTTTCCGTACTGTAGATCACAGATGGTACCAAGTCATCCCAATCAGGTCTTGCATCGATACGATGCGCTTGTGCTCTTTTGCCAATTCGTTATGCAATTCGTCCCGTGTCTGCTGCGTGAGTTGGTGAATGCGAAATCGAGGACGCAACTCTATCCCGATTTCTTCAGCGCCAGCCAGGCGAAGGTGTAGCTGCGATCGGCATGCCTGACCGGCTTCTCCTCGGCGGCAAGGTCCAAGGGACCCTGAGGGATCAGTCCGTAGGGCGCGGCTACGCGAACCAAGTCCGCCACCTCTTCCCGGGAGAAGATCCTCCAATCCATGCCGAAGATGCGGATCCCTTCCGTGCTGATCTTTTCCGGCCAGTAGTCGAAGGATGTGACGAAAAAACCCCCCGGCTTCAGCAGCCGTGCGATCTCTTTCAGCAATTCATCGGGACGGTAGCCATGCTCGATGACCGAAATCGCAGTTATCAGTGCAAAGGAGCAGTTCGCAAACGGCGTCTCCTTAAAGTTTCCGATTCGGTACCGGATCTTGTCCGCGTAAGGCATTGCGGTGACCGCAGGATTCAGGTCGATCCCGCTCAAGTTCGAAAAGCCCAGGCGGTGCAGGATGATCAGTATTTCAGACGAAAAGGCGCCAATGTCGAGAACGGGCTCGTCCTTCTTGAGATGCTTCGAGGCAAACTCCGCGGTTTGCAGCACGTCCCAGCTCTTCAGCGGGTCGCCGACGTCCTGGTGCGTTCGAAGCAGGCCAAGCCATCGCAACAGCTTCCTAAGATGAGTAGTTTTCCAGGCAAGGTTGCGCGATTCAAGGTTCGCGCGCGCTGCGGAAATCTGCGAACTGGTTTGAAGTACTAGGGCGCTCATATGTAGGAGACAAACCGCGAATTCCCACGCATATCGTAAGGGGGATTCGGCAATTCTACGGGCACCCAGCCGGGCAGGCCAGGGCTCACAATCGAACCATTTCGCGTATCACGCCGCGCACACGGTGTGCGGAAAGGGCCGCGCCGATGGTCGCAAGAGCCCATAGCGAGCCCACGGAGATCAGACTTGCAGGTCCGGATTGATCGGCAGGCAAAGCGAAGCGACCGATCCCGGCTATGACGAGCGCCGCGATGAGGGGAGGGACGACGTCGAGTCTGAGCCACGCCCCAGTTTCGCCCGGAAGCAGGTACCTGTGCGTGATCGGCAATCCAACGAGAAGGTAGATGCCGTTGACCATTCCCCACATCGCAGCCCCGCCCACCGCGCCGTATTGGTATGCAGCAAGAACGATCGTCGGTGCAAAGCATGTGATCAAGCACAGATTGAGATATAGGCCGATCGCAGTATTTCCGCGGGCAAGCTGAAGAGCAAACGGTATGTTCATCAAGCCGTTGAGGCAGGTGCCGATGACGAGCAGACTGGCCATCGGCGCAACACTCCTGGCGATCGACGCGTCGTGCAGCCATAGGAGCGCAATCTGAAAGGAATAGATCCCCATGACGAGCGCGAGCGGCAGGATTAGCACCGCCATCACTTGCGTGGCGTTGTGGTAGCACAAGCGAATTGACGTGCTGTCTCGACGGGAGGCGAGCGCGGAAAGCCTCGGAAAGTAAGCGCTGAAGACGGGCGTGATCAGCACATAGAGCCCCCTCGACAGGGTCCAGGCGAGGTTGTAGTGACCGAACGATTCCAGAGAAAGCAAGCGGCTCAAGACCAGCTTGTCCAAGTAGGTCAGGACAAACCCGGTGATCGAGATGCCCCCCATACCGAGCGAAAAGCGCCATTTGTCCTTCAGGACGGCAAGGTCCACGACTTTCGCCTCGCGTGGGACGCCGGCGTGTTTCCAGAACTGGAAACGAATGACCGCGACCTGGGCGAGCAGAATCGCCAGCTGCCAGACCATCAGGGTCGTGACGGACCGCGGGCCGAGCCAGAGAACCAGCAGACCGCCCAGATTGCTCAGGGCGCTAAACGGTATGGTCGCCAAGTTGAGTGTGATCTGCCGTTGCAGGCCCGCGAGCCCGTTCTGATAGAAGATCAGCGGCCACTGCAGGCATACGAGCAGACCGAAAATCCTGGCTGAATCCGCCAGATCGGCCGACGAGAGATTTTCGGGACGGAGCCAGAAGCCTGCGACATGCGGCGTCGCCAGAAACATGACGCATCCCACCGCGAAACCCAGTATCCAGTATCCCCTCTCCGCCGTTGCGACGAGTTTCCCCAGCTCGTGCGCGTTTGAAGAGGAAGAGACGCGCGCCACTTCGCGGTTCACGGTCGTTGTGAACCCTAGATCGAGCATCTGCAACGTGGCCTGCAGGACGGTGTAGAAAGCGATCAGGGCATAAGCTTCTATTCCGAGCAGCTTGATCACAAACGGGGTACAGAAAATTGCGATCAAGACGGCCCAGATCTGGCCCGCGATGTTCGCGGCGACGTTGTACCTGACTCGGCTCACTTGGGCTCGATTTCCTTCCCGCGCAGCGTCGCGTGGCAGACCTCGAGACAGGTTTCCCAGCTCGGCAGCGCGATGCCGAATTGCCTAGACAATTTTTCGGTGGAGAGTCGGGAATTCGCGGGCCGGCGCGCCGCCGAGGGATATTCGCCGGAGGTCACCGGCATGATCCGGACTGAACCATTCAGCCTCTCCAGACGTGCGATCTGCGTCGCGAAGCCGTGCCAGGAAGTGAATCCCGAAGCGCTGAGGTGGTAGACACCGCGCGCCTCTCCGAGCGAGGACACGCCGTGGCGCCGCAGGAGCTCCGCCGTCACTTCGGCGAGCATCGACGCAGAGTTCGGCGCCCCGATCTGGTCGGATACCACGCGCAGCTCGCTTCTTTCCCGAAGGAGGCGACGAATGGTGAGAAGGAAGTTCTTGCCGCGTGTGGCGTATACCCAGCTCGTGCGCAGGATCAAGTGTGGTCCGTCCACACCGCGAATCGCACGCTCGCCCGCGAGCTTGCTGCGACCGTAGGCGTTGAGCGGACGGGGTTCATCCTCCTCTACATAGGGGGAGGGCTTGCTGCCGTCGAATACGTAGTCGGTGGAGTAGTGAATGCAAAGCGCTCCCGCGCGCTTGGCTTCCTCCGCCAGGACGCCGGCAGCGGTGGCGTTGATAGCGTGCGCGCGATCCGGTTCGCTTTCAGCCTGGTCGACGGCAGTATAGGCGGCAGCGTTGATCACCACGTCCGGCCGGACGAAGCGAACTGCCGAGACGATCTGGTCGGGCACCGCGAGATCGAGGCTGGCGCGGTCGAGCGCCAGGACCTCCCCCAGAGAAGTCAGCGTGCGCGCAAGCTCCCAGCCGACCTGCCCGTTCTTTCCGGTGAGGAGAATTCTCACGGAAATGCTTCTGCGTCCCGCAGCCGCGGAGCCTGGGAATCCTTTGCCGAGAGTATGGGATCGCCATCGAGCGGCCAGGAGATACCGAGGTCCGGGTCGTTCCAGAGGATGGAGCGCTCGTGCTCGGGAGAGTAGAAATCGGTGGTCTTGTAGAGTACCTCGGCGAAGCCGCTGACGACGCAGAATCCGTGGGCGAAGCCGACCGGAATCCAGAGCATGTTCTTCGACTGCGCGCTCAGGCGCGCGCTTTCCCATCTGCCGAAATTCGGGGAGCTGCGGCGGATGTCGAGCGCAACGTCGAAGATCTCGCCCTCGACGACGCGCACGAGCTTTCCCTGCGGCTGCCGGATCTGATAGTGCAGGCCGCGCAGGACGCCGCGCGCCGAGCGCGAATGATTGTCCTGGACGAACCGTGCGGTGATTCCGGCGCGCTCGAATTCGCGCTCGTTCCAGCTCTCGAAGAAGAATCCCCTCGAATCGCCGAATACCTTCGGCTCGATGAGGAGCACTTCCGGAAGCCGGGTGGGAATCGCCTTCATTCGTCGCGCGGGACGGCGTCTTCCCGCAGCAGCGATAGCAAATAGCTGCCGTAGCCGCTGTTCGTCAGGGGTGTCGCAAGCGCCGCGAGCTGGGCGGGACTGATCCATCCCTTGTGGAAGGCGATCTCTTCGGGGCATCCTATCTTGAGTCCTTGCCGACGCTCGATGGTTTCGATGAACTGGCTTGCCTCGAGTAAAGACTCGTGAGTGCCCGTGTCCAGCCAGGCGTGTCCCCGGCCCAGCTTGACCACGTGAAGCCTTCCCGCGTCGAGGTATAGCCGGTTGAGGTCGGTGATCTCCAGTTCCCCGCGCGCCGAGGGCCTCAGCGATCTTGCGAAGCGGACCGCGCCTTCGTCGTAGAAGTAGAGGCCCGTTACCGCGTAGCGCGACCTGGGCTCCGGCGGCTTTTCCTCGATGCTGAGGGCGCGATTCTTTGCGTCGACTTCGACGACGCCGTAGCGCTGGGGGTCCTTGACGCGGTAGGCGAACACCGTGGCCCCCGAGGTGTTCTCCGCCGCTTGCTCGAACGCGAGCTGCAGATCGTGTCCGTGAAAAATATTGTCGCCCAGCACGAGGGCGCAGGGCTTGCCGTCTATGAATTTCTCGCCGATGAGGAGCGCCTGCGCGATGCCTTTGGGCTCGGGCTGGATTGCGTAGCTGAAGCTCATGCCCCAGCGAGTACCGTCACCGAGCAGCTCGCGGAATCGCGGCGTGTCTTGCTGCGTGGAGATCACGAGAATATCCCTGATTCCGGCGAGCATCAGAGTGCTCAACGGGTAGTAGATCATCGGCTTGTCGTAGACGGGCAGGAGCTGTTTCGATACCACCTGCGTCGCGGGGTAGAGCCTTGTCCCGCTGCCGCCGGCAAGGATGATGCCCTTCATGCCCCACCTCGCTGCGAGTAGTTCTTCTCGATCCACTGCCGGTACGCGCCGCTCGTCACCGAGGCAACCCAGTCCGCGTTGTCCAGGTACCAGGCAACGGTCTTGCGCAGACCGGATTCGAAGCTCTCCTTCGGCTTCCAGCCCAATTCACGGCTGATTTTCCCCGCGTCGATCGCATAGCGGTGGTCGTGGCCCGGGCGGTCCTTTACGAAGGAGATCAGGCTCGCATGGCCAGTCTTCCGGCTGGGTCTCGCTTCGTCGAGCAGCGTGCAGACCGCCTTGACCACTTCAAGATTCGTTCTTTCGCTATTGCCGCCGACGTTGTAACACTCCCCGACCCGGCCGCGCTCGAGGACTTGGCGGATCGCCGCGCAGTGATCGTGCACGAAGAGCCAGTCGCGGACGTTGGTCCCGTCGCCATAGACCGGCATGGGCTTGCCGGTCAGGCCGCTGAGGATCACGAGCGGGATCAACTTTTCGGGGAACTGGTACGGGCCGTAGTTGTTCGAGCAATTCACGGTCAGCGTGGGGAGCCCGTAGGTATGGTGGTAGGCGCGCACCAGGTGATCGGCAGCCGCCTTGGATGCCGCATAGGGGCTGTTCGGCGCAAACGGCGTGACTTCGGAAAACGGCGGATCGCCGGGTCCGAGCGATCCGAAGACCTCGTCGGTCGAGACGTGAAGGAACCGGAACGCCGCGCGTTCCTCGGCGGGGCGCTTCTCCCACCACGCCCGGGTTTCCTCGAGGAGCCTGAAGGTCCCCGTTACATTGGTTCGAATGAACTCCGCCGGCGCGTGGATCGAACGATCGACGTGGCTTTCCGCGGCGAAATGAACGATCGCGCGCGGCGCGCGCTCCGCGAGAAGCTGCCGCACACGGTCCCGGTCGCATATGTCGCCGTGCGAGAATATGTGCCCGGGATTGTTCGCCAGGGCCTGGAGATTCAGCGGATTGCCGGAATACGTGAGCTTGTCCAGATTGGCGACCGGCTCTGGGCCCTGCGCGAGCCACTGCAGCACGAAATTGGACCCGATAAAGCCCGCACCCCCGGTGACCAGGATAGTCATTCCGCCGCGCGCTCCAGGGCCATCAGCTTCGCGTACTTGTTGAAACTGTTCATGCAGCCGATCGCAATGTGCACCAGCCCCGGCACCCCGTCGAGAAACCCCAGCCGCAGCACGTAGAACTTGACGAAGCGCAGCATCGGCGAAAGGAGCAGCTGCAGGATGCTCGCGTGCCGACCCGAGGCATGCAGGGCTTCGGCCTGAAGGCTGGTGTAGCGGTTCTGCTTCTCCAGATACTTCTCCAGCGTCTCCGCGGAATCGTGCAGGAGATCGCCTTGAAGCCTGAGCACGGGTCCGTCGGCCACGATCTTCTCGTGCACGGGGTCGCCGCTCCAGCGGGCGTGCGCCCGGTGAAACAAGCGCACGTTCCAGTCCGGATAGCCTTCGCCGTGCGCGAGCCAGCGTCCCAGAAAGCGGTTGCGTCGAGGCATTGCGTAGACGAATCCGCGGGGGGACTTGAGCTCGGAGAGAATACCCTCGCGCATTTCCGCGCTCACGCGCTCATCCGCATCGATGCTGAGGATCCAGTCGTGCGAGGCGGATTCCACTGCGAATTGCTTCTGCGCGCCGAACCCGAGCCATTCCTTTTGAATCACCCGCGCCCCGTGCCTTCTCGCCAGCTCGACGGTGCCGTCTGTCGAGCCGGAGTCCACCACGACCACTTCGTCGGCAAACGCGAGGCTCACCAGGCAGGCTTCGAGCTGCGCCTGCGCGTTTCGCGTGATGATGGCTGCGGACAGGGACATTGAACGAAGGAAGAGCCGGCAAACCCGTATAATCAGCGGCTTATGCGCGGCATTCTAACGCGTTTCTGCGCCTTGCGGCCGAGTTGCTTCGGGCGTCGATGACAAGGATCCTGATCGTAAAGACTTCATCGCTGGGGGATGTCATCCACGGTCTCCCGGCAGCCAGCGACATCGGTCGGCATCTCCCGGACGCGCGCATCGACTGGGTTGTGGAGGAAGCCTACGCCCCGCTCGTCGCCCTGCACCCGGCGGTACGGCGCGTCGTCAGCGTGGCGCTGCGGCGCTGGCGCCGGACGCTGTTATCGGGCGCCACCTGGAAAGAGATCGGCGAATTCCGGCACGGGTTTGAACGCGAGCCCTACGATGCAGTGATCGACCTGCAGGGGCTGGTGAAGAGCGCCGTCATCGCCCGTGTGGCGCCGGGCAGCCACCACGGCTTTGACGCCGCGACGGCGCGCGAGCGGCTCGCCGCCTGCTTCTACGATGTCACTCACCGTGTCGCGCGCGGCCAGCACGCGGTTGAGCGGAACCGAATGCTCAGCGCTCAGGCGCTCGGCTACAGCATCGACGAGAGCGTGGACTACGGCATTGCGGCTCCTCGTCTGGAAGCCCCGCAGCCAAAGCCCTATTGCGTGCTGCTGCACATGACCAGTCGCGCCGAAAAGCTCTGGCCCGAAGCGGCCTGGATTGAGATCGGCCGAGCGCTAATCGCACGCGGTCTCGAGTGCGTCCTGCCGTGGGGAAGCGAGGAAGAATGTCGGCGAAGCGAGCGCATTGCGCACGAGCTCGACCGGGCGCGCATCCCGCCCTTCGAGCGGCTCGACCGTCTGGCAGCACTGCTCGGTGGCGCAGCCGCAGTCGTAGGTGTCGATACCGGGCTCACGCACCTTGCAGGAGCTTTGGACCGGCCGCTTGCCGCAATCTATTGCGGCACGGATCCGCGGCTGACCGGGGTGTACGGTGCGCGACGCGCGAAAAATCTCGGCGGACCCGGGGCGCAGCCTTCCCCCGAAGAAGTGCTGCGGGCGCTCCAAAGTGTGGGCGCATTCTGATGTGGCGTGCCGGCTACCGGTTGCTGCTATGGCTGGCTTTTCCGTGGATTCTTGCGCGCGTCTGGTGGCGTGGGCGGGCGGAGCCCGGCTATAGGCGGCACGTCGGCGAGCGGTTCGGGTTCTACGGGAGTCCCCCGAGCAGGCCGGTGATTTGGCTGCATGCGGTCTCAGTGGGCGAGATTCGCGCGGCGGAACCGCTCGTGCGCGCGCTGCAATCGCGCCATCCCGAGCTCGAGATCCTGGTTACTCAGATGACTGCAACAGGGCGCGAGGCAGCGCAGCGGCTGTTCGGTGATTCCGTTCGGATCGCATGGCTTGCCTACGATTACCCCTCGGCCGTGAAGCGGTTTCTGCGTCACTTTCGTCCGCGACTGGGCATCCTGATGGAAACGGAAATCTGGTTCAACCTCGTCGATGAGGCTCGGTCCCGTGGCGTGCCGCTCATGCTCGCGAATGCCCGCATGTCGGAAAAGTCCGCCCGCGGCTATGGGTTGGTCGCGCCGCTCGTGCGCACGGCGCTCGAGCACTTGGCGGCCATCGCCGCACAAACCGAAGGGGACGCGGAACGCCTCCGATGGCTTGGAGCGCGCTCGGTCGACGTGACCGGGAATCTCAAGTTCGATGTGGAACCAGCGTCCGGGAGCGAAGCGCTTGCCGCCGAATTCCGCGGCTGGTTTGGCAGCCGAAGCGTGCTGCTTGCGGCCAGCACGCGCGAGGGGGAGGAAGAACTATTGCTCGACGCTCTGGAGAAGAACGCTCTCGGCGACGCGGCATTGCTGATTGTGCCCCGCCACCCCCAGCGTTTCGACGCCGTCGCGCAACTCCTGTCCGTCCGGGGACTGAAATTCTCGCGACGCAGCGCGAACCGGCCGTTCCAGCGGGGCTGCGATTTTGTCCTCGGCGACAGCATGGGAGAGATGGCCGCCTACTACCGGTCCTGCGACGTGGCGTTCGTCGGGGGCAGCCTCCTTGCGTACGGCGGCCAGAATCTGATTGAAGCTTGCGCGGCGGGCGTGCCGGTGCTCGTCGGGCCCTATACCTACAATTTCGCCGAGGCGGCCGAGAGCGCCATTGCCGCGGGCGCGGCCCGGAGAGTCAGGGACGCCGAGGAGCTGATCCGGGAGGCGAGGCGGCTTCTGCAGGATCCCAAGCTGCGCGAGCGCATGGGCAGATCCGGAGTCGCGTTTTGTGCCGCGCACCGGGGCGCATCCCAGCGCACCCTGGCTGTCTGCGAGCGCCTGCTCGCCTCCGGGACGGTCAATTCGTCCCGAGCAGACGGTTGACTTCCTCCACGTCCGCTTCACCGAGGATTCCGGCGGCGGCCTTCAGCTTGAGGCCGTTGAATATCGTGTCGTAACGGGCTCTGGCCAAGTCCCGCAAGGTGGCGAAGACCTGCGCCTGTGCGTTCAACACGTCGGTGTTTATGCGTATCCCGACCTCGTAGCCAAGCTTGTTCGAGTCCAGTGCGCTCCGCGAAGAAACGAGGGCCGCTTCGAGCGCCTTCACCTGCGCCCTGCCGTTGGCGACACCCACGTAGGCCTGGCGCGCCGACAGCGCCGCGATGCGCCGCGAGCTCTCCAGGTCCTGCTGTGCCTTTTCGCGGCTGGCAATCGCCTGACGCACCTGGGAGCTGACGTTGCCGCCGGCATACAGCGGGATGGCGAGCTGCAGCGAAAGATTGTTGTTCATGACGTCCGTTGGAACATTGAGGATTCCGGCCGTGCTGACGCTGGTCGAGCTTTGCCCGGCATTTCCGACAATGTTCAGGGTGGGCAGGTGTCCGGCGCGCGTACGCTCGATCTCCCGCACGGCGACCTCGAGCGCGGCTTCCTGAGTTCGCACGGGATAGCTCTGAGACGACGCGGCGCTGGCCCAGTCCTCCATCGCATCGGGCTTCGGCGGATCGAGTTCGATGCTGCTGCGCAGGGGCTCCAGGCGCTCGGGGTATTTGCCGATGATGAGCTGCAATGCGCGTTTCTTGATCTCGATATCGCTTTGCGCGCTGATTTCCTGCGCGACGGCGAGGTCGAACCGCGCCTGCGCCTCGTGAGTATCGGTGATGGTTGCGGTGCCCACCTCAAAGTTGCGCTTGGCTTGCGCGAGCTGTTCGG
>Ga0187774_10000115_pt1 | contig 25212 bp, 23 predicted proteins | sample 0216_BV02_MP05_2_FD_133152 | JGI IMG/M metagenome (GOLD analysis project Ga0187774, IMG submission 133152) | Tropical peat soil microbial communities from peatlands in Department of Meta, Colombia - 0216_BV02_MP05_20_MG | ecosystem: Environmental > Terrestrial > Soil > Wetlands > Peat | place... | reverse complement strand
GTACTCCACCGCAGCGAGCTCCGCCGCGTCCTCCGCCTGGTCGCGCGTCGCGGCGACGATCGCGACCACCGGCTGGCCGGCATAGAACGCCTTGCCTTCGGCGAGCGGCGTGCGCGGCGGCGCGGCCATCGGCGAGCCGTCGGCGCGCTTGAATAGCGGCGGGAACGGAATGTGGCCCACGCCGTCCTGGCGCAGATCCCGCATCGACCAGGCCGCCAGCACGCCGGGCGCCTGGCGCGCCGCGGACAGGTCGAGCGAGGCGATCTTCGCGTGCGCATGAGGCGAGCGCACGAGAACCATCCACGCCACGCTGGGGAAGGCCCGGTCGTCGCTGAACAGGCCCTTGCCGACGAGCAGGCGGTCGTCTTCGAGGCGCTTTTGCGTGCGCGAAGCGCCGAAGCGGGCGGCTTGCGGGTCGAATTGAACTGCTGGTGCGTTTTCCATGATCTCCTGAAACCTCGATCAGTAACCTATTGCGGCGCCGTCACTGCGCGGATCGGCGCCGCCGATGCGCATCCCGTTGCGCGGATCGACGCTGATCCCGTTCGCGTGGCCCGCCTTTTCCATCCAGTCCGGCCACAGGTTGACTTGGTGGCCGCGGCGCTCGAGCTCGGCGACCGTTGCGGCGGGGAAGCGACCCTCGATGTTGAGCAGGTCGCGCGGCTCGCCGATGCCGAAGCGCCCGGAAAGCCAGCGCGGCGCGTCGATCGCCTCCTGCACGCTGCGGCCGAAATCGAGCATGCCGACGTAGCCCTGCAGGTGGATCTGCGGCTGGCCGTCCGCGCCCATGCAGCCGAACACGTGCCGCAGCCTGCCCTCCGCAAAAGCCATCGAGGCGATCAGCGTGTGCAGCGGCCGCTTGCCCGCCTGCAGCCGGTTGGGATGCGCCGGGTCGAGCGAGAAATACGCCGAGCGGTTCTGCAGCACAACGCCGGTCGCGCCGGCGACCACGCCGGAGCCGAAGAGCGAGTACACGCTGTGGATCAGCGACACCGCGTTGCCCTGCGCGTCGATCACGCACACGTATACCGTGTCGCCGGCGAGGGACCCGTAGGACGGCACCTTGTCCCAGGCGAGCACGCGCTCGGTAGAGATCAACGCTCGCCGCTCGTCCGCATAGCCCTTCGAGACGAGCCGCTCGATCGGCACCGCGGCGAAGTCCGGGTCCGCCAGGAGCGCGTCGCGGTCGCAGAAGGCGATCTGCTTCGCCTGCACGAGCAGGTGCGCCACGTCGGGTCCGAGCGGATCCATCCTGCCGATCTCGAAGGGCTCGATCAGGTTCAGCATCTCGAGCACCGTGAAGCCCTGCGTCGGCGCGGGCGTCTCGAAGATCTCGAGGTCGCGGTAGCTGCCGCGGATCGGCGCGCCCCATTGCGAGCGCTGCCGCTCGAAGTCGGCTTCGTCGAAGAAGCCGCCTTCCGCGCGCGCGAACGCCGCCAGCTCGCGCGCGGTGTCGCCCGCGTAGAAGCCGTCGCGGCCCGCGTCGCCGATGCGCCCGAGCACGCGCGCAAGGCCGCGGTTGACCAGGCGCTCGCCCGCGCGCGGCGGCCGTCCCCCGGGCAGGAAGACGGCTTTCGCCGCCGCGTTGAACACGTTCGCCTCCCGAGCGCTTTCGATCGCGCCCGCGACGCGCTCGGTGACAGGAAAGCCGTCGCGCGCATATTCGAGCGCCTGCGCGAGGTTGCGCGCGAGCGGCAGGCGGCCGTAGGCCGCGTGCGCCGTGCACCAGCTGTCGACCGAGCCCGGCACCGTGAGCGTCGCCGGCAGCACGCCGGTAAGCGGGATCTCCCGCATTGCGCGCGCCTCGAACCAGGCGAGGTCCCCGTTGCGGCTCGCCCGGCCGCCGCCGGCCAGGTACCTCACCTTCCCCGACCCCGCTTCGTGGATCAGCCAGAAGGCGTCGCCGCCGATCCCGGTCATGTGCGGGTAGAGCACGGAAAGAGCGGCGCTCGTCGCGATCGCCGCGTCGACGGCCGAGCCGCCCGCGCGCAAGACATCGACGCCCGCGGCCGACGCGAGCGCATGCGGCGAACACACCATCGCTTTGGGCGCCAAAGTGGGCGGGCGCACGAGCATCGATTTATCCAACGCTTATGGCCTGCTTCAGGTCTTGGTCAGGGGCTTGACGATGTGATCGCGCAGCAGCCGGTGCTGGATCTTGCCGGTCGCCGTGCGCGGCACGTCCTTGTCGCGCATGAAGGAGATCGAGCGCGGCCGCTTGTAGCCGGCGATCTTGTCCCGGCACCATTCGAGCAGCTCGGCCTCGCTGACGGCACCGGCGGCGTTCAGCACGACGACGGCATGCACCGCTTCGCCCCACTTCTCGTGCGGAACGCCGACGACGGCGACGTCCCTCACTGCCGGATGCTGCGCGAGCAGATTCTCGACCTCCGACGGGTACACGTTCTCGCCGCCGCTGATGATCATGTTCTTCTTGCGGTCGACGAGGTGATAGAAGCCGTCGGCGTCGCGCCGCGCCATGTCGCCGACGGTGCAGTAGTCTGCGCGGAACGCCTCGGCGGACTTCTCCGGCAGGTTCCAGTAGCCGTCGAAGGTATACGGCGTGCGCGAGTACAGCTCGCCGATTTCGCCGTCGGGCACCTCGTTGCCGGCCTCGTCCAGCAGTCGTACGCGGCCGGTGCCGGTGAACTCGCGGCCGACCGAGCCGAGCTTGGTCAGCTGCTCGTCGGGCCGCAGCAGCGTCACCCACCCCGCCTCGGTCGAACCGTACAGCTCGTACAGCCGCGAGTTGCGGAAGTGCTCCATGATCGCCAGCTTGGTCTCGCGGCGAGCCGGCGCCGACGAAATGAGCAGCTTGTTGACGCTCGCGACGTCGTACTTGTCCTTCACCGCCTGCGGCAGGCCCAGGGTCATGATGTAGTGCGTAGGCACCAGCGAAGTGAAGCTCACGTGCTGCGCCGACAGCGTCGCGAGCAGATGTTCGGGATCGAAGCTTTGGCGGTCGTAGACGCCGCAGGTCGCCCCGCAGTAGGCGAACGTGGAGAAGAAGTTGAGCGAGTTGGCGTGGCACATCGGCATCACCAGCAGCCCCGCGTCGCCGCGCGAGAAGCCGAAGTCGAGCGCGGTCACGAGCGCCATGAGCGCCTGGCCCGCGTGACTGCGAATCGCGCCCTTCGGGTTGCCGGTGGTGCCCGAGGTGTACATCAGCGCCCAGGTGTCCTGCGGCGTCACCGTCACGCCGGGCGCGCCGGCCGCCGCCCGCGCGAGCAGCGCCTCGTAGCCGACATAGCCGGCCGGCGTCGGTTGCCTGCCGAAGTGCACGTAGTTCGAGTCGGGGATCTCTAGGCCCGCGCGGACCGACCCGACGCTGCCGAGCAGCTCGTCCTGGACGATGAAGGCGCGCGCGCCCGAGTCCCGAGCGATGTAGCGGATCTCCGGGCCCACCAGCCGGAAGTTGATGGGCACCGCGATCAGCCCGGCCTTGCCCAGGCCGACGTACATCTCCGCCCACTCGATGCAGTTGTAGGCGAGGATCGCCACGCGCTCGCCCTTGCGCAGCCCCAGGCCGAGCAGCGCGTTGGCGAGCCGGTTCGTGCGCTCGTCCCACTGGGCGAAGCTGAGCGTGCGCCGCGAATCCTTCGCCGCGGCCCTGTCCGGGTCGATGCGCGCGTGCGCGGCGACCGCCTGGGGAACCGTCAGCAGCGGCGTCATGCGCCCTGCGCGCGGCGCCGGCGCTCGGCTTCGTCCCAGGCGGTGAGCGCCTGGTAGTCGGGCACCCAGCCCAGGCCCTTGCCGGCATCCGACGACAGCGCATGCTGCGTCACCACCACGTCGAGCAGAGCGGGCGCCTTGGCAAACGCCTCCTCGAGCGCCGCCCGCAGGCGCGCCGGATCGGTCACGCGCTCGCCGTGCAGCCCGAATGCGCGCGCCATGCCGGCGTAGTCGCTCCAGGCGAGCGTCGTGCCCACCACGCGGCCCCCGTAGTTCAGCTCCTGGTCCAGGCGCTCGATGTTCCAGGCCGCGTTGTTGGCGATGATGAATACCACCTTGGCGCCGTGGCGCTTGGCCGAGTCGATCTCCATCGCGTTTATGCCGAACGCCCCGTCGCCGCTGATCACGGCCACCTGGCGCTCCGGGTACAGCAGCGCCGCGGCGACCCCGAACGGGACGCCCACGCCCAGGCAGCCGAAAGCGCCGGCGTCGAGATAGCTGCGCGTTTCCAGGCCCATGCGGGCGAAGCTCAGGATGTCGCCGCCATCGGCGATCGCGATGGCATCGGGCCGCAGCACCTGCCTGAGCGCCCCGAAGATGCGGTTGGGATGCATGTGACCGTCCTTGCCCGCCGACGCCGTCGCCAACGACTCGACGTGCTTGCCCGAGCGGCGCAGGTGCTCGGCGCGCAGCGCTGCGCACCAGTCGCGGTCGAGGTTCGGCGACGGCTTCGGCAGCGCGGCGGCGAGCGCCGCCAGGGCGCGCGCAGGATGTGCGAACAGCTCGACTTCGCCGCGGCGATTCTCGCGCAGCTCCTCCCAGTTGTCCCCGATGCGGATCAGCTTGGCGTTCGGCAGCACCGCAGGCGAGCCGTAGCCCATCTGGTAGTCGAGCTTGCGCCCGGCCACGATCACCAGGTCGGCCTCCTGCATCGCGCGGCCGCGCATCGCTCCCACCACCGACGCATGGGCGGGCGGCACCAGCCCGCGGCTCTCCTGCGTATCGAGATACACCGCGCCGCTTCGGTCGAGCAGCTCGACCAGCTCGGCGGAGGCACCCTGCGCGCCGCGGCCGGTGACCACCAGCGGGCGGCGCGCGGCGTCGACGACGCGCGCGGCCCGCTGCACCTCGGCCGGGTCGGGCGGGACGCGCCGTTGCGGCTTCGGCCGCAGGTACTCCTCGAGCACGAGGCGCGGCGCTACCTGCGCGCGCAGCACGTCGGTGGGGAACTCGACGTAAACGGGCCCCGGCAGCCCGCCGTCGCCGATCGCAGTGCTCCAGGCCTTGTCCAGGTCGCGCGCAACGTTGTCGGGGACGCGCAACGTGCGCGACTGTCGCGTCACCGGCCTCATGATCGAGACGTGATCGATGCCCTGCAGGGGGCCGAGATCGTCCTGCGGTACCGGCGCGCAGCCCCCGATGAGGACGACCGGCACGCGCTCGAGCTGCGCGTTGGCCATCGCCGTCACGCAGTTGGTGACTCCCGGACCGGCGGTCGCGCAGGCGACGCCGACCCCTCCGGTCAGCACCGCGTGCGCGTGCGCCATGTGAACGGCGGCGCCTTCGTCGCGCACATCGACGATGCGCACGCCGCGCTGCGCCAAACGGTCCCAGATCGGCTGGATGTGCCCTCCCTGCAGGCCGAAGACCCGGTCGACGCCATGCTCGATCAGGAACTCGACGATCCATTCAGCTACCGTGCGTGCCGCGGTGGTTTTCATCGTCAGCCTCGAGGGAAGTTCGCATGAGAGGGTTCATGCATTTGAGAGTGCAAACTCTGGTGCGAACGCGCTGTCGCGCCAAGGGACTTGGCGGAGAGAGAGGGATTCGAACCCCCGGTACGGTTACCCGTACAACAGATTTCGAGTCTGCCGCATTCGACCACTCTGCCATCTCTCCGCTTTCGCGATCGGTCGACGCGAGGCGCGGATTCTATCAGGCCCGGGCGATCTTCTGCGCCCCGCCCATGTAGGGGCGCAGCGCCGCGGGGACCGCGACCGAGCCGTCCGCGTTCTGGTAGTTCTCCAGGATCGCGACCAGCGTGCGCCCGACCGCGAGCCCCGAGCCGTTCAGCGTGTGCGCGAGCTCGGGCTTGCCCTTCTCGTTCCTGAAGCGCGCCTGCATGCGGCGCGCCTGGAAGGCCTCGAAGTTGGAGCAGGAGGAGATCTCGCGGTACGCGTTTTGCCCGGGCAGCCACACCTCGATGTCGTAGGTCTTCGCCGCGGCGAAGCCCGTGTCGCCGGTGCACAGCACCACCGTGCGGTAGGGCAGCTCGAGCTTCTTCAGGATCGTCTCGGCGTGCGCGGTCAGCTCCTCGTGCGCGCGGTACGACTCCTCGGGGCGCACGACCTGCACCAGCTCGACCTTGTCGAACTGGTGCTGGCGGATCATGCCGCGCGTGTCCTTGCCTGAGGCGCCGGCCTCCGAGCGAAAGCACGGCGAGTGGCACACGAACTTGAGCGGCATGCGCTCGAGCGGAACGATCTCGTCGCGCACAAAGTTGGTGACGGGATACTCGGCGGTCGGGATGAGATACAGGTCGCGGCCCTCGAGCTTGAACAGGTCGTCCTTGAACTTGGCGAGGCTCGACACGCCGTTGGCGCACTCGCCGCTCACCATGTAGGGCACGTACACCTCGGTGTAGCCGTGCTCCGCCGTATGCACGTCGAGCATGAACTGCGCGATTGCGCGGTGCAGGCGCGCCACGCCCGCGCGCATCACCGCGAAGCGCGCGCCGGCGAGCTTGGCCGCGGTCTCGAAGTCGAGCATGCCGAGCGCCGCGCCGACGTCGACGTGGTCCTTCACCGGGAAGGCGAACGTGCGCGCCGTGCCCCAGCGCCGTTGTTCGACGTTGTCCTCGGCGCTCGTGCCGCGCGGCACGCTCTCATGCGGCAGATTCGGAATCACCTCGAGGAATTGCCTGAGCTCATCCTGCAGAGCGCTTACCTTTACTTCCATTACTTTGAGCTTGTCGCCGAAGTCGGCGACTTCTCCCATGATCTCCTTCACCAGCTTTTCGTCGCCACGTGCCTTCGCCTGCCCAATCTCCTTGGACTTGGCATTTCGCTGGGACTGCAGATACTCCATGGATGTCTGCTCGCGTTTACGTTGTTCTTCCAGCTCCCTGAACCTGGAAGTATCGAGCTCGAATCCACGCGTTCTCTTAAGACGTGACGCGACCCCATCCAGGTCGCTGCGGAGCAATTGAATATCCAGCATCTGTCTTCCTAACTTCAACCCTTCTTGGCCTTGCGATCGAGCTCGCGCAACTGCTCGAGCTTGTCGCGGATCTTCGCCTCCAGCCCGCGCTCGGTCGGCCGGTACCATTCGACCTCGGGCATGCCCTCGGGAAAGTAATTCTCGCCCGCCGCGTACGCGCCTTCCTCGTCGTGCGCGTAGCGGTAATCCCTGCCGTAGCCGAGGTCCTTCATCAACCGGGTCGGCGCGTTGCGGATGTGCAGCGGCACCGGCCGCGTACCGTCGCGCGCGACGAAATCGCGCGCCGCATTATAGGCGGCGTACGCAGCGTTCGACTTCGCCGCGCAGGCGAGGTAGAGCACCGCCTCGGCGAGCGCCAGCTCGCCTTCGGGCGTGCCCAGGCGCTCGTAGGTCTCGCAGGCATCGAGCGCGAGGCGCAGCGCGCGCGGATCCGCGAGGCCGACGTCCTCGGTCGCCATGCGTACGATGCGCCGCCCGAGGTAGAGCGGATCCGCGCCGCCGTCCAGCATGCGCACGAGCCAGTACAGCGACGCATCGGGATCCGAGCCGCGCACCGCCTTGTGCAGCGCCGAGATCTGGTCGTAGAACTGCTCGCCACCCTTGTCGAAGCGCCGCAGGTTCCTGGCGAGCGTCGACTCGACGAACGCGGCGTCGATCGCGCCGGAGGGGCGCGCGTTCTTCAGGATCTCGACCGCGTTCAGCAGGCGGCGCGCGTCGCCATCGGCGAAGCCGATCAGGCGCTCGCGCGCGCCATCGTCGACCTCGAGCCCCGTGCGCGCGAGCAGCGTCGCCAGGTCCTCGGTGGAAAGGCTCTCCAGCACGTAGACCGTGGCGCGCGACAAGAGCGCGCTGTTCACCTCGAAGGACGGGTTCTCGGTGGTCGCGCCGATGAAGGTGAGCAGGCCGCGCTCGACGTACGGCAGGAAGGCGTCCTGCTGCGCCTTGTTGAAGCGGTGCACCTCGTCGACGAACAGGATGGTACGCCGGCCCGAGCGCGCCAGCACCGCTTCCGCCTGCTGCACGGCCTCGCGGATGTCCTTCACGCCGGAGAACACGGCCGACAGGGCAATGAATTCGCAGTCGAAGGCGGTCGCCATCAGGCGCGCGAGCGTCGTCTTGCCCGTTCCGGGCGGCCCCCAGAGGATCATCGAGTGCGGCTTGCCCGATTCGAAGGCGAGGCGCAGCGGCTTGCCCGGGCCGAGCAGGTGGCGCTGCCCGATCACCTCGTCGATCGAGCGCGGGCGCAATGCCTCGGCGAGCGGTGCCACGGGCGCGGGGCTGCCGAAAAGATCGCTCATGGCGCTGGAGCTACGGCTCGCCGAGGACGTCGGCGCCCTTGGGCGGCGTGAAGCGGAAGTCGCGCGGATCGAGCTTCGGATTTCGAACGAGATTGGAGAACCGCAGCACCGTGGTCTGCCCGAAATGGTCGTGCAGCTCCATCGCCTGCACGCCCTCCGGCCCCATGCCGAGCAGGATGCGGCTGAACCCCGCCTCCTGCTCGCGCGGCTTGGCTTCGAGCCATGCCAGCCCGCCGCGCTCGCCGGCCTCGCTCAGGTGAAAGGCCTGCTCGACCTCCTGGCTGCCGGCGAGCAGCGCCGCGGGGGTCGAGCCGAGCGCGTGCGCCATGCGCCGCACGGTGACCTGGTCGAGGTCCTGGTCGTAAATCCAGACCCGCTCGCCGTCGCCGACGATCAGCTGAGGCATGGGCGAGGCGTAGATCCAGCGAAAGCGACCCGGACGCTGGAAGACGAAGCTGCCCTTCGATTCCTGCTCCAGCTTGTGATTCTGGTCGTAGACTTTCTGCACGAAATCCGCGCTCGCGGCAGGGGTCGAGCGCACGAAGGCGCGAAAGCGCTCGAGCGCGGAAGCGTGCGCCGCCAGCGCCGCCAGCGAGAGCGCGGCAGCGAGCAGCACTCGTCCGGCCAGGCCGCGCACCGGCCTACTCCACCTTCGCCGGCACCAGCACCTCGCGATTGCCGTTCGATTGCATCGGCGAGACGAGCCCAGCGCGCTCCATGTCCTCGATCAGCCGCGCGGCGCGGTTGTAGCCGATGCGCAGGTGGCGCTGCACGAGCGAGATCGACGGCCGCCGCGTACGCAGCACGATCTCCACGGCCTGGTCGTACAGTGGATCCTTCTCGCCCGAAGGCTCGCCGCCCCCTCCCTCCAGCGCGTCGAGACCCTCCGCCGGCTCGAGCACGCCGCCCAGGTACTCGGGCAGGGCGAGGCTCTTCAGGTGATCGACCACCCTGTGCACCTCGTGGTCCGCGACGAAGGCGCCATGCACGCGCTGCGGCAGGCCCGTGCCCAAGGGCTGATAGAGCATGTCGCCCGCGCCAAGCAGCGCCTCGGCACCGGAGTGGTCGAGGATGGTGCGCGAATCCACGCGGCTGGCGACCTGGAAGGCGATGCGAGTCGGGATGTTGGCCTTGATCAGGCCCGTGATCACGTCGACCGAAGGCCGCTGGGTGGCGAGAATCAGGTGTATGCCCGCAGCGCGCGCCTTCTGCGCCAGGCGCGCGATCAGCTCCTCGACCTTCTTGCCGACCACCATCATGAGATCGGCGAGCTCGTCGATAACCACGACGATGTGCGGCAGCGTCGTGAGCGGCTGAGGGCTGCCCGATTCGATGGTCGCCGGATCCTCGAGCGGCTTGCCCGCCTTCTCCGCGTCGGCCACCTTGTGGTTGTAGCCCGAAAGGTTGCGCACCCCGACCCAGGACATCAGCTTGTAGCGCCGCTCCATCTCGGCCACGCACCAGTGCAGCGCGTTGGCCGCCTGCTTCATGTCGGTGACCACCGGGGCGAGCAGGTGCGGGATGTCCTGGTAGACCGACAGCTCGAGCATCTTGGGATCGACGAGGATCAGGCGCACGGCGCGCGGCTCGGATTTGTACAGCAGCGACAGGATCATCGCGTTGATCGCGACCGACTTGCCCGAGCCGGTGGTGCCCGCGACCAGCAGGTGCGGCATCTTGCCGAGATCGGCGACCACCGGATTGCCCGCGATGTCCTTGCCGAGCGCGAGCGCGAGCGGCGAGTGCGCGTCGTGGTAGACCTCCGAGCCGAGAATCTCCGACAGTCGCACCGTCTGGCGGTGCGGATTGGGAATCTCAAGGCCCATGCAGGATTTGCCGGGAATCGTTTCGACCACGCGGATCGAGACCACGGACAGGGCGCGCGCCAGGTCTTTCACCAGGTTGACAATCTGGCTGCCCTTCACGCCGACGGCCGGCTCGACCTCGTAGCGCGTGATCACCGGGCCGGGATAGGCGGCCAGCACCTTGACCGAGACGCCGAAATCCGAAAGCTTCTTCTCGATGAGCCGGGAAGTGAACTCGAGCGTCTCGGGTGTGACCTGCTCGCCCTCGTGGCTCGCTTCGTCCAGCAGCTTGAGCGGCGGCAGCGGCGTATCCGGAAGGTTCTCGAACAGTGGCGCCTGCTTCTCCTTCTGCACGCGCTCGGACTTCTTGATCTCCACGATCGCCGGCTCGATGCGCAGCGGCGGGTGCTCCTCCTCGCGCTTGCGCTCGGTCTCGACGACAAACTCGCGCTCTTCGCGCGCGATCTCGCCCAGCTTGCGGTCCTTGCGCCGGTCCCAGGCCCGCACGGCGAGCGAGTAGAGCCCCTCGAGCAGGAAGCCGAGCATCTCCGAGACGGTGAGCCAGGAGATGCCGGTGAACAGGCTGAGGCCCACCGCGAGCAGCGTGACGAGCGCAAGCGTCGCCCCGGTGAAGCCGAGCGCACCGGAAACCAGTCGGGCCGAGGCCGCGCCGATCAATCCGCCAGGCGCCAGCGGCAACTCGGCGGCAAGTGAGTGCAGGCGCAAGGCCTCGAGCGAAGCGCTCGCGCCGAGCAGCACGGCAAAGCCCGCGAGCGCGACCGCCAGCGGACGGTGATCGATGAGCGTGGAGCCGTCCAGGCGGCGGTACCCCCACACCACGACGTAGATGCACAGCGCCGCCCACCAGTAGGCAGACAGGCCGAACAGATACAGCAGCACGTCGGCCAGCCAGGCGCCGAAGCGCCCGCCCGCGTTCTGCGTCACCGCGTGCGTGACGCTGTGCGACCAGCCCGGATCGGTCCGGTGGTAAGTGGCCAGGATCAGCAGCAGGTAGGCCGCGAGCGCGACCAGCAGCAGCCACTTCGCCTCGCGCAGCAGGTTCGCCAGCTTCGCCGGGAGAGGAGCGACCGTAGATTTCTGTGCTGCTGCCATTGCGGCCCGCGGGAGAGTGGGCAATTGTACCGTACGCGTGCAGCCAGCCCGGCCGGTCGGAAACGAAAACCCCCGCCGATGCGGGGGCTTAGCGATGGATCAGCCGGAAGCGCGCCTCAATCAGGCAACATGATCGAATCGTGCAGAACGATGTTCGAGCCGCGCATCTCGATGTAGCCGCCCATCTGCAAGTCCTTCATCACGCGGCTGACCATCTCGCGCGATGCGCCGATCATCTTGGCGATGTCCTGCTTGGGCAGGCGCTTGGTGACGATCTTCTGTCCGTCGACGGTGTCGGCCATGTCGAGCAGCAGCCTGGCTACCCTGCCGTACACGTCGAGCAACGCCAGGCTGCCGATCTTGCGATCGGCCTCGCGCAGGCGGTGCACCAGCCCGCGCATGACCGCCATTGCCATCTCGAAGCTGTCGGACAGGCATTTATTGAAGTCGCGCTTGGCGATCGACAGCAACTCGCATGCCTCGATGCAGACGACGCTGGCCGACCGGGGGGCGTCGTCGATCAGGCCCATCTCGCCGAAGAACTCGCCCGGACCGAGGATGCTGAGGATGACCTCCTTGCCGTCCGCATCGCTCATCATCACCTTGAGCCGGCCCGAGATCACGATGTACAGCGAATCGGTCGGATCGCCCGCCGCCATCACCATGGCGCCGCGCGGCAAGCTCTTACGATTGACCATGGTCGTGAGCGTACGCAGCTGTTCCTCCGGAAAGCCGGCGAACAGCGGCACCGCCCTCAGCACCGCAGTCGAGACGATTGCAGGTGTGCCCGCCATAGATTCTCCCCGCCCATGTACTTTTGGTTGGCTCACAACATGTTAGCAGAATCCTGTGCACACTCGCCTAGTCCCTTGGCACCGCTCGCCGGTGGCCGCCGCCCGCCTTTATAATTTGACGCGCCGCGAAACACGTTGAACAGCCGCCCAGAACTATGAATTCCCGCCATGTTCGCCTGCTCATCATCGGTTCCGGGCCAGCCGGCTACACCGCGGCGGTGTACGCGGCGCGCGCCAACCTGCGCCCCCTGCTTATCACGGGCCTGGCGCAGGGCGGCCAGCTGATGACCACCACGGACGTCGACAACTGGCCCGCCGACGCCGCCGGCGTCCAGGGGCCGGACCTGATGGAGCGCTTCAAGAAGCACGCCGAGCGCTTCGAAACCGAGCTCGTCTTCGATCAGATCCACACCGCCCGGCTCGCGGAGCGCCCGTTCGTGCTGGAAGGCGATTCCGGCCGCTACACCTGCGACGCCCTGATCATCGCCACGGGCGCGTCGGCCAAGTACCTGGGCATCGAGTCGGAGCAGAAATTCATGGGGCGCGGCGTTTCGGCCTGCGCCACCTGCGACGGCTTCTTCTTCAAGGGGCAGGACGTCGCCGTGGTTGGCGGGGGCAACACCGCGGTCGAGGAGGCGCTCTACCTCTCGAACATCGCTCGGCGCGTGGTGCTCGTGCACCGGCGCGACAGGCTGCGCGCGGAAAAAATCATGATCGACAAGCTGCTGAGGAAAGCCGCAGGAGGCAACGTCACCATCGAGTGGAATCACGTCCTAGACGAGGTGCTGGGCGACTCGCGCGGCGTGACCGGGATTCGCATCCGCGACGTCTCGGGCAAGGCGGCGAAGGAGCTCGAGGTAAGCGGCCTGTTCGTCGCCATCGGGCACTCGCCGAACACGACCATCTTCGCGGGCCAGCTCGAGATGGAGAACGGCTACATCGTCACGCGCGGCGGCCGCAACGGAAGCGCCACGGCGGCGAGCGTGCCCGGCGTGTTCGCCGCCGGCGACGTCCAGGACCACGTCTACCGGCAGGCGGTCACCAGCGCGGGCAGCGGATGCATGGCGGCGCTGGACGCCGAAAAGTACCTCGACGACCTGGCTGCGCACGGGTGAGGCGACCGTGCCGGGAGACAAGCCGAACGCGGACGACGACGCCGAGTTCCGTCGCGCGGTGGCGGACGTCAAGCCGCTCGCGCCTGCGCGGCGCGTGACCCTGCGCCCGCCCGCGCCCGAGCCGATCGCGCACCAGACTCGCAGGGACGAGCAGGCTGCGCTGGCCGAGACGCTCAGCGGCCCGGTCTCGCTGGACGACGCGCTCGAGGGAGGCGAGGAGCTCAGCTTTCTGCGCGAAGGGCTGTCGCGCCAGGTGCTGCGCCAGCTGCGGCGCGGGCACTGGGTGGTGCAGGACGAGCTCGATCTTCACGGCCTGAACCAGGCGCAGGCGGCGCTGAGCGTGGCGCAGTTCCTGCGCCATTGCAGCGCGCACGGGCTGCGCTGCGTGCGCATCGTGCACGGCAAAGGGCTGGGCTCGCCGCGGCGCGAGCCCGTGCTGAAGGCCAAGCTGAGGAAGTGGCTGATGCCGCGCGACGAGGTGCTCGCCTTCTGCCAGGCGCCCCCTGCGCACGGCGGCAGCGGCGCCGTGCTCGTGCTGCTGAAGGCGCGGCGCTAAGGCGCGCGCCTAGACAGCGGCCTCGTTCGTTTCGCCCGTGCGGATGCGCACGACGTGCTCGACGCCGGTGACGAAGATCTTGCCGTCGCCGATCTTGCCCGTGCGCGCCGCGCGCACGATGGCGTCGATCGCACTGTCCACGCGATCGTCGGCAACGACGACCTCGATCTTGACCTTGGGCAGGAAGTCGACCACGTATTCGGCACCGCGGTAGAGCTCGGTATGGCCCTTCTGCCTGCCGAAACCCTTCACCTCGGTGACGGTCAAACCGGTGACCCCGACTTCCGAGAGCGCCTCGCGCACTTCGTCGAGCTTGAACGGTTTGACGATGGCTTCGATCTTCTTCATCTGCTTCTCCCCGCGGCCTGTCTGCCGACCGTGCCGATTATAATCGAGCCATGGCCGTCAGGGCGGCGCGGCATTGAACCGACTGAGCATCGTTGACTCGCTGGCCGGCGTCGATGCGGGCGAATGGAACGCCCTGTGCGGCACGAGTCCCTTCGTTACGCACGAGTTCCTGAGCGCACTGCTCGATACCGGCTGCGCGAGCGCGCGCACCGGCTGGCAACCGAAGTTCCTGCTGCTGCGGCGCCACGGCGCGCTGGCGGGAGCCATGCCGCTGTTCGCGAAGACGCATTCGTACGGCGAATACGTGTTCGACTGGGCATGGGCCGACGCCTACGCGCGGCAGGGGCTGGATTACTACCCGAAGCTGCTCGGCGCTGTGCCCTTCACTCCCGTCACCGGCCCGCGCTTGCTGGCCGCCGCGGACGACGTGCGCGAGGCGCTGCTCGCCGCCGCGCTCGAGCTGGCGCGGCAAGCGTCCTCGCTGCACGTGCTCTTTCCGACCGAGGGCGAGGCGCAGCTCATGGCGCGCCAGGGCATGATGCTGCGGCGCACGGTCCAGTTTCACTGGCGCAACGCCGACTACGCCGACTTCGACGCGTTTCTCGCGCGCATGTCGCACGCCAGACGCAAGAACATCAAGCAGGAGCGCCGCCGCGTGCGCGAAGCGGGTGTCGGCTTCCGCTGGCTGCGCGGCGCGCAGATCGAGCGTCGGCACTGGGAGTTCTTCCACCGCTGCTACCGGGCGACCTACGCGGCGCACGGCTCCAGCCCCTATCTGAACCTGCAGTTCTTCCTGCGCCTGGGCACGAGCCTTCCACAGCACACGCTCATGGTGCTCGCCGAGCGCGGCGGCGCACCAATCGCGGGCTCGCTGTTCCTGGTCGACGAGAGCGCCGTCTACGGGCGCTACTGGGGCGCGCTCGAGCACGTGCCGCTGCTGCATTTCGAGTGCTGCTACTACCAGGCGATCGAGTACGCGATCGCCCACCGCCTGGACAGGTTCGAGGGCGGCGCGCAGGGCGAGCACAAGCTGTTTCGCGGGCTCATGCCGGTGGAGACCGTCTCGGCGCACTGGCTCGCGCACGCCGGATTCGCGCGCGCGATCGAGGACTATCTGGCGCGCGAAGCGCGCGGCATCGCCCGCTACGTGAACGAACTCGCCGAGCATTCGCCATTTCGCGATAATTGAACGACAGGGAGGCATCTGCGCATGCGACTGAAGAACAAGGTGGCGATCGTGACCGGCGCGGGCAGCGGCTTCGGCGAGGGCATCGCGAAGCGCTTCGCCGAAGAAGGCGCCAAGGTCGTCGTAAACGACATCAATCGGGACGGCGGCGAGCGCGTCACGCGGGAGGTCCGCGCGGCGGGCGGCAGCGCGCAGTTCATGCTGGCGGACGTCACGCGCGACGCGGACTGGGCGCGGCTGGTGCAGGCCGCCGCCTCGGCTCACGGCGGACTGGACATAGTGGTGAACAACGCGGGCTGGACGCATCGCCGCAAGCCCTACCTGGACGTGACCGAGGAGGAATTCGACCGGGTCTACGCAGTGAACGTGAAGAGCGTGTATCTGTCCGCGCGCCATGCCTTGCCGGCGTTCCGCAAGCGCGGCGGCGGCTGCTTCGTGAACATCGCCTCCACGGCCGGGCTGCGGCCGCGTCCCGGCCTGACGGTGTACAACAGCTCGAAGGGCGCCGTGATCCTGATGAGCAAGTCGATGGCCGCCGAATTCGGCCCGGACAAGGTGAGGGTGAACTGCGTCAATCCGGTGTTCAGCCCGGACACCGCCCTGTCGGCGGACTTCGCCGGCGGCGCGCTGACCGCGGAAGCCAAGGCCGCGTTCCTCGCCACCATTCCGCTTGGCAGATTCTCCACGCCGCTCGACGTGGCGAACGCCTGCCTCTATCTCGCGTCGGACGAGGCCGCGATGATCAGCGGCACGTGCGTCGAGGTGGACGGCGCGCGCTGCGTCTAGCCGCGCGCGCGCTTCAGTCCCCCGAGCAGCGCCGCAACCTGGCGCGGCTTGCCGCGGGGCGCGGCGGCGGGTCGCTCCTGCGGCTCAGCTTGCGGCGCCTCCGGCGGCTGCGCGGGCTCGTAGGGCTTCGAGAAGATCGGATCGGCCGGCAACCGGGCACGCGGCGGCGCAGCTTCGCGTCGCGGCGCGTGGCGCTCGCGCGGCTCCCTCGTCTCCCTGCGCCCGCCGCGGCCTCCCTCGCGGCCGATCAGAGCCGCCACGGTTCCGCCGTCAGTCGCAAAGCCCGGCACGATCGCGCGCTCGATCTTTCGCTTGATGAGCTTTTCGATGGCGCCGAGCTTTTCGTGGTCCTCCGGCGCGACGAGCGAGATCGCCTCGCCCGTCATCCCGGCGCGCCCGGTCCTGCCGATGCGGTGCACGTAGTCCTCGGGCGAGTGCGGCACGTCGAAATTGATGACCTGCGGCAGGCCCTCGATGTCCAGCCCGCGCGACGCGACGTCGGTCGCCACCAGCACGGCCACCTTGCCCGCCTTGAAATCCTCGAGCGCAACCAGGCGCTCGGCCTGCGACTTGTCGCCGTGGATCGCGTCCGCATGGATGTGCTCGCGGCGCAGCTGGTGCGCGAGGCGGTTGGCGCCGATGCGCGTTCCGGTGAACACCAGCACCTGCGTCAGATTGCGCGAGCGGATCAGGTGGCACAGCAGCTCGCGCTTCTTCTCGCGCGCCACGGGGTGCACGACGTGCGTCACGAGCTCGGCGACCGCGTTGCGCGCCGCGACCTGCACTTCTGCCGGGTTCTTCAGGATGGTGGCCGCGAGCTTGCGTATCTCTTCCGGGAACGTCGCCGAGAACATCAGGTTCTGCCGCGCCGCGGGCAGCAATGCGATGATGCGGCGGATGTCGGGCATGAACCCCATGTCGAGCATGCGATCGGCCTCGTCCAGCGTCAGCACCGACACCTGGCCGAACATGACCGTCTTGTTCTGCACGTGATCGAGCAGCCTGCCGGGCGTCGCCACGAGGATCTCGACGCCTTGGCGCAGCTGAGCGATCTGCGCGTTCATGTCGACGCCCCCGTACACGACGGCGCTGCGCAGCGGCAGGTGCCTGGCGTACTCGCGAAAGCTCTCCTCGACCTGGATCGCGAGCTCGCGCGTGGGCGTGAGCACGAGGGCCCGCACGGGGTGACGCGCCGGCGACGCGCTCGCGCTCGCGAGCGGCGCCAAGCGCTGCAGGATGGGCAGCGCGAAGGCCGCCGTCTTTCCGGTGCCGGTCTGCGCGCCCGCCATTAGATCGCGTCCCTGCAGCACCAGGGGGATTGCCTGTTCCTGGACCGGCGTGGGCTTTGTATAGCCGAGGTCGGCTACCGCTGCGACCAGCGGCGCGATGAGGCCGAGTTGTTCGAATTCCGAGCTGATAACGAGCCGCCTTGCGGAGCAGGGCGTCGCAAAAGGGCGAATTATACTCCGATCCCTCACGGAATCCCCGCATGATCCTGCTTCGCAATCTGACCCTCGCGCGTGGCGTGCAGCGCCTGTTCGCCGGCGCCTCGCTTACGCTCGAGCACGGATGGAAGGTCGGCCTGGTCGGTGCCAACGGCAGCGGCAAGTCCAGCCTTCTCGCCCTGATCGCCGGCGAGCTAGCGCCGGATGCGGGCGATTGCGAGCTGCGGCCGGGCACGCGCCTCGCGCGCATCGAGCAGGAGGCCCCCGCGCTAACGCAGAGCGTCCTGGACTACCTGCTCGATTCCGATGCCGTGCTGCGCGCGGCGGAAGGCGAGATCCTCGCGGCGGAGGCCTCGGGCGACGGGGCGCGCCTCGCGCTCGCCCACGAGCACTACGCGCATGCGGGCGGCTACACCGCCCAGGCGCGCGCGTTCGCGCTGCTCGCCGGACTGGGTTTCTCCCAGGACGACGGCGCGCGCCAGCTACGCGAGTTCTCGGGCGGCTACCGCATGCGCTTGAATCTCGCGCGCGCGCTGATGCGCCCCTCCGACCTCCTGCTGCTGGATGAACCGACGAACCACCTCGACCTGGACACGATCCTATGGCTCGAAACCTGGCTGCGCGGCTACCCCGGCACGCTGCTCGTCGTGTCGCACGACCGCGACTTCCTCGACCGCGTCTCCGATCACACGCTGGCGATCCGCAGCGGCTCGCTGCGCCTGTACGCCGGCAATTACTCGCTCTACGAGCGCCTGCACGTCGCGGAGCTCGAGCAGCAGGCTGCGCTCGCGGCGCGGCAGGAGCGCGAGGTGCGGCGCATCACGTCGTTCGTCGAGCGCTTCCGCGCCAAGGCGACCAAGGCGCGCCAGGCGCAAAGCCGGCTCAAGCAGCTCGAGCGCATGGTCCGGGTTGCGCCCGTATACGCCGAGGAGACGTTCCGCTTCGCCTTCGAGGAGCCCGAGCGCCGGCCGGAGCGCATCGTGAGCCTGGAGGACGTTCGCGCCGGCTATGGGGAGCGCCAGGTGCTGGCGCAGGTATCGCTTGCGATCGCGAACGGCGACCGCCTCGCGGTAATTGGCGCCAACGGCGCCGGCAAGACCACGCTGGTACGCCTGCTGGCGGGCGAGCTCGCCCCGCTAGAGGGCCGGCGCAGCGAGGGCCGCGGCGTCGTGGTCGGATACTTCGCGCAGCACCAGATCGAATCGTTGCGGTCCGATGAGACGCCGCTCGGCATGATGCTGCGTCTGTTTCCGCGCGAGCGGGAGCAGCAGCTGCGCGACTTCCTCGGAGGCTTCGGCTTTGCGGGAGAGCGCGCGCAGCGCCCGATCGGACCGCTATCGGGCGGCGAAAAGTCACGCCTCGCGCTGGCTGCGCTCGTCAGGCGGCGTCCGAACCTGCTGCTGCTGGACGAACCGACGAACCACCTCGACCTCGAAATGCGTCGCTCACTCGCCTTTGCGCTGCAGAGCTTTACCGGTGCGCTGGTCGTCGTGTCGCACGATCGCCATCTGATTTCGACCTGCGCCGACCGCATCCTGCTCGTTGCCGATGGCAGGGTGTCGGAATTCGACGGGGACCTGGACGACTACCGCCAGCTGCGCCTGAAGGAGGAGCGCGGTGCCCGCAAGGAGGCCGCGGGTGCGAACCGCCGCGACCTGCGCCGTGCCGAAGCCGAGGCGCGCGCGCGCAAGCGAGTGCGAACGCGGCCCCTGGAGAAGCAGCTCGCCGATCTCGAGGCGCGCATTGCCGCGCTGACGCGCGAGGCCGACGCGGTGCGCGCCGCGCTTGCCGAGCCGGCGGCCTATGCCGAGGATGCGCGCGACCGGCTGCGCGAGCTGACGCAGAGCGAGGCGCGCCTGAGCGCCGGGCTGGCCGAGGCCGAGGAAGCGTGGCTGCATGCCGCCGCCCGCCTCGACGCCTTACGCAAGGAAGAAGCCTAGCCGAGCCGAGTCAGTTGATCGTCCGCGGCGCGCGCTCGACGACCTCGCGCGGCTCGCCGCCCGGCAGCTTGAGCTCGACGTCCCAGTTGCTCTTCTTCACCGCGGCCTGCAGCAGCCGGCATACCGAGTGCAGCAGCACGGAGTCGAAGGTGAGGGTGACGCCCTGCCCCTCCGCGGGGTGCAGCGCGACCACCGGCTGCCCTTTGCGGTCGTGGCCGGTCTGAATGCGCGCGAGCAGCAGCGGCGCTTCTCCGAGCGGCGTGGCGCGCGCCTGCGCTTCGTACGGCTTGGCGAAGTTCGCGCGCGACACCGCCTGCTCGTGCTCCAGCCCGAGCAGCGCCTTGCGCGCCTCGGGGTTGGCCTGCGTGCGGATGCGCGGGCTCGCGTCTTCCGCGAGCTTCACCAGCAGCGGCCACAGCAGCTTCACGAAGCGGCGCGTCAGCCACAGCCGCACTTCGACGCCTTCGCTGGTCGAGACCAGCATGAGGAGCCGGTCCTCCTCCGCCTGGTAATCGATCTTTATCTGGTGCAGGCGCATGCAAATAGTATCGCTACTGCGGCCCGGCGGCGCAACGGCGGCTGTGCACTACTGCGCGCGCCGGACGATCAGGCGCCGCGGATGCGCTCCAGCAGGCGCGTGGTCGAACGCTGGTGCTCGAAAGGGATGGAGTACACCTTGCCGCCGCGCGCCAGCACCTCGCGCGCACCGACGATGCGTTCGACCGGCCAGTCCCCGCCTTTGACGAGCACATCGGGGAGGCAGGCATCGATCAGGCGCGCGGGCGTGTCGTCGTCGAACCAGGTGACCGCATCGACGGACTCCAGCGCCGCCACGACCGCCATGCGGTCCTCGAGCGCGTTGATCGGCCGATCGGCGCCCTTGCCGAGGCGCCGCGCCGAAGCGTCGCCATTCAGGGCCACCAGCAGGGCGGCGCCGAGCGCCCTCGCGCGCGCCAGATAGGTCACATGGCCGCGGTGCAACAGGTCGAACACGCCATTGGTAAATACGAGCGGCCGCGCGAGCGCGCCGAGCCGGATCGCGAGCTCGTCCGGCGCGCAGAGCTTGCGTTCGAACGCCGGCGGCAGCGTCGCCATGCGCATTCGGCCGGGCGCAGCCTCAGCTCTTCGACGGTTTCGCCTTGGGTTCCTCGCGCGGGCGGCAGGCTTCGTCAGTCGGCTGGCAGTATTCGAAGACCTTGACCACCTTGAGAACGCCGCCCGTCGTGCGAGCGATCTCGACCGCGTCGGCCGCCTCTTTCTCGGTCACGATACCCATCAGGTACACCGTCCCCGCCTCGGTCACGACCTTGACGTGCAGCGGATCGAACAACGCCGCATCGAAGAAGCGCGTCTTGACCTTGCTGGTGATGTACGTGTCGTTGCTGCGCGCCGGCAGCGACGAAAGACCGGCGATCTGCAGCTCGTTGACTACTGAACGCACCTTCGGCACGCCGAGAGTCAACTTCTCGCAATTTTCCCTGGTGGCCTGATCGGGCACTTCGCCTGTCAGCAAGGCCGTGCCGTTGTACGACGTGACGTTGACGTGCACCCTCTCGCCGTAGGTGTCGCCAATCCGCGCGCTGGCGCGCAGCTCGATGCTCTCGTCGTCCACCTGCGCGCCCGTGCTGCGCCGATCATTCGCCGACACCGCCGCCGCGCCCGCTCCCACCGCGACCGCACCCAAGCAGCCCTGCAGCGACACCGCCGTCACGGGAACCAGGATCGCAAGCAGCAGCTTGTTTCTGTTCATCGCTTCGCTCCAAAAAGCAGTTCGTCGATGCCGTCGCACAGGCAGTGCAGCGCCAGCAGATGGACTTCCTGGATGCGCACCGTCCTGTCGTGCGGCACGCACACATGCACGTCTTCGGGCCCGAGACGAGCCGCGATCTTGCCACCGCGCCTGCCGGTAAGCGCGACGACCCGCATGCCCGTTTCGTGCGCGGCGACCATCGCCTCGATCACGCTCGCCGAATTGCCGCTCGTCGAGATCGCGAGCAGGACGTCGCCCCGGCGCCCCAGCGCGCGCACCTGCTTGGCGAACACCTGCTCGTAGCTGTAATCGTTCGCGATCGAAGTAAGCGTGGACGAGTCCGTGGTCAGCGCGAGCGCAGCGAGGGGCGGGCGCTCGATCTCGAAGCGGTTGACCAGCTCGGCCGCGAAGTGTTGGGCGTCGGCCGCCGAGCCGCCATTGCCGCAGGCGAGCACTTTGCCGCCGTCGCGCAGCGTCCGCGCCATGAGCGCAACGGCGTGCGCGATCGGCATGGAGAGGGAGTCTGCACAGGCCGCCTTGAGCCGCGCGCTCTCGGCGAAATGCGCGGCAACGCGCGTTGCGAGTCCAGCGGTCTGTTCAGCGTGACCCATGGCGCATCTTACACCGGCCGCGCGTACGCGATCGCCGTCGGGGCGACGCGACGACCCGCCTAGGCCTCGAATGCGTCCCGCAGCCATTCGATGCGCGCCGCGTCGGGGTCGTCGAGCAGGAGTACGTCGAAACGGCAAGCCATTTCGCCGCGACCGGCCAGGTAGAGGCGCGCCGCGGCCACCAGCCGCCTGCGCTTGGCAACGGTAATGCTTTCGCCCGCGCCGCCGAAAAAAGCGCTGCGGCGCAGTCGCACCTCGGCGAACACCAGCGTGCCGTGGTCCTCCGCGATCAAGTCGATCTCGCCGTGCCGGCAGCGCCAGTTGCGCGCCAGGACGCGCAGGCCGGCCCCGCGCAGGAATTGCGCGCACAGGTCCTCGGCTCGCGCGCCGGCCCGGTTCATGGCAGGCTTAACGTTCGGCGACAGACCGCGTTGACCTACCGTGAACCCAGGCACCCTTTACGTCGTCGCCACCCCGATCGGCAATCTCGCCGATGCCAGTCCGCGCGCGCTCGAGGCACTCGCCAATGCCGACCTGGTCGCCTGCGAAGATACGCGCACCTCGCGCACGCTGCTGGCGCGCCACGGCATCGCCGCGCGCACCGTTGCGCTGCATGCGCATAACGAGCGCGCCGCGACGGCACGGTTGCTCGACGCGCTGCTACAGGGCAAGAACGTCGCCCTAGTGAGCGATGCCGGCACGCCCGCGGTGTCCGACCCGGGAGCGGTACTGGTGGCGGCCGCGCACGCGGCCGGGGTGCGCGTGCTGCCGCTGCCCGGACCGAGCGCCGCGATCACCGCGTTCAGCGCGGCCGGCTTCTCGGCCGACCGCTTCCTGTTCGTCGGCTTCCTGCCATCGGCGCGCCCGGCGCGGCGCAAGGCGCTCGCAGCGCTCGACATGGCCTGCCCCGTCATCCTGTACGAGGCGCCGCACCGGGTCGCGGAAACAGTGCAGGATCTCGCCGAGCGCTATGGCGGCGCGCGCGAGATCGTCATCGCGCGCGAGCTCACCAAGAAATTCGAGGAGATCGCGCGCCTGCCGCTCGCCGCGGCGGCCGAGTGGCTGGCCGCAGCCCCGCACCGCCAGCAGGGCGAATTCGTGCTGGTACTGGGTCCGGCGACCGCGCAGCCCGGCGTGGACGAGACCGAAGCCGAGCGCGTGCTCGCCGTCCTGCTCGAAGCGCTGCCGGCGAGCGAGGCGGCCAAGCTCGCCGCGCGTATCACCGGGGCATCGCGCAAGGCGCTCTACGAGCAGGCGCTGCGCAGGGCCGGCAGGGAGCGCCCGCGCCCAAGCTAGAATTCCCGCATGAACCAGATCACGTTCGTCCGTCCGGACGACTGGCATCTCCACCTGCGCGACGGCGCTTCGCTCGCAGCGGTGCTCGCCGACAGTGCGCGCCGCTTTGGACGCGCGATCGTCATGCCGAACCTAAAGCCGGCGGTGCGCAGCACGCAGCAGGCGCTCGGCTACCGCGAGCGCATCCTCGCGGCGCTGCCCGACGGCGCGCGCTTCGAGCCGCTCATGACGCTGTATCTGACCGACGACACGCCTCCCGAGGAGATCGTGCGCGCCAAGGCGTCCGGGCAGGTGCACGGCGTCAAGCTCTATCCCGCGGGTGCGACGACGCACTCGGACGAGGGTGTCACCCGGCTGTCGCGCTGCTTCCACACGCTGGAGAAGATGCAGGAGCTTGGCATGCCGCTTCTGGTCCACGGCGAGACGACCGATCCAGCCGTCGACGTCTTCGACCGGGAGAAAGCGTTTATCGAGGACATGCTCGGTCCGCTGGTCGCGCGTTTCCCGGACCTGCGCGTCGTCCTGGAGCACATTACCACCCGCGATGCGGTGCAATACGTCGAGGTCACCGGGCCAAACATCGCCGCCACGATTACCGCGCATCACCTGCTGATGAACCGCAATGCGTTGCTCCAGGGCGGCATCCGGCCGCACCACTTCTGCCTGCCTGTGCTCAAGCGCGAGGAGCATCGCGAGGCGCTCGTCGAGGCGGCAGTATCGGGCAATCCCAAGTTCTTTCTCGGCACCGACAGCGCGCCGCACGGGCGCCGCGACAAGGAATCGGCGTGCGGCTGCGCCGGCATCTACACCGCGCATGCCGCCATCGAGCTGTACGCGGCTGCCTTCGAGGAGGCGGGCGCGCTCGAGCGGCTGGAGGGCTTCGCGAGCCTCTTCGGCGCGCAGTTCTATGGCTTGCCGCCGAATCGCGACACCATCACGCTCGTGCGCGAGCCCTGGACGGTTCCGGCAACGCTGCCGTTCGGCGACGACGAGCTGGTGCCGCTGCGCGCCGGAGAGACCGTGCCGTGGAAGCTTGCCTGAGTCATCCCATCTACGACGCGGTCAGGCCGGCGCTGGCGCGCCTCGCGCGCGGGCCGGACTGGCCCGATTGCGCGCGCCTGAACGCGCTCGCTCGGGAGCTCGGCGCGACGCCGCGCACGGCGAGCGGCAAGCCGGTCCGGTTCGCGTCTCCGCCTGGCGACGATGAAAATTACGAAATGCGCGTGCACGCGAGCGGCGCGGTGGCGACGCGCGCGCGTAACTGGCACGACCTGTTCAATGCGCTCGCCTGGCTCGCCTTTCCGCGCGTCAAGTCGGCACTGAACGCCCGGCATGCCGCTCGGATTCCGCACGAGAACGGCCGGCGCGGTCCGCTGCGCGACCTACTGACCATCTTCGACGAGGGCGGCGTGCTGGTGGCCTTCAGCGATCCGTCTCTGGTCGAGCTGATCCGCGGCTTTCGTTGGCCAGAACTGTTCTGGACGCGGCGCGCGGACGTCCTGCGGGCACTGCGTTTCGTCGTCGTCGGTCATGCGGTGCTCGAGCAAGCGCGCCGCCCGTGGCCCGGCATCACGTGCAAGGCGCTCTTCGTTCCGGTGGACGCTGCTCTGCTCGACGCACCTTACGAGCGGCTACTTGCGCGGCTGGACGAACAAGCGGCGCTGTGGTTCTCCGCTGCGCGGGACGATCTCTCGCCGCGGGCGCTTGCGCCCCTGCCCGTGTTCGGTTACCCGGGCTGGTTTCCAGGCAACGACTGCGAAGCGTTCTACGCCGACACTCGCTATTTCCGCCCCCTCCCGCGTCCGGCGGTAAAATACGCGTGGGAGTCGGCCAGGCAGCCGCTGTACGCAAGTGCAGAGGAAAGTCCGGGCTCCATAGAGCGGGATGCGGGGTAACACCCCGGCGCGTATAAGCGCCGCGCGAGCGGCGCAAAGGCGACGAATAGGGCCACAGAGACGAGTCCCCGGGTCAAACCGGGGGGTGAAACGCGGCGACCTCCATCCGGAGCAACACCAAATAGGCAAGCGCTCGAGGTCGGCTCGGCCGAGCTTGCGGGTAGGTGGCTTGAGCCGCGGGGCAACTCGCGGCCCAGAGGAATGGCTGCCATGGCGCGGCCCGGTTTCGGGACCGCGCCAACAGAACCCGGCTTATCGGCCGTCTCCCATTTTGCGCACTGCAACGAGACAGGAGGATAAGCCCTGTTGCGGTCTCTACGGCGTCAGGTAATAATTGCTCGATCACATTCTGCGCTGCCGTCACGCCGACGATGCAGGATCGC
>Ga0187774_10000114_pt1 | contig 25385 bp, 21 predicted proteins | sample 0216_BV02_MP05_2_FD_133152 | JGI IMG/M metagenome (GOLD analysis project Ga0187774, IMG submission 133152) | Tropical peat soil microbial communities from peatlands in Department of Meta, Colombia - 0216_BV02_MP05_20_MG | ecosystem: Environmental > Terrestrial > Soil > Wetlands > Peat | place... | reverse complement strand
GCAACTAGCGCGGTTGACTGAATCATATGCTATTCTCCGAGGTCCGCGTCATTGCATCGTACGCCTTCTCGAATATCCTTGGTCCCACACTGAATTGAGGGTCAGCTGCCAGAAGTCTCCCAATTTGCGTGTAGTGAGCTACGAGTGATAGTCTGTCACACCTCTTCACAGTTGTCGCTAATGACTCGACCTCATCCCGCACGTCTCTAAGGACCCGGCGAAACTGCTTGTTCATTATCTGAATATCTGCAGCAGTTTCTGGATCATTCGCAATGATCTCGCTCAACAGCAGTTGCATACTGAACGTCCTTCCGGCAAAATTCTGCAGTGCCGATATGTTCCTTCGCCTTCCGCAAGCTGCTTTTGCAAAGGCCATGTTCAGAAAGTGTGGTAGAGCGAGTGTGACCGCTGTTTGCTTATCATGTATCTCTGGTTGGGTTACTACGATCTCGGCGCCAGAAAATAGGCGCTTGATAATTCTGAGGCTTTGCTTCCATCTGCCACTCTTAACGAAGATTATGCGTTTATTTCGCATATCAGTAGATGCGAGTGGACCAAACATTGGATGAATACTTGCAACTCTTAATCCATACTTTTCGGCCACTCGAAGTGGCTGAATCGTGGGGTACTTCACGGCGGATATTTCAATCAGCACAGCGTCCCTATTAGCTGCCGAAAGAATCTCCTCGATAATCTTGTGAATCGTGTTGGGCGGGGTCGCTAGAATAATGATATCACTTCCACGCGCAGCTTCAACATTGTCGGCAGCTTGTCTTGCATGAACGATCCTTGCGAGCCGCTGAGCTCTTCGTGAGTTTTGGTCTGCGACAAACACCTCATCTCCTCGTGAGACGAAGAATCTCGCAAACCAAGTTCCCATTCCCCCAGCTCCGATAATACCTACTTTCCTTCTACTTTCGATTGCAGATCGAGACTGCAATTGAACTTCAACAGATCTATCGATTAAAAGTGCAGCGACTTGTTTCGCGAAAGCTACATCTACTCCGAGCTTCTTGGCTGTTCTCACGATATTTCCTATTACAAGTCTCTCTGCAGCTCTGTCAATCACTTGTTTTCCAAGTCTCCGCTTTAGGAATCCAATTCTTCTAGCTAGTCGTATTCTAAGACTGAGTAATCTGATGAGCTTGGAATCGATATTGCGAAGTTCACCGCGGAGTTTCTCCAATTCTCTTTGCGTCGTTCGCCTGGCATTTTTGTGGTTCGTGGGTCTGGCCGGCAATTAAGTCACTCGTGCAGACAACTCTACATGTGCGCCCGTAAACAAGATTGTGGAATGGATTGGAGAGATCATTCGAGTCAAGAGCTACTGAGTAAACGGCAAGCAAGGACGGTTCTGTTATTTGCACTCTACTGGTTTCCAAGGGGACAATAATTCGGCCTGTATCTTACGAGTCGCTGTTCACTTGAACGTTGCAGTTCCCCAGGTCTCTAAGGCTCTCCGGAGTTCCTGATGGTCACGCGCATACTCGTTCAGTGTGTTCCCAGTCATCGATACATCGATTGCTTGTCTTAATGCAATGGCTCCGGCTTTTCCTCCATCGGGATGACCCCAAATGCCGCCTCCAGCTTGGATGATGATATCCGTCCCAACCATTTTCACGAGCTCTGGAACAAGTCCTGGATGAAGGCCGCCTGAACATGTCGGTAGAACGGGCTTGATCCTATCCCAGTCTTGGCCGAGGCACGTAGGGCTGGCTTCGACTGTTCGATGTTGCAGATTATCCCTCAACGCTAGTACTTCCTCTTGTGGAGATTCCAGTTTTCCAATAACTGTTCCAATATGCAATTGGTCGACTCCAATCAATCTCGCAATATCGGCGACGGTCAACATCGACATGCCATGTAGTCGGTTCCTGGTGAACGCGGCGTGGAATGCCCGATGCGCGTGAATAGCCAGGTTCAATGACTCCAATTCTTCGCGTAGAGTCTGCAAAGCTGACCATCCACAGGTTAGAATATCAACCATAACGTACTCTCCGCCAGCGTTCGCAACAGTCTTGGCGCGGCGAAGCATTTCATAAGTTTCCGAAGTTATATTGATCAAGTAGCTTTTTCGTTCGTCAGTCTCTCTTTCTGCCTTGTCACGTAGTCGAAAACATTCGTTTACTCTCTCTTTGAACTTGTTGAAGGGTTGTGAAGTAAGGTTCTCATCGTCCTTCAAAAGGTCGATACCGCCTGTCCAGGCTTCGTAACCCGCTCTAGCGTGCTCTTTTGCCGTAAGTCCCACTTTCGGTTTCGGAACGGTGGCAGTCAGTGGTCTATTCTTTATTTTGAGGATTTTTCTAATGCCTGCGTTTCCCAGTTGTGGTCCAAGAAATGACCTTAACAGGCTTCTTGGCCATTTGATATCTTCGAGTCTAACGTTCTGGACAGCCTTCATGCCGAAGATGTTGCCTGCGATTGAGCTGAGAACCTGAGCCATATTGCCGCTCTCAAAGAGTTGTGGAGGATACGAGATCTTCACAAAGTTGCCTTGAATATCATACGCCTTGGCCATTAAATTGCGGATCCGCTTCTTCATGGTCGTGAGCTCGGTCCATGTTCCCACTGACGATTCAGAGGCGACTCTGCCTGCTGCGTCCTCAATTGTGAATCCTTCTGCGGGTTCTAGTCGGAAGAGGCAGAGCAACTCATCAGGCTCAGGGGAGTGTGACTTGTCAACGAATTCAAGGTACCACTCAGTCATGGTCGACGCGCCTATTGCTCTTCTAACGCATAGGTCTGATATTCATGTAATTCTTCTGGCGTGATCACGCCGAAGACGTCCTGCAAGATCAGAATTGCTCCGATTGGAGGTATGATTCCCCATTCTGTGATGATGAGATCGATGTACTCCGGTGGAGTCACGTCGAATGAAGGGTTCCGAACTTTGATTGACCCTAAACGCTCTAAATCTTTCTGTGAGATTATTTCACTTTGGCCCCGTTCCTCAATCTTCACAAGTTCGCCAATCATTGTTTCCGGACTGAACTTGTACGTTTCAGCGGCCGCATACACCTTCACCTTGGCTTCGTGAGCGGCTAGAGCAACCATTGAGGTACCAATCTTGTTCACTAAAGCACCATTCGCTGTTATTGCGTCTGCTCCAACAATCACCTTGTCGACATCTTGCATGAAGTATCGCACGGCATCATCTAGAATCATCGTTACTGGTATGCCTGCTTTGCTGAGTTCAGTTGCTGTAACGTGTCCTTGGAATCTGGGGCGAGTTTCAGTCACAAAGACTTCGAATTTTCTGCCTCGTGTCCAAGCAGTTTTCATGACAGATATAGCGGCACTACTGTTGCAATGTGTGAGGAGAACGTCACCGTCTCTTATTCTTCGGGCTCCGATTTCACCAATGCGTGAGACAGCGGTTATCGTGTTCTCAATGAAAGTTTTCGTAGCTTCCAATGCTACACTGCGCATCTCTTCAACGGACTTGGCGAACTTGACGCCCATGTTCACTCTGTGCATCACATACCTGATGCCGTTCGGCAATGATACTGCCGTTGGTCTAGTCTGGAGAAGTGTTCGAGAAGCATCCGTCATTTCTTCCATAAAACCTTCGACGTCTCTGGCCTTCGATTCCCGAGCAGTGATTTCTAGGGCTTCAACGGCTGACCGGGCAATCATTCCTGCCCCGCGTATCCGCATGCTACGAATATCTTCGGCTATTGCGAGGGCGTCTTTCGGAAGCATTACGAGGGCCCTGCCTTTATCAAGAATTGTTCCAATCCACTTTGTTGTGGTGCAAAGATTAGCGGGCCTGTTTGATCGCGGACGATCATGATAGCTGCTTGCGGCGGGATGACACCGCGTTCGGTGATGATCAAATCAATATCTTGTGGAGACGTGACATCGAAGGCTGGGTTCCTGACTTTCAAATTAGGCAGTTTCAGCTCTGAGTCCTCGAACACATATGATGACGGTCTTTCTTCAATCTCAATCAATTCCCCAAACATTGTTTCTGGACTGAACTTGTATGTGCTGGCCGCGACGAATACTCTCACACGAGCACGTTGCGCGACTGCAGCAATCATAGCTGTCCCAATTTTGTTTACGATCGCGCCATTCGCAGCTACCGCCTCTGCGCCCACCATGACCTTGTCAGAATCTTCAATGAAGTGTGAAATTGCTGAATCTATAATCAGAGTTGTCTCAATGCCTTCGGCTGCTAGTTCACGGGCCACGTCCTGACCTTCAAGCTCGGGGCGGGTCTCCGTAACGAATACTCTGAGGTGTTTACCTTGTTGATGCGCTTTCTTCAATATCGCCATGACCGAGCTGCTGTAACTATGAGTCACCACCACGTCTCCATTTTTCAGCCTGCGCGATCCAATCTCCGCAATTTGCCGAATCGATTCCTCCAATTTTCGATCGAATCCCACTGCGGACTCTGAAACAACTCTCTTCAACTCTTCAACATCCGCTCCGCGGCTGGCGGCCTGCTGAACCTGGCTCACAACGTGACGCAAGCCATTGGTCAGAGGAATTGAGGCAACGCGAATTCTTCTCAGGTACCTGGCGTTTTCCTCCACGTACGCCACAAAATCCGCCGGTGAAGTTGCCGTTGAATCGAGTGATGTCGATCGAAGCGCCATCAGAGCCGCATGCGTGACGATGGTTCCACCTCTCATTTGTCTAATACGCACGTTCTCGACGACAGCGAGTACGTCTTTGTGGATCATGACACATCTACGAACGATTCAGCAACCAGGAAATTAAAGTGTATTTCATCTCAGGTAGACAGTCTAAGCCATGAAAGTACACATTTGCCTAGATGACTTCCTCCAGTCTTAGATGGCCTTCACTAAGAAATAGTAGGCAGCCTAACTCGGCCTCTCACGACTTCATCGAATCCCATTGTCCGACTTGAACCTACTATCTTGAGCCTTGCATCAATTTCCTTCCTCGACACATCAATGATGTTGTAAGAGTGCACGTAGAAGCCTCTTGTGCGTTCGCTCGATAGCGTACCCGCATGAATTATCTGCGTGCCTTCAACAGCCCATCGCCAAGGTCTATGCCTGTGACCGCCTAGCACAAGATTCACTTTGCTCTCGACTATGGTTCTGAGAGTGTCCCCAGCATCAATCACCGGGATATTGTCTGGTCCTGTGTCAGGAACCTGAATTAAGTGATGATGGATGACTGCAATCTTCACAAGTCGCTTGTATTTCGAAAATTTCTCTTCAAGCCAGAGCACCTGCCTATGACCGACTTCGCCTTCGTTTCGCTCCGGCCTCGCTGTGCTAATCACAGCGAAAATGACACCGTCCGCCTTCAGGACGGGTTTAGATGGAAAGAATTCTTTGAAAAGCAGGTAACCTGTCGACCGGTAGTCATGATTGCCGCTGCAGAATACTCTCTTTTTGCACTTTATGGTGTCTAATGCCTGCCTGGCGCTTCTATATTGGGAAACTAATCCGTTCTCGGTCAGATCGCCTGAGGCCACAAGCACGTCAGGTTCGATATTGTTAATCTCATCGACAGCCTGTTCAAATACGGATGTTTGAAATTCAGGCCCGAAATGTAGGTCAGATATATGTACGATTCGCGACTTTCATACACTCTTCTGAATCTCACTCTGCAAGAAGACGCATTAAGCCTTCGCTAACCTGTTGAGGCCCGATCACACGCCACTGAACTATGTCACCTAACCTGCAAACTGCTCTAATTGAGTCTCCTCTTTCTGCCTCCGAGTGGAGCGTCGGCGATTGACGTTTTACTCACGCGCCACTCGCAAAGACCGCGGAAATACCGCCTAGTATCAGGCATTGGTGCAACAGCGTAAACGTCAAGAAACGCGTTGTTTTACGTAAATTTACGTAAACTTACGTCAAGACCCTTTGTTTACGCCGCCTTGTTTACGCTATGATGAGACTGAAAATGATCTCTCCTTTCTCCTCGGGCAGCGCCATTTTAGAAATCTGGATTCGATGGACACTCAAGAGGAGCTCGTTTTGAGGCGTTTTGGCAAATTGAGCGTCAAGGAACAACGTGATAAGAGGAAGCGTTCGATTAGTTCAGTCCCTGATTTGGGTGGCTTCTTTGATCTGCGTACTAGGATGTGACATTGGAACAACCAGCACGAAATCAGTCGTAGTAGACATTGAAACTGGCAACGTTGTCGCCGCAGCCTCGTCGTTTGAGTACGCTCCTCACTCTTCGAAGGCGAAGTGGTCAGAGCAGAACGCGGACGTCTGGATGCGAGCATGCTTCGACTCGATAAGAAACGTGATTACTCTTGTTGAGGGAAGAGGTATCACTTCCTCCGACATTTGCTCGGTCTGCATATCCTCTCTCAATCCGGGAAGTGGGATTCCGCTCAGCAAAGAGCTCAAGCCGATCTATCCGGCCTTGATTTGGAATGATTCGAGAGCAGTGAAGGAAGCCGAAGAGGTTGTCAGGATAGTTGGCATTGAGAGGCTTGCGACGATTACAGGAAACACCTCTGACCCATACTTTGGATTTACCAAGATGCTGTGGATCAAAGCTAACCTTCCCATGATTTGGGAGGAGACCTACAAGTTTGCCACACCAAACGGTTATGCGGCGTACTTGCTCACTGGGATATTGCTCTACGACCTTTGCTACGCCGGCAACCTGGGAGGATTATTCGACATTAATCATTTGCACTGGTCAGATGAGCTTCTGAACGATCTTGGCATTCCACGGGACAAACTTCCCGATTTGATTCCTTGCGACCAAATAGTTGGAGAGATCACTTCTGAAGGATCGAAACTTACTGGACTCCGGAAAGGAACCTTAGTGGCCGCTGGAGGAGATGACGCTCCAACAAGCGCCTTGGGTAGCGGCGTTCTGAACGACGGCGAACACAATTTCATGTGTGGCACGAGCGGCTGCTGGAATATGATCCAAGACAAGAGGATCAAACCGTGGAAGCTCACTACGAAGCTGATCAACTTCCCATTCGTCGTTGAATCAGGTCATAAACTCGAAAGTTTCGGTGGCTCCAAAACAACTGGACACTGTTTTCGCTGGTTTGCACATCTGACGAGCTCGAACGAGCAAATTCTAGACCGAGAGGCAGAGATTTCACTTGCAGCGGAGAAAGGAATTTCTTTCATTCCACAGATGATGGGCGAAAGAACTCCGGAATGGAATCCTTCTAGGTTCGGAGGGTTCAATGGGCTCTCAGGAATGCCTACCAGAGGGCAGCTCTACAGAGCGATATTAGAGAGCGTAGCATTCGACCTACTCAGACACGCGGACTCTCTGATGCATGCCAAGATCGAACTGTCGAAGGTGATGCTCATTTCCGGACCCACGGCTAGGAGTTCAGTCTACCGTAGAATCCTCGCAGACGTAACCGGTTACAGAATCGTCTATGCACCTCGTAGCAGCGAAGCACCCGGTGGAGACGCCTTGATTGCTGCTCTCGCTAGCAAACAGATACGCGATGCGAAAGTCATCAAGAGATGGCTGAGATTGGACGAGGCCATAATCACTGAACCTGATGAGAAAGCTCACAAAAGATATGCTGAATATTTCAGGAGAGTTTGGTCCAGAAGCTACGCGGAGACGAAAATTATCGATGACGAGATAACTTCTTGGATTTCAACGTAGCCGTTGCATTCTGATCATGATGATTGCCTAGCAAGTTTGGCGTACATTACGTCAATGTATTCTTTGCTCTTCTTGCACTCGCCGAAAGGATCTTGCATTGGATATATGTCCAAGCCCACGTAGCCCTTGTAATCTATCCGTCTCAACGCTTCGAAGAATTGGGTGAAGTCATGAACAGAACCCGGCGGAAGATCATCGTCCCAGTCACCATAATTGTCGCAGATATGAACGTGAAAGAGTTTCTTATCGAGTTTCTCGACTGTCAACGGCAAATCTTCTTTTGCGTACAATGCGTGTCCAGTGTCTAAGAGAATCCCAAAACTATTCGACTTCACATGTTCCACGAGCCTCAACGCTCCATCAGCGTTCGCAATCAACGAGAAGTTCCGTGTCTCCTTGGGCTTATACTCAAAAGCAAATTTCAATCCTGCATCAGAAGCGGCATCCGCACACTCTGCGATGCCTTCGATCATCCAGTTCCATGCGTCTTTGTAGCTGACTCCGAAAGGATGCGGAAATCCATCACAATCCGGAGATATGCCAATCATGTCGATTCCGTATCCCTTAGCGATCTCAATGCTTCTCTGCAAAAGGTGGACAACGTCGTGTCGGATGCGGGCGTCCGGATGAGTGAAAGAGGCGAGGGGCCAGTGGCCTGCAATATCAACGTAAAGATTCGGCACCTCAAGTTTGTTGGACTCCAGCAATCCCTTGATTCTGTTCATCTCGTCTGATGAACCGTCCTTATCGAGATCAAACACCCCGAGTTCAATTCCGTTGAAACCCAGATCACTAAGACCTTTCATGATGGTCTCAATCGGTATTCGCTCGCCCAATCGAAAGAAACGAGTCTGCCTCTCGAAGAAAGCCCATACTGGTGCGGCGATCTTCCAGAAATCGGTCATGATTCGACGTGCCACTCAAACACATGTATTTATGCTTTCGCAGCAGGAGGGCAAAAGCTCCGACATGTTTTGATGCGTTGTGAAAAGCCATAATTTTCTAATGTGTTACTCAACTGACCAACCCAACGTTACACGTGTCTTAACTTTACTGCTTTACTTCTTTACTTGGGCGACTTTCCACGAAAGTGATTGGTGATTCGAGGCTTTCAAGGAAATATCAGGCTACGGTCCCAACTTACGTCAGGGGTCTACTGAAGCTAGGCGCCGGTGATCTAATTCTCTTCGCCAGACAGGATGGTGAGATCGTCCTGAAGAAGGGCGAACTCAGAATCAAGGAGTAATCAAGGTGACCTTGCTTTATGTCTGCTCCTAGCGTTCATGCTGTTGCGACGCCTCAAGTCGAAGATGATGTCAAAAAACTTCTAGGGTTCGAAGGTCTACTCAATCCGGCCATAAGAGCTATTTCAATCAAAGGCCCTCCTGGCGCTGGAAAAACGACGCTCGCTCTAGAACTTATCAAGGCCGCCCGAGGCGGAGTGTACATCTCTACCAGGGTTACTCAATCATTGCTCATCAAGCAACATGCGTCCTTCAAATCATTGATTGAAAAAGGCGAACTCGTTCTATATCGACCTACAACTCAGAAGGCCATGGCAGGACCTAGGTATGAAGAAGTCAGGCTTGGAAAAGGCATGTCGGAGGTGGCTCAGAAGGTCGCCGAGGTAGCAATCGATCGAAGCAAGCCGCTCATAATTTTAGATTCATGGAATTCATTTGCAAGAGAGCTCGACGAAAAAGAGCTGACCAGGGCTGAACAGGCACTCTTTGCCACCGTCGAGAACAGCCAGCTAAGAGTTGTTTTCGTGAGCGAAGGGCTAGAACTAACGAGCATCGACTATCTCGTCGACGCAATTGTGGCCCTACATGATAACGAACATGAAGCCAGAAGGATTAGAACAGTTGAGTGGGTAAAGCTTCGTGGAACCGAAATAGCTCAGAAAAGATCGCTCTTTACGTTAGCAGATGGACAGTTCAAAATACTTCCGAAAACAATTGAACTCTTTTCTTCGCATACTAATTTCAAACCTCAGAAATTCAAACCAACTCCGCATTCAACTGACTCGTTTTCCACTGGGAGCCAAGATTTCGACGCGTTCCTTGGAGGGCTGCGAAGAGGAGGCGTCGCGCTTCTAGAGTTCGGCCAGACCGTAAGCCCACAGGTTCATCTGCCACTAACCACAGCAGTCAGATGCAACTTTCTCGCGCAAGGAGGATGCAGTGTAACCATACCGTCGGGCGAGGTTCCACCAGAAAGAATTAGCCAAGAAACGAATCCGTACGTTGATAGGCAGATCATTGAATCAAGCATGCGCGTAGGGCATTTTGAGGCGGTTCCAGAAGATCCATGGTTCTTCAAACTGCACGGCAAATCGCTAGAAAGTGACCGCGAAATGTTTTGGCAGAAGATTGACGAAGTAAAGGGAGGATTGGGAAAACCGTGTTTCGTATTCATGGGCATAGATACGATCGAATACACTTACGGAAATCAGGATATTATGCGCGAATTGATGGCTGTGATTCAAAAGGTGCGAGAGTACAGAGATTTTATGTTTGTCGGCGTTAAGCAAGGCAGCAAGATCAAGCAGCAATTATCCGACGTATCGGACTTGCACATGAAAATCGACGAGGTGGAAGGAGCTTCGATACTCTATCTTGTAAAGCCCCCGTCAACACTGATGAATCTAACCTACGATTTCTCCCAAGGATATCCTACCGTTAATCTGACTCCTATCGTGTAGTGTAGTTTCAGCTCATCAGATTCTTTAGGAGAATTGCTTTTTCATGAGATTGTAATCCAAATATGTCCAGATGAGAGAGGCTACGAATATTACTACACCCACAGCAACCCAAGGCTCATAGGGATAGCTGGCATAGGTCCACCAAAGATCCAATATGACAATTATCACACCTATCAAGATTGCAAGGTAGGATTTGGCTTTGTTACTCATCTTCGATAGCGCAATTCTACCAGCACTTAAATTCCTTGCCTTGTTTTGTTGGACTGTTCTAAGCTGATCGGTGACGTTACTTGAGCTAGAAGAGTTATACTCATTAGGGCATATGTCTCCACCTCGCTGGAACTGGTGCATTGTGTGAGAGTCGCAAATAGTGTCATAGATTTGATCGGGAATACTCCCCTTGTTAAGATCAACAATCTCACTGGACCAGATGATGCCACGCTCTACGCCAAACTGGAATGGTTCAATATTGGCGGGTCAGTCAAAGACCGCTTAGCACTATACATAATCGAGTACGCCCAAGCCGCGGGCCGGCTAAACAGAGAACGGGCAATCCTAGAGGCCACCTCCGGCAACACAGGCATCGCATTGGCCATGATTGCAGCTGCTAAGCAGTATAAACTCACAATAGTGATGCCTGAGTCAGTCAGTATCGAACGCAGGAGAATAATACGGGCGTTCGGAGCGGAACTTGTTCTTTCACCCGCATCTAAAGGGACTGCTGGAGCAATTGAACTCAAACAGAAAATGCTCAAGGAGAGTCCTGACAAATATATCGACGTGGACCAATTCAAGGATCCAGCAAACATTCTAGCTCACTACGAAACTACTGGCAAAGAGATCCTTGAACAAACTCACGGACTACTCGACATGATAGTCTTAGGGATTGGAACCGCTGGAACAGGCGTTGGAACGTCGATGCGTGTGAAAGAAATCAAACCTGAAATCAGAGTAGTTGGAGTCACACCGAAACTTGGAACATCCATTCAAGGACTCAGAAATCCGGGCGAACCATTTCCCACTCAGCTGTTCAGGCGTGAATGGTTCGACGAAGTGATCGAAATAAGCGAAGCGGACAAAGAGGCAACATTCCAGACCGCTCGCGAAGTCGCCAAACAAGAAGGACTACTAATCGGAATGAGTTCAGGCGCAATCATGCACATAGCTCTGAAGAAGGCGAAGCAAATAGGCAAAGGCAAGACAATCGTCGCGATATTGCCAAGTGGCGGTGAAAGGTATCTATCAACGCCATTGTACCCGGAATAGAGTTCTAATATCCAAAGCAAACACTTCAGCTATTTGCTACAATCATATGCCGGATCAATAATTCACGCGGTATCATGCAACCGCAAGGTTAGCGTGCATTAACCTTATCTTCAGCTTCAGTAAACTCTCGAAAAACTAAGAGGTTATTGTTCAGTTGATTAATGAAAATGCCCCTAGCTTCAAAGAAGACGCACTTGTGGACAACGAGATCAAAAAGGTTGGACTCGGCGACTTCAAAGGCAAGTGGCTGATTCTGTTCTTCTACCCGGCCGATTTTACTTTTGTTTGTCCAACAGAGCTGGGAGACCTCGCAGATAACTACGACAAGATAAGATCACTTGGCGCTGAAGTTGTAAGTGTAAGCACCGACACCGCATTCGTGCATAAAGCTTGGAAGGATAATTCACCGACCATTGCCAAAATACAATTCCCAATGCTAGCGGATCCAGCTAGACGGGTATGCAGAAGTTACGGCACACTCATTGAAGATCAGGGCCTATCATCACGAGCAACATTCATTATTAGTCCAGAAAGCAAAATCAAGGCATTCGAAATGCACGACAACTCAATAGGCAGAAGCACACAAGAACTCATTAGAAAACTGCAAGCGGCCATTTATGTAAGTTCACACAAAGATGAAGTCTGTCCAATGAACTGGTCACCGGGCGCAGAAACCATAAAGCCAAGCACTGAGCTGGTCGGGAAGATCTAAATCCAAACTCAATTAACCTCTTTTCCTAGTAAGTATACTCGGCAATAGCCCATGAGTAGCTGTTACTATGAACCAACAAAAGCGAGTAGAACATGCAGAAAACCTTAGCCTGTTTACACACTAGCATGGTCTTCGTCAACGTTGAAACCATGATGAATGAAATCTTCATGGAAGTTATGCCGGATGTTCGTCGCATCAACATCATTGATGACTCATTACTCTCTGACGTAATCGCAGTCGGACACATTACGCCAGCCGTCACAAAGCGCATGTGCAGGTACGTTCAAGCCGCGGAAGAAGCGGGGGCTGATGCAATTTTGTCTCTTTGTTCCTCACTAGGTCCAACTATCGATATTGCTCGTCCACTGGTGAAGATCCCAGTGATCAAGATTGATGATCCGATGGCAGAAGAAGCCGTTCGGTTGGCCAGCCGTATTGGCGTACTAGCGACTCTCCCAACGACGTTAAAACCGACAGTGGATTTGATTCGCTCGAAAAGTGACGCAATGAACAAAGGATGTCAGATTCACCACGTACTGATCGACGGAGCTTTTCAAATACTGATGAGCGGAGACCGAGAACGACACGATCGGATGGTCACTGAAGCCGCTCGAAGTCTCGCTAGCGAAGTCGAACTCATCGTACTCGCCCAAGCCTCTATGACTAGGCTCGTGCCCAATCTCTCTCAAGAAACCGGAGTACGTGTCCTTTCTAGTCCGAGACTAGCGATTGAGTACACACAGAAGATCTTACGTGCTTCTTCTAATTGAAACACCACTCAGATTCGCTGAGAGGCTGAAGGTTAAGCCGCAGTGGGAGCAGACCAGCTCCTGCTCAACCTCGTAGGTTCCGCAAGGAGCGTTGACGATAACTCCATTCTTACACTCTGGACAATTCATTTGCTTTCACCGTCAGAAGTGGTCATTACGGGGGTCTTAACCTGGGAAAGACTCGTCATGTGGTCGGAGACATGAGTGTGTATGTTCTTCTTCACTTGATATGGAGTTGCAACAGAGCAGTCACGGGAGGAGTCGAACACGCAAATGAAAAAAGAAGGCTATTAGTGAACGGTAATCGTCGTATTGGCAACTGTCGAAGTTGTAGTCACGGTCACTGTTACATTTGCTGTCACCGTCAGCGTGGTTAGACTACTAGGCTGCGTCGTGGGAACTGTCGAAGTGGCCGATTCAGCTATTGAAGGAGCTGACGTTGTGGTTTGAGCTATCGTAGTGTTCTCAGTTGCATTCTGTGTGATTCCAAATGAGAATTCAGAGATTTGACTGCTGACTAAGAAGTTGCTACTGGATTGAGCGCTACGTGAACTACTGCTGTTGCTTTGAGAGCTGAATGAGCTTTCGCTGCTTGGGGAACTGAATAGTGAGTTGCCGCTGGATGACAGTTGACCGACCAAGTAAAGTGAATATTGCGAAGAGAGTTCGCTTTCTGGAAATTCGAAAATTACGTCGCCCATTCGATTAGTTCCGTGCAGTGTCAGGTTCTGTTGGTCTCCTGCGTCAGCTATGATCTCAATATTTCCCTGCCTGTTGGCTTCTCCCTGACCGTTTGAAATGTTATACGTTATGGAACCAATCTGCAGGTTCCCGGACAGATCGCCGAGTTTCCCGTTTTGATCATTTTGCATATTGCCCGTCAGCATGAGAGTTGCGCTTGTAGTTGAACCATCATCGATCCGAAACGCTATTCCTGTCGCGCTTAACATGACAGAGCTTTGAGTCAGGATCACTTGGGCATGTACAAGGCTGGATAGAGGTGTTTGAAGAGCTAGTACCGATACGCATACTACGAGTATGCTTAGGGCTAGGTGTTTCTCTCTCGTTTGTATCATGCTATTATCACGAGCAGTGAGCATGGAATGAAGTATATCAATGTTCCCAATAAGGTACGCCTATGTTCCATGCTTAAACGTGACAGATCTTCGATTACGAATGAGAAGGCAAGGTCCCAGTTATGACGATGAAATGATCTAGTACGCTTCGATCTCAAGCGCATCTAATCATTAGACTACGGCTTCAGCTCACTTGACGCTACGCCAGTAGTGGGTGGCCTCTCGGGAAGCTGCGAGTACTTACCATCGGCGGTGCGATAGGCGGCAAGTCGGGAAACGGTCTCCCACCCTTGATCAGATTGTCGCCGCACTTGGACTGTCAGAACTTCAGCGCTTGGATCCGATTTTCCAGGCCAGATTGTAAGGCTGAGAAAATCTCCGTTAGGCATCCGAGTTGAGAAACGAGCTCGCGATTGAGGTTTGCCAGACAAATCCTAACCACACTATAGATTGAGATGCATCCACATATTAGCTTGAATGCGGAAACCGTCAAGCTAAGAACCAATCATATTGCCCTACGTTCTTCGTGCATCACGAGATCTTGTGACAGCCAAGGTTCGGAATAGCCATCGCATCATACATGATTCTGGCTCTTCGAGGTGAGAGTTGACAGTAGATTGAATAAGCAACTTCGCCTCGTCGCGTTATGACGGGGTTTTGTTGTGGTTGAGATACCAACTGCAAAGGCTATTCAGTTAATCTCTCCTAGATTGACGGTCCTAGTAAATACGATTGACGAGACTGGAGAGTTGAACTCTTCCCCGTATTCATGGGTCTATCCTCTCAGCATGAATCCTCCATTGATCGGAATTGGAATCGGCGGAAAACACAAGTTAACTTACCTGAACTCGATGAGAACCGGAGAGTTTGTTGTGTGTATTGTTTCAGAGGATTTTGGTCAACAAGCAGTGAATTGTGAGGCAACCCATAAACCGGGAAGCAGACTCTGGCAAAAAGAAGGATTGCATGTGGAGAAATCTGTGAAAGTGATGGTTCCAAGAATTCGTGAATCGAACGCGATCCTGGAATGCAGACTGAAACAGTTCATAGAATTAGCCAGTGACCACTTGATACTAGTGGGCGAAGTTCTACATGCTGAGGTGAAACAAATCGGCCTCGACAAAATTAGACCGCTTCTCCATGACAGTGGAGAGAGATTCAGAACTATCGGAAAACAAATCATCCTGAACCGGCAACAGTGAAGGCTGACAGATGTATCGCCCGGTTGACTTGGAGATTCGCGCCTATCAACAGCGTATTAGCGAATCTGCGCTGATCAGGAACACTCTCGTTGTTCTTCCAACTGGGTTGGGCAAGACGATCATCGCTATCCTAGTGGCCGCACGACGTGTGTCGGAAGTAGCGGGTAGTCAGGTTCTAGTGTTGGCACCGACGAAACCGCTGGTTTCGCAGCATGCTGAACTTTTCAAGAAACATCTTGCTGGAGGAAACTTGGTTCTTGGCGTGCTTACAGGTGAGACTCAACCTGAGAAGCGCAAAGTCATCTTTGAGGAATCGCTGTTGGTTTTTGCTACACCCGAAGTAATCCGTAACGATCTGGTGGAACGTCGTTACACACTTCGCAACGTCAGTTTGATCATATTCGATGAAGCGCACAGATGTGTGAAGGATTATGCGTATGGTGAAGTCGCGGAAGTCTACAAACGCGAAGCTACTAATCAACTAATTTTAGGCTTGACCGCGTCACCCAGTGGTCGTCGAAGTCGAGTGGAAGAGATTTGCGAGAGACTGGCGATCACTAATGTTGAAGCTAGGACTGAGGTTGATGATGAAGTTGCCAGTTACGTTAAATCTATTTCAGTTCGCTGGCAGCGTCTCCCTCTCCCCGAGAGTTATAGGCAGATAAGTCGAATCTTGAAATTCGCATATGAAGAGAAGATACAGAAACTCCGCAGCATGCATCAACTGCCCGCCGATGGCGTGGTCACGAAACGTATGCTGCTAGATCTCGGTGATTCTTTGCGAAAACGGCTGGGACAGGGGCGATCAGGCTACGTCTTCGCCGCAATTGTTCTCCAATCGCAGACTATCTCAATTCTACACGCGATCGAACTTGTTGAGACGCAAGGAGTTGTCAGCCTCATCAAATTCTTATCACGCCTGCCAGCGAGCCAAAGCAAATCTGGTCGCGGATTGGCGAGAAATACGCAGATAATTATGGCGTTAAAAGCCGGTGAGAAGATCGCAGGCGTAGAGCATCCAAAGCAGGCTATGCTTCGCTCCATAATATCGGATGAGATAAGAACAAAACCAGACTCTAAACTGATAGTTTTCACCCAATTCAGAGACACAGTTGAAGCAATTGTGGAAAATCTGAATCATGTCCAGGGTGTATCCGCTGTCAGATTCGTAGGTCAATCCACGCGTGACGGTGAAGATGTTGGATTGAAGCAGAAGGAGCAACTGCAAATTCTTGAAGACTTTCGTTCGGCCAAGTTCAACGTTCTCGTTACGACAAGCATTGGTGAAGAAGGACTTCACGTTCCAGATGTGGATCATGTAATCTTTTACGAGACTGTTCCCTCAGAGATACGAACCATTCAGCGTCGAGGCAGAACAGGGCGAACGCGTCTTGGCACAGTCACGGTGCTCATGGCAGAAGACACCGTGGATGAGGCCTATTATTGGAGCAGCAGACGGAAAGAAGAGCAGATGCGGCAGCTCATGGAGACCATGAAACGAAGAGGCATCAGACCTAAGCGGCGCAAGGTGACACTAATGGATTACATTGACAACTCGAAATAGCCTTTCTACCTTCCAACGAGCATTGCTAGTTTTCGTCTGTAATCTCGAAGTTTAGGAATCGCTCCGTAGAGTTTCTCCAAATTGAATTGTCTGTCTCGCGCTTTTTTGTGTCGACTCACCACTCGGTTCTCTTGATGGTAGGCATAGGCCAGTTCATTGTACACGAGTTCAACATTATTCTCCCATAATCGGAGCCCGAACTCGAGATCTTCGTATCCGTACACCCCATCGAACGCGGTGTTCCAATTGCCTGCGTCAATAGCGTCATCTCGGAAGTATGCTACGTTGCATCCGTGGAAGCAGTTGAAGGGGTACTTGTGTTTTCTGAAGAATGTGAATTCAGGCAATCTCTTATCGTAATATCCGCCACTCGTGTTAGAAATGCTTCGCACTTTGGGTAGTCGCTGTAATGTTTCGGGTTCCTTAAGTACGTCCCAGGGTGTTAGGATGTTTGCATCGACGAATTTTCTGTGTCCAATCGTTGCCACACGGGGATTCTGATGGAATATCTTCAGATGTTCCTCGATGGTCTGCGGATGGCATATCATGTCGAAGTCCAACGAGAGTATGACATCCCCTGTTGCGTGTTGTATGCCGATATTTCGGGAGGTTGCTGGGCGGTAGCCGCGGAAAGGCATTGTTATGGTTCGAAGTCGGAGTAGCTTTCGAATGAATTTTGGTGGTTGCGGTATTTCACCGTCGGTAACCACTATTGCATCTATCAAGTCTCTTGGGTAGGATTGATTGGCTAGTCCTGCGAGCGTTCTGTACAGATGATCCAGTCCGTTGTGGAAAGGAATGACAGCGGTTGCATTGAGCTCAGGCTTGTAAGTTCGGAATGACATGCCTGCTCAAGTTTGTTGGCATGGCTGACAATATATTAATGTTCGCATTTTGAAACATCAATGCGCCATACTGCAATCCATTCAGCTATTCATTCGGGCACTACAACAACAAACTGGTTAGAGTGTCGGTAAAATACCGGTACTCGAACGAGAGCAGAAATCTCATGTTCGAAAAGATTCATGGTGTGTTGTGTATGCTGTGGATGATTCGTCCTCAATGCCTTTTATCACCAACTCGCTCGACGAAGAGATGAGCTTGTCATGAGACGGGAATTCGCATACGCTCTGATCGTTTCAGCGATCTTGATCGGCGGATTATGTTATCCTATTATGACATATGCCGATGGTACCTCGAAGATCCAGCACATCATATTCATAGTTCAGGAGAATCATTCGTTTGACAATTATTTCGGCACTTATCCAGGAGCCAATGGCTTTCCGCCCGGTTTACTGGTTCCGTTGGACCTTAGTGATCATAGTCTTGGTTATGCTTCCCCATTTCATTTGGACGTGAAGGAACCAATCAATATCGTCGGAGACGAACTGCCGCCTGGAATTAGTGATCCCTCACAATTGAATCAAACAATACTCGTAGACCCTGATGACGTCGGAAGTGGCTCAGTAGGTCCGTTTCCTTTCAGTAATGAGAGCATAGCGGGTGATCTAAGTCACGCCTGGACCGTGGCGCACATTGACTACGATAATGGCAAAATGGACGGTTTTGTGACAGGGGAAAAGAGCACTCTCACCATGGGATATTACGATCAAACTGATATCCCATACTACTGGGATTACGCGAATCAATTTGTGTTGGACGACAACTTCTTCTCGTCGCTGATGGGTCCCAGCCTTCCCAATCACCTGTATATTGCATCAGGAACCAATGGCCCAGTAAATGTGGCTGACAATCGCTGGATAATGCAAGGCGGCGTCATCGATAACCCTGGACGAGCTTTCAATTGGCAGGGTTTCACTATAAACTGGGCAACCCTTGCAGAAGAACTCAGCAACGCAAACATGCCTTGGGCTTGGTACGACGGTAACGTGCATCCACAGCAGCCTACCATCTGGAATGTTCTGCCACTCTTCGCATATTTCCAAGAGCACCCTGAAGAATTGACTGAACACGTAAAGAACACACAACATTTCATTTCAGACGTGCAAAGCGGCCAACTGCCAGCGGTCTCATGGATTATCCCTGGTGCCTGGCATCCCCCAACTTGGCCTTCTGCATGCGATGGCACGGGCGGACCAAGCGAGCATCCTCCTTCGAGAAGTGACTGCGGCATGGACTATGTTGCATATCTTGTCAACCAAGTCATGGACAGTTCATACTGGGCATCAACAGCCATAATCATCACGTGGGATGATTACGGCGGATTCTACGATCACGTTCCACCGCCGCAAATTGATGCCTACGGCGAAGGTTTCCGAGTACCAACTCTAGTCATTTCGCCTTGGGCGAAGAGAGGCTTCATAGACCACACTCAATATGAATTTGCTTCATTCCTAAAACTGGCCGAACACGTTTTCAATCTCCCATCACTCGGAACGAGAGATGTCAAGGCAAATGATATGATGAACTCGTTCGACTTCAACCAGACTCCTCAGCCACCGTTAATCGAGCCAGCGAATTTCATTGGACCCACGAACCCTGTTACTTTATCAACGATGCAATCCGACACATTAAGTTCGAATCAAGAAACCAACCCGTATTGGAGCATCGGCCTTCCTGGCTTCACCGCTGAGAGTATCATTCTTGGGCTGCTCGGCGGACTAGCCGTCATCATGATAAGCCGGAAACACAAAACCAGCAATGATCTATGATTACAAATCAGGTCAATTCGTAACCTGACAGACCGCAGAACAAGGAGATCTCACAGCGGCACTCAGAGCGAATCAAAGCAGGTTTAACAATTGGACTGAGGAGAATGACTGGCAGTCATCTGTGAGAACATTGCCAAGACTTACATCATCTGAGTTGAGGATGTTAGGTGTAGCAATCTTCGAACGCCTCGGTGCTTCGCAGGGTGACGCAGCACTCGTCATTGATACGCTCATTGATGCCAATCTTGTGGGACATGACTCGCACGGAATAATCTACATTACCCGATACGCTGAGCGAATCAGGAAAGGAATCATAGATCCTAATCAGAAGCCGCAAGTTACCAATGAAAGTCCAAGCACAGCCATTGTAGATGGCAATTGGACCTTTGGGCAGGTAACTGCCAAAAAGACCATGGAAGTCGCAATTGAAAAGGCTAAGAAGAGTTCAATCAGCGCTGTTGGAGCATTTCATTGCAATCACATCGGCAGGCTCGGCGCCTATACCATGATGGCAGCCGAAAATGACATGATCGGCTTTCTAATGGCCAATTCGAGTCATCTAACGGTGCAGCCATACGGAGGAGCTTCCCCTGTTCTTGGAACTAACCCTATATCGGTCGCGATTCCATCGGAAAAGATGAAGCCGTTCCTACTAGACTTCGCCACTTCTGCGGTGGCTGAAGGTAAGATCTGGTTGGCGGCTGTTAATGGTGTTAAAGTTCCTTTAGGTTGGATTGTTGACAAAAATGGAAATGACACGGATAATCCTCTCGATTTTTCGATGCTTGGTAAGCCTGTAAGTGGAAGACTACGCACATTCGGTGCTAGAGACAGTCACAAAGGTTACTGTCTATCAATTCTAATAGAGATCCTTGGCGGCATACTAACAGGCGCAGGGTCAGTAATCGACGGCGAGAATGTGCATCCTAACGAAAACGGGCTTCTCGCAATTGTCATGGACATTCAAAGATTCAAGTCCACTGAAGCCTTCAAGAAAAGAGTGGACTCCCTTTTCACCATAATTCACAAAGAGCCTGTTGACCCTCGTTCTCAAAATAGCCATGTGCAGGTGCCGGGGGAGTTCGAGTGGCTCAACCGCGAGAGAAATCTCAAAGATGGAATCAACGTTCCCAACATGGTTTGGGACCAAATCGTGAACCTCGCAGAAGAACTGGGAATCGACGTCAAGAATCCTCACTAGTATACCATGCAATGGTGCAAGTGACTAGACATTGTGACTAGACAAGAAGACTAGAACTACTTTCGACAAGGTGCTTTAGGTGACACATAGTTACTATTGTGGCTGTAGTGGCTGTCATGAACCGCGTCAAGACGATTCAAGTGAAGAGTGAAACAAAACGCGCGTTAGAAATGCTGGGTAGAAAAGGAGACACTTACGATGATATCATACAGAAATTGATCAAGAATTACTCCAGAATTACAAAACCTACTGAAATTTCACCAATATGATGAGGCCTTTCATTGCGCGCAACTAGGGAGTGTGGTTGAATGCGGCACCGCATTACGAACTACTTGATCATCTGTTGTCTTGTACTAGTGGCCGCAGTGGCCTTAGTGGGACCATACACACTCCTTTCAATGATTGTCTTGAGTGCTGACGTGGGACTAGCAATCCTCTTCACTGTGCGAGCGCAGCTAGAGCGCAAGAGCACTTCTCAGAATCAATCTGTCGCCCTAGCAAGATACCGTTCAATGCTCGATAATCTGCCGGTTGGAGTCTATCGCTCAACGGCTGATGGTAGAATCCTCGAAGCTAACTTGGCTTTCGCGCAGATGCTTGGTTATGAGAGCATCGAGGAGCTCAGAAACGTCAAGGATATTTACGTGAGTCGATCCGATTGTATTAGACGCCTTGAGAAGCTTCGTGAATCAACCGTTTTTACCGAATTCGAGTTGAAAGCAAAGGACGGTCAAGGTGTTTGGGTGCGCGATTATCCGAGGGCCATACTGAACGCCGACGGGTACGTGGACTATATTGACGGTGTCGTTGTTCAGACACAGGGAATTGAAGCCGTAGTGCGGGGTATCACTGAGCACAGAAAATTGGAGACAATTAAAGATCGGTTTCTCTCCGCTGTGACGCATGAGCTTCGAACTCCTCTCGTATCGATCAAAGGCTATGCAGAATTCATACTAGCTGAAGATCCTAATGCGACTCTTGCTAACATCAGACCTTTCGTTGACGTTGTGAGACGAAACGCAAACAGATTGTTACAACTTACCGACGATTTACTAGACATACAACGGCTAGAGTCTGGAAAAGCGCAGATCAGAATTCAGGAGACAGATTTCGGGAACCTTGTGAGGCAATGCATCCAGGAAATCCAACCTTTGCTTGAACAGAAAGCCCTGCGTCTTCGTTCTGAGATTCCGCAAGGTCCAATACGAGTTCATGTCGATCCGTTGAGAATAAGCCAGGCCGTCTTGAACCTGTTGAACAATGCGATCAAGTTTACAGCAGACAATGGCTGCGTAACGATTCGCGTAAATGAAGATTCAGACAACGTCCAGGTCAGTGTTCGTGATACTGGGATCGGAATCTCCAAGAATGACTTGGGGCGAGTCTTCGAACCTTTCGCGGCTATTGAGAAGCCGACTTATTTCAAAGGTACAGGACTAGGACTCAGCCTTAGTAAAAGGCTAGTCGAAGCTCACGGTGGAACAATCTCCGTATCTTCCGCAGGCCGCGGTCAAGGGTCAACCTTCACATTAGTTTTGCCTAAGGAGTGTGTGGAAGTTGCTCAGTAAGATCCTGATTGTAGATGATGAACCGGACATCGTGAATCTTGTCCGTGTGATACTGGAGAGAGAAGGGTATGACGTAGTATCTGCTTCAAATGGTGACGAGGCCTTGGCAGTCGCTGAATCAGAAATCCCAGATCTTATCCTCCTTGACCTTGTAATGCCTGGCAAGAGCGGACTGGAAGTTTGCAAGATCCTGAAGTCAACCCCGAGAACGAGGAACGTTCCAGTAGTAATGTTCACGGCGCTTGGCCGTGACGTCGACAAGAAGCTATCCAGTTTAGCTGGAGCTGATGCGCATTTCACCAAACCATTCGTTCCAGCGGGGCTTTCCAATGAAGTCAACCACTGGCTTGTGCAAGCCAAAACGTCAAAGTTTTCCGCGCAACTTGGACTTGACCACTACAGATTGAGGGGACGCAAAATCCTGCTGGAGGTCGATCCGCGTTCTGCTTATGAACGGCCCATTCAGGATTTCGTAACAGAAGCGATTTTTCACAAGGAGACGGTGATTGTAATCACACAGAAGAGCAGCACAATTCGTCAGACACTTGAAGGCAATGAGAATGTCAGGTTCGCTGACCTTGACCCGTATATGGTATTCTCAGTCATACTCAACGGTACTCCAGATGGGCCGATTAGCCTGGTATTTGACAGTCTCACCGATTTGGCTTTGCTACAGAAGAATACTGAGTATGCTAACAGGGCAGGCTACAAATTCGCGCACAACGCGCTTCAGGTGCTCAATGGTCCAAGAATAACAGCTGTCTTTCTGCTTAACCCGGGCGCGCACGAGCCGCAAGAACTTGCGAGTTACCGAGGCTTGTTCAACACTCAAGCTACATACAATGCGCGGGGACTCAAAGTCGTGAAACTGAGTGAGAACGGTAATACTTCCCATCTCTACGCAAGCATTCAAAGCTGATTTTTCGCATTTCCTGCCCTTTTAACGAGTGGACATCAGCAAACCAAAATATCCTACGCGTAACAATGGCCTCCATGTCGTCAGGTGACCTGATTTCTAATAAGCTCCCTTACGAGCAATGGATTCCTCTCGCTAAACGAATAGTTCGTCAATCTTTAGGGCTTCACTGGAATGATGTGTTAGAGATCTACAGTTACATACGCACAATCCCAATGGCTGAGGCACTGTCGGTTGAGGCTCGTCGCGCGGGCAGTGACACTCACATAACTTTGATGACCGATGATCTATGGTTCACGTCAATGCGTGAACTGCCATTGCGTTGGCTTGAGGCACCATCGCAGATCGAGATAGCAATCAACAAGGCAATCACCGCCTACATATATCTGGGTGGTCCTGCGGATGCGCGTCGGATGCGAGATATCCCATCCGAGAAGTTCGACGCTAATGCCATTGGCAATATCCGGCAGGACGAACCTCGTCATGTTCGCATGGTCAAACATGTTGACTTACCAATCGGCCGAGTATGCATGGAACGCGCGGAAGCCTACTCCCTGGACTACGAAAGCTGGCAGAGAAGCTACCAAGCAGCATTGAATGTCGATTTAGATGAGATTCGTCAGTCCGGGAATGCATGGTACCGGATGTTGAAGGGAAAGAGGCATCTCAAAGTCACGTCAGAGGTAGGTACAGATCTCAGATTCATGACCAACCCTGGAAAACTGATGGTGGATGACGGAATAATCAGTTCGAAAGATCTTGACCACGGATTCAACGAGACTTCTCTCCCAGCAGGAAAGATTGTGTCAACTGTAATTGGAGACTCGGTTCAGGGAGAGATTTGCTTCACTGATCGAGTGTTCTTGATGGGCCGGTCTGTTAAAGGCGTACACCTGAGATTTGAGGAAGGTAGACTTGTTGAGTGGGATGCCAAGGAGAATGGAGAACTATTGAACAGCATACTCAAGAAGTGCATGTCTGAGAGACAACAACTGGGCTGGTTCAGTATCGGTCTCAATCCGGCAGCTCAACCCTGCATGCTCGACAATAGCATCGTTCTAAACGATTTCGGAATTGGGTTTGGGCCGCATCCACTACTAGAAAGATCAAAGGTAAAGTCAAATGTACAGTTCGACGCAACAGTCGGCCTAGTGAAAGTTGAGATTTTCAATTGACTAAGAGCGTTGGAGCTCTTCCCAGGAGCGAAACACTTGGCGCGGTCTCTCGAAGTTCCTTCCGTAGATGGCTATCGAGAAACCACAGAACTAAGGCGCAGATTTGGTTGATTCTTTACAAGAAGTCGTCCCACAAGCAGAAATTCTCACCTGACGATGCATTAGAGGAAGCAGTATGCTACGGCTGGATAGACAATCGAATCAGGACGGTGGACGGACAGAGATTCGCAATCCACTTCATTCCCCGACGTAGAGGAAGCGTCTGGTCGAAGTACAACAGGGCCGCGGCTTTGAGAATGTTGCGTGCAGGGAGAATCACTGAAGCAGGGAAGGCGGTCTTGCCAGCAGAGTTAAGGAGAAAAACGAGGTCCGACCTCATGCACTCTAGTAGGCAGATTAGACCCGACAAAAACTCGATCTGAACCAGACCGCTCAAGGTTGAAAGATGTTGGACGGAGAACCGCTCAAAGATCCCGACGTGGCAATTGTCATTGTGGAAGCTGCAAGAAAGAATGGGGTCACACTGAGACTGATGGGTGGCTTAGCGGTTGCACTTCATTGTCACCTTACTCATGTGGAGCATATGCGAGGCTACCACGACACGGACTTGTTCGGGCTAAGCAAAGAAGCTAAAGGCATTCTGCGAGTTTTCAAGGAGCTAGGTTACTTCCCAGACATGGAGTTTAATTGGCTTCATGGCGATGAGCGTCTGAGATTTCGTGATAAAGAGAAACGTGATGTCGACATTTTCCTGGACAAGTTCAAAATGGAACATATCATCGACTTCCGAGCTCGGCTTCATTTAGATGATTTTACGATTCCTCTGACAGACCTCTTCTTAACGAAGGTTCAAAACGTGAGATTAGCCGCAAAGGACGTAACCGACGTCATTTCAATTCTTGAAGACCACGATATCGCAGACGTTGATGACAAAGAACTCGTGAATCTGAAATACATTGGAGAATT
>Ga0187774_10000112_pt1 | contig 25889 bp, 22 predicted proteins | sample 0216_BV02_MP05_2_FD_133152 | JGI IMG/M metagenome (GOLD analysis project Ga0187774, IMG submission 133152) | Tropical peat soil microbial communities from peatlands in Department of Meta, Colombia - 0216_BV02_MP05_20_MG | ecosystem: Environmental > Terrestrial > Soil > Wetlands > Peat | place... | reverse complement strand
TCGCCCTGCGTTGGTCTAAAGGATGATCTCGATTGATTCCCCGACTAGCGGCTAGTGCTGCACTACTTTCGCTCTAGCCGATCTTTCTTATCCCCCCCGGCTCCGGGTGGGCCGCGCTGTTAGGTGTCAGGACCACCGTGGTTGGCTCCCTCAGAAGACGTCGCGTCATGATGGAACACTTGCGCACCGGGAAACCCCCGCAAATCCTGGCCGAGCGGAGCGGGTGGGATTTGTGCGAGCACATCATCGCCACCGACCTCTGGAGCTTTCCCACCAGGACCAATTGCGAGAAGGAAAGCGCCGATGACACCCAACGTGAGGGACACTAACCCCCAGCTGCCCGAGATCCAATTAGCAAATGGCAGCACCGCAACGGCTACGGCCACCAAGGCGAAGCCAATCCATTTGACTACTGTGCGCACCTGAACCCTAATGTCCACGGTGAGCGGCGCGCCGCTTGCGGCGCGTCCCGCTCGAACGTGGGGTTAGGGTGCGATTACTGTTTTTCACGGTTTGGTATACCACACCTCCAAGATCGCTCCTGACTTGAAAGTGATCTGAAGCTTTCCATCCAAATACTGATCGGAAGTGGCCACGACCGCTGCCTTCTTGCTGCGGTCTTGATTCCAGAAGTAATACGTCCCTGCCTGGTCAACGCGCCAACTCAATTCGTCTCCCGATTTGTAGCTGTCAGGTTCCCAGATCTTCACCGTAACAGCGGTATTGCAGGGAACGCTGCAACGATGAAGACGGATGGCATTGTGAGGTGCTTTCTTGAGAACCTTGACATAGAAGATCGTACCCGCGGGCGTTAGGTTGCGTGTACTGAATGTCTTTCTTGTCGTGGGGGTTACAAATAGAGGATCGGATGTGGTGTCATTCGCTGTCGCCTGTGTGAAGAGCACGGACGACGCCATGACAGCGACGACGGTAAGGCAAGTAGGAGCGTTTCTCATCGCACCCTAACGTTCGCGGCCACCGGCCGACGGGATGAAGGAAGCAACAGGGTACGCTGCTTCAGGGGCTCCCGGTGGGCGCCGCGCTGTTAGGGCGCGATAGCACACCGTCGTTACGGACAAAATCAGAAAGAGACATGGATTCCAAGCAACTCAGAGACAACGCCCACCGAGACCACGAGCAGCATGACCAACAAGGAGTATCCCAAGAATCGCAAGGCCGCTTTGGCAGCACCCGCTAAGCCCCTTGATCTCAGCAGATAGATCGGGACAGTGAACTCCGGAAGAACGGCGGCAAACCCCAGTAGCTCCTGGCGCGCTCCTCCTCGAAATTCTGTGCACGAGCATCGGCTAGTACCCACAATGCCACAGCTATATGGAAGGTGGCTCTCCCCGTGTAAACGAACCAACGACTGTCCGCCAGTTCTTTCGGAAGAAAGGCGACCAGAAAAAGGAATATAGCGAGGCTTATCCAGAAAAATGCTGACGCGATCCGGACACTCAACCGGACATCCAAAAGAGCGGCCGCATGAGAATGAGGTGGAGCAGCTACGACATCTGGCTTCGTCTGTGCCATGAATCGCGCTCTAACTTGTTATTGAACGACACCCAGTGTTCCTAGAACGCTGGAGTGTCCATATAACAGCCTCTCCTGTTCCCCCAATCATTCTGCTGTTCCCCCAATGCAAAGTGTCATGCATCTGTCACGGAATGATCGAGAGGATACACCGGCCTCCCAATGGAACTAGTCCGCGATGGAACCAAGGCACCAGTAGGGTTTACCTGACATTCAGGTCTCGGACTACATGGATTGGAAGCAACATCTAGTAGCAATTCCTTACAGCATGACAAATAGCGGCTTCCTAGACTCGCGGTTGTATCTTTCCGTTCGATCACGTGAGGAGGCCGCATGAAGCGGAGTCTGATTGCACTGGTGGCGACGGCGATCGTCGCCGGGTGCGCAACAACCCACGACTACGACGCTCTCTTAAGGGGATGGGTGGGTCGCTCCGAGGACGAGCTGGTACAAGTTTGGGGCCCCCCAACCTCGGTTTATCAAAGCGCGAGCACCCGCTACCTTACGTACGCCAAGAGCAAGTCATGCGGGGTAAGCGAGCCTGTTTCATGTGTATGCAATACCCACTTTGAATTTACGAGCGGCCGAATATCCTCTTCGCGCTGGGATGGCGACGGGTGCCCCCCGAACCCGGCGGTACAAGAATCCTTACTCGTCCCTTCAGGGCGAAGCTGACACATTGGAAACAGCGGCTAGTGGCCCCTACACTGCTTCCGTTCTACGCGGTCCTTCTTCTTCGCCTCCGCTACCGTCTGCCATTGCATGTTGCTCGGGCGATCAGCTCCCCCGGCACATAGCGGCTTGATGTGGTCCACAAATCCGAAGCGTCTTCGCTTTTTCCTACGGTCCTTAGTCGCTCATTGCGGGCGTGAAGAAGCACTCGGTCGACTTGCGATGTTTGGCAATTTCCTCGTATGGCATCTTCATGCGGTCGGCTCAATTCCAACCGCAGAAGCAAATCGACTGTTAACGCTATGGAATGGCAGACATATGGCTGCCTAACGGCGCGGCCTGCGCGGAGCCTCCAAAGCGGCGCACCCAGTCGCAATTGTCATCTTGTCGGCCCCGAAGCGGGCTATACGACGAAGGACCACGCACTGTCCGCCTAGTCCCTGATGCATAGTCGACCGGTAAGAGGGAAGCGCCAGCAAGAAAGGCTCGTCTTCTAGAGCGGTTGGCGGTATCTATGACGGTATCGCCTAGGTGGCTCCACAAGTATTATTCACCCAACCAATAACTTAGGATCCACGTGAACCTCATTTCCTGGAACATCCAGTGGTGCCGCGGCTGCGACGGGCGCGTGAATCCGGCGCGCATCAGCAAGGTGGTCAAGGAAATGGCCGATGTGGACGTGCTTTGCCTGCAGGAGGTGGCGCGCAATTTTCCCGCCCTGCCGGGCAGCGAGGGTGAGAACCAGTACGAGACCCTCGCGGGCCTGTTCCCCGGGTACGTCGTCGTCGAGGGCGTGGCGACGGATGTGCTCGCGCCAAACGGAGACCGGCGCGAGTTCGGCAACGCGCTGATCACGCGGCTTCCGATCCTGCAGGTCTACCGGCGGTTGCTCCCGTGGCCGGCCGATCCTGCGGTGCCGAGCATGCAGCGCGCGGCGATCGAGGTGGTGCTCGCCGCGCCGTCCGGTCCCTTGCGCGTCACCACGACGCATCTCGAGTACTACTCGGCGACTCAGCGCGCCGCCCAAGTCGAGGCGCTGCGCGATCTCCAGTCGGAAGCCGCAGGCCATGCCGCTGCACCCAATCCGGGAAAGGAGGGCGGGCCGTTCGAGCCGGTGCCGCGCCCGGCTTCTGGCATCCTGACCGCCGATTTCAATTTTCCCGCCGGCGACCCGATGCACGCGCGCATCCAGGCTCCGCTCGGCGAAGGCGTTCCGTCCTACCGCGACGCGTGGCAGCTGCGCTACCCGGGGCGGCCGCACCCGCCGACGCTCGGCGTGCACGACAAGGCGCAGTGGCCGGGACCGCCGTTCGCCTGCGACTTCATTTTCGTCACCGAGAACCTCGCCGATCGCGTCGAAGACGTCGTAGTGAACATCGATGCCGACGCGTCCGACCACCAGCCGGTGCTGCTGGTGCTGAGCGACTAGCGCTCAGCGCCAGCGGTACGCGAGGCTCGCGCTCGCATAGCGGCTGGTGGCGCGCTCGACCAGCGGGCTGCCGGCGGCAGCGCCGTGCAGCAAGCGCGCCTCGAGGTTGCCGACCACGATCCAGCTACTGCTGAGGTCGACCTCCCACAGCAGACCGCCCGTCGTATACAGCAGGCCGCCGCCCGGGATGTATGCCGGGAGCCCCGTGCTCGCCGACACGTCCGTAGTGACGCCGTAGAAGGACCGGTTGGATTTCGCGCTCGCCCAGGTCCCCTGGAAGAAAAGAGCCGCGCTGACCGCGCCGCCGAAGACGCCGACGGTGTAGCGCAGGTCGCCCTGCGAGCCGCGATCGGTGTCGACGAACTGGCGCACCCGCGCGAGCAGCGTGGTCGGCGCCGGGCCGAGATGGGAATCCCATTCGGCGTGAACTCCGGCCGACGCCCCCGGGCTGATGTCGGGCACGTTGCGGCTTGCGAGAAACTCGGCTTCGCTCGACTTGCGCCCGCCCTCGTAGGCGATCTGCGCTCCAAGGTGGAGGCTGGCGTTGACTTCAAGGCGCGCGCCGCCTTCGAGCATTCCCTGGGTCGTTCGCGCGAACCAGGGTTTGCCGAAATACCTCACCGAAGGAATCAGCTCGGTCTCGTGGGCGGCGGAGCCGTCGTACGCGGGCCGCGTGCGCACACCGGCGCCGAGCCAGTTGTAGTCGGGCGCCTGCATCTGCGCCGTTGCGGCGAGCGGCGCGAGCAGGAGAAAGAGGAGCGCGCTACGCACGCAGGAACTCCACCAGCGCATCGAGGACCTCGTCGGGCTTCTCGCCCATGAGGTTGTGGCCGGCTCCTTCCAGCGTCTTCACGCGTGCGCTCGGAACAGCGGCGGCGAGATCCCGCCCGGCGCGGGCGGGGGTCATGACGTCGAGCCGGCCGAGGACGAACAGCGCCGGGCACCTGAGCTGCTTCGCGCGCTCCAGGCCCGACTTGTAGTTGTCGCAGGCCGCGAAGTCGGCGTGCAAGACGCCCGGTTTCTGGCGCTGCATCAGGCGCAGTGTTCCGCCGATCACCCATGCACCCGGTCCGGGGTTGCCGGGATAGTGCGCCAATCCCGAATGCGACCAGACGTTGATCATGCGCTGCGCCTCCGGCTCGCTCGCCTTCGTGGCGGCGAGCAGCTCGGGTGAGACGCGCATGGGGAAGGCCGTGCCGATGAGCGCGATGCGCGTTGCGCGCTCTGGATGGCGCGCGGCACAGTCGAGCGCAGCGAGCGAACCCATGCTGTGCCCGACCAGCGCCGCCGCCTTGACGCCGCTCGCGTCGAGCACAGCGACGATCCAGTCGGCCATCGCCTCGATGCTCGCTAGCGGCGCGCCGCCGCTGCGGCCGTGCCCGGGCAGGTCGACAGCGAGCACCGCGTAGCCGTGGTGCGCCAGGTAGCGCGACTGAAGAGTCCAGGCGCTGTGGTCCTGCTCGCCGCCGTGGATGAAGACGACCGCCGGCAGCCCGGGGTCGAAGGCTTTGCCGCCGGTGTAGGCGTAGACGGGCTGGTTAGCGAGGCGCAGCTCCACGCTCAGCCTTTCGCCGCGCGAAAGGCGCGCAAGAGGTCCTCGATCAGATCGTCGGGGTCCTCGAGACCGATCGAGAGCCGGATCGTGCCGGGGCCGATCCCGGCCGCGGCGAGCGCGGCGTCGCTCATGCGGAAGTGCGTGGTGCTCGCTGGGTGGATCACCAGCGACTTCGCGTCGCCGACGTTAGCGAGGTGCGAGAAAAGCCGCAGCGCCTCGATGAAGCGCCGCCCGGCGGCGCGGTCGCCATTCAGGTCGAAGCTGAACACCGCGCCGCAGCCCTTCGGCAGCAGCCGCTTCGCGAGCGCGTGATCGGGATGGGATTCGAGCTCGGGGTACGCGATGGCTCCGACCGCCGCCTGTCCGCGGAGGAACGCGATCACCTTGCGCGTGTTCGCGACATGCCGCTCCATCCGCAGGGGCAGCGTCTCCACTCCCTGCAGGATCTGGAAGGCGGTTGCGGGGCTCATGCAGGCGCCGAAATCGCGCAGGCCCTCGCGCCGCGCGCGCAGCAGGAAGGCGCCGACCGTCGATTCTTCCTGGAAGTCCATTCCGTGAAACCCCGCGTAGGGCTCGGTGAGCTCGGGAAACTTGCCCGAGGCCTCCCAGTCGAAGGTGCCGCCGTCGACCAGCACACCGCCGATCGCGACGCCGTGGCCCCCGAGGAACTTGGTCGCGGAGTGGTAGAGCAGGTCCGCGCCGTGATCGAAGGGCCTGAGAAGATACGGCGTCGTGAACGTCGAGTCGACGAGCAGGGGCAGCTTCGCCGCGTGCGCGATCTCGGCGACCGAAGGAACGTCGAGCACGTCAAGCCCCGGGTTGCCGAGCGCTTCGCCGAAGAGGAGCCTCGTGCTCGGCCGGATCGCGCTCTTCCAGGCCGCGAGATCGCGCGGCTCGACGAAGGTCGTCTCCACGCCGAAGCGCGGCAGCGTGTACGAGAGCAGGTTGTGCGACCCGCCGTAGAGCGCGCGCGAGGCGACGACGTGCGAGCCCGCGCCGGCGATCGTGGCGACCGCCAGGTGCAGCGCCGCCTGCCCGCTTGCAGTGGCGATCGCGCCGACACCGCCCTCGAGCGCGGCGATGCGCTCCTCCAGCACGGCGTTGGTCGGGTTGGAGATGCGCGAGTAAACGTGCCCCGCGCGCTCCATGTTGAACAGCGCCGCCGCGTGGTCGGCGTCGCGGAACACGAAGGAAGTGGTGAAGTAGATCGGCGTGGCGCGCGCGCCGGTGACGGGGTCGGGGCGCTGGCCCGCGTGCAGGCTGAGCGTATCGAACTGCGGGGATCGGGGTGCGGCCATGGCGTCCTCCTCGGAGTCCGGCCGATTCTAACAGCAGGGAGTCGGGCGCCGACGGGCGAAAAAAAACCGCGCCGTGGAGCGCGGTCTTTTCGGGAGCCGGCGCGCTCAGCTGATCCTGACGGGGACGTAGATCTTGTTGCCCTCGCGCTGGATGAGGAGCGCGACGCTGCCGCGCGACTTGTCGACCAGACGGCGCAGCTGATCGACGCTCTTCACCGGCTGGTTGTTCAAGGCGAGAATGACGTCGCCCGCCTGTACGCCCGCGCGCGCCGCTGCGCCTTCGGCCTGCTCTACCATGAGGCCGCCGTCGGCCTCGAGCTGCTTGCGCTCCTCGTCGGTGAGGGGGCGCACCGCGACGCCGAGCTTGCCGGACTGGCCCTTGCTTCCGCCGGTGTCGGCTCTCGCCACCTTCTCGGCGGGCATCTCGCCGAGCGACGCCGTGAGATCCTTGGTCTCGCCCTGGCGCCAGACCTTGAGCTTCACTTGGGTCCCCGGGCGGGACTCGCCGATCACGCGCGGCAGCTCGATCGAGTTTTCTATGTCGCGGCCGTCGACCGCTAGGATGATGTCGCCGGTCTTGATCCCGGCTTTCTCGGCCGGGCTCTTGGGCTCGACGGCGGCGACCAGTGCGCCTTTGGGCTTCTTCAGCCCGAAGGAGTCGGCGAGCTCCTGGGTCACGCCCTGGATGGTGACACCCAGCCGGCCGCGGCTCACCTTGCCGTACTTCTGCAGGTCGTTCTTGACCTTCATCGCGACCTCGATCGGGACCGCGAACGACAGCCCCATGTAGCCCCCGGTGCGGCTGTAGATCTGCGAGTTGATCCCGATCACCTCGCCGGCCATGTTGAATAGCGGGCCTCCGGAGTTGCCGGGATTGATCGCCACGTCGGTCTGGATGAAAGGCACGTAGTTCTCGTCGGGCAGCGAGCGCGACTTGGCGGAGATGATGCCCGCGGTGACGGTGTTCTCCAGGCCGAAGGGCGAGCCGATCGCGGCGACCCACTCGCCGACCCTGGACTTGGCCGCCTCGCCGATGCGCACCACCGGCAGGTTCTTCGCGTCGATCTTCACCAGCGCCACGTCGGTGCGCTTGTCCGCGCCGACCACCTTGGCGGTGAATTCGCGGTTGTCGGTGAGCTTGACGGTCACTTCGGCCGCGTCGTCGATTACGTGCGCGTTGGTGAGGATGTAGCCGTCCGGGCTGACGATGAAGCCCGAGCCGACGCCGCGGCGGAGCTGGTCGCCCTGGGGCGCGGGAATCTGGAAGCGGCGGAAGAACTCGTAGAACGGGTCGCCGGGCTCCCCGGGGATCTGCTCCTGCGCCGACGTGCGCACCTTGGCGGTGGTGCTGATGTTGACGACCGCCGGCCCGTTCTGCTCGACCAGGGCGGTGAAGTCGGGAAGTGCCCGGGCCTGCGGCGCGGGGGCGGACTGGACGGGAGCGGTCTGGGCCTGGGTCGGGGAGATGGGCGAGAACTTTCCGCCCTCGTACCCCAGGGTTGCCGCGGCGGCCACGGCGGCCAGCGTTGCGGCAAGGGCTTTCTTCGACATGCGATCCTCCGGAGAGATTTCTATTGGCCCCTTGGGCAGCGCGCGCCGCGGCGAGTTCCACCGGAGCACGCCGGGACACACTTTGTTACCTACTCCTGGGGGGCGGCCCTGGGCTGGACGGCCTGTTCGCGCAGCTGCTGCTCGGCGCGCGCCTTCTTCAGGATCTCGGCGCACTCGGAGGAGCCGATGCGCAGGGCGAGCTCGATGGCGGTATCACCGCTCTTGCTGACGAGGTTGACGTTGGCCCCGTTGCGGAGCAGCAGGTCGACCATCTTCGTATCGCCGCGGGCGGCTGCGTACATCAGGGGCGTGTAGCCGTTCTCGGCGACGAGGTTGGGATCGAAGTTCTGCGACAGGATCTTCTGTGCGTAGACCAGATTGCCCTTCTCGATGGCGTAGAACAGCACCTTGATGCTCTCGGCGCTCGCCTCCCTTGCCTTTTTCTCCAGGCCTGTGGGCAGCAGGTCGACCACGTAGTTGATGAGCGAGAAGCCGACCATGGTCGCCATGGCGATGATCAGCGGCGTGGTGGAGATTCCCAGGCTTTCGGCCACCTCGCCGGGCATGTTCGCGGCCACTGCGAGGAGCACCACCAGGAAGAAGAACTGGAACTTGAGGTACAGGAACAGCGCGATGAACACGGTGAGCGCAAGCGTGCCGAGGAGCAGGTCTCGGTTGACGTCGAAGCGCTCGAGCAAGTCCTCCGGGAGGTTGGCCAGAGCCGCCGTCAACCCGACCAGGACCACGAGAGAAATCTCGCGTACCCGCTTGGTATTCCATTTCATGAGGTCTCCCTGACACGGGCTGGTGCCGCGGCTATTATAGTTGAGCCGCGTGCGCGGCCATGAGGCAGGAATGAGCAAGGCATTCACCCGCGAGGACGACGCCCCGGACGAGGAGCTTGAGGTCGAGCCCCGAATGCCCGCGGGGTCGAAGAACTACATCACCCCCACCGGCCACGCGCGCCTGAAGTCCGAGCTGAAAGCCCTGGTCGAGACCGAGCGGCCAGAGCTCATCAAGACCGTGTCCTGGGCGGCCGCCAACGGGGACCGGTCCGAGAACGCCGACTACCTCTACGGCAAGAGGCGCCTGCGCGAGATCGAACGCCGGATACGCTTCCTCATGAAGCGCCTGGAAGCCGCCGAGGTGGTCGACCCCCGGGACCGGGACCAGGACCGCGTCTTTTTCGGCGCCACGGTGACCTACGCCGGCTCCTCGGGCGGGGAGCACACCGTCAGCATCGTCGGCACCGACGAGGTCGATCCGGCGCGCGGACGTGTTTCCTGGGTGTCGCCGGTGGCGCGCGCCCTGCTCAAGGCGCGCGAGGGGGATACGGTGACGCTTCGAACCCCTGCCGGGGAGGAGCAGCTCGAGGTGCTGGCGATCCGTTACGAGGCGCTGGGCTGACGCTCAGTTGGCCCGGGCCGGGCCCGGCGGGTTGGCGGCGAGGCTGGAGAAGTCCCCGGCCTTGACGAAGGAGAGCCTGGAGGGGTCGATGTGCCGGCGCATCGCCTCGAGCACGCCCTGCGGGGTCAGGGCGGCGACCCTGCGCTCGAGCTCCTGATCCCAGGCGAAGGTGCGCCCGAGCACGAGGTAGGCGACCAGTCGCCCGGCGACCGCGGTGTCGTTGTTGCGCGAGAGCTGGCGAGCCTGGAGAAAGCCCTTCTTTCCGGCTTCCACCTCCTGCGCCGTGAAGCCCTCGGCGAACGTCCTGCGCAGCTCGTCCCTCATGGCCTCCTCGACGCGGGCACGATTCTGCGGCGCATAGATGGCGAAGGTGCCGAAGGCCGCGCGGGGGTCGAAGCTGTCGGCGCTCAGGAGCGAGCCGACGCTGTAGGACAGGCCTTCCTTCTCGCGGACGCGCCGCATCAGACGCGAATCCGACGATCCGCCGAGCATGTAGTTCGCGAGGAGCAGGGCCGGGTAGTCGGGGTCGTCGTCCCGGAGCGTGAACAGCATCCCCGACCGCAGCACCGCGTTCGCCTTGTCGGGCGTCTCGATCACCTCGTCTACCGGCGCGACCTGCGCGACCCTGAGCGGGATTCGCGCGTAGGGACGCGGGCTCTTCCAGTCGCCGAACAGCTCCTGGGCGACGCGCACGACCTGCTCCGGATCGAAGTCGCCCACGACCGCGAGCTCGCTGTCGGAAGCGCCGTAGAAGTCCTGGTAGCAGCGCTTCACGTCCTCCAGGGAAAGGTTCTTGATCCGGGCGCTGCGCTCATCGAGCGACGTTGTATACAGCCAGTGGTTGGGAGGATAGGGATTGAGGTGCCGGGTGAGCTTGAGCCCGGCGAGCGCGCTGGGATCGCTCCTCTGGGTGTCGATGCTGGTGAGCGAGGAGCGGCGCAGCTGCTCGAACTCCGCGCTCGGGAAGGACGGCTGCCGCAGGACCTCGGCCATCAGGCGAAGGGATTCCGGAAGGCTGTCGCGCACGGTCTCGATCGAGCCGCCGTCGCCGTCGACCGCCACACTCGCGTTGAGCTTGTCGAAGCGGTTGCGCAGCTGCTCGCGCGAGTTCTTCTGCGTGCCGCGAAGCAGCATGCCGCTGGTGGCGGCGCAGGCGGTGGCGCGGTTGGCCTTGCTCCGCTCGTCGCCCCACTGCAGGCCGAGCTGGGCTACGACCGTGCCTCCGCGGGTCTTCTTGGGAAGCAGCGCAAGCTTCATTCCGCCGGGGAGCGTCCTGCGGATCACACGGGCCTCGATGCTGGCCGGCGTCGGGTTGAAATCTTCGCCCTGCGAAACCGTCGACGAGCCGCGGTAGTCCTTGAGCGCGAGAGCGAGGTCGGGCACCGCCGGGATGTCGGCGCGGTCGAGCGTCTGGGTCGGGAGGAACATCCCGAGCGTGCGGTTGGAGGGCTTCAGGTAGTGCACGGCGGCGGCCTGCACGTCGGCGGCGGTCACCTTCTTCAGCCGATCACGGTGCAGGAACAGCACCCGCCAGTCGCCGATGGCCGCGCACTCCGAGAGCGCCATGGTGAGCTCGCGCGAATCGGCGAGCGTGAGCTGGATGTCGTTGAGCAGCCTGGTGCGCGCGCGCTCGACTTCCTCCTCCGTGACCGGCTTCGCCGCGAAGCCTTCCAGGACGCCGAGCAGGGCGTCGCGGGCGGCCTCGATCGGGGCGTCCTGCTTGACGTTCGCGCCGAAATAGGCGAACCCGGCCTCGTGCAGCTGGCGCTCGGTGCCGAACGCGGAGCTCGCCAGGCCCGTCTCCACCAGCGCCTTGTGCAACCGCCCCGAGGGCACGTGGTTGAGCAGCGCGACGAGAACGTCGATGGCCGCGTACGCCGGGTGTGAGCCCGGCGGGACGTGGTACAGGGCGGACACGATCTGCACGTCCCCGGCGCGGCGCAGCGTGACCGTGCGCTCGCCGTCCTGCGTAGGCTCGACGGTGTAGGTGGCGCGCAGCTTGCGCGCGGGCTTCGGTATGCCGCCGAAGCGTTTCTGCACCAGCCTGAGCGTGGTCGCCTCGTCGATTTTCCCCGAGATCAGCAGCACTGCGTTATCGGGCTGGTAGTAGTTCGAGTAGAAGGCGCGCAGCCGCTCGATCGGGACGTTCTCGATGTCCGAGCGCGAGCCGATGATGGCCCGGCCGTAGTTGTGCCACAGGTACGCGCTCGCCGCGACGCGCTCCTGCAGAACGCTCGAGGCGCTGTTCTCGCCCGACTCGAACTCGTTGCGCACCACGGTCATCTCCGAGTCGAGAGACTGGTGCGCGATCGAGGCGTGGACCATGCGATCGGCCTCGATGTCGAGCACGCGGTCCAGCGTCGCCTCGTTCGCCGGAAAGGTCCCGTAGTAGTTGGTGCGGTCGTACGAGGTGCTGCCGTTGTAGCGGACCCCGTTCTTCTGGAACTCGCTCTTGACGTTCGGAAAGCGCGGAGTGCCCTTGAACATCAGGTGCTCGAGCAGATGCGCCATCCCGGTCTCTCCGTAGCCTTCGTGACGCGAGCCGACGAGGTAGGTGACGTTTACCATCATCGTGTCGGTCGAGCGGTCCGGGATCAGCAGGACCTGCAGGCCGTTGGCGAGCCGGTACTCGGTCACCCCTTCGATGGAGGTGACGCGGGCCACTCCCGAGGGCAGGGCCGCGGCCGCGGGCTGCGCCGGCGCGAGCGCCGGGGCGAGAAGGAGGAGGGCGGCGAGGATTCTGGAGAAGGCCATCGGCTCGGTTCTTGACCGGCGCGCGCCGGGCAAGTTCAATTGTATCCCGGACGGGCTTGAATTCGCCCCGCCGGGGCCTCATTCTCCCGGCCGCAACGCACCAGCACAGCCGGAGTCAGCATGGCACAGACAGCGACCAAGGAAACCCTGGCCTTCCAGGCGGAGGTGAAGCAGCTGCTTCACCTGATGATCCACTCCCTCTACGGCAACAAGGAGATCTTCCTGCGGGAGCTGGTCTCCAACGCCTCCGACGCGGCCGACAAGCTGCGCTTCGAGGCGCTCTCGAACAACGCGCTCTACGGGGGCGACGCCGACCTGAGGATCCGGATCGCCTACGACAAGGAGGCCCGCACGCTCACGGTATCGGACAACGGCATCGGCATGTCGCGGGACGAGGTGGTCCAGAACATCGGCACGATCGCCAAGTCCGGGACACGCGAGTTCTTCCAGTCCCTTACCGGAGACCAGGCCAAGGACGCGCGCCTGATCGGCCAGTTCGGCGTCGGCTTCTATTCGTCGTTCATCGTCGCCGACCGGGTCACGCTGCTCACGCGGCGCGCGGGGCTTCCTAGCGACCAGGCGGTGCGCTGGCATTGCGACATGAGCGACGGGGGAGGGGAATTCACCGTCGAGGCGGCGGAAAAGCCCGGGCGCGGCACCGACGTGATCCTGCACCTGGGCGAAGGGGAGGACGAGCTGCTCTCCGAAGGGAAGCTCAAGGCCATCCTGCGGAAGTACTCCGACCATATCGCGATCCCCATCGTGATGAAGAAGGTGAAATGGGACAAGGACGCGTCGCGGGAGATCGTCACCGACGAGGACGAAACCGTCAACCAGGCGAGCGCCCTGTGGGCGCGGCCCAAGTCCGAGATCAGCGAGGAGCAGTACCAGGAGTTCTACAAGCATATCGCGCACGACGGCGATGCCCCGCTCGCGTACACGCACAACCGCGTCGAGGGCAGGCAGGAATACGTGCAGCTCCTCTACGTTCCGTCGCGCGCTCCGTTCGACATCTGGGACCGGCGCGAGCGCCGGGGCCTGAAGCTCTACGTGCGGCGGGTGTTCATCATGGACGATGCCGAGCAGCTGCTGCCGGCCTACCTGCGCTTCGTGCGCGGCGTGGTCGATTCCAACGACCTCCCGCTCAATGTCTCCCGCGAGATCCTGCAGGAGAGCCGCGACATCGAGGCCATCCGCGCCGGCTGCACCAAGCGCGTTCTTTCGCTGCTCGAGGACCTTGCCGAGAAAGACAAGGACAAGTACGCGCAGTTCTGGAAGGAATTCGGCCGGGTGCTGAAGGAGGGCGTCGGCGAGGACTTCGCGAACCGGGAGCGCATCGCGAAGCTGCTGCGCTTTTCCTCAACAAATGCCGACCGCGAGGAGCAGAGCGTGTCGCTCGCGGACTACGTGTCGCGCATGAAGCCGGGGCAGGACAGGATCTACTACGTCACGGCGGATAGCTTCCTCGCGGCGAGGAACAGCCCGCATCTGGAGATCTTCAGGAAGCGCGGGATCGAGGTGCTGCTGCTCTCGGAGCGCGTCGACGAGTGGCTGGTCGCGAACCTCGCCGAGCACGAGGGCAAGGCGCTCGTCTCGGTCGCGAAGGGCGAGCTCGACCTGTCGAAGCTGCAGACCGAAGAGGAGAAGAAGGAGGAAACGAAGCAGGCGGGAGAGCACCGCGCCCTGGTGGCGAGGCTGAAGGACGCGCTCGGCGACAAGGTCAAGGACGTGCGCGTCAGCTCGCGCCTCACCGAATCGCCCTCGTGCCTGGTCGCGGACGAGCACGACATGGGGGGCAACCTCGCGCGCATCCTCAAGTCGGTGGGGCAGAAGGGACCCGAGGCGAGGCCGATCCTCGAGGTCAACGTCGCGCATCCGATGGTGAAGCGCCTCGAGGAGGAGACGGCGCGATTCGCCGACTGGGGAAACCTCCTCTTCGACCAGGCGCTGCTCGCCGAGGGCGGCCAGCTCGACGACCCCGCCGGCTTCGTGCGGCGCATGAACGGGCTGATGCTCGAGATGGCGGGTGAAGGCGGCCGCATAATTGTTCCGGGACGCTGACGGGAGGGCGGTGCTAGACTGGCCGTATTAGAGAAGCCTTCCAGGCTTCCCATTCCGCGGAAACGGGAGAGCCGCGGACGGGGAGAGACGTGAGCTGGCTGCGCAAGCTCCTGGTCGCACCGGAATTTCCAGAAGACGCCGAGCTGAGCGTCCAGTCGCGGCTGTTTACGTTTTCTGCCTGGGTGCTCGCCGCCGGCCTCACCGTCGCGCTCGTCAACAATCTCATTGCCCGAGAGGACAGCCGCTTCGCCGCGGAGATCCTCGCGGCGATGGTCGCCATAGCGTTGCTGCTCGCCGGCTCGCGCCGCGGCCATCTTCGGCTCGCGAGCGCCCTGCTCCCGCTGGTCGTCGTGGCGCTCCTGTTCGGCGAGCTGCTCGGGCGCGACGGCGTGCACGATTCGGCGGTCGTGAGCCTGGTCGGCGCGCTCGCGCTGGCTGGCACCCTGATGCGGTGGCGCGCGCTGGCGGTGTTCACCCTGGCTACGGTGGCGCTGTTCTGCCTGGTCGGCTACGCCGAGCTGAGCGGCGCCCTCTCCAACCGCCTGAGCGGCCTCACCGACGCCAGGTACCTCGCGGCGGTGTGCATCGCGTTCGTGCTGATGGCCGTTGGAGTCCGCTATCTCATGGACAGCGTGGTGGGGAGCGTGCGCCGGGCGCGAGGGCAGGAGGAGCGCTTCGCCAGGATGATCGAGGCCACGCCGGCGGCGACCACCGTCACCCGCTACGAGGACGGCACCTTTCTCGAGGCGAACCGGGCGGCCCTGGAGCTCTTCGGGCGAACCCGCGACGAGGTGATCGGCAGCACCGCGGTGTCGCTCGGCATCTGGCCGAACCCCGATGACCGCGGCGAGCTGATGCGCACCATGCAGGCCGGCCGCCCGATCAGTCTCCACCCGCTCACCATCCGCAGGGGGAACGGCGAGCTGCGCGACATCCTGGTGTCGGCCGCCTGGGTCGAGATCGACCGCCAGAAGCAGATGCTGATGTCGGCCGTGGACATCACCGAGGTGCGGCGCGCCGAGGAGCTGCTGCGGCGCTCCGAGGAGAGCTTCGAGAAGATCTTCCAGGCGAGCCCGGATGCGATCGTGATCAGCCGCCTGAGCGACGGCCGCTATCTCGACGTGAACCGGTCCTGGCTCGAGCTCTTCGGGTACACGAGGGAAGAAGCCGTCGGCCGCACCGCCCACGATCTGGGCGTATGGGCGGATCCGGCCGAGCGACCGCGCTTCGTCGCCGAGGTCCGGCAGCGCGGGTCTGTGAAGGATTTCGAAACGCGCTTCCGCAAGAAGTCCGGAGCGATCATCGACGCCCTGATCTCCGCGGACGTCATCGACATCGGCGGGGAGCCGCACGTGATCGTGCCCATCCTGGACGTCACTGACCGAAAGCGCGCCGAGGAACGCATCCAGCAGCTGGCGACGCGCGACGCGCTCACCGGCCTGCCGAACCGCCTGCTGCTCAACGACCGCCTTGCGCTCGCCATCAGCAACGCGCAGCGGCACGGGGGAAGCCTCGCGCTGCTCTTCATCGACCTCGACCGCTTCAAGTACATCAACGACTCGCTCGGCCACGTGATCGGGGACGCCTTCCTAAAGCTGGTCGCCGAGCGCCTGTCGGGCATCATGCGCCAGGGCGACACGCTTGCCCGGATCGGCGGGGACGAGTTCGTGGTGCTGCTGGAGAGCATCGTCACCATGGAGGACGCCGCGGGCCAGGTGGCGCGCAAGATTCTCGGCTGCTTCGCCGAGCCCTTCTCGGTCGACGGCCACACCCTGAGCTGCTCGTGCAGCATCGGGATCAGCGTCTTTCCGACGGACGCGACCGAACCGCAGATGCTCATCCGCGACGCGGACACCGCGATGTACCACGTCAAGGAAAGCGGCCGGGGATCGTACCGGTATTTCTCGGCCGAGATGAACACGCGCATGCAGGAGCGACTGCGCATCGAGAGCGGGTTGCGCAAGGCCATCGCCGAGCGGCAGTTCGAGCTGGTCTACCAGCCCAAGGTGAACATCGCGAGCGGCGAGGTCACGGGCCTCGAAGCGCTGCTGCGCTGGAGGCATCCCGAGTGGGGTGTGGTGGCGCCCGACCGCTTCATCGCCGTGGCCGAGGATACCGGGCTCATCGTGGAGATCGGGCGCTGGGTCCTCGAGGAGGTGTGCAGCCTGCTGGGCGAGTGGCGCAAGCGCGGCCTGTCGCTGCGGCCGGTTGCGGTGAACCTGTCCGTGCGCCAGTTCACCCCGGCCCTGGTGGGCGAGATTTCCACGGCCATGATCGCGCACGGCGTAGGGCCCGGGCAGATCGAGGTCGAGATCACCGAGAGCCTGTTCATGCAGGACGCGGCCGAGGTCCGCGCCATACTGAAGGGGCTGTCGCGGCTGGGCGCCAGAGTCACCATCGACGACTTCGGCACCGGGTACTCGTCGCTGGGCTACATCAGGCATTTCAGCGTGGACGCGCTCAAGATCGACCGCGCCTTCCTGAGCGACATCACCCTGTCCTCTCAGAACCTCGCGATCGTACGCGCGGTCATCACCATGTGCCGGGGCCTGGGCATCGGCGTCATCGCCGAGGGCGTCGAGAGGAAGGAGCAGCTCGAGATCCTGAGCAAGCTCCATTGCGACGAGTACCAGGGGTATCTCTTCAGCGAGCCCGTTTCCCGCGAGGAGATCGAGAAGCGCTATCTGAGGACTGGGGCGGAGCGCGAGGTGCTCAGCGGGCACCGCTAGCGCGGGGCCGTGCTAGCCTGCGCCCGGTGCGCATCCCGTCCGCCTGGCCGGCTGCAGTCGCAACGCTGCTCCTCGCATGCGCGTCCGCTCACGCGCAGCTCCAGGACGGCGATCCCGAGCCCGCGACGCCCAGAGGCGAGAAGCGCCTCGTCACCGCTTCGCGCTTCATGGTGGTCGCGGCGCACCCTCTCGCGGCGCGCGCCGGCCTCGAGGTCCTCAGGCGCGGCGGCAGCGCGGTCGACGCGGCGATCGCGACCGAGATGGTGCTCAACCTCGTCGAGCCGCAATCCTCCGGAATCGGAGGAGGCGGGTTCCTGCTCCATTTCGCGGCGAGCGACGGGAGGCTCGAGGCCTACGACGGGAGGGAGACTGCGCCCGCCGCGGCGAAGCCGGGGCGCTTTCTGGGAGCGGACGGCAGGCCGCTCGACTGGGCCGGCGCGGTGATCGGCGGAAACTCGGCGGGTGTTCCCGGGCTGCTCGCCATGCTCGAGCTGGCGCACCGCGGGCACGGCCGGCTTCCCTGGAAGGATCTGTTCGCCGCGGCGATCAAGCTGGCCGAAGACGGCTTTCCGGTCTCGCCGCGGCTGCACGCGCTCGTGTCCGCCGACCGCTGGCTCGCGCTGGACGAGAACGCGCGGCGCTATTTCTACGGGGCAGACGGCAAGTCGAAGCCGGTCGGCACGGTGCTCAGGAACCCCGAGCTCGCAGCAGTGCTCAGGCGCGTCGCCGCGGAAGGCGCTGCCGCCTTCTACCGCGGAGAGATCGCACGCGACATCGCGCACGCGGTGCAGAGCCGCAAGCGCTCGCCGGGCGACCTCGCCGAGTCCGATCTCGCCGGGTACGCGGCGAAGGAGCGCGAGGCCTTGTGCGGCCGCTACCGGAGGTTCAGGGTGTGCGGCGTGCCGCCGCCCAGCTCGGGCGGCTTCGCGGTGCTGCAGATACTCGGCATCCTCTCGCATTTCGACCTGCGCGGGCTGAAGCCGGATTCGATCGAGGCGGTGCACCTGTTCGCCGAGGCCGGCCGGCTCGCCTACGCCGACCGCAACCTGTATATCGCCGATCCCGCGTACGTCGCGGCGCCGCTCGCCGCGCTCCTCGATCCGCGCTACCTCGATTCGCGCGCGAACTTGATTGACCCCGCGTACTCGATGGGGCAGGCGAAGCCCGGCGACCCGGCGCGCCTTGCCGCGAAGTTCGGAGCCGCCGAGCCGCTCGAGCTGCCTTCGACGACGCATCTGTCCGTGGTCGACGCCGAAGGAAACGCCGTGGCGCTTACCGCGACGATCGAGGCGGCGTTCGGCAGCCGGCAAATGGTGCGGGGGTTCCTCCTCAACAACGAGCTCACGGATTTCTCCTGGCGGCCAGAAGAGGACGGCAAGCCCGTCGCCAACCGCGTCGAGGGCGGCAAGCGCCCGCGCAGCTCCATAGCGCCGACAATGGTGTTCGACGAAAAAGGGAGACTAGTTCTGCTCGTCGGCTCGCCCGGCGGCCACTCCATCATCAACTACGTCGCCGAGACGATCATCAACGTCCTCGACTGGCGCATGGACATCCAGCAGGCGATCGACGCGCCGCGCATGGGAAGCCGCAACGGCCCGACCGAGCTGGAGCGCGGCACGCCGCTCGAGCGCCTCGCGCCCGAGCTCGAGCGCATGGGCCACGCCGTGAGCATCCGCGACGAGGCGAGCGGCTTGCACGGCATCATGCGAACGAAGGACGGCTGGGCGGGAGGAGCCGATCCGAGGAGGGAAGGGGTGGTGATGGGAGACTGAGTTCAGCCCTCGCGCAACGCTCGAGGAGAAGGATGGCTGAAGAACGAGGCCGCGCTCCGGCGGCCCCATTTCCCCGTTTAGGTTATTGCGCAATGAACCCGGCTGCCTTCATGAGCTCGAAATGCCGCGCTTCCTCGTGCCCCAGCCACGCGTCGAACTCCTTGCCGGTCATGACCGACTGGTTGAAGGCGCCCGTGCTCATGAACGTCTTCCAGTCGGGAGTCGCACGAACCTTGTTGAGCAACCCGATGTAGTAATCGACCTGCTCCTGGGTGACTCCGCCCGGCATGAAAATCCCGCGCAGCATCAGGTATTCGACATCCAGCCCGGAATCCTTGCAGGTCGGAATGTCGTGCCAGGACATCGTCTTCGTCATGTTGTCGGTGTAAGGCATGCGTTTCGCGTCGAAAACGCAAAGCGGCCGCAGCTCGCCGCCGCGCCACTGTGCCACCGCCTCGATCGGATTGTTGACGGTGGAATCGACGTGCTTGCCGACCAGCTGTACCGCCACCTCGCCGCCGCCGCGGTAGGGGATGTACGTGAACTTTGCGCCGGTTTCCTGCTGGATCGAAACCGTGATTATCTGATCTTCCTGTTTTGAGCCCGTGCCCCCCATCTTGAACTTGCCCGGGGCCGCTTTTACGGCCGCGATGTATTCCTTCGCGGTCTTGTAGGGCGTATCGGCATTCACCCAGAGCACGAATTCGTCGAGCGCTTCCATTTGAACCGGCGTGAGATCGCGCCAGTTGAACGGCGTCTTGGTCGCGAGCGGCGTCGTGAAAAGATTCGACAGCGTGATGATCAGCTTGTGGGGATCGCCCCGCGCGTCCTTCACGTTGAGGAAGCCTTCCGCACCGGCGCCTCCGCCCTGGTTGATGACGACCATGGGTTCCTTCATCAGCTTGTACTTCGCGATCGTGCCTTGGATGAACCGCGCCATCTGGTCGGCGCCGCCGCCGGTGCCCGCGGGAACGATGAACTCGACCGTCTTGGTCGGTTCCCACGAAAGTGCCGGAAGCGGTGCCATGCAACCCGCGAGGGCGAGAGCCGCCAGGCTTCCCCGCGACACCGGACGAGCGCCGCGCAACTGAAAAACGGACGAGAAACGCATAGTAGTCTCCTCTTTGTGGTACGAGCGCTCCCTTTGTAGCACATTTCCCGGCCGACCTCGGGTCGGAGAGGATCGCCGGCAATTGCCCCCACCTAGGGTAGGGGCTAAAGTCCGGAAACGCAACCGATCGAAGACGAGGTAGACGATGCTATTCGATTTGCCACCGCAGACCAGGGAGTTCCAGGAACGGGTGCGCCATGTTGCTCGCGCGGAGATCGCGCCGCATGCGGCCGAGACCGACAGGAGCGAGCAGTACCCCTGGGGTTGCGTCGATGTCCTCAGGCGCGAGGGCTTCATGGGCATGACGATTCCGGTCGAATACGGCGGCAAAGGCGCCCCCTATCTCGACGCCGTGGTGCTCATCGAGGAGATGGCCAAGGCGTGCAGCACGACCGGACGAATCTGCGTCGAGTCGAACATGGGCGCACTGGGCGCCATCATGAAATATGGAAGCGAGGCGCAAAAACGCCTGGCCGCGGGCTTGGTGCTCGCGGGCGACAAGCCGGCGATCTGCATTACCGAACCCGATGCCGGCAGCGCCGCGACCGAGATGACCACGCGCGCCGACCGCAAGGGCGGCCGCTACGTGCTCAATGGCGCAAAGCACTGGATTACAGGCGGCGGCGTTTCCCGGTTGCACCTCATCTTCGCCCGCGTCTACCACGACGGCAAGGAGCAGGGCATCGGCGGCTTCATCGCCGTGCGCAGCCCTGAAAAGGGCGAACCGAAGGGGCTGATCGTCGGCAAGCGCGAGCCCGCGATGGGCGTCCGCGGCATCCCGGAGACGGAGATTCTCCTGCGCGACCTCGAAGTTCCGGATGACATGGTGCTCGTCCCTCCCGAGGGGCTGCGCAAGGGTTTCGCAGGTCTGATGAACGCCTACAACGGACAGCGCGTGGGTGCGGCGACGGTGGCGCAGGGCATCGCCGCGAGCGCCTACGAACTCGCGCTTGCGTACGCTCGGAAGCGGCGCCAGTTCGGCCGTCCCATCGCCGAGTTCCAGGGCATTCAGTGGATGCTGGCCGACATGTCGATCCAGCTCGCCGCCGCGCAGGCTCTCATCTACAGAGCTGCCGCGCGCGCCGGCGACGGCTTCCCCAACAAGCACGACGCCGCGCAAGCGAAGATTTTCGCCTCCGAAACGGCGGTTCGCGTGACCAACGACGCGCTGCAGATTCACGGCGCGATGGGCTATTCGCGCAACCTGGCGCTGGAGCGCAAGGTGCGCGATGCGCGCATGTTTCCGATCGCCGGCGGGACGGCTCAGATCCTGCGCACGCAGGTGGCCGGCGAAATCCTCGGCATCAGGACGCCGCAGTCGCGGGACGGTTACGCGAAGCTCGGCGAGCGTGAAATCATGATGGAGCGAGAATGAGGCAGACAGGGACAAGATCGATGGCCGTGGCGCTGCCTGTGCCACATGGCTGCATACACCCTAGACCGGTATACCAACATCCCGAAGGTCGCGCGACATGAGCACACTATCCCAGCCTCAAGACCCGGAATCCAATCCGCGCGTCAAAGCCGTCTTTGAAGACATCCGCAGCACCCGAAAGACAGACTTCGTCAACAACCTGTGGCGCACGCTGGCATCTGACCCTCTGTTGCTGGAGCGAACATGGTCAGAGGTCAAGGAGTTGATGACGAAGCCCACGCAGCTTGACCCACTGACCAAGGAGATGATCTACATCGCGGTGTCTGTAGCCAACTCGTGCAGCTACTGCATCCACTCTCACACTGCGGCCGCGCGTGCCAAGGGCATGACCGACGCGCAGCACGCAGAGTTGCTGGCGATCATCGCTCTGGCGGCCAAGACGAATCACCTGGCAACGGCGCTGCAAGTCCCGGTTGACGCGGTCTTCGATGCCAGCAGCCGCTAGTCGACACTTGTCCGTGCCTGCGCAGAGAGCACGGTCATGGCATCTCGAACGCTATCGCACTCCCTCGCGCCCGGCGGGCGTGAGGTCATACCCTTTCTGTTTCATGCACAGATTGAAGAAGGTCTGCTCCTGAATGCCCGTGTTCGGAGGAGGAGCCTGGTTCCAGGGAACTTCCGTACGTCCCGTCTTCGCTCCTGCGCCGCCCTGCGCCGAGACGTAGGTCCCGCTGGCGAGTGTTTCTGCGGCCGCGCGCGCCGAGGCCTGGTGCTCGCACTCGGAGATGATCTGCTGGCTGGCGATCTCGCCCTTGTCGTTCGCCCAGTGCGTTGAGGCGCAGGCTGCGAGCGTCAGCGCAAGAGCGGGGGCGAGGATCGCTTTCGCCGGGGTTCTCACCCGGGCTCCTTTCCCTCAGCGGCCCGCCGCGACGTTGCGCGCGATGAAGGCCTTCACTGTATCGCGCGCGCGGTCGGTCTGCAGGCCCTCCTTCGCGACCCACTCGTGCTCGCTGTCCGGGAACACGTGGTACTCGACCGGGCCGCCCGCCGCCTTGTAGGTCGCGACGAATTTTTCCTGGAAGGCCGGGAGCACGTTGTCGTCGAGCGCGCCCTGCATCACGAGCAGCGGCGCGAGCGTGATCTTCTCGTGTCGATCGAGGATTTCCTGCGGATTGGATTCGTGGATCGTCTCCCACGGGACGAAGAACGTCGTGTTGTTCTTGATCATGCCCTCGCGCTTGTGCTTCTCGGCGTTCTCGTAGCGCGCGAAGGTGTTGCTGATCGGCGAGCGCGTCGCGACCCAGGCGACGGTCGCGTCGAGAGCCGGCGCCTCGGGGAGCGGGATCGCGTTGTAGCGCGGGTCGCGCGGCCGCAGGGCGAGGAGCTCGGCGACGTGGCCGCCGCTCGAGCTTCCGTAGACGCCGATCCGCGACGGATCGCCGTTCCACCCGGCCGCTTTCCATTTGAGCCAGCGCACCCCGTAGTTCGCGTCCTGAACGCACGCCGGGTAGGGAGCCTCCGGCGCGACCGTCATGTCGATCGCCACCACGAGCACGCCGCTCGACGCGATCGCGCGGTCCATAGGCTCCTCGGCCTTGCGATCTTTCCGGTTCCACGCGCCGCCATGCAGGTCGAGCACGGTGGGGAAGGGACCGGTCCCTTGCGGCTGGTAGATGCGCGCCATGAGCTGGCGCCCCTGCGCGTTGCGGCGAAACGGAACCTCGCTCACCTTCAACTCGAACCTGGCCTTGGGGTCGTAGGCCGCTTCGGCATCCGGGACTTTCAGCCCCGCTGCGCCGGCGACTCCGAGTGCGCTCATCGTTTTCAGGAACGACCTCCGCGTGGAAGAGTGCGTAGTCATATGCCGACCTCCTCGCAAGATGTTAGAGTATTTCGACATGTCCGTCTCCCTTGCGGTCGAAGTCGTACCCACCGGCACCGTCGGCGCCGAGGTGAAAGGCGTCGACATCGCGGGTGCCGGGCGCGCCGAGATCGAGGCGATCAAGCGCGCCTGGTACAGGCACGACGTCCTGGTGTTCCGCAGCCAGAAGCTCAGCGACGACGACCTGCTCGCGTTCTCGCGCCATTTCGGCGCGCTCGATCCGCCCCCCAACCAGGGCGCGGGCAGGAAGTCGCCTCCCGGATACCCGGACGTCTACGTGGTGTCGAACGTCCTCGACGACAAAGGCGAGCCGATCGGCGCGCTCGGCGACGGAGAGGCCGCGTGGCACACCGACATGAGCTATATCGCGCAGCCGCCCGACGCGTCGATGCTCTATTCGCTCGAGATCCCGAATTCCGGCGGCGACACCTGGTTCTGCGGCATGAAGGCGGCGCTCGCGAGGATGCCAGAGCAGCTCGTCGCGCGCATCAGGGGACGAGACATCAAGCACGACGGCACCTACGACTCCGGGGGCTACGTGCGCAAGGGCATGACGCCTTCCAACGACCCGCGCACCTCGGTCGGCACGCCGCATCCCATGGTGATCCGGCACCCGGTGTCGGGCGACGCGGCGCTCTATCTCGGGCGGCGCTTGAACGCCTATGTCATGGGCCTGAATGTCGCGGAATCCGAGAAGCTCCTCGACGAGGTCTGGTCCTATGTCGAGACCGCGGTGTACACGCATCGATGGGCGCTCGGTGACCTCGTGCTCTGGGACAACCGCACCACCATGCACCGGCGCGACGCCTTCGATCCGAAGTCGCGCCGGGTGATGCACCGCACCCAGATCAAGGGCTCGGGCGCGCCGGTCCGCGCCGTCTTCTAGCGCTGCAGCGTTACCCAAGAATAATTCCTGGCAACCACCGCCCGGATCGGGTTTTCCCGCAGTCCGGCTTGCTGGCGATCAAGGAGTAGCTATGAAGAAGTCTCTCATCGTGCTGCCGCTGGCGCTTGCGGCCGTGGCTTGCTCACCCAATTCTTCCCCGGATACGTCCAAGGCCCGGGATCCCGGCGTGCGCGGCGGGCCGGCGGGCGCCGGCGGGCCGATCGCCGGCCTGACGGCGAGCGAGCTCGTGTTCTTCGACGCGGGCAAGGATGAGTTTTCGCAGGCCGAGGAAGTCTCCGACGGCCTCGGGCCGACGATGAACCTGGACGGCTGCGGCGGCTGCCATCTCCAGCCGGCGGTCGGGGGGACGAGCCCTGCGGTGAACCCGCAGGTCGCGTTCGCGACCAAGAAAGGCGCAACCAACGCGGTACCTTCGTTCATCTCCGCACAGGGCCCGGTGCGCGAGGCGAGGTTCGTGAGGAACGCGGACGGAACGCCGGACGGCGGGGTGCACGATCTGTTCACCATCGCCGGACGCTCGGATGCGCCCGGCTGCGCGCTTGCGCAACCCGACTTCGCGAAGGAGCTGGCGAACCGCAACGTGATCTTCAGGATCCCGACCCCGGTGTTCGGCGCGGGCCTGATCGAGCAGATCCCGGACCGGGAGATCCTCGCCAACCAGCGCACCGAAGCGCCCAAGAAGAAAGAGATGGGCGTGCGTGGCCGTGCCAATTTCGTCCTCGCCGGCCACGCCATCTCCGGCCAGGCGAACAACAACGGCAACGACGGAACCGTCGCGCGCTTCGGCTGGAAGGCGCAGAACAAGTCGCTGCTGCTGTTCTCCGGCGAGGCCTACAACGTCGAGATGGGCATCACCAACGAGCTGTTCCAGACCGAGCGCGACGAGACGCCGGGCTGCCAGTTCGCCGCGCTTCCGAACGACGTCGGCAACACCGCGGCCAAGACGCCCGTAGACGCGGTCAGCGCGATCGAGAAGTTCTCCTTCTTCTCACGTTTCCTCGCGCCGCCGGCGCCGTCGAAAGACACCCCTGGGGGAGCCGATTCCATCGCGCGGGGCCGCAAGCTCTTCGAGGACGTGGGCTGCGCGCTCTGCCACACGCCCACGCTGCACACGGGCAACAGCAGCGTCGCCGCGCTGCGCAATCAGCCGGTCAATCTCTACTCGGACCTCCTCGTCCACGACATGGGGCCCGGGCTCGAGGACGGGGTCACGCAGGGACAAGCCGGCCCGCGGGAATTCCGCACGGCCCCCCTTTGGGGCCTGGGACAGCGCCTGTTCTTCCTGCACGACGGGAGAACCGCCGACCTCAAGGAGGCGATCCGGGCGCACCGGAGCGGGAGTTTCCTCGCCGGCAACGAATCGGAAGCGAACGGCGTCGTGAAGAATTTCGACAGGCTCCAGGACGAGCAGAAGCAGGACGTCCTCAACTTCCTGCGCTCGCTGTAGCTGCGCCGCCCGCTACTCCGGCTTGATCCCGGCGTCGCGGATCACCGCGGCCCAGCTCTTGAGCTCGGACTTCACCACGCGGTCGAGCTCTTCCGAGCTGCTGCCCACGGCATCAGCGCCCTGCTCGAGGAGCTTCTGCCTGACCTCGGGCAGGTTCACGACCCGCGCGATCTCCTTCTGCATGCGCGCCACGTACGCGGGCGGCGTCTTCGCCGGCGCGAACATCGCGCACCAGGAATCGACCTCGTAGTCGGGGAGGTTCAGCTCCTCGGCGACGGTGGGAATGTCCGGCGCGGCCGCGGTGCGCTTCTTGGTCGTGACCGCGAGCGCGCGCAGCTTTCCTGAGCGCGTGAAGGAAAAGGCGGCGGAGGCGGTGAGGAAGAGGTACGGGACCTGCCCGGCGAGC
>Ga0187774_10000111_pt1 | contig 26226 bp, 29 predicted proteins | sample 0216_BV02_MP05_2_FD_133152 | JGI IMG/M metagenome (GOLD analysis project Ga0187774, IMG submission 133152) | Tropical peat soil microbial communities from peatlands in Department of Meta, Colombia - 0216_BV02_MP05_20_MG | ecosystem: Environmental > Terrestrial > Soil > Wetlands > Peat | place... | reverse complement strand
CGATGCCGATGACGGCGCACACCAGCGCGAAGATGATGCCTGCGGACATGGCCTGACTCCCCTTGTTCGTGGTTTGATTGCGCGGGCGGGGACGCCCGCTGGAAAGGCGCGGATTTTAGCAGAAATGGCTGTGCGGCCGGCGCTCTCGGCTAGGTTTGGAACGGCTCGCGCAGGCGCTTGCGCACCGCGACATTGCGCAGCCGCACGTAAGCGGGCAGCCCGTCGCGAAATGGCGGCGGCGCCTCGCCGGCCACCAGCGGCGCAAGGTAGCGGCGCGCGGCCGCGCTGATGCCGAAGCCGTCGGCGCTCATGAACGCGGCCGGCAGCACGCGCTCCTTGTTCGCCACCTGCTCGAGCCGCGCCTCGCCGACGCGCCAGCGATACGGGCGATCGGACAGACGCTCGATCACCGGCATCACGGCGCTCTTGCCAGCGAGCGCCAGCGCGACCGCGGCTTTGCCGACTGCGTAGGCCTGCTCCAAGTCGGTCTTCGAGGCGATGTGGCGCGCCGCGCGCTGCAGGTAATCGGCGACCGCCCAGTGCGTCTTGTAGCCGAGCTTGGACTGCACCAGTGCCGCCACGCGCGGTGCGACGCCGCCCAGTTGCCGGTGGCCGAAGGCGTCCACCGTCCCCGCCTCGGCGAGGAACCTGCCCTGCGCGTCGCGCAGGCCCTCTGAGGCCGCGATCACGCAGTAGCCGCGCTGCGCGACAACCTCTTTCACGCGCGCGAGGAAGCGCGCCTCGTCGAAGGCGCGCTCGGGGAACAGCAGCACGTGCGGCGCGTCGCCCGCGCGTGCGGCGGCGAGCCCGCAGGCGGCGGTGATCCAACCCGCGTGCCGCCCCATCACCTCGAGCACGAACACGCGCGTCGAGGTGCTAGCCATCGAAGCGACATCCAGTCCCGCCTCGCGGACCGACGTCGCCACGTACTTCGCCGCGGAGCCGAATCCCGGGCAGCAGTCGGTTGCCGCAAGGTCGTTGTCGATCGTCTTCGGCACGCCGATCGCCGCCAGCGGATAGCCCAGCTTGCCGCTGATCGCGGACAGCTTGAGCGCGGTGTCGGCGGAATCGTTGCCGCCGTTGTAGAAGAAGAAGCCGATGTCGTGTGCGCGCAGGACCTTCACCAGACGCTCGAACTTGGCGCGGTCCTCTTCGATTCCCTTCAGCTTGTAGCGGCACGAGCCGAAGGCCGCGCCGGGCGTATGGCGCAGCGCGCGCACCGCCGCCGTGGTTTCTCTCGAGGTGTCGATCAGCTCCTCGCGCAGCGCGCCGAGGATGCCGTCGCGCGCCGCGTACAGTCTGCCGACGCGTCCCTGCGCGCGCCGTGCCGCCTCGATGATGCCGCAGGCGGTCGCATTGATCACCGCGGTCGCGCCGCCCGACTGGGCGTACAGCGCGTTCCTGGGTCTGGCGCCTGGCATGGCGGCTCCTTTCATCCCTTAGGCGCGGGGACGGAGGAAAAGTTTACGCGTGCGCGGCCTTCTGGAGCGCCTGCAGCGCGCGGTCGCGGATCTGCTCGATGCTGCCCGTGCCCGGGACTCTCAGCAGGCGCGGCGCGCGCGCATCGCCGCTCGCCGCCCAGCGCTGGTAGTACTCGACCAACGGGCGCGTCTGCGCCTTGTAGACTTCGAGGCGCTTGCGCACCGTCGCTTCCTTGTCGTCTTCGCGCAGCACCAGCGGCTCGCCCGTCACGTCGTCGCGTCCCGCGGCCCGCGGCGGATTGAATTTCTCGTGGTAGGTGCGCCCCGAGGCGAGGTGCACGCGGCGCCCGCCCATGCGCGCGACGATTTCCTCGTCGGGCACGTCGATCTCGAGCACGAAGTCGATCGGCACGCCGGCGCTGCGCATCGCCTCGGCCTGCGCGAGGGTGCGCGGAAAGCCGTCGAACAGGTAGCCGTTGCGGCAATCGGGCGCTTCCAGCCGCCGGCGCACCAGCTCAATCACGATCTCGTCGGGCACCAGCTGGCCGCGGTCCATGACCTCGCGCGCGGCCTGCCCGAGCGGCGTGCCCGCCCTGATCGCCGCGCGCAGCATGTCGCCCGTGGAAACCTGCGGAATGCCGAAGCGCGCGGTGATGAAGCCGGCCTGGGTTCCCTTCCCCGCCCCGGGCGGTCCCAACAAAATCAGACGCATGGCTTGGTGTCGCGCGCCTCAATAAAGGCGCTTTCTGGCCCCAGAAAGGCCGCTGACCTTAGCGGGATTCGGTGCTTCGGTCAAACAGCGCGCGCACCTTCGCGAGGTCCTCGGGCGTGTCGACGCCCGGCGGAATCTCGGCGCTGGTGACCCGCACGGCGATGCGGTAGCCGTGCCACAGCACGCGCAGCTGCTCGAGCGCCTCGACGCGCTCCAGCGGCGCAGGCTCGAGGCTCGCGTAGCGGCGCAGGAAACCCACGCGGTAACCGTAGACGCCGAGATGCCGGTAGCACTCCGGCAGCCCGCCGACGCGCGGATAGGGAATGCCCGCGCGGCTGAAATACAGCGCGTAGCCGCGCCCATCGAGCACCACCTTGACCACGTTCGGGCTGGCGAACGACGCCGCGTCGTCGATCCGATGGCACGCGGTCGATACGGGAGCGTCGGCGTGCGCGTCGAGCGTGGCGGCGACCTCGGCGATCAGCCCGGGCGGGATGAGTGGCTCGTCGCCCTGCACGTTGACCACGATGTCGTCGTCGCCCAGGCCGAGCGCCGCGGCGACCTCGGCGATGCGGTCGGTGCCGGAGGGATGATCGGCGCGCGTCATGAGCGCGCGGAATCCGTGCCGGCCCGCGGCGTCGGCGATGCGCGCGTCGTCGGTCGCGACCGCGACGAGCGCCGCGCCGCTTTGCGCCGCGCGCTCGCACACGCGCACCACCATGGGCTTGCCCGCGAGATCGACGAGCGGCTTGCCCGGCAGGCGGCTCGAGGCGTAGCGCGCCGGAACGATGACCGAGAAGCCTGCCATGGCGGAACCCGGCCGCGGCGCGCTCAGCCCGCGACTTCCTCGTTCGGGGCGAGCTTGCGCGCGTCGTCTTCGAGCATCACCGGAATGCCGTCTTTCACCGGGTAGGCGAGGCGATCGCCCTTGCACACCAGCTCGCCCGCGTCCTTGCGATAGACGAGCGGCCCCTTGCACAGCGGGCAGACCAGGATCTCCAGCAGCTTCGGGTCAACGGCGGCGCTCACCGAGCTTCTCCTCGAGCCAATTGTCGAACGCGGGGTCGAGCCTCGCGCGCACCGGAAACACCCAGTGCCGCAGCCGCGCGAAGCGCCGGCATTTTACCGCGTCCTTCTCGGTCATGATGACCGGCGCATCGTCGCCGAACGCGAGGTCGTCCGCAGTGAACGCGTGGTGGTCCGGAAAAGGGTGTGGCACGACCTGCATGCCGAGGCGCCCGAGGTGGGCGAAGAAGCGCGTCGGGTCGCCAATGCCGGCCACCGCGTGCACGCGCTGCCCGGCGAACTCGCGTGGGGCGCGGCGCTGGCGTGCGTCTGCCAGGCAATGCAGCAGCTCGCCCTCCAGCCACATCGCGTACCCCTTCACCGCGTCGGAATCGTGCGCGACGACCGCATCGACCGAGCGCAGCCGCGAGCGCGGCTCGCGCAGCGGGCCGGCCGGGAGCATGAAGCCGTTGCCGAAGCCGCGCGCGTCGACCACGCAAATTTCCAGATCGCGCGCGAGGTGATAGTGCTGCAAGCCGTCGTCCAGGACGATCACGTCGACATCCGGATGCTGCGCGCGCAATGCCTCGCACACGCGCGCGCGGTCGGGTCCCACCCACACCGTGCAGCCGCTGCGCCGCGCGAGCACCACGGGCTCGTCCCCCACCTCGGCCGGCTCGGAGGCGATCGTCGCCTCGCGCGGCGCGTCGAGCCGCGCGCCGTAGCCGCGCGACACGATGCCCGGGGTCCAGCCTTTCGACTTGAGCAGCTCGGCGATGTGCAGCACGAGCGGGGTCTTGCCGCTGCCGCCCGCGACCAGATTGCCCACCACGATCACCGGAACGCCGGCGCTGCGGCGCCTCAGCAGGTGCAGCGCGTAGAGCAGCCTGCGCACGAAAACGACGGATCGAAACACCACGCTGGCCGGCCACAGCAGCCAAGCTAGCGCGCTGCGGCGAGTCCAGTACGCGGGCAGGGCTATCCTCCGGCAGGCGTCTGGGTGGTGAAGGTGATCTGCGACAGCCCAGCCATGCGCGCGGCCTCCAGCACGCGGATGACCGACTGATGCGTGGCCAGCGCATCGGCGCTGATCACCACCACGGGCTCCTTGCTGCCGGCTGCAGCGCGCCGCAGGTCGTCGGCAAGCGGCTCGACGCCGGTGTATGCGACCGGCGCGTGGTTGATGACGTACTGTCCCTGGGCGCTCACCAGCACGTTTATCTCGCTCGGGCGCTCGAGCTGCTTCTGCGCTTCCGCGGTCGGCAGATTGATCTGCAGCTCGGTGTACTTGGAATACGTGGTGGTGATCATGAGAAAGATGAGGATCACCATCATCACGTCGATGAGCGGCACCAGGTTGATTTCCGGCTGCTCCTTGGTCTTGCCGCGCTGGAAGTTCATCGCCGCGCAGCTGCCTCGGCCGTCGGCGAAGGCTGGGCGTAGTCGGTGCGCTCGCCATGCACGATGTCGACCAGCTTGGCCGCGTCCTGCTCCATTTGCACCACGAAGCCGTCTACCTTGTTCTTGAAGTGGCGGTAGAAGATGAGCGACGGAATGGAAATCGCGATGCCGAAGGCCGTGTTGTACAGGGCCACCGAGATGCCGTGCGCCAGTTGCTGCGGATTGGTGCCGGAGGGCGACTGGGAGCCGAAGATCTCGATCATGCCGATCACCGTGCCGAACAGCCCGAGCAGCGGCGCCGCGCTGGCTATCGTACCGAGCGTCGTGAGGAAACGCTCGAGCTGGTGCGCGACGCTACGCCCGGCCTCTTCGACCGCCTCCTTCATGACGTAGCGCGAGCTGCCGAAATTGCGCAGCCCCGCGGCCAGCACCTGGCCGAGCGGCGAGTCCTGGGCGAGCCGGTCGATCACCTCGTCGCGGATGCCGTCGCGCCGGTACACCGCAATGACCTGGTCGAGAAGGTCGCGCGGGACGATGCGGCCTTCGCGCAGCGTCAACGTGCGCTCGATGATCAACGCGACGGCGATGATCGAGGCGAGCAGCAGGAACCAGATCGGCCAGCCGGCGGCGTGGATGATCGCGAACAAACCGCTTGTCTCCGGACACTTTCGCTTGATGCGGGGTGCGCGCACTTTAGCCAAAGCGATGAGCCCCGGCAAGTTGGCGCTGCGGCGCAAAATGCTGCGCGCCGGCGTCGCGCCGCGGCGACACGCTCGCCCGTCTTCGTGCAGCTTCGCCGCTTATCCACAAAACTTGTGGATAAGTTTGTGGATTTTCCCTTAGCAGTTCGAACGATGAGTCTGGCGCCGCCTACAAACTGGGCAGCGATCAAATTTTGAGCAGCACTTTTCGCAGCCGATACAGCGCGTTAGAAAATAGAATCGGCCTCCGCGCCATCTTGCGCCCATCTGCGGCACGCGCGGCCTCGCAGTGTGGATAGGTGTAAGCTGGTATTGGTTCTCGGAAGCGCGCTCATGCAGCAGTACGACAGCGACGCAACTCATCCATCCGGCGGCGCGCAGGCCATCAGCGTATCGGAGTTGCTGCGCAGCGTGCGCGACCTGCTCGAGCACCGCTTTCCCCTGACATGGGTGGCCGGAGAGGTCTCCAACCTCGCGCGCGCCGCGTCGGGCCATTTCTACTTCACGCTCAAGGACGACGCAGCGCAGGTCGACTGCGTGATGTTCCGCGGACGCGCGGCCATGCTCGACTGGACGCCGCAGGACGGCACGCGCGTCGAAGCGCGCGCGCTGGTGACGCTTTACGAGCCGCGCGGGCGCTTCCAGCTGAACGTCGAGACCATGCGGCGCGCGGGCCTCGGCCCGCTCTGCGAGCGCTTCCTAAGGCTGAAGGAGAAGCTCGCGCGCGAAGGCCTGTTCGACGCAGCGGTGAAACGCGCACCGCCCGCGCATCCGCGCACGATCGGCGTCGTGACCTCGCTCGGCGCGGCCGCGCTGCGCGACGTGCTGACCACGCTCGCGCGGCGCAATCCGACGATCCCGGTGATCGTCTATCCGGTCCCCGTGCAGGGCGAAGGCGCGGCGGCGCGCATCGCCGCGATGCTCGCGCGCGCTGGCCAGCGCGCCGAGTGCGACGTGCTGCTGCTGGTGCGCGGCGGCGGGTCGCTCGAGGATCTGTGGCAATTCAACGAAGAGTCGGTGGCGCGCGCGATTCGCGCCTCGCCGATCCCGGTGGTGGTCGGCGTGGGGCACGAAACCGACTTCACGATCGCCGATTTCGCGGCCGACCAGCGCGCGCCGACGCCGACCGCGGCCGCCGAGATGGCGAGCCCGCCGCGCGCCGAGCTGCTCGAGCGCGTGGCCGGGCTCGCGCTACGCGCTTCGCGAGAGGCGCGCCGCCGCATCGAGTACGCGATGCAGGCAGTCGACGGCCTGGCGCGCCGCCTGGCGCACCCCGCCGAGCGCATCCTTGCGTCGCGCCGCCTGCTCGCGCAGCTCGGCGCGCGCCTCGCCTCGGCCGCGGCGCGCAGTCTCGATGCGGCGCGCTACCGCGTCGAGCACCTGCGCGCCGCCCTCGCCGGCCTGGATCCGGACGCAGTGCTCGCCCGCGGCTACAGCATCACGCGCAACGCGGCCGGCGAGGTGCTGTGCGATGCCGCGCGCGTGGCCGAGGGCGAGCGCCTGGTCACCACGCTGTACCGGGGCTGGGTCGAAAGCGAGGCGAAGCGCAAGGGGTCCTGAGCCGCGATGCCATAATGCGCGCCATGGCGCACCGGCTGTCCAAGATCGCGACGCGCACCGGAGACGCCGGCGAGACCGGCCTCGGCGACGGCACGCGCGTGCCGAAGGACAGCCCGCGCGTTCAGGCGCTTGGCGACATCGACGAGCTCAACTCGGTGCTCGGCCTGCTGCTCGCCGAGGAAGTCCCGGCGGCGTTGCGCGCGGCGCTCGAGCAGGTCCAGCAGGATTTGCTCGACCTGGGCGGCGAAGCGAGCATTCCCGGCCACCGCATCCTCGGCGAAGCGCAGGTCGCGCGCCTGGACGCCCTGCTCGAGGAATGGAACCGCGACTTGCCGCCCCTCAAGGAATTCGTCCTGCCCGGCGGCTCGCGCGCCGCGGCGGCCGCCCACCTAGCGCGCACGGTTTGCCGGCGGGCCGAACGCAGCCTGGTCGCTCTCGGCCGGCGCAAACCGGTCGGCGAGCACGCGCGCCAGTACCTGAACCGGCTCTCCGACCTGCTGTTCGTCGCCGCTCGACTGCTCAACCGCCATGCCGGACGCCCGGACGTGATGTGGCGTCACGACCGGAGCAAGAGGCGCTGATGCGCGCGCTCCTGTTCGATGTATTCGGAACGGTCGTCGACTGGCGCGGCTCGATCATCGCCGAGGGACGCAAGCTCGGGCGCGAGAAGGGGGCGCGCGTGAGCTGGCCTGCGTTCGCGGACGCCTGGCGCGCCGGCTACCGGCCCGCGATGGCGCGGGTGCGCTCGGGCGAGCTGCCCTGGACGACGATCGACGCGCTGCACCGCATGATTCTGGACGAGCTCCTGCAGCGCTTCCGCATCACCGGCCTGACGGAGCAGGAGGTCGACCACCTGAACCGCGCCTGGCACCGCCTCAAGCCCTGGCGCGACGCGCGTTCCGGGCTGCGCCGCCTCAAGGGGTCCTACGTCATCGCACCGCTTTCCAATGGCAACCTGGCGCTGTTGACCAACATGGCGAAGCACTCCGGCTTGCCGTGGGACTGCGTGCTGTCGGCCGAATTGTTCCGCCATTACAAGCCCGATCCGGAGACCTACCGTGGCGCGGCGCAGCTGCTCGCTCTTCCGGAGCACGAAGTGATGATGGTGGCTGCGCACAAGGACGACCTGTTCGCGGCCAAGTCATGCGGCCTGCGCACGGCATTCGTGCCGCGCCCGCTCGAGCACGGTCGCAAAGCGCGCGTCGACGCGACTCCCGAGCCGGCGTTCGACGTCAACGCGCGGGATTTCAACGACCTCGCCGACCAGCTGGCCGCGCGAGCCTGAGCCGGAGAAGTCCGATGGCAGAGATGAAGATCAGCAACGTCGAGGCGCTCGGCAGGCCGCTCGGCCAGTATTCGCACATGACGCGCGTTAGGGCCGTCGAGTACCTGTTCATCGCGGGCATGCTCGCCTCCGACAAGGCGGGCAACTTGGTGGGCAAGGACGATTTCGAGGCGCAGTGTGCACAGGTGTTCGACAATATCGCCGTCGCGCTCGAGTCGGCGGGCGCGGGATGGGCCAACGTAGTGCAGTTCACCACCTATCTGGTGCACTCGCAGGACATTGCGCGCTTCATGGCCTTCAGGCAGAAAGCGTTTCCCGCCATGTTCCCGAATGGCGTGTATCCGCCCAATACTTTGCTGATCGTCGATCGACTCGTCCAGGAGCACTACCTCGTCGAGGTGCAGGCGATCGCCGCACTTTAGGCGCTGGCGGAGAATCGACAGCCGCCGTCGAGGTTTCGACCTTGGAAACGCATTTAAAAGTGCTTATATTCAATATGTTACACTGCTTCCGGCCATTTTTTCTGCCAGGCACGGCGCTTGCAAAGCTATGGGGCGTGGACACGGTCATGGAACGACTCGATCAAGACCTCACACTCGTGCGCGTCGCGTCCGGGGACGCGCTGCCGGCCCGCGTGCTGGTGGTACATGACCACGAATCGACGCGGCTGCTCCTCGCGCACATCGTCAGCCGGGAACCGAACACACGCGTCGTGCTGGCCGGCACCTGCGAGCAGGCACTGCAGTTCGCGGGAGCGACGACCTACGACCTGATTGTGCTCGACCTGATGATGCCGGGAATCGGCGGACTCGAAGTGCTCAGGCAGTTGCGCGTCAGCCAGACGAACCGCTGGACGCCGGTCGTGGTGGTCTCGCCGCTCGATGATCGTGAATCGAGGCTGCGCTGCAGGGCGCTCGGCGCCACCAGCTTCGTTGCCAAGCCGATCGCGCGCGCGGACATCGTCGCCGCACTGCGCGCGCACTCCGCTCAAGCGCACTGAGCCAGGTACTCCCTGCAACGCCTGCTGATCGTCATCGGCGCGACCCTGGTAGTGCTGGGGCTCGCGTGGCCATGGATTTCCAGGTTTGCGCTCGGCCGGCTGCCGGGCGACATCCACATCCAGCGCGACGGCTTCGACTTCTACTTCCCGCTGACCACGGGCATCGTCGTTTCGGTCGTCGTCTCGCTCGTGCTCTGGCTGCTGCGCAAGTAACTTGACCGAAATCAAACGCGTGCCGCGGGCGCATGCAAGACTCGCCGCATGGGCGCGCGCTGGGAACATTTCGAGCACGGCGCGGACATCGGTGTGCGCGGCTTCGGCGCGAGCAGGAGCGAGGCGTTCGAGCAGGCGGCGCTGGCGCTGACCGCGGTGATCGCCGAGCCCGCCGCGGTCGAGGCGCACGAGGCGGTCACGATCGAGTGCGAGGCGCCGGACGACGAGCTGCTGCTCGCCGAGTGGCTTAACGCGTTGATCTACGAGATGGCGACGCGCAGGATGCTGTTCAGCCGCTTCGCGGTGCGCATCGACGGGACCCGGCTGCGCGCCGAAGCGCGCGGCGAGCCGGTCGACGTGGCGCGCCACCGTCCGGCGGTCGAGGCGAAGGGCGCGACCTACACCGCGCTGCGCGTGGCCCGCGAAGACGGCGAGTGGGTCGCGCAGACGGTGGTGGACGTCTGAGTCATGGATATCAACGTCCTCAAGCGGCGCTCCGAATACGAATGGGAGATCCCGCAGCAAGGCGCGATGCGCGTGCCGGCCGTGATCTATGCGGACGAAGCACTCGTGCGCGATATGGACCGCAAGGTGTACGAGCAGGCGGTGAACGTGGCGACGCTGCCCGGCATCGTCAAGGCCTCCTACGCCATGCCCGACGCGCACTGGGGCTACGGGTTTCCTATCGGCGGCGTGGCCGCCTTCGACCCGGAACAGGGCGGCGTGGTTTCAGCGGGCGGCGTCGGCTTCGACATCTCCTGCGGCGTGCGCTGCCTGCACACAGGTCTCGCACGCGCGGATGTCATGCCGGTGCAGAAGGCCCTCGCCGAAGCGCTCTACCACCGGATTCCGGCGGGCATGGGCAGCACCGGCGCGATCCACCTGAACGATGCCGAGATGGATGCCATGCTCGCCGGCGGCGCGCGCTGGGCGGTCGAGCGCGGCTGGGGCGAGGCCGCTGACCTCGAGCGCATCGAGGAGCACGGCAGGATGAGCGGCGCCAAGCCCGGCAACGTGTCGCAGCATGCGAAGAAGCGCCAGCGCGACGAAATGGGCACGCTCGGCAGCGGCAACCACTATCTCGAAGTGCAGGAAGTGACCGCGGTCCACGACGCGGCGATCGCGGGCCAGTTCGGCATGAAGCGGGGCGACATCGTGGTGATGATCCACTGCGGCTCGCGCGGCCTTGGGCACCAGATCGGCACCGAGTACCTGAAGCGCATGGCGATCGCCGCGCAGCAGCACGGCATCGCGCTGCCCGACCGGGAGCTCGCCTGCGCGCCGATACGCTCGGTAGTCGGCGAGGAGTACCTGGGCGCGATGCGCGCCGCAATCAACTGCGCGCTCGCCAACAGGCAGATCCTCACCCACCTCGTGCGCAAGGTCTTCGCCGAGTTCCTGCCGCACGCGCGCCTGTCCCTGCTCTACGACGTCTCGCACAACACCTGCAAGGTCGAAGAGCACCGCTTCAACGGCGGGGTGCGCCGCCTTTACGTGCACCGCAAGGGAGCGACGCGCGCCTTCGGCCCGGGGCATCCCGACGTGCCCGAACCCTTGCGCGCGGCCGGCCAGCCGGTGCTGATCGGCGGCTCGATGGGCACAGGCTCGTACGTGCTCGCGGGCAGCGCCGGCTCCGAGTCTCTCGCTTTCAGCTCCGCCTGCCACGGCGCCGGTCGCGCAATGAGCCGGCACGAGGCGCTGCGCAAGTGGAAAGGGCGCCAGGTGGTCGACGACCTCGCCGCGCGCGGCATCCTCATCAGGAGCCCGTCGATGCGCGGCATCGCCGAAGAGGCGCCCGAAGCCTACAAGGACGTGACAGCCGTCGTCGACGCCGCTGACGCGGCCGGCCTGGCGAAGAAAGTCGCGCGCCTCGAGCCGCTCGTGTGCATCAAGGGCTAGCTTCCGCCTCGGCGGTGACGCTGTTCCTGTGCGGCGACGTCATGACTGGCCGCGGCATCGATCAGATCCTGCCGCAGCCGAGCGCGCCACGGCTGTACGAGCCGTACGTGGAATCGGCGCTAGAGTACGTCGCGCTCGCGGAGCGTGCCAGCGGCCCGATCGCCCGTCCTGCGCAGCCCGCCTACGTCTGGGGCGACGCCCTTGTCGAGCTCGAGCGGGCTCGGCCGCAGGCGCGCATTGTCAATCTCGAGACCGCGGTGACGAGCTCGGAGGACGCCTGGCCGGCCAAGGGAATCCACTACCGCATGCACCCGGCCAACGTCGCCTGCCTGAGCGCCGCGGCGATCGACTGCTGTGTCCTCGCGAACAACCATGTGCTCGACTGGGGCCACCGCGGGCTCGCCGAAACGCTCGACAGCCTGCATGCGGCGGGACTGCGTACCGCCGGAGCGGGCCACAACGAGGCCGAGGCCTGCGCGCCGGCCGAGATATCGCTCGCGGGCGGGTCGCGCCTGCTGGTGTTCGCCTATGGCATGGAGAGCTCCGGCGTGCCGCCGGACTGGGCCGCGGGCAAGGCGCGCGCGGGCGTCGCTTTCCTGCCGGACTTGTCGCCGCGCAGCTTGGACGCCGTCGCGCGCCGCGTGCGCGCGGCGAAGGGTGCGCGCGATCTCGCGCTCGTGTCGCTGCACTGGGGCGGCAACTGGGGCTACGAGGTCTCGCGCGCCGAGCGCGAGTTTGCGCACGCGCTGGTCGATGCGGGCGCGGACCTCGTGCACGGTCACTCCTCGCACCATCCCAAGGGCATCGAAGTCTGCGGCGACAGGCTCATCCTGTACGGCTGTGGCGACTTCCTGAACGATTACGAGGGCATCGGCGGGTACGCGTCGTTTCGCGCCGAGCTGACGCTGATGTACCTGCCGACGCTCGATGCGGCCAACGGCCGGCTGCTCGGCCTGGAACTCGTGCCGATGAGGATCCGGCGCTTGCGCCAGGAGCGCGCGCGCGAAGCGGATGCGCGCTGGCTCGAGGCGATGCTCGTCCGGGAGGGAAAAAAGCTCGGCACGCGGGTCGAGCGCGGCGTCGGCGGCAGTCTGGCATTGCGTTGGGACTGAATTCGTACCGGCGGATACGGTCAAATTCTGATTAAACGGGAGGAACAACATGCGTGCACGACTGATCCTGTGGGTCATCCCGCTCTCGGTTCTGCTCGTGGGCAGCGCGCGGGCGGCCGAAATCGCCATCGTGCAGCCTGCGCACGAGGAAACGATCCACAGCAACCAGGGCGACCTTACCGTCCAGGTCAGTTATTCGGGGGGCGAGCCGGACGGGAGCGTCCGGCTCGTGCTCGACGGGACCGCGCTGCCGCACAGCTACCGCTCCGACGTCATCGAGCTGATCGGCATCGACCGCGGCACGCACACGCTGCAGGCAGAGCTGCTGGACGCCAAGGGCGGGCAGCTTGCCGCCTCGGAGCCGGTCACGTTCTACATGTGGCAGGCATCACGCCTGTTTCCCGGCCGCAAGTAAGCGCCCCGCCGGCGCCGCTCACATCTCGGCGGACGCCCCTCGCTCTCCGAGCAAGCGCAGCAGCCGCGTGCTCGTCGCGCGCAAGCGCTGCGAGAGCATCAGCACCAGCTCCATCAGGATCTTCGAGCCGAGCAGCGGCTGCTCCACGATAATGCGCGCCAGCCGGTCGCGATCGAGCACCGCGACGGTGGTGGGCTCGGTCGCAACGCAGGTGGCGAAGCGTGGCTCACCGTCCAGCATGGACATTTCACCCAGGGTACGGCCGCCATCGGCCACCGCGATCACCTGCTGACGGTCGTCCGCGTCGCGCTTGAGCACCTCGACGCGGCCTTCGATCACGAGCAGCATGAAGTCGCCGCCGTCGCCTTCGCGGATCACCTCGGTGCCGGCGGTGGCGCGAAACACCTCCATGAAATGCGCGAGCGTGCGCACCTCGGCGGCCGAGAAGTTCTCCAGCAGCCGGGAACGCGGAATCAGCACGTGAATCTGATTGGCGAACTTGGTTGCGTCGCCGAGATACTCCAGGTGCGCGAGCTGCTTCGGACGGTCGGCCATGTCGCTGGCGGAGGGGTGATCTCGCGGCATTATGCCGCGACTTTAGCCCGCCGCGGCGGGCGAGAACGCCTCCAGGGGGTCAGTTTCCGGCGTCCGCGTTCGTGCCCGTGCCCGCGCGCGTGCGCCGCTTGCGCACGGCATCCGCGAGCACCTCGAGCGCGGCCGCGGAATCGTCCCAGCCGAGGCAGGCGTCGGTGATGCTCTGCCCGAAGGCGAGCGGCTGACCCGCGACGAGGTCCTGGCGCCCTTCGACCAGGTTCGACTCGATCATCAGGCCGACGATGCGCTGCTCCCCCTCGGCGATGCGGCCGGCCACTTCTGCGCACACCTTGAGCTGCTGCCTGAAGTCCTTGCGGCTGTTGGCGTGCGAGCAGTCGATCATCAGGCGCTCGGCGAGGCCCGCACGGCGCAGCTCTTCGGAGGCGGCGTCCACGCTCGCCGCGTCGTAGTTCGGTTGCTTGCCGCCGCGCAGGATGATGTGGCAGTCGTCGTTGCCGCGCGTCTCGACGATCGCCACCTGCCCGCTCTTGTGCACCGAGAGGAAATGGTGCTTCTGGCGCGCGGCGAGAATCGCGTCTACCGCGATCTTCACGTTGCCGTCGGTGCCGTTCTTGAAGCCGACCGCGGCCGAAAGGCCCGAGGCAAGCTCGCGGTGCACCTGCGACTCCGTCGTGCGCGCGCCAATCGCGCCCCACGACACCAGGTCGCCGATGTACTGCGGCGAGATCACGTCGAGGAACTCGCAGCCGGCAGGCACGCCGGCCTGGTTGATGCGCACGAGCAGGTCGCGCGCGATGCGCAGACCTTCGTTTATGCGGAAGCTGCCGTTCATGTACGGGTCGTTGATCAGGCCCTTCCAGCCCACCGTGGTGCGCGGCTTCTCGAAGTACACGCGCATCAGCACCTCGAGCTCGCCTGCATGGCGCTCGCGCTCCGCGACGAGCCGCCCGGCGTATGCGAGCGCCGCGGCCGGATCGTGGATCGAGCACGGGCCGACGACCACCAGCAGGCGGTCGGACTGCCCGTGCAGCACTGCGCGCACGCGCCGCCGGGTGTCGGAAATGAGCGTCTCGACCGGCGTGCTCTGGATCGGGAAGAAGCGGATCAGGTGCTCGGGCGGCGGCAGCGGGACGATGTTCTCGATGCGCTCGTCGTCGGTGAGCGAGGTCTTGTCTATCGGCGGAACGGCCAGGTAGTTATCGGTGGGTGCGGTCATGGGCGTCTTCGGCAGTGGCAAAAAAAAACCGCCAGGCTTTTCGGCTCTGGCGGTTTTCGGGATCAGTTCGGGCTGCGGCTAGCCGTTCCCCTCCGCCAGATGGCGCGGAAAAAAGAAGAAAAAGCCGTAGAACCAGCGGTTCATCGCATCGCCCTCGCCGGAATTGAAGCACGGCGCCCCTCCGCTTGGCAACAGGGACGTGATTAGCACTCGAAGCCTGCGGCTGCCGGCCCGACGGACGGTCGCCGGCAGCGGAAATCCGGCGCAGCCCCTTTGGCCCGAGTATTGCTACGCTAGAAGCTGTCGTGCTACGTTTTTCGCGCGGTCGTTCCGCCGAAAAACAAGGAGGCAATATGTCGGCAAGCGTCGCTCAACCCGTCGCGATTCCGGTCGCCGGCTTCAAGGACGTCTACAGCGTCGGAGACGTCGAACGGGCCCTGCAGGAGCTGCCGCCCTCGTCGAACGAGGCCCTGCGCACGGTGTACGAGAAGATGCTGCGCGTTGGCGGCCAGCGCTTCACCGTCAAGCCCTCGGCGATGCCGTCCATGGACGAGCTCTTCGAGGAGCTGCCCAACTTCGTCGAAGTGCTCGAGGACATCCGCCGCCAGCTCGCGCTGTGCATCGACTCGAACGACTCGATCGAGCTCGCGCCCGCCCTGCTGCTCGGCGAGCCCGGCATCGGCAAGACGCACTTCGCGCGCCGCGTTGCGCAGCTGCTCGGCACAGGCTTCGGCTACGTGCCGATGAGCTCGCTCACCGCGGGATGGATTCTGTCGGGCGCTTCTTCGCAGTGGAAGAACTCGAAGCCCGGCAAGGTGTTCGAGACTTTCCTGCACGGCGACTACGCCAACCCCGTGATGGTGGTCGACGAGCTCGACAAGGCCGCCGACGGCGGGCAGTACGACCCACTCGGCGCGCTCTACGGCCTGCTCGAGAGCGCGACCGCGACCCAGTTCGTGGACGAGTTCGTCGAGATCCCGATCGACGCTTCGGGCGCCGTCTGGTTCGCGACCGCGAACGATGCCGCGCGCATTCCGGAGCCGATCCTGAACCGCATGAACGTCTACGAGATCGAGTCGCCGGACGCGCAAGGCGCGGCGCGCATCGCGCGCTCGATCTACCGCGAGATCCGCGGCGCGCACGACTGGGGACGGCGCTTCCCCGAAGAGCCCGGCGCCGCCCTCGTCGAGAAGCTTGCGGCACTCACGCCGCGCGAGATGCGCCGTGCGCTGCAAGCCGCGTTCGGCAACGCGAAGATCGCCGGCCGCGCCGACGTGAGCGCGGACGACGTGCCGGACAACCGCGGCGCGCGCCGCCAGCGCGTCGGGTTCTAGGCCTTCGCCAGCAGACGGCCGCAGGCCAGCACCGAGAACCAGACGCCGAGCGAGAGCGCCGCGGCGAGGCGGGCCGCTGCGGGCGGCATGACCTGCGTGTCCCAGCGCTCGGCGCCGCGGAACACCCCGGCGTGAAACAGCGCCGCGTTGGTGCCGCCGGCCAGGATCAGCATCATCTTGAGCGCGAACAGCGGGCTGCCGATCAGCTCGCCCGCGCGCGCGAGGAACAGGAGCAGGCCGCTCGGCACGATGAGCAGGAAGCTCGCCGCCGTCCACGGCAGCACGTGCGCGGCGAGCCGGCGCACCGGAATCGTGCGCGAAAGGCCCAGCAGGCGCAGGTCGAGCACCGCGACGGAGCCGACGAGGAGCGCGACTCCCGTCAGGTGCACGATCGCGACCGCGCCGTGAAGCGCGCCCGGCGCGCGCAGCGCCACCGCCAGCGGCAGCGACTCGATCGCGGCGAGCGGCGTCATCGCTCCGCGGCTAGAGCCGCTGCTCGATCCAGCCCTGCACCGACTCGAGCGCGCGCGGCAGCTTGGCGGGCTCCGTGCCGCCCGCCTGCGCCATGTCGGGCCGTCCCCCGCCCTTGCCGCCGACCTGCTGGGCGACGAAATTCACCAGCTCGCCCGCCTTTACCCTGGCGGTCAGGTCGGAGGTGACGCCCGCGACCAGCGACACCTTGCCGTCGCTCACGCTGCCGAGCACGATCGCCGCCGACTTGAGGCGGTCCTTCAGCTTGTCCAGCGTCTCGCGCAGCGACCTGGCGTCCGCGTTCTCGAGTGCCGCGGCGAGCACGTTCACGCCGCGCACCGCGATCGCCTGCCCCGCGAGGTCCTCGCCTTGAGAGGCGGCGAGCTTGGATTTGAGACGGGCGAGCTCCTTCTCGAGCGTGCGCTCGCGCTCGCGGCCCGCCTCGAGCCGCTCCTCGAGTTTGTCGCGCGAGGTCTGCAGGAAACCCTCCACGAAGCGCAGGCTTCCTTCCAGCTGCTGCACGTAGTCGAGCGCGCCTTCGCCAGTGACCGCCTCGACGCGCCGGATGCCGGCCGCGACGCCGGATTCCGACACGATCTTGAAGAAGCCGATGTCGCCCGTGCGCGCGACGTGCGTGCCGCCGCACAGCTCGGTGGAGACGTCGCCCATCGCGAGCACCCGCACCTCGTCGCCGTACTTGTCGCCGAAGAAGGCGAGCGCGCCCGCCTTGATCGCGTCGTCGAACCGCATGATGCGCGCGCTTACCTCGAGGTTGCGGCGAATCGCGTCGTTCACCAACGCTTCGACGCGCCGGATCTCCTCCGCCGTCATCGGCTGAGGATGCGAAAAGTCGAACCGCGTGTGCTGCGCATCGACAAGCGAGCCCTTCTGCTGCACGTGCGCGCCGAGCACCTTGCGCAGCGCCGCGTGCATCAGGTGCGTCGCCGAGTGGTTCCACATTGCGCGCCGGCGCGCGACCGCGTCGACCTGGGCGCTCACCTCGTCGCCCACCTTCAGACGCCCGGTGAGCTGCTCGCCGTGATGCCCGAACACCTCGGCCTGGATCTTCTGCGTGTCGGACACCCTGAAGGTGCCCGCCGGGCCGACCATCTCGCCGCGGTCGCCGACCTGGCCGCCCGACTCGGCGTAGAACGGCGTCTTGTCGAGCACCACCACCCCGGACTCGCCGGCGTTCAACTCGCCGACCTGCGCGCCCTCGCGGTACAGCGCGATCACCGCGCCCTTGAGCGAGAGCGTGTCGTAGCCGCGGAACTCGGTCTTGCCGCCGGCGTAGTCCAGGCCCGCGGACATGGCGAAGCGGCTCGCGGCGCGCGCACGCTCGCGCTGCTGGCTCATCGCCGCCTCGAAGCCTGCAATGTCGAGCTGGATGCCGCGCTCGCGGCAGATGTCGGCCGTGAGGTCGACCGGGAAGCCGAACGTGTCGTAGAGGCGGAACACGGTCTCGCCGTCGAGCATCGGCCCCTCGCCCGCCAGCGCCGCCTCGAGCACCTGCATGCCGTGGTGCAGCGTCTCGGCAAAGCGCTCCTCCTCCTGCCTGAGCACCTGCGCCACGCGCGACTTGGCCGCGGTCAGCTCCGGATAGGCGGCGCCCATCGCGCGGTCGAGGTCCTCGACCAGGCGGTGGAAGAACGGCTGCTGCTGGCCGAGCTTGTAGCCGTGGCGGATCGCGCGGCGCACGATCCGGCGCAGCACGTAGCCGCGGCCCTCGTTGCCGGGGATGACGCCGTCGACGATGAGAAAGCTGCAGGCGCGGATGTGGTCCGCTATCACGTTGAGCGACGGGCTCTCGAGATCCTTCGCTCCGGTCTCGCGCGCGGCCGCGCGGATCAGGTCCTGGAACAGGTCGATCTCGTAGTTGGAATGCTTACCCTGCAGCACGGCGGCGATGCGCTCGAGGCCCATGCCCGTGTCGACCGACGGCTTCGGCAGCGGATGCATCACGCCCTGCTCGTCGCGGTTGAACTGCATGAACACCAGGTTCCAGATCTCGATGTAGCGGTCGCCGTCGGCGTCGGGCGAGCCGGGCGGGCCGCCGGCGATGCCCGGTCCGTGGTCGTAGAAGATCTCGCTGCACGGCCCGCAGGGGCCGGTATCGGCCATCTGCCAGAAGTTGTCCGACTGGTACTTTTGCCCGCCCGGCTTGTCGCCGATGCGGATGCAGCGCTCCTTGGGTATGCCGATCTCGCGCGTCCACAGGTCGTAGGCTTCGTCGTCGCTGTGATAGACCGTGGTCCACAGCCTCTCGGCGGGCAGCTTGTAGACCTTGGTGAGCAGCTCCCAGGCGAAGCGGATCGCGTCCTTCTTGAAGTAATCGCCGAAGGAGAAGTTGCCCAGCATCTCGAAAAACGTGTGATGGCGCGCGGTATACCCGACGTTCTCCAGGTCGTTGTGCTTGCCGCCCGCGCGCACGCAACGCTGCGAGGTGGTGGCGCGGCTGTAGGCGCGCTTGTCCTTGCCGAGGAACACGTCCTTGAACTGCACCATGCCCGAGTTGGTGAACAGCAGCGTCGGGTCGTTGCCTGGCACGAGCGGGCTCGAAGCCACGATGGCGTGGCCCTTCGACCTGAAGTACTCGAGGAAGCTCGAACGGATGTCGCTGGATTTCATGGTTCCCGCACTTGGCGAAAGTGCTTGATTTTACAGCAAGGTCACCGCGCCTTGACCTTGAGATAGCCTGCGGCCGCGAGCTGCGCCATCGACTCGCGCGTGAACTCGGCGCGCGGCGCGTTGCCGCCGATCACGAACATCAGGATCGAGTACTTGCGCTTGCTGCCGCGCGTGACGTTCATGAAGCGGCGCGACACGCCGGCCGGAAACGAGATGACGTCTAGCGGCTTGAGATCGACGTGCTCGATGCCCCCTTTCTCGTTCTCCCAGCTCGCGCGCCAGGTTCCCGTCATGGCGATGAAAGTTTCGTTGGTATCGTGGTTGTGGAACATCGGCCCGCGGCCGGGCAGCGCGCGGCAGTAGCCGAGGTTGAAGCCCTCGGAAATTTTGATCGCCGCCAGGCGCGAGGCCCGATCGCCCACGGGCGAAGTGACCGCGCCGCGATTCTCGCCCTTGGGGGGCTGAAAGCCGATCACGTTGTACAGGATCCGCTCGCAGCCGGGATGGCGGCTGTCGGGCAGCCCGCCGTCGGATCCCTTGAGCTTGTCGAAGCGCGCCACGCGCTTGTGCATGGCCCTGCGCGAAACCCTGATCCTGCGCAGCTGTTCGCGTTCATTCATCGTTTCCTCCTGGTCGCGACGCGGTTCCATTCGTTTGCGGCGGACGGCGCGCGGAATTTTGCGCGGCGCACACCCGTCCGTGTAGATTATCGCGTTCTCACCCCGGACGAGGAGCATGAAGCTCGGCTACTTCACCATGCCGCTGCATCCGCCGCAGCGCAACTACGTCGAGACGCTCAAGGAGGACCGCGAGGCGATCCTGCTCGCCGACCGTCTCGGCTACGGCGAGGCCTTCGTCGGCGAGCACGTCACCGACATCGCCGAATCTGTTACGAGCTGCGCGGCGTTCCTGGCGAGCCTGGTGCACGACACAAGGAAGATCAAGCTCGGCACCGGGACCCTGAACCTGCCCAACGGCCATCCCGCGCAGCTCGCCGCGACAGTATCGATGCTCGACAACATGCTCGAAGGTCGCTTCATCGTCGGCATCAGCCCGGGCGGGCTGCCTTCGGACTGGGAAGTGTTCGAGAACATGGGCAAGGACCGCACAGCCATGTTCGTCGAGTGCATCGATCACATGATCGCCATCTGGACCGGAGGGCCGCCCTACAACCTGAAGGGCCGGTTCTGGAACGTCTCGACCGAGAAGACCATGATCCCCGACATCGGTCAGGGGATCATTCCGAAGCCCTACCAGAAGCCGCACCCGCCGATTGTGGTCACCGCGGTGGAGCCGTTCTCCAAGGGCGTGAGCGAGGCCGCCAAGCGCGGCTGGGATCCGATCTCCGCGAACTTCCTCCTGCCCCAATGGGTCAGGTCGCACTGGCCGAAATATACCGAGGGCTGCGCCGCCGCCGGCCGCAAGGCGGACTCCGCCAACTGGCGCGTGGCGAAGACCGTGTTCGTCGCCGACGACGCGGCGACCGCGCGCGAATACGGCTTCGGCGAACGCAGTCCCTACCGCTTCTATTACAAGCAGCTGTTCATCAAGCTGAAGCGCGCCGGCCGCATCAATCTTTTCAAGCCGTCGAAGGAAACGCCCGACGATGACGTGACGCTCGACCGCGTGGTCGACGGCCTGGTGATCGCGGGCACCGCCGACCAGGTCGCCGACGAGCTGCTCGCCTTCCGCGAGACCACGGGCGATTTCGGCACGCTGCTCTATTGCGGCGTCGACTGGGTCGACGCGCGCCTGGCGCGGCGCTCGATGGAGTTGATGGCGGACAAGGTGATGCCCGCGATCAACCGCGCGACCGGAGGATGACGGTGACGCAAGGCAAGCTGCCGCGCGAGCGCGTGCCCTACTCCGCGATCGTCGACCGGGCGCCGCTCAGGCTGCCGGGCGGCGCGCGCATGGTCGTGTGGACGATCGTAAACGTCGAGGAATGGTCGATCGAGCGGCACATGCCGCGCACCGTTCTGCCGCCGCCCATGGGCCAGCCGCTGCAGCCCGACCTGCCGAACTGGGCCTGGCACGAATACGGCATGCGGGTGGGCTTCTGGCGCATCGCCGACGTGCTCGCGCGCCGCAAGCTGATCCCGACCATGGCGATCAACGGCTCGGTGCTCGCGAGCTATCCGCGCATCGCCGCAGCTGCGCGCGACGCCCGCTGGGAGTTCATGGGGCACGGCTTCCTGCAGGGGCCGATGCACAACGTCGCCGACCAGCGCACGGCGATTCGCGACACGGTCGAGGCGATCCGCGCCTTCACCGGCAGGGCGCCGCGCGGCTGGGAGAGCCCGGGCCTCACCGAGACCTACGACACGATCGACATCCTGCACGAAGAGGGCTTGGAGTACGTCGCCGACTGGGTGCTGGACGATCAGCCGGTGAAGATCCGGACCTCGAAGGGCCACATCGTGTCGGTGCCCTACACGCTGGAAGTGAACGACATCGCGATGATGGCGCTGCAGCACCACGCCGCTGACGAGCTGTTCAGGCGCGGCGCCGCGCAGTTCGACCAGCTCTACGAGGAAAGCGAGGCGAGCTCGCGCGTCATGGCGATCAGCGTGCACCCCTACATCACCGGGGTGCCGCACCGCATCGGCTGGCTGGAAAAACTCTACCAGCACATCCAGTCGCGGCCGGACGTGCTGCTGTGGACCGGCGAGCGGATCCTGGACTGGTACATGACACAGGACCGTTGACTGCTGATACACTTTTCCCAAACGAGTCCCCCGAGCGCAAGAAGAGGACACCGACAAGATTTACCCTTAGGAGGAGGAACCGGCAATGATCAAGCGTCGTTCATTCGTGCGCGCCTCGCTGGCCGCGGGCGTCATCAGCCTGGCTGCGTCCGGCTCGCTGCTTTCGTTCGCGGCGCAGGCCGCGCAGCCGATCAAAATCGGCTTCAGCATGGCGCTCACCGGGGGCCTCGCGGGCGCCGGCAAGGCGGCGCTGATCGCGATGGAGATCTGGCGCGACGACATCAACAAGAAGGGCGGGCTGCTCGGCCGGCCGGTGGAATTCGTCTACTACGACGACGCGACCAACCCCGCCACCGTGCCGGGCATCTATAGCAAGCTGCTGGATGTCGACAAGGTCGACCTCGTGGTGTCGAGCTACGGCACGAACGAGATCGCACCGGCGATGCCGATCGTAATGCGCAAGAAGCTGGTATTCCCGTCGCTGTTCGGCCTGGCGGTGAACGACCAGTTCCACTACGACCGCTACTTCCAGATCATGCCTGCGGGCCCCGAGCCGAAGCTCGACTGGTCGCACGGCTTCTTCGCGCTGGCGAAGGAGCAGAAACCCGCGCCCAAGACCGTCGCCATTGCGGCGGCCGACACGGAGTACACCTTGAACGCCGCGGCCGGAGCGCGCAAGAACGCCGAGCAGGCGGGCTTCAAGGTCGTTTACGACAAGAGCTATCCTCCCAACACGACCGACTTCACGCCGATCGTGCGCGCCATTCAGGCGAGCAACGCCGACCTGGTGTACATCGCGTCCTACCCGCCTGAGTCGGTCGGCATCGTGAAGGCTGCGCACGAGGTGGGGCTCAAGGCGAAGATGTTCGGCGGCGGCATGGTCGGCCTGCAGTTCGCGGCGATCCAGCAGAACCTCGGCCCGCTGCTCGAGAACATCGTCAACTACCATTTCTGGGTTCCGGCGCCGACGCTCAAGTTTCCCGGCATCGACGCTTTCCTGAAGAAGTACGAGGAGGCCGCGAAGGGCAAGGGCGTGGATCCGCTCGGCCAGTACCTGCCGCCCTACGCCTACGCCTACATGCAGGTGCTCGGCGACTCGATCGAGGCGACCAAGGGCCTAGACCAGGCGAAGCTCGCCGAGTACATGCACAAGACCACCTTCGACACCGTGGTCGGCAAGGTCAAGTTCGGCAAGAACGGCGAGTGGGCGCAGAGCCGCGTGCTCATGGTGCAATACCGCAACCTGAAGCCGAACGACCTCGAGCAGTTCAGGGAGCCGGGAGCGCAAGTCGTGCTCTATCCGCCGCAGTGGAAGTCGGGGAACATCGTCTACCCGTACAAGCAGTGATCTCCCGCTAGGCGGGATCCCGCGCGACGGTGCTTTCCCTCGATCTCTTCGCGAACGCCGTCGCCGCGGGGATCCTGCTCGGCGGCTTCTACGCCGCGGTGGCCATCGGGCTGGCCGTCAGCTTCGGCCAGCTCGACATCGTGAACATCGCGCACCCCGCGTTCATTGTCGCCGGGTCCTACATCGCCTGGGCCCTGAACCGCCACCTCGGCCTCGACCCGGTGCTGATCGGGCTGCTCGCCTCGCCGCTGTTCTTCCTCGCCGGCGCGCTCGTCTATCGCGTCTACTACGCCGCGTTCGAGCGCACGGGACAGGAATCGCTGTCGGGGCTCGCGTTCTTCTTCGGCCTCATGTTCGTCATCGAGGTGGTCCTGATCCTCGCGTACGGCGTCGACTACCGGCTGGTGACCGCGGACTACATCGGCAGGTCAATCCGCTTCGCGGACATCGAGCTGCCGCTGCGCCTGCTGGTGCCGTTCGCGGTCGCGCTCGCGCTCACCGGTGGCATATGGCTGTACCTCGGGCGAACCTTCACGGGGCGCGCGATCCTGGCGGTGGCGCAAGACCGGCTCGCTCTGCAGCTGATGGGCGCCGACCCGGTGCGCGTCAAGCAGCTCGCGTTCGGCCTCGCCATCGCGACCGCCGCGGTCGCGGGCGCGCTGCTCGTCGTCATCGGGCCGGTGGAACCGTCGCTCGGCAGGGCCTATATCGGGCGCGCTTTCGCGATCGTCGTGCTCGGCGGCATGGGCAGCATCGGCGGCATGTTCATCGCCGCGCTGATGCTTGGAGTGGTGGAGAGCCTGGTCGCCACCTTCGTGGGGCCGTCCTGGTCGCCCGCGGTGTCCTTCGGCGTGCTGCTGCTCACGCTCGCGATCCGCCCCTCGGGCCTCTACGGCAGGAAGTAGGTGCGCGGCCACGCCTTCTGGATCTCGCTCGGCGCGATTCTCGCGGCTGGGCTGGCGCTGCCTCTGGCACTGCATAACGATTATTACTTCAACGCGCTCTACGTGATTTTGCAGGGTGCCATCATGGCGGTGGCCTGGAACATCCTCGGCGGCTACACGGGGTACGTCAACTTCGGCAGCGCGGCCTTCTTCGCGGTGGGAGCCTACACGAGCATCGCGCTGGGAAAAGCCTTCGGGCCGTCGCTGCCGCTACCGCTGATGATCGCCGCGGCGGCGCTCGTATGCGGGTTGATCGGGCTGTCGCTCGGCTATCTCACCCTGCGGCTGAAGGGCGTCTACTTCTCGATTGCCACACTGGCCATGGCGATCGTCTTCGAGACGCTGATCAACAACTGGTCCTACGTCGGGGGCGCGCGCGGGGCGTACATCCTCACCCCGGACAGCCATCTGTGGTTCGACAGCTACATCGAGATGCTGTTCGTGCTGATGTTGCTGCTCACCCTGGCCGCGGTCGCAATCTCGCGCGCGCTGAACGCGTCGCGGCTCGGACGCGGCCTCGCCGCGATACGCGACGACGAGGTCGCCGCCGAGTGCGCAGGGGTGCCGACGCTGCGGCTCAAGCTCGCTTCCGCGGCCATCATGGGCGCGCTCATGGGCGTGGCGGGCGCGCCATACCCCTACTTCGTCACCTTCGTCGATCCCGCCTCGGCGTTCAGCCTGTTCGTCGCGGTGAACGCGATCGCGATGCCGATGATCGGCGGCACCGCGCACTGGATCGGTCCGATCGTCGGCGCGCTGCTGGTCGGCACGATGCAGCAGGTGATCACCGTCACGGTATCCTCGGAGCTGAACGTATTGCTGGTGGGCGGGATGCTGATCCTGTTCGTCACCCTGGCGCCGCAGGGCCTCGTCGGGCTGGCGCTTAAATTCCGTGCGAGGCGCGCGCGATGAGCGGCGAGATCCTCAAGGCGGAGAACGTGACCAAGCGCTTCGGCGGTTTTCTCGCACTGCAAAACGTGAACCTGCACGTCAACAGCGGCGAGCGGCTCGGCCTCATCGGGCCGAACGGCTCGGGAAAGACCACGCTCATAAACTGCATTTCCGGTGCGCTGTTCAACGACGAGGGATCGATCGTATTCGAGGGGCGCGACATCACGCGCATGCCGGCGCACCGGCGCGCGCGCCTCGGCGTCGCGCGCAGCTTCCAGATCCCGAAGCCCTTCCGCAGCATGTCGGTGCTGGAGAACCTGCGCGTGCCGCTCGAATACGCGGCCTGGACGCGCGCCGAGCACCGGCGCATCGACGACGAAGCGATGGACGTGCTCGAGAAGATCGGGCTGAAGCAGCGCGCCCACGAGAATTCCGCCGGCCTGACGCAAGTCGACATGCGCAAGCTCGAGCTTGCGCGCGCGCTCGCCGCCAAGCCGCGGCTGCTGGTGTCCGACGAGGCGATGGCGGGCCTGTCGAGCTCCGAGGTGGACGAGATCCTTGAGATCCTGCTCGCGCTGAACCGCAGCGGCGTGGCAGTCATCATGATCGAGCACATCATGCGCGCCGTGATGCGCTTCTCCGAGCGCATCGTCGTGCTCGACGCGGGCCAGAAGATCGCCGAGGGCGCACCCGCGGACGTGGTGCGCAACCCGCGCGTGGAAAGGGCCTACCTTGGCGAGTAGGCTCGTCGCTGAGCGCATCGAGGCCGGCTACGGCGCGGTGCGCGTGCTGCACGGCCTATCGATCCGTGTCGAGCCGGGCGAAGGCGTGGTGCTGCTCGGCTCCAACGGCAACGGCAAGAGCACGCTCATCAAGTGCATCATGGGCATCGTGCGGCCCAGCTCCGGGGCGATCTACCTCGAGCGCGACGGCGAGCGCATCGATCTGGTGGGCCGCAGCCCGCAGGACGTGGTCGAGCTGGGCATCGCCTTGGTGCCGGAGGGACGGCGCCTGTTTCCGATGCTCACCGTGGAAGAGAACCTGGTCCTCGGCGCCTACCGCCGCAGCGCGCGCGCGAGGCTCGCCGCCAACTTGGAGTTCGTCTATGGGGTCTTTCCGACGCTCAAGCAGAGGCGCGCGCAGAGCGCGGGCAGCATGAGCGGCGGCGAGCAGCAGATGGTCGCCGTGGCGCGCGCGCTGATGTCCGAGCCGCAGATCCTGCTCGTCGACGAGCCTTCGGTCGGCCTGTCGCCCCTGCTCGTGCATCACGTGATCGGCAAGATCAAGGAGCTGAAGGAGCTGCGCAACCTGACGGTGCTGATGGCGGAGCAGAACTTCAACCAGGCGATCCGCATGGCCGACCGCGGCTACATCATCGTGCACGGTCAGATCGAGTTCGAGGGCGGG